>Ga0209080_1000063_pt1 | contig 80744 bp, 87 predicted proteins | sample JNZ110809AmetaG_FD_184123 | JGI IMG/M metagenome (GOLD analysis project Ga0209080, IMG submission 184123) | Hot spring microbial communities from Jinze hot spring, China to study Microbial Dark Matter (Phase II) - JNZ 110809A (SPAdes) (version 3) ...
TTCTTTCAAGCTCCATAGCTAGTACTCTTAGGTACTTTGCTCTTCTTGGAGGCTCTATATTCATGACTTGTTCTACAGCTCTCACGTATACATCTGAGTGAACGATGTTGCATATGCCGCAAACTCTCGATACAATGAATATGTTTCTATAAAACGAGTTCTTCTCAGTGAGTTTTTCTACTCCTCTATGGTTATACCCAGTGTTCACTTCTACTTTAACTACTTCCTCGCCTTCAGCATACACCTTCAACATCACTGGTTCATGTAGTGCAGGATGTTGAGGACCTATGGGTACTTCAAGTGATACAGGTATTTCAACGACTTTATCTACAGCCAACTCTATACACCACTATCCTTTCTAAGTGGGAATACTCCTTTCGACGTTATGTCAGTTGGCACAAAGAACCCCCTCTTTATGAATGGATTTCCTTCAAACACTACTCCAAGGAGATCGTGTGTTTCACACTCACCTGAGAGAGCTCCTGGAAATAGGTCTAGTATAGAGTCTACTCTAGGGTCTTCCCTGGGAAGCCATGTCCTCAATACATATACGTTATCGTCAGGGTGAGTCACTAAGTAGTAGTCTAGTCTCACCTGCTTTTTATCAGGAAAATCTGTTCCAACAATGGTAGATACGTAGATCCCTGTATCACCATACTTCTCCTTAATTGCTTTTAAGGCGTCCTTCACTCTCTCCCTAGGTATTTCAATCACTAATCTATTCGGCTTCATGGAGTATGTAGTTAAGGCATACTCCTTTAGTAATTCACTTAGAGCCTCCACTTACACCACCTCTCCTCAGCCTTTGGACGAGCTGTACAATTCCATCTAGAATAGCTTCAGGCCTAGGGGGGCATCCTGGGACATATACGTCTACTGGAACTACTCTATCAGCTCCAGCAACTACACTATAGGACTTAGAAAACACTCCTCCATCTATAGCGCAAGCACCTACAGCTATGACGTACTTAGGCCTAGGCATTTGCTCATAGAGCCTCTTAAGCCTTTCAGCAGCTTTCTTAGTTACAGCACCAGTCACTATTAATATGTCGGCATGCCTTATTGAGGGAGATAGCTTTACTCCAAATCTCTCAGGGTCATAGAGTGGAGTGAGTGCAGCTAAGACCTCTATATCACATCCATTACATGCGCCTGTATTAAAGTGAGCTACCCAAGGTGAGTAACTAATTACTTTAGCTCTACTCATAAACACATCCCTACTGCCTAAACTAGTATAGGAACTCAATTAAATACAATACGTATAGTTCTCAAGGAGTAGTTATGTTAAGGAAGCTCTCAGCTCCTGCAGCAAGTATTTTGCTAACATCAGTGTACCACACTCCAAGGACAAGGCATAGTGCAGACATAACTAAGACTAGTACTTGGACTAGTAGCCCAACGTTTGACACAACGCCTTTCGCTGGCGCCTTAAGCATCAATGTATAAATGAGCTTTACATATCCAAGTAAACTTATGGCTGATGCAACTATTAGGAAGAGAGCGAAGGGAATTATTCCAACACTAATGTAGGCTGAGAATAAATACAGCTTACTGAAGAATCCTCCTAAGGGAGCTACGCCAGCTAAGTGGAGAATGCCTATTAAGATAGCTATAGAAGTTAGTGGAAAGCGCCTGCCTAAGCCAGCTAAATCCTCTATGTTCCTCGACTTAGCAGCCGCTATTAAAACTCCTGTCGCAAGGAACAAGAGGGCTTTTCCAACACCGTGATTGACTATGTGATAGATAGAGCCTTCAATACCTATGATTGTAGCCTCACTACTCCCACTTAAGCCTGAAGCTATGCCTAAGTATATGAGGCCTATATGGGATATAGTGCTGTATGCTAAGAACTTCTTCACATCGCTTTGAACTAACATTAATAGTGCACCAATAACTGCCGATAGAGATGCCATTACTGCAATTGATGTAAAAACAGCTGTTCTAAACCAATAGACGTCAATAATGCTCCCTTGTCCAAATATTGAGTACATGAATCTTAAAGTAGCATAAGCTCCTATATTGACTACTAAGCCTGATAAAGCTGCTGAAACAGGTGTAGGAGCCTCTGGATGAGCATCAGGTAGCCAGAAGTGGTTTGGGAATAAGGCTGACTTAAAAGTGAAAGTCCATAGGGCTAGCGATATTGCTGCAGCTGACGCAAGGTGGGCTTCTCCATAAAATCCATCTAATAAAATCCCTTCTCCACCTCTAGCCTTAATAGATAGATCAACCATGTTCAGAGTTCCATAGCAACTATATATTATTACAGTTGATATGAAGTATAGAGTGGTTGCAACAGCTCCTATGAATGCATACTTCATTGCAGCTTCAACAGCATCCGGCCTAGATCTATAGTAGGCTACAAGCCCGTATGCTGATATAGATAGTACTTCAAGCATTACAAACAAGTTAAATACATCGCTTGTTAGCAAACAGCCGAGGAGCCCTGACTCCATTCCTAGCAATAGAGTATAATACCAGACAACGTCATCTATGTACTTACCATACCAAACACTATAGAGAACTATAAACCACATGACTACTGATGTAAATAGTGCAAGCAATCCACTGGCTACGTCAACTCTGTAGGCTATTCCATATGGTGGAGGCCAGCCGCCGAAAGTATATGTGAGTACGCTGCAGCTGCTTACTTTAATGAATCCCCAGGCTGTTGCTGCTAAAGTAAGTGTTGCAAATGCTACTGAATAGAAGTAGTAAAAAACTCTATTCTTAATGCGCAAACTAAATAATGGAAGTAGAAAAGCAGCAGATGCAAGCATAGGTGTTAGTGCTCCAAGCAGTGATGCTGAACAGGAGCTCATAAGCGTAACCTTCTTTCCTACTCATTTCGCCTTAAATATAGTAGTTGCTTAGCTATAAACTATAGGGTTTTAAGGCAAGATCGGCTGCAATTATTTGGCCAAGGGCTATCCCTCCATCATTTGGCGGAACTCTCTTCGGCAAAATAATGTCTAAACCGTTTTCTACAAGTACGTCTTTAATGCCTTCAACTATTATTTCATTGACAGCTGCACCACCGCTTATCACTACAGAGTTCGATAATCTCTTGCCCTTAAGTGAAGATAGTGCAGCTTCTCCCAACCCTCTGCCAAGAACATATTGCACTGTGTACGCCAAATCCTTTGCAGAGTTCTCTTTAAAGCTATTCACTAATTCTAAGTAAATGCCCGCAGTCTCCACTATAAGGCTTCCTCCTGATTCAACTATTTTTAGATCATTAATTTCCTCCACTAATCTCCCTCCCTTTGCTGCAGATTCAAGGAGTATTGCTGGCTCTCCCTCATAACTTCTCTGAGTAGATATCTTTAGGAAAGCTGATGCTCCATCAAGCACTCTACCCGTGCTTGAAGTCAGCGAATACTTTTTCATCTCTATTGCCTTAAGTAAAGCCTTGATCTCCACTAATCCGCCGGGCACTAATTCACATAACCCATATTTCATTGAAGTTCTTAGTGCTTCATCAGATCCAAGTTCTTTAGCTAGGATCGATATGAAGAACCTTATTGGATAGTGCACTGTTCTATCGCTATCCAGAGGCTGATACTCTAGGTGTCCAGCCCTCCTATAGATATTCTTACTCAAGTACACTTCTAATACTTCTCCACCCCATATAGCTCCATCATCTCCATACCCAGCTCCATCGATTGCTATGCCAACGAAGTCTTCGAACAACCCTTGCTCAAAGGCTGCTGCAAGCACGTGCGCTAAGTGGTGTTGTACTTCAACTATGCTGCAACCATAGGTCTCCTCATAGCTTGTTGCAAGTAGACGCGAAGCATAGAGTGGGTGTTTATCTATAACTACTTCTGCTTCACTAAGGCTTATTCCATAGCTCTCAGATAGGAACCTCAAGTACTTATCTAAGTCTATGAGTACGTCTAAGTCATCTACGTCTCCTATGTATTGTGTAAGAACTACCTTATTACTAAAGCCCACTGCTCCAGCTGTCTGAAGATCTGCGCCTAAGGCTACGTACTTCTTCCTTAAGTTAAACGGCAGTTTTATCCATAGAGGTGTATATCCACGCCCCCTCCTAAGCATGACAGGCTTCTCGTCTGTAAACCTGATTACAGAGTCATCAACTCTATTCACTATCTCCCTATCGTGCACTAAGAAGTAATCAGCTATTCCACTAAGATCTCTATAGGCACACTCTTCATTAATACACATGGGCTTCCCATGCGCATTTCCACTCGTCATTATTAGAAACCTGTCCTTAGTCTCAAGGAGTATCAAGTAGTGAAGCCCTGTGTATGGAAGGAACACTCCTTCGAAGCAAAGCCCGGGCGACACGTACTTAGAGGCAGGAGTATCAGGCTTCTTTGGAAGTAAGACTATTGGTTTAGCTGGAGATTCTAATACCTTCAGTGAGTCTTCATTTAAGTAAACTAATTTGTCTAGAACAGTTCTATCAAGAGCCATGATTGCAAAGGGCTTTCTAGGCCTATTCTTCCTACTCCTAAGCTTTAATACAACTTCATCGTTGCTTGCTAGTGCAGCTAAATGGTATCCGCCGAGACCCTTTACAGCCACTATATATCCTTCATCAATGATCTTTGCTGCTTCTAGCACCGGGTCTTCGGCCTCCACTTTATTGCCGCTTCTATCAGTGAGCCACAGTCTAGGGCCGTCTTCAGGACAACTTATCCCCTGAGCATGGTGTCTCCTCACGTCACTGATATCGTTATACTCCTTAATGCACTCGCTGCACAGCTTATACTTAGCCATTGATGTATTCTCCCTATCGTAAGGTGCTCTATAGATCATTGAGAACCTGGGGCCGCACCAAGCACATGAATTGAAGGGATATCTATACCTCCTATTCCCTGGATCAAGTATTTCACTTAAACACTCACTGCATATGCTGAAGTCTGGAGGTATCATTGAGTGTTTTTCCTTTATAGCAGTGCTCTTCAATATATAGAATTCCTTAAAGCCCTGTGGCTCTTGTGGATACACCTCTACTTCCTCTAATATTGCTGGAGGAGGCTTCTGGAAGTACAGTTCCTTAATGAACTTGGATAAGTCTCCGTATTCTCCCTCAACCCACACTTCTACTTCAGATCCCCCTGAGTTCTTTACATAGCCCTTTAAGTTATATTTAACAGCAATTCTATGTATGAATGGCCTAAAACCCACTCCTTGGACTATGCCAGTAATTACAAGTTTTAGAGCTTTCATGAAGGCACCTAAGAGGCCTCAATTACTTTCTCTACTTCCTCCCAGATCTTGAATATAGCCTCTAATTCCTCTTCATCTATTTTTGATATAGCCATTCCAGCATGTACAATAACGTAATCTCCTGGAGCTATAGGTTCGCTAGAAGCGTTGATCACTTCTTTCACTATTCCCCCAATGGATACTTTAACAATGCTTAAGCTACCCTTACTCTCTACGTCTAATACTCTTGCAGGGACTCCTAAGCACATGTATATCACTACTTAACATATTCTAGGCAAATTTATTGACTTAGCTTCAACTATAGTCTTCCCCCCCACTTCAGTTAAAGCAATTACTCTCCCCCTAATTATTGGATTGCTTGACTTAACTACTTCTCCAATCATTGCAGCATGGACTTCCCCAGCCCTCCTTAGATCGCTTAATACTTCCTCTGCCATAGATCTTTTAATAGCTAGTACAGCCACTCCTTCTGATGCAACATTCAATGGATCTATGCCCATTGCCTCTAGGAAGTCCCTTACTTCACTTCTGATGGGAATCCTAGATCTATCTATGATTATAGTTAACCCAGTTAATTCAGCCCATTCATTGAGTATAGCTGCTAATCCGCCTCTAGTTGGATCTCTTGCTGCATGAACTCCATCTACATATCTTTCAATCACTGGTAGAACAGTCTTTGTGAGAGGCCTTAGATCGCTTTTAAGGCCCTTAATCTCTTTACTTAAACCCAGTTGATGAGCAAGTATTACTGCACCATGTTCTGCAATAGGTGCTGTTACAATAATTACGTCGCCTGACTCTATGTTTACATCAATTATAGGCTTCTTAGCTAATCCTATTCCTACTCCAGTAATAGTAATTTTATCTATGCTCCCTCTAGGCATTACTTTAAAGTCTCCTCCCACTAAAGGCACTCCTTCCTCCTTCAATAAACTAGTCATTGACTCAACTATTTCTTCGAGAAGAGGGATTTCAAAGCCCTCTTCAACTACTATAGTATCCATGAATGCTATAGGTCTTGCCCCCATCATTACTACGTCGTTAAGTGTTCCAGATACAGCCAGCCTCCCTATATTTCCTCCCTCAAAGAATATTGGGTTAACGGTGTATGTATCAACTGTTAAGACTACATAGTGTTCGCCAACTCTTACTGCAGCTCCATCATCTAATACGTCTATTCCATAACCACCAGGAGTCTTCATTAAATCCCTTGGCACTTTAGAGATCAATAACTTATTTAAAAGTTCCCACATCTCCCTTGAACCAGCTCCATGATGTAACTCTATATGCATTTCGTAAAACCTCAGTGCTAATAACTAGCATGCTTAACGGCTTTAAGTACATTAATTAAAGGGCCTTAAATACTTAAATGCAGTACAGAACGAGGGGGATAGGGGTGGAGCTCTCTCCATATGTAGATCTTTTAGATAAGATCTCTATAAAGGAGTTTGCTTCAATGATAGATCACACTCTTCTTAAGCCTCAAGCATCATTCAAGGAGCTTGAGAAGTACATTAATGATGTAAGGCAGTGTGGATTTGCATGCATAGTAGTCCCACCATCCTTAGTGGAGAAAGCGCAGGAAATAGCTGGAGGAACAGTGAGAATAGCTTCAGTAGTGGGATTTCCCCTCGGAAACACTACTACCAAGATCAAGGTATTGGAGGCCAGAGAACTAGCTGCTAGTAGAGTAAGTGAAATAGACATGGTGATGAACATTAACTTCCTTAAGTCAGGCTTCTTAAATTACGTAGCTAAAGATATAGAGGATGTTGTAAAAGAGTCGAAAAGGCTTGGAGTATCCGTAGTTAAAGTCATTGTAGAAACAGGGCTCTTAACAGATGAAGAAAAGTCTATAGCAACAGAGTTAGTAGTTAAAGCTGGAGCTGATTACGTAAAGACAAGCACAGGCTTCTTAGGAACAGGTGCAACAGTACACGACGTAGCGTTACTCTACAAGGCTTCTAAAGGGAGAGTGAAGGTAAAGGCATCAGGAGGGATTAGACATGCTTTAGATGCACTAGCACTCATAGCGGCAGGAGCATCAAGAATAGGTACTAGTGCTGGAGATGTAATATATGAAGAGTTCGTGAAGCTAAAGGAGTCAAGCAGTCTGAGGCCTAGCACTTATTGAGCAAGTCCCTTCGCGAAACACTCCTTTGGCTTCTACTCCACATAGGTGACTTACTACGACTGAATAGAGGAAGCACAGCTTTTCATCACTATTCCTCTCCCTTAGATCAATTACCGTAATTCCGCCGACTTCACTACGTGTAGAAACATGATCTGCAAAGCCTAGTGCTTTCAACAATTCTCCAACTATATTAAGTGAGACTTTGTCTACACGCATTATTTTAAGCAAGCTACCTGCAAGCAACGCTCCAAACTCCATTAGCTCTAAAGTGTCCTTCTGCTTTAAGTACGTAGCAATAGATGCTGTAGGCATTACTGCCAGTTTTCTTCCAAATAGCTTTAGGGGGAAGAATAATTGATTGACGTATACTTCACTGCCATCACTTAGCTTCGCCAACTCCACGATGTTAACTCCACTAATTCTAGAGATCTTTTTAAGAAGGCTCCATACATGGGCTTCCCCACTAGATGACATTATTAGAGCTATCAATGCTTTGTTATCTGATGTAGTTGACGCATGTGACTCAACTATTTGTAATTCTTCAGATAGTTCTTTCGCTACATAGTGAATTACTTGACCAGCATATTTCCAGTCAACTAAGACTTTTAATCCATAAAGCTTCCTGCCCTCTGTAGAAAGCCTTACTGGAGAAAGCTCTACGTGTTCTGGAACGCTCTCTTCGAATAGAGGCACTAAACGATCCTCGTATCTTAGTGCATATGCAAAATACCTTACTATGTCATGGATCTTTGACTTTATCTCACTATCACTCATAGATACCACTTACGCTAACTATGCTGTAACTCTTAAGGATCCCTAATTAAAGTTAATGAAGTGAATGTATGAGTATTGAAGCAGCTGCAGCTTTAAAACTTAATTGCTACTTCTTCGCTACGTGGTTAATGGAAGTGTCGATTTATGCATGTACGCGTGACTATTGAAGACTTACTCAACATTAATTATAGTGAAGTAGTTAGTGAAATATCCCAATTCCTAAAGAAATTCATTGAGGCAAGCAATTCTAGGGGGTATGTAATTGGGTTAAGCGGCGGACTTGACTCCACCACTCTACTTAAGTTAGCTATTGAAGCAGTTGGTTCAGAGAGAGTCTATGCAATAATAATGCCTGAAGATGGAGTTACTCCTGTAGAAGATATTGAAGACTCTGTAGACATAGCATCTAAGTTAAGCGTAAGTTACTCCCTATTCTTCATAAATGAAGTAATTGAAGCCTACTCCAAGGCAGTTCCATTCATTGACTTAAGCGATAAACTACCTACAGGTAATTTAAAAGCAAGAGTTAGAATGAACATCCTATACTACTATGCTAACAAAAATAACTACTTAGTTTTAGGTACAAGTGATAGGACTGAGCTCCTTTTAGGATACTTTACTAAGTATGGTGATGGAGCTGCAGACCTCTTACCCCTTGGATGTCTTTATAAGACTCAGGTAAGAAGACTCGCTAAGCATCTCAACTTACCGCAGAGAATAGTTGAAAAGAAGAGTGCTCCACATTTGTGGAAAAACCACTATGCTGAAGAAGAATTAGGGCTTAGTTATAGCGATATAGATCTAATACTCTACGCATTAATGGATTTAGGGCTGAGCATTGAAGAAGCAAGCATAGCTACAGGCAGACCTCTGGATATGGTTTTAAGAGTTCTACAAATGCATAGGAGGAGTAGGCATAAGAGAGCTCTTCCCCCAATTCCAAGGCTCTCAATGGTTGGAGAAGCTCTAAGGGAGCTCTAAGCCCCCAATTCCTCCTACGGAATATAGTTGTGTTTAAATAGCTCTCTTAGGACTACTGATGCATACATGCCTTTAGTCAAGCGGAACTCTACAACTAGCTTGCCGTTCTCTACATAAGCCTTTGGCTCAAGCAACTTCATTCGCACTCTCCTCAGCCATCCCCTTATACCTAGGCTGCCTAAAGCCCTAGCTAACTCACGTATGTTCAGAGACTCTGCAGTCACTACATCTTCATAGTACTCTGCTCCACTAGTGCATAGAGCTCCAATTACGCAAATCTCTCCATCGTTAACCCACCCATGCATACTTATGTACTTATTCAAAGCATTATTGTATAGGAAGGCTAGGTACGCCTCAATAAATAGCCTCTTCACACGCCGCTCTAGCAACTTAGTTACTTTACTTAAGTCTCTTCTCTTAATGAGCCTCATTAACTTAGCTTCATATACCAGCCTTGACTTTAAGCCGAACTCTCTCTTCACTCTGGAATTCATGCTATTAAGGGATTCCTTTGGATAGATGCTGAAAGCCAGCTCATTTACGAATGAGCTTAAGTCTCCTTTAACTAAGTACTTTCCAAGTAAGTGAGTGTTGTACCTTATTGTACCAAACCTTTGATAACCATAGTAGGCAGGTAAGCCTCTGCTAGCTAATTCACTTAAAAGCTGCCTTACTTCGTTAAGCGAGCTTACATCATCTATTAAGATCTTGAATTTATTCCCTAGAAGTAGTTCTTGAGTAGGCTTAGAATCTGTGTAGCCAGCTACCTCAACTCTATATTTATTTGATTCAGCAATAACTTCCCCCACCCTTAAATCTATGTCAGTTGCACTGCTCTCTATGAAGAAGAACTGGCTTGAATGAGAATCCCTGTCCTTAAAGCCGAGGAACTTTATGCTTCCAATACTTACATTAAATTTCTCAGCTAGTTCTCTAGCTACATGTAGCGTATCAACGCCCTTCTTGTCGACTAAAAGCACTAAATACCTTGCTTTCTCGCTTCTCAACTGGAGTAAGCCGCGATCCACTTCTTCTTCAACAATGAAGTTCTCTGGAGAAGGCTTAAACTGGTAATCGAGGTAATTCTCAGTTAAACAATACTTGAGGCCGCACACTCTATCTAGTGGATGGCAGTACTCCATCAATATAGCTTCAGTCCACCTGTGACTTTATCAATTAGAATCGAGGGCCCTGGCCCTATCCCAATAGCTGTCAAAGTTCCTGGAGGCAGCTCTGTTAAACCAGCGTCTCTAACTACGCCTACTGGTAGTCCTAGTAGTGAGGCTTTTTCAGCTAGTTCAATTAAATCCCTTTCTCCATCAACTCTTAGGACTATTTTCTTCTGCCCACTGTTCCACCACTCATTGAACCACTCTGTTTTACTCTTAAATGCTTCAAAAGCTGCTATAACAGCTGCATGAGCTACTTGTACAGCAGCCTTACCCCTACTCATCTCTATGTCAGCTCTTACAACTACTACTTGCTTATAATCCACAGCTCCCACAGGTATTCGTTAGAAACCAAATAGTTTATAAAGAGTAAGCATCCTTTATGAAGAGTAGCTAGTGGAATGGTGTTTAAAATGTCTTTAAAGTCTTCGTTAAAACTCTCAATAGCTGAGCCAGCTACTCCACCTATATGCAGTAGCTGTCATAAGTTAATGAATCCAGAGGAGCCTGGCACTGCATTTCCATGCCCTAACTGCGGTTCAATAATGATCTATAGGTGTGCGAAGTGCCGCAAGCTCTCTGTGCCTTATAAATGCCCTGTGTGCGGCTTTGAGGGTCCTTGAGGGAGAAGCCGTGGCTAAAGTACTCGTAGTAGTTAAAGTATATCCCGAGAGCATAGAGCTAGAGCCTGAAGTAATTATAGAAAGAATAAGGAATAGCCTGCCTCACGGAGTTGAATTACTGAGCTATGATGTAGAGCCAGTTGCATTTGGGTTAAATGCCTTAAGGCTGTATCTAGCCATGCCTGAGGAAACTGAAGGAGGGACAGAACCTATTGAAGCAGCTATTTCATCAATTGAAGGAGTGAGTAACGTAGATGTTGAAGTAGTTCATAGAATGAGCTTTTAGATAACTAAACCACTTACTTAAATGAGGAATTTTAGTAAAATAAGGGGGTTAAAACCTATTACTAAGCAGTGGTGTATGAATTGGCTATACATACAAGGCAGAGGCTAATACTTAGAGTAATCGATGTACAGCCGCAGGACTCTGGCAAGGGTGTCGCTAGACTCGACCCATTGGCCATGAGCGATCTTGAGGTAGTTAGCGGCGATATAATTGAAGTTGAGGGACGCAGAAAGACTGTTGTAAGAGCTATAGAGGGATCAGCTGAGGACAGAGGGCTTGGAATAATAAGGCTTGATAAAACTACTAGAAGGAATGCAGGCGTAGATATTGGTGGAAGAGTATCTGTAGCTAAGGCTTCAGCTACAATTGCTTCAATAGTGAAGATAGCTCCATCGAGGTTTCAAGCAACGGTAGACAAGAACTTCGTTAGATTCATTAAGGCAAGGCTTCTTGAAAGGCCTTTAATTGAGGGAGATATAGTCACTATATACACCCTTGGACAGGAACTTCCATTTAAAGTAGTATACACCAAGCCTAAGGGGCCTGTTGTAATAAAGGACTCGACTAACTTAGTGATCTTGGAAAGGCCTACTGAAGAGTATGGAATACCTAGAGTGACTTACGAGGATATAGGAGATCTTGGGGAGGCTAAGCAGAAGATAAGGGAGATAGTTGAACTTCCACTAAAGTTCCCTGAGTTATTTAAGAAGCTTGGTATTGAGCCTCCTAAAGGCATTCTACTTTATGGTCCGCCTGGCTGTGGTAAGACTCTTCTAGCTAAAGCAGTCGCTAATGAAACTAACGCGTTCTTCATAGCAGTCAATGGACCAGAGATCATGAGTAAATTCTATGGTGAAAGCGAGCAAAAGCTTAGGGAAATATTTGAGCAAGCGAAAAAGAATGCTCCAGCAATAGTCTTCATAGATGAAGTGGATAGTATAGCTCCAAAGAGGGATGAAGTAATAGGGGAGGTTGAGAGAAGAGTTGTTGCACAACTCCTAGCCTTAATGGATGGACTTGAGAGCAGGGGTGAAGTAATAGTGATAGCAGCTACAAATAGGCCTAGCGCTGTTGACCCAGCTTTAAGGAGGCCTGGTAGATTCGATAGAGAAATAGAAGTTCCACTGCCAGATAAGCAGGGTAGACTTGAAATACTTCAAATACACGTTAGAGGAGTTCCTCTCGCAAGTGACGTAGACTTAGCTAAGCTAGCTGAAATAACTCGCGGCTATACAGGAGCGGATTTAGCTGCATTAGTTAGGGAAGCTGCACTACATGCTCTTAGGAGGTATCTGCCTCAAATAGATCTAGATTCATCAACTATAAGTCCAGAACTCCTGGAGAGAATGGAGGTTAGAATGGAGGACTTTATGGCTGCCTTTAGAGAAATCGTTCCAAGCGGCCTTAGGGAGATATATGTAGAGATCCCTGAAGTGCATTGGAGCGATGTAGGCGGCTTAAGTGATTTAAAGCAGCAGCTCAGGCTAGCAGTCGAGTGGCCGTTAAAGTACCCTGAGGCCTTTAAGAAGCTTGGTATTGAGCCTCCTAAAGGCATTCTACTTTATGGTCCGCCTGGCTGTGGTAAGACTCTTCTAGCTAAAGCAGTTGCTACTGAGAGTGGAGCTAACTTCATAGCAGTTAGAGGACCAGAAGTATTGAGCAAGTGGGTTGGAGAAAGCGAAAAAGCAATAAGAGAAATATTCAAGAAGGCTAGGACTTATGCTCCAGCAGTAATATTCTTCGATGAAATAGACAGCATTGCTCCAGTAAGAGGATTAGTCTACGACTCAGGAGTTACTGAGAGAGTAGTGGCGCAATTAATAACTGAAATGGATGGCTTAGTTGAATTAGATAACGTCATAGTTATAGGCGCTTCAAATAGGCCTGACTTAATTGATCCAGCTCTACTGAGGCCTGGAAGACTTGACTTAATTCTCTATGTACCTCCCCCAGATAGAAGCTCTAGACTTGAAATACTGAAGGTGCATACTAGGAAAATGCCCTTAGCTGAAGACGTTGACTTAGATGAGTTAGCTGATAAAACTGAGGGATTTAGTGGAGCTGACTTAGCATCTTTAGTTAAGCAAGCTGCTATGGAAGCACTACTTGAAGACGTTAACGCTAAAGTAGTCTGTAGAAGGCACTTCATTAAAGCACTTGAAAGCGTTAAGCCAAGTATAACGCCAGAACTAGAGAAGACCTACAAGATGTGGGCTGAGAAGTTCAGGCAGAGCCTCCCCAAGTCTTACCTAAGGCCAACAATATATACTTAGGTGATCGTTGTGAAAAACGTTTTATATCCTTGGAGGGCGAGGCCTCTTGAAAACATAGTTATAGAAGAGTTAGCTAAGCGCGGAGAGAGCATGACTAGCAGCGAGCTAATGGATGCACTAAAAGATCTCGGTGTTGACGCTACTTTAAGTGAAGTACTCTCAGTATTAATGAAGCTAGAGATGCGTGGAGTAATAGTTGTAAATAAAGTCAGGAATGAGTACTTAATATCATTTAACGAGAAGTACTTACGTGAATTCACTTAGAGCCCTGCTCACGGCTTATCAATGCGTACGCTTCTCACTCCATCTTACAGCTAGTTTATCGAAGTACTTAACGTATATAGCGTAAAGTATTACTCCTCTCAAGTACACGTCAACAAACATGGAGATCCATGCGCCAACTACTCCAATGAACTTAGTTAGAATTGATGTAGGCACCACTCTGAATAAGTATAGTCCAATAGCGCTAATTAATAATGGTACAATAGTGTTCCCAGCTCCTCTTAAAGCTCCGCTAAAGCTCATTGCTAGCGCTAAGCCTGCTTCACTTAAGCCAGCTAAAACTAAGTAGAGTGATGCAAGTTCCAGTACCTCTTGATCTACAGAGAACGGTTTAACGAGAATCTTAGATAATGTTGCTGCAGCAATCCCTAGAAGGAACATAGTTACTACAGCTAGCTTAGCTATCTCTAGACCAACTACCTTCCCCTCCTTAAATTCCCCTGCGCCAATTCTTTCACCAACATATGATGAAGCAACTACAGAGAAGGCGAAGCCAGGCATGTATATGAAGCTCTCTATCCTTAACCCTATTTGATGAGCTGCCAGTGCTTTAGCGCCGCACCTAGCGATAAAAGCTGCATAGGCATTATTGCCGATTGACATTAAGAGCCTTTCAATGAATGCAGGCAAGCCTACTTTGAATACATTCACTGCTTTAAGAGAGTGGAGCTCAAGGATTGGCGAAAGCTTGAGTTTACGTATGAAGATTATTTCCAGAGGAATCATGAGTGTCTCTGAAAGCACTGTAGCCAATGCAGCTCCTCTTACACCGAGAGGTGGGAGATTAAATGAACCGTATATTAATAGAGGATCTAGCACTATGTTAGTTAAGGCACTTGATGAAACTACGATCATTGAGTACTTAGTTGCTTTAACAGCTCTAACGGCTGAGTCCATTATTAAGGCTACTGCTATCAATGGCAATCCAATGACTCTCACCCTAAAGTACTCTATTGCTTCACTAAGTAACTCTAAGTTTTCACTACTGACTAAGAGTAAAACCACGTGAGGGGCGGCCGTGAATGCAGCTATTGCTATGAAGCATATAGCTATTGAGCCGTAGAGAAGGGTTTCACCAATAGTTCTTCTAGCACTATCTAAGTCTCCCGCCCCATTGTATTGAGCTACCATCACTAAAACGCCAACCATAAATAATGAAGGGAACGACATCATGAGCCAACAGAGGTAGGATCCTGCTCCAACTGCTGCAATAGCATTAGTTCCAAGCCTTGAAACAAAGTAGGTATCTGCTATAGAGTACATGCTGTCAACTAGTTCACTAAATATGATAGGCCAAGCAGTCTTCAATACTTTCAGCTTTAATTCAGCTTTACTCAATACCTTATACACCGTAGCTAATGGATCTCTATTTCATAGAGCTACAGGGGTTCAGCTCTGATATAGGTTTATATTGGTTGATTTCATTGCCTCATCTCTGTTCCCCCGCATTCCGCTCGGGTTTTCATCGGGCTTGGGGGCGTTCAGGGTGACCCCGGGCACCCCACATCTTGTGTACCTGTAGAACAGGTTTATGCATGCAACCACATCTCTATCGCCTATGAATCCACATTTAGTGCATTGTAGTGCTCTACCGCCATTATCTTTTAACCTGCTTCTACATCTCAGACATGTTGATGATGTTTTCATTGGGTTAACGTAGCTAACCATTAATCCTCTCTCGAGAGCTTCATATAATATGGTGAACTGTATCTTCCTGTAGAACCACAGCGATAGCTTCTTGTTGAAACTGCTACCTCTATTCACGTTACTCCTGAGTTTGTTTAGGTTTTCGAGAACTATGGTTAAGCTGTGTTCATCGGCTATCTCCGCTACTCTATCACCCAGCTTGTGAGCATAGTCCCAGGCTATGCTCCTGATCCTCTCACCATGTCTTTTAATCGCTCTCCTAACACCTCTGATGAATTTCCAGGATTTAGAGTATCTTCGTTGAATCCTCTCAATCCATATCCTGTGGGTTAGGATTTTCCTAAGAGGTGTTTTGTACCGCTTCAGCTTTAGTAGCTTTCCGCTGGATGCGAACACAGCTAGTGTAACGTTGTCGAAGTTAACATCGATAGTTGTGATGGTTTTGGTTCTTCTTGATTTAACTGTTTTCCTGAAGTATATTGATACATAGACCTTGTCTTCAACAACCTTCACAGCTAGCTCGTAGTTACCCCAACCCCTGAACTTCTCTATCCTATCAATAGATGTTAGTAGTCTTAGCTTAACTTCTCTACCTCCATGTATTTTTAGAACAAGTGTTTTGTTCTCTAGATCCAGCTTGTAGTCGTATCTATCTATCCTAGCTGTCAATCTCCTGAGAACCGGCTTCCTACCACCGTTCTGTTTACTAGCTCTAACAACTGTTTTAGCGTAGATATATATCTGCTTAACGTGGTGTGCTCTAAAACCATACCTCTTAAGCTCTGAGTAGAACATCTTGTGTAGAGTTGTTATCGAGGGTATTTCGCTTAAACTCCACAACCTGTTTACAGCTAGCTGAACAGCATCGCGGTACAGCCTCAGGAACTCAACTAGTGCGTCATGGTCGTCGCTACCCTTGGGGAGAGCCCTCATCTTAAGAGTCTCGACGAGCTCTTCACCCTTCATCGAGTAGCTCACCACATCTAGAACTATAGAGTTTAGTTTATAATCTTTTCTCTCCAGTATCTATATAGGTGGATATATATGGCTAGAGTTGAGCTGGTTAGGTGTAGCGTCATTAAGTATAGGAGAGGGGACTACGTCCTCTACCCACTCGGCAAAGACAAAGAGAAGATCAAGCATCTCCACGGAAAAGAAGTATGCGTGCTAATCGTAGCAGAAGAATAACATCACCTGATACAAATCTATATGAAACCCGAAACAGTTGCGTTAGGCTAAAGAGTATTTAAGCAAAGCGCACTCGCTCTTGAATCCACTGTAGCCGTTGCATAGGACTTCTAGATTATATGGTAATATTGCTTCTTTCGCAAATCTTCAACTATGAATAAGTCAAGTCTCTCCGGCCTAGAGCGCCTGGCTTCATTCACCAGCCTTTTTAATGCTTCCTTAGCGTCTCCCAGCAATTCATTAGCTACAGCTACTACTTTACTTAACTCACTTACTGGTGTAATGAAGTCCTCTCCTTTCTTAACCATGTGGATTGCCTTTATTCCAGTCAGCATTTCCACTATTACCCCCTTGACTTTATGCATTGAAAGCACTCCACTGTGCTTAAATCCAGCTCTTCTAGCTATTCTAAGTAGTTCACCTGCTTCCCTAAGTGATGCTGTTGAAGCATGTATTATTGGGCCTGACACTATGAGCCAAAGTGCTTCAGTGCAAGGCTCTTTAGCAACTCTCAACAGCTCTTCATGAGTTATCGGGGCATGCTTCTTGAATACTACATTAGTCCCCCTCCTAGCCCAAGGCCTACTTGAATCAACTAGCGTTATTCTGCCGCTGCAACTACTTAGAGTATAAGTGTATGGCCTTAAGTTAAGCTCTATTAGTAGGGGGAGTAAGTCTCTATCCAAGTACCCTATCTCAAGATCTTCCCAAATCCTATTCCAAAAAGTCCTCTTTCTAATCCCCCACTTCTCTAAGTCAACAGGCACTAAAAGCCCCCCAGTCATTAGTAGCCTGAAGTTAATTATTTAACTTAGAGATGCATGACAATAATAGGGGGCTCAATGAATTCGCAAAGCTATATATCAATGGAGGAGTTCTCTAAGCTAGATATTAGAATTGGAGTAATTAAGGATGCTTCAACGATCCCAGGGTCATCGAAGCTCGTTAAGTTACTAATAGACTTAGGGGATTTAGGGATGAGACAAGTCATAGCTGGAATAGGCTTGTGGTATAAGCCGCAAGAGCTCATTGGCAAGCAAGTTGCTGTAGTAGTCAATATGCAGCCTAAGAAGATGCTCGGCTTTATAAGCGAAGGAATGATCTTGGCGGCAGATACAGCCAGCGGGCCAGTTCTATTAACAGTGGAAAAAAGCGTTGAACCAGGCTCTAAAGTTAGGTGAAGCTATTGCTAAGGCCTTCGTCTATAAATTCTTCATCCTTAAATAATGCTAATATTGGGTGAATCATGAAGGGCTTAAACTCTCTGCTTACTTCAAAAACAAAAGATGCGTTTAGTGAAACGCACTTAGCGTGTATCAAGTACACGCCGCTGCTCTTAGCGACTCCATCCACAATTACTTCCTCACAAGCTTCTTCAATAGCGCTCCAACATGAAATAGGGTCATCACTAACTATTACTTCCACTCCATCTAAGGTAGCCGACGCAGTGCAAGCATCATTAATGAGCCTCACAAGCCTACTAGCTAAATTATATGAGTACTCTCTGCCCTCACCCATTGATATAACCCTCTCTGCTAAAAGAATAGTTACACAACTCTAGAGCTTTATTTAGAGGGGTCAATTGCTTGGCCATTCACTTATTTGAGTTGAAAAATAAAGTTGTAAGAAGCCCTACAAGCTCAGAGTTATGTGAAGCTGTTTATACGTTGACACAATTGCTTAACTTAGGGGAAGTAACTTCATACAGTGACTTAGCTAAACTGCTGGGAGTTCATCCAAGGATTGTAGCCACATGTCTTAAACACAATTATCATGTAATAGCTATACCATGCCATAGGGTTGTTTACAAAAACCTAATGCTAGGTGGATATAGCCTTGGGAAAGCATTGAAAGAGAAGTTATTGAAGCTAGAGGGCGTCTCAATAACTAATGGAAGAGCGTCAAAGAACTCGTATAGGTGTCTAAGCAAAGAGCTTCTTGACGACTAAGTAAGTTTATTGAAGCATTCATTCAACATCTTTTTAAGCTGGCGGTAAGCTATAGTTATTTGGATGACTAACTTGGCTAAAGTAATAGCCTATGTATTGGCAATAGTTACTACTGGAAAGGAGTACGAAGTTCTAGAAGTAATAAAGTCATTTCCACACGTTACTGAAGCCATAGCAGTCTTTGGAGAATTTGACGTAGCTATTCGCTTAGAGGCAGATTCATTAAGTGACATAGACTCCATTGTGACAAGGATAAGGAGCATACCTGAAGTAAAGAGGACAGTGACTTTAGTTGGTTCAAAAGCTGCATAAACAATAACGCGAACTTTAAGTACTTTAAGCAAAGAACACTTTACTTATAAGAATGAAGGCGGACTCGTTCTGGAATGAAATAAGTGCTAATACAACTCGTGGAGTTGTACATGGATTGAGTCATCTACGTCTATCAATGAGTAAAAGCCATGCATTAATGGACCGGGGTTTATGACGAGCGATCCACTGTACTTGCTTACTCCTCTAGCTTCATGAATGTGCCCGTGAATTACTAGCCTAGGAGAGTACTTATCTACAAAGTCCCTCAAGATCTTTAGGCCTGCGTGAAGCCCTTTGTAAGTAAAGTCGTTTACTCCCTTCAAGGGGTGATGACTCAAGAGTATGTCAAGCCTCTTACCTCCTCCACTAATCTTCTTCTCAACGCTCTCTAAGTTAGTCCTTAATGACATTGCTCCAATACCTGCTATAGTTATGTTTTTAAAATCAACTACTTCGCCATCAATAGCTATGCCAGCTGACTTCATTGTTCTATACACGAAGACTTCATCCATATTGCCCGTTACTCCATAGATCTTAACGCCTGATTTAACTAACGCCTCAAGAGGCTCAATGCACTCTACATCGCCAGCTAAAAGAATTAAGTCAGCTTCAATGGATAAAGCTTTACTTATGAGTAAAGTAGTGTAGTGATAGTTGCAGTGTAAATCACTTATACCAACGATCTTCACTACTTACACCTCCAAGTACTTATCCAATAGCTTATTGAGAAGCTCTAGGCTTTTAGAGGAATCCCCGTAGTCGTATTCAATGAATTCTAGCCTTATGCCTCTGGCCTCCAGCTCCTTCATTAACTCATTTATAAAGACTCCTCTATTCTGCGCTTTTACGCTCAAAGAAGCCCTCCTCGGATCCCCCATCCATTCACTTGATGAAGCTGTAGTAAGTACTCCACAGGAAGGGCTTCCAGCTATACCCACTATTCCCACGACCTTTACATAGTTCTTCAAGTACTCCTCTATGTAGTCAGCTATTTGTCTAGATAGCTTTCTACAAAACCTCCTATAACTTGGATTATCGTATTGTTCTTTAACGCTCCAGAATCTTCTGTATCCAGCGTAAAGTAGCTCTGGGCAAGGCATTTGTAACAACCCAGCTCCCTTACTATAGGCTAATTCGACAACTTCCTTAACTAACGCAGTTTGTTTAGCTGCTCCATACACTCTACTGTTTTGGTTTAAGAGGCAGTGAGCTACTATAATGACTCTCCCCCCTCTAGCATCGTGTGAGCTCACTTTAAACACCCAGCCTCATGGGATTTAATTAACCTTGCTACAATAAGTATCTAATACTACTTGGTACTTCCTAGGCCCCACCATTCTAACCACTCTGCTGTAAATTACTTTGCAGTCAAGCCCGTACTCAATGCATTTACTGTAGAAAGCTTTTTCAGCAACTATCCTTGGATCTTCATTTATGCTGGGTTTAACGTGTAGGTATAAGTGCACTATCCCACGATCTCTTAGTGCCTTAACTGCGTGAGGCAGATATGGTAGAGCTAGATCTGGTAGAGGCATGAGAACTCTATCACTTGTACTAACTAGCTTTTCATCAATTACTCTAGCTGCGTCACCCAGGTACGGCAGGACTATTCCCTCAACCTTATTTAACAACACGTTATCAACCATGTATTGATATGCTGCTGGATTTATATCTATACTATGTACAGCCCGCGGCTTAGAGTACTTAGCTATTACTATAGAGAAAGTTCCTACACCAGCAAACATGTTTGTAACTACTTCACCTTCTTTCACAAGCTTCGCCACTCTCATATGTTCATAACTCAGCCTTGGAGTTAGAAAGACTTTAGTTATGTCTATTTTAAATAAACACCCATATTCTTTATAAATAGTTTCACTCCTCATATCGCCAGCTAAATGGATATAGCTTCTAACTCTATATTCACCCCCCACTCCAGGAAAAGCAGCCCAAACACTCTTTACTCTAGGGACTTCTCTCAGCAGAGCTTCAGCTAAAGGCCTAAGATCTTTTGGTGAAAGACTGAAAGGCACTTTTATTACAGCAATATCGCCAATGAACTCTACTCTACTCCAAACTCTCTTAGCAAGATCTTCTCCAAGAACTTCTATAGCCAGCCTCTTAAGTAGAGGAATTCGCCTCCGCCCTTCCTTCACGCTTCCGCCCCTTTTCACTAAAATACTTACACCAGGGCCTTAGTGAACAACTTATGCAGAGGGGTTTCCTAGATCTACATATCTGCCTCCCGTGAGTAATCAATAGGAGGTGGGCTTCAAGGTATTCAGCTGGCTTAAGGATCTCCATCCAAGTTCTTCTAACATCATAGTAGCTCCTCCTCGAGATCAATCCAAGCCTCTCAGTAATTCTAGCTATATGAGTGTCCACTGGAAAAACGCTCTTCCCAAAGTACATCAGTAAGATGACGTCAGCAGTCTTAGGACCTATGCCAGGCATTTCCAGTAAAACCTTATGTGCTTCACTAGGGTCAGCAGCGCTTAGCAATTGCTTAAGCCTTTCCTCAAAACCTTCCTCTGAAAATAACTTAGCTAACTTAAGTATTACTCTAGCTCTCACGTTATTCATTCCAGCTGGCTTAATTACGTTAGCTAACTCCTCGACGCTGTAACTTAAGACATGCTTTGGCTCAACTACTCCTCCAAGAGCTCTACAGAGGCTTTCATATGCTCTAAATGCATTCTTATCACTTGTATTCTGGCTAAGCACTATTCCAACAATGAATTCATAGAGGCTCCTCTTCTTCACTCTAGACACTATGAATTCCTCAAGATTTATTCCTCCATGCATATCCCTAAGCTTCTCTAAGATAAGCGACCCTAGATCTTTGCTCAAAACAATCACTTTACGGATATATCTTTCCAGGCATTCTTGGGAAGGGGATGGCATCCCTTATGTGCTCAAGACCGGCTATCCACATCACTAACCTCTCAATTCCTAATCCAAAGCCGCTGTGTGGAACACTGCCATACTTACGTAGATCTAGATACCATTTATATTCATCAATGCTGTAGCCTTCCTCAATTATCCTATTTAAAAGCTTTTGATAATCATCTTCCCTCTGGCTTCCACCAATTATTTCTCCATAACCTTCTGGAGCCAGTAAGTCGAATCCAAGAGCAATCTCAGGGTTTTCCTCATCTAACTTCATGTAGAAGCTCTTCACTTTCTTTGGGAAGTGAGTAATGAAGAATGGTTTATCAAAGTACTCTGTGAGAACTCTCTCTTCATCTGCTCCAAAATCATCCCCCCACCTTATTTTAAAACCCCTTCTCTGAAGCATTTCAATAGCTTCATCATACCTAATCCTTGGGTAAGGAGTCTTAGTAGAGTTCTCCAGGATCCTGGTATCTCTCTTAAGGAATTGGAGTTGATCGGCGTTCTCCTCAAGGACTCTCTTAACTATGTATGATACAAGCTCTTCAGATACCTTCATTACGTCATCCATAGTGTACCAAGCTGCTTCAAGCTCTAAGTGCCAGTACTCAGTTAAGTGCCTCCTAGTTCTACTTAGTTCAGCTCTAAAGCTTGGCGTAAGACTCCACACTTTCTCCAAGCTGTAGATGAGTGCTTCAAGGTATAACTGAGCACTTTGGCTTAAGTAAGCCTTTCTATCAAAGTACTTTACTTCAAATAGAGTTGCTCCTCCTTCACACGCTGATGCTGTTAATATTGGAGGCGTTGTCTCCCACCAACCGTTGTTAGTAAGCCACTCTCTAGCAGCCTTAAGCACAGTACTCTTGATCTTCATTACTTCAGTTAAATACCTACTCCTAAGCCATAAGTGCCTGTTATCTAGTAAGTAATCTACTCCCTCCCCTCCTTTTATTGGAAAGTCACTTGAAACTCCACTTACTTTCAGCTCTACGACCTCGACTTCGTATCCTGTTGGAGCCCTAGGTTCTTTCTTAACTCTACCGCGTACTTCAATACTTGTCTCTAAACCTAGTTTCTCAGCTAATGAATATATTTTTGGAAGTAATGCACCATCAATAACGCACTGCACTATGTTAGTGCTATCCCTTAACACTATGAATACTTTTTTACCAACAACTCTATGTCTATACACCCAGCCCCTTAATGTAACCTCTAAGCCTACGGCTTCATCCTTAAGGATTTCCTTAACCTTGTAGACCACCATACGTACACCGTTAAAATCCATTAACCCCCTCTTTTCAAACACTATGTTGTTAAGGCTTAAAAATAATTTCTACGTCTATAAAGTCATCAATTCCAACAATGAAGGAGGGTGCATTACAATACCTGCATTTTCTGGAAGCATTAAACGCGGTTCTTTAACGCCATGAGTTCCCTGACGATCTCGAGGCTAGCTCTATCGCCAAGCATGTTCCAATAAATGCCCTTAGGCCTCCATCCACGTGCCTTAACTCTTATGAGCTTGCTTGGCGTAGAAATTACATCGACAGTCAAGTCGTGGAGTTCCATGGGTATGCCCTCTACAATCTGAAGATCATGTACATTTGTAACTATAGGGGTTATCTCATCTATAACACCTAACTCCCTTAAGATGCCGTATTCAAGTTCAGAATAACCTCCGCCTTTACCTAGTCTACGACCCTCTCGATCTACTGCTACGCAACCTGTTACCACTAAGTCTATTGCTGGAATCTCATTTAACTTCAACTTCCTTCCATAAGCAAGTGCACCTCTTATAGTTGAGGCATACTTAATTCTTGAGCTAGGTATACTCCTTGGATCAAGAATTACGAATCCATTCATCAATCTTGGAGTAGCCATTATAACTATTTTGCCCTCAGCTAAAGCCCTCTCCCTCAATATTCTTTGAGGAGAATCTGGATTGACTTTAACAACTCTAGCGCTCATCCATAGATCAGTTTTAACTATCCTTAAGCCAGCTTCTTCAGCCCCCATGAAGTTTGGTATCCTCCCATACACAGGCCTTGGAAATCTAGCTATATTTAATTCCTCAAGCATCCTCCATACAGCTTTACGTAGCTCAGCCTTTCTCTCCTTGACTGATTTCAAGTAATTCTCCACTTAAATACACCACTTACTTATTAATTACTTAGTTAAAACCAATATTTTCTTTCATTAATAGAAAAATTCGTGTTTTTATGCAGGAGTCCATTGTTACTTAAATATTAGTAAGTTCATTCCTATGCTATGGTGCTATAACTTGGTTGAATACTTTATTGAGAAAGGACCTGCATACGCTATATTAAAGCTTAAACTGAGCCCTGGAGAAAGCATTACTCTAGAGCCAGGTGCGTACATTCTTCACAAAGGAGATATTGAAGTTAAAACGAGCAGTGGAGGAGTTATGAAGGGGTTGGCTAGAGCCATGCTGGGCGGCGAAAGCTTATTTTTAAACACTCTGATTGCTAAGAGCTCAGCTGAAATATGGGCAACGCCAAGCTCTCCTGGAGACATAAGAGCCGTTGAATTAAGAGGTCAAGAACTCTTCATACAAGATACAAGCTACTTAGCTCACTATGGTGACATAGAGCTCACAGTTGGGTGGCGGGGCCTTAAAGGGCTCTTAGCTGAAGGACAACTCGTATGGTTGAAGGCCTATGGCAATGGCGTAGTATTCATAAACTCCTATGGAGCTATAGAAGAAGTAAACTTAGGGCCTGGTGAGAGAATAACTGTAGATAACAACCACTTCGTAGCCATGGACTCCAGCGTTAAGTGGAGAGCTAGGAAATTCGGTGGATTAAAAACCTTCATACTTGGAGGCGAAGGCATAGTGTTCGACGTTGAAGGCCCTGGGAAAATATGGATTCAGACAAGAACTCTTCCAGCATTAGCTCAACTGCTCCAGAGATTCCTTAAGCAAAGCAAGTAATTAATGTTTTTATGTTAAATGCTCTTAGGTGCAAGTAAGTACTTTATAACTCCTTCTCCAGCTATCCTAAACTCAAGGTATAATGGTGCATCGCTAGAGAACTTGAGAGTTATTGACTCAGATACTCCAGTTAATGAAAGCACTTTTTCTAAGTATTCTAGGCTATAAGCAGATCTAGATGGCTTACTAACTGAAAGGCTTATTAATGAAGGCATGCTTGCAGTGATCTTTGTTTCAACTCTTGTAGCATTAACCCCCCTTATGATTAAAGTGCTTTCATCACTTGCCTCAAATTCAACTGTGTCTCCAACTACTTCAGCGTCCCTTATGGCGGTTTTAAATGCTTCAGCAAGCAGCATTGCTTCAACGTCAAACTCAAGGCTTAGCTCAGGGATTTCAGGTACTTGTACATCAATGTTTCTAAAGGAGTACTTTCTCCTAAGCTGAGACTCTACAGCTATATTGATGTAGTCGCCCACGCTACTTATCTCCAATTGATCACCTTTCTTAAGCTTCTTAAGTACTTTAACTAAGTTAGCTACGCTGACTCCAACAACTTCCTCTCCGCTAACTTCATATGTTACAAAACTGCCTGCAGGTAAAATTATGTCAATTAGGGATACTTTAGCTGGATCTAGCGCTTTTATTGATACCCCCTCCTCACTAATCCTAATGGCGACTTCATCAACTACTTTTGATACTGCTTCAATAATGCTTCTAAAGTACTTTGCTTCAGGATAGATGACTTTAAATGTCAATCGAAACACCTCTACTCATAGTGGAGGAATAAAGTTAAATAAATGTTTTGGAGTTAAGTAAGGAGGTCATGGGATAGTAGGCTTTAATACCTCTGGCTTAAATGTTGCAAACTCGTTTCTAGCTATATGCGCTAAGAACTCTGCCTTCAGTGAAGGCTTACCATATGGATAAGCATCTGCTCTATAACTGTAGTTAACTACTTCAGCTATGAATAGTGTGTGGTCTCCATAAGTCCTTGAGTCAATTACTTTACACTCTAAGTTGGCTAAAGCATTCCCTATGCTTGGTGCATCAACTCTACTTGATGGAGTTAGCCTTAACTTAGTTTCACTAAGCTTCTTAGGCCCACTTCTTGAACCAACTATCCAAACATCATTAATTAAGTCGTAATTAGGGACACTAATGACGAATTCTCCATAGCTAGTTAAAAGCCTACTAGTGTACCTCTTTGGTGAAATACTTACAACAACTATAAATGGCTCCCAGGAAGCTATTGTAACCCAATCAGCAGCCATAACGTTTGACTCTCCCCCTCTACCAGATGCAATTAAGTATGTTCTTAAAGGATAAAGCAGTCTAGGAGGCTCCATACACAGCCACCACAGTAAGTTCATCTAATCTAGCTATTAACTACGTTGGTTTCACAAGAATTAAAGGCTATATGACTCATAAAAAGAGCTAAAGTAATATACCTCGCCTGAAAATACTAGAGCACGCCGTTGAAATAGGTAATGGAAGTGCCTTCAGCTATAACTACGAGGAACTTGAGAAAAGTGTATAGAGTTAAGAAGAGGCTTAGCTTAATTAAGAGCCGGGAGGAAGTAGTTGAAGCTCTTAAAGGAATAAGCTTTGAAGTAAGGTATGGAGAAATAGTTGGATTACTTGGACCAAATGGGGCCGGTAAGACAACTACTATAAAGATAATTTCAACACTCCTCATTCCAGATGCTGGTGAAGCATATGTCGATGGCTACGACGTTGTAAGGCAAGCCAATGAAGTGAGGAAGAGGATAGGGTTAATGCTTACCGTAGAAAAAGGTTTTTACGGTAAGCTGACTGGAAAGGAGAACTTAGAGTACTTCGCTGCACTATATGGCTTAAGTAGAAGTGAAGCAGAGAGGAGAATAAACCACCTCATAAAGGTACTTGAGCTAGATAAGCTTGGAGCTGTAGACAAATTGTTTGAAGAATATAGCTTGGGAATGAAGGCCAGGCTCTCTATAGCTAGAGCCCTCTTAAAGAATTCACCAGTCCTACTACTTGATGAACCAACGCTTGGACTAGACCCTCCTAGCGCGAGGAAAATTCGAGAATTAGTCAAGTCACTCGCTAGAGAAGAGGGGAAGGCAGTACTATACACTACTCACAACATGTTTGAAGCAGAGCTTGTTTGCGATAAAATATTGCTCATTAATAAGGGATTGATAGTGGCTGAAGGAACCCCCGACGAGCTGAAGTCTAAGATACCTAAGCTACGCGTAATCACTATTACTGTAAGGAATGGTGAGCGAGTAAAAATAGAGGAAGCTTTAGCTCCACTAGTAACTACGTATACTGTGACAAGCAATGAATTCGGAGAAACTACAGTAAAAGTAAGTACGAAGAGCCCTGAGGAGATCTTGGGCGAAGTCATTAGGGCCTTAGTTGCATGCGGCTGCGATATTTCATCAGTGAGAATTGAAGAACCAACGCTTGAGGATGTATTCATATATTTCAGCCAGTAGAGGTAGGAGGCATGTGGTTTGTAGAGATCCTTAGAGCTGAATACAAGCTTGTCTATGCTGAAATGTTTAGGAGGAAGAGCATGTTAGTAATGATGTTCCTCTATCCATACGTGTTAACAGGCTTTACACTATTCATAGGGTACTCCTTTGGCTCAAAACAGGTATTCGTTGAGAGAACAGGAGTAGCGCCAGAGATATTCATGATTACTGCTAGCTTCATAATACTATCAATGCTTGCAAGCATTGACGACATGATATGGAAGCCACTGATGGATCTTTGGCACGGGACTCTGCCTTACATAATTGCGAGCCCTGTTAGCAGAGTAATGCTTTATGCAGCCATACCTATTCCAAGACTCACCGCAGTTATAATTATAGGTTCTACAAGCATTATACCAGTCTACGCACTATACTATGGGTTAAACGGCCTTCTTACAAGCCTTATAATAATTGGCTTAGCCTCCCTTGGAGCTGTATTCATGATTACGCCTGCAATGGTTATTACGGGTCTAGTGAATACTGTGGGGGAGAGCTGGAGAGTAATTAACGTAATTAGGCCTGTATTCATGATTCTTCTAGGAGCATACTATCCAAGGATCCTCATGCCTATAGCTGGCTTAATAGCGAGCTACGCACTCCCCCCTTCACACATAGTTGAGTTGATTCAAGCATTTTTAAGAAACGCCGCTAGTACACTCAACACACTTAGCTTGATTGGAATAGCTACAGCCCTCTTCGTAATTTATGCACCAGGCGGCTCTAGAAGCATTCTATTGTGGGAGAGGAAGAAAGTAAAGGAGGGAGTTAAGTATGATTAGAAAAGCTCTTGCAGTATTTAAGGCATACTTTCTATCTGATTTCGTTAGAAGCAGTGGACTGTTGTACGGATTGTTAAGCATGTCTATGTGGATCCTCTTATTCATAGTTCCAATGAGTTTATTTGCTGGACCTGATGTGAAGGGCGAGGCTTTTTCAGCATATGCATTTACAGCAGTACTAGTATTTCTTTCGTATAACATGGCTACATGGGATTGGGCTGCTGAGCTTAGATGGCTCATTAATAGAGGCATGCTTGAATACGTTATTGCAAGCGGTGCAGGCTTCATACCCTTATACTCTGGAATAATGCCTGTTTCACTGATCTGGATGGGGTTCTCATTAACAGCTATATACGTGCTCCTGACGCTAGTGATGGGTCAACCTACACTGATAGTAGTTGACTCACTTACTTTAGCAATAGGGTTAGCAATGCTGATAGTAGTCCTACTTGGATATGCATTGATTCTCGGTGGAACAGCTATTTCAACGGGCTCTGTAGGACCCGTAATGGAGATCATAAGTTGGATTCTCCCAATAGCTACCGGTGGATTAACTCCCCTCAGAAATGTACCTGAAGTACTTAGGAGAATAGCTTTAGCAACGCCATTCAGTTATCCAGCTGAATTAATTAGGTATTCGCTTCTTGGAATTAAGCCAGTAGTGGAGTTGAATTACGCAATCACTGTAGGAGCTCTTTATGCAGGAGCATTTATGTTAATAGCCATAGCTTACTTTAAGTTACAAATAAGGAAGATACTTAAGGAAGGAATAAAGACTATATCAATGTATTAAAGGATCTATGCAATGGACTTAACAACAGCCTCTAAATGATTTAAAAAGAGACGCTGATATTATAACAATGTTGGTGAATTAATTGGAGTTTAAGCTAGGACGATTCTTTCTACTTAGAGTACCTAGTGGGAGTGAATTAATTAGCTACATTAGAAAGTACGCTAAGGACTTAAGCATAAATACTGGTGTGCTATGGTTAATAGGATCGTTTCGTAGAACTAAAATAGGGTTCTTCATTGAAGAAGAAGGCTCATATAAAGTAATTGATGTAAATGAGTTTACTGAAGTAATTAATGCAAGCGGCAACATTAGTTTAGTGAATGGCGAACCATTTATACATGTACATGTTGCTTTAGGGAGAGTGGATGGTTCTTGTATTGGAGGCCACTTAATTGAGGGAATAGTGTTTATAGCAGAAGTGTGGATACAGGAGTTGATTGATGGAGAGTTAAAGAGAGTAAGAGAAGGCTCTCTTTACTTATTGCCTCTAGAACAACCACGTAGTGAGCTAGGTGGAGAAAGTGTGCAGAATACTAATAGCGCACGTTGAGGAGTGCTCTAAGGACTCCGTAAGGGTCATAGCTGAACTACTTAAAGCGCTAGTTACTGCAAGCAAGCTTCTAAGACAGCGGGATGGATGGGGGTACATTGCATTAATTAGAGACAATCACGGCCGGCTTTCATATACACACTTCAGAAGTGAAGAACCGATCTATAAGCCCGGCTCTAAAATACTTTTAGGGGAATTCATTAAATTACTCAAGAGATCTAATGAAGCATGGATCATGGTGCATGCAAGGAAGGCTTCGAGAAGGAGCTTAATTGGACTACTGTATTCACATCCATACGCCTCTGAAACTAAGAACGGATTGCTATGGCTAATCCACAATGGCTCCCTTGATAGCGATAAGCTGGCTAAAGAGCTTAAAGTAGCTAACTCCACTAAGTATACTGACAGTGAATTGATGAGCAAGTATATTGCAAGTAGCTTAAGCGAGTGCGCGAAGAGCATTGATGAATGCGTTTTAGACTCTTATAATGAGTTATTTAAAGAATACACTTCGACTGCATTAATAACTGGGGTATTAGTTCTAGAGAGGGGGCGTTCTCGTAGAAATGCCATATACATGTATTCATCAACGCTATACAAGAAGGCTCCTGTGAAATACCCTGACTACTATAGGACTTACTTAATTAAGGGAGATTCATTTAGCTCTGTAGTTTCTTCAACTGTTAAAGAACTAACTAAGCACAAGTATTCTAGTTACTATATAGAAGACGCATCAAATAGAGTCATTAGGTTGTACCCTAACTTAAGTTACCTCCACTAACTTTAACCACTACACTCCGCTTAAATAGCGACCATGTTTAGTGAAGCTCTCTACTTAAAGAAAGTCTGGTATAATCCTCGTTCCACTCTCTCCTCTTAAAGCTTCAATACCTTTATAGAGATGTCCTATTATGGCTGCTTTACCTCCATTCCTAATGAACCTTATGCAGGCCAACACCTTTGGACCCATACTGCCTTCAGCAAAATGTCCCTCTACCAAGTACTTCTCTGCTTCACTAACAGTAATAGTACTTAGGGGCGTTTGATTCATCTTACCGTAGTTTAAGTAGACTTTATCTACGTCAGTTAAAATCATAAAGATCGATGCTCCAAGAGCTGAAGCAAGTCTTTCTCCAGCTAAATCTTTATCTATTACTGCTTCTACGCCGAACAATTTACCGTTTACTTCAACTACAGGTATTCCTCCTCCACCACTAGCGATTACTATAAAGCCTTCATTAACTAACTTCTTTATAGCACTTATCTCAACGTGGTTCACTGGATCAGGTGATGGAACTACTCTTCTAAACCCCCCTCTAGGATCAGGCTTCATTACCCAACCATATTCATTCATTAGTTTCTCTGCATCATCCTCCTCATACCATGGACCAATGTACTTAGTTGGATTTTTGAAGGCTGGGTCATCTTTATTAATAAGAACTTGAGTAATTACTGCTACAACCCCCTTCACTTTACTTCCCAACAAGTTTGCCTTCACTAAACTATTATGTATTGTTTGCTGCAGCAAGTAGCCAAGCCACCCTTGAGTCATTGCTCCAGCTACGTCAAGAGTCATTGGAGGCAACTTCTTTAACTTTAAGCCAGCAAGCATCCATTCAGCTATTATCCCTACTTGAGGTCCATTTCCATGAGTGATCACTATCTTATATCCTTCATTGACTAATTCTACGATCAACTTAGATGCTCTTTCAGCATTTCTCCAGTACTCTTGTGGAGTGCCTCTATCACTCTTTGATTGAAAAGCGTTTCCTCCAAAAGCCACTACTAGCAGCTTTTCATCTCTGCTCAATAAGACACCTCACTTAAGCTAGGTAGACGTATTAATAGGTTAGTTCACTATTTTTTAAAGCGTTGTATTCAAGAGAGTTAGGGGATGAGTGCGTGGAGTCAATTTTAGTAATTACAGCATTGTTATTGATTGCTGCCCTAAGTATTTCATCTGCTTCAATACTCGTCCTCCTATCAAAAGCTGATGCCCTAGGATGCGTTTTCTGGAGGCTATCTATAACTAGCCTGCTTCTTACATCATATGCCAGTATTCAGTGTAGAGAGCTGTTTAAGCGCATTGCGTGCAACAGGCAGTTGCTTAAAGTATCAGCGTTATCAGGCTTTGCTCTCTTCACTCACTTTGCTCTATGGATAGAGAGCTTATTCTATATACCAGTATCATACAGCACCACTATAGTAGTTACATATCCAATGCAGTTGATTCTGCTTGACGCAACTCTAGGAGAAGCTCCAAACAAGAAACAAGTAGTTGGAATAGTATGCGGCTTCTCATTTCTCTTACTCCTATTGACACAGGGGGTTTTTGAATCACTAAATTTAAGGGGTGTATTATGCAGCTTACTAGCATCCACAGCTGCATCAGCTTACTTCGGCATAGGGAGAATAGTGCGTAGGAGGGGGTTAAGTGTGCTGGAATACGCTATTCCTACATATGGATTCGCTTCATTAATAGCTCTCCTATATGCCTTAATTATTGGGAGAAACTTACTCAACTATACCCTTCATTCATACGCATTCTTCACCTTAATGTCCTTAGCTCCAATGATAGGTGGACATACAGTAATTAACTACTTACTTAAGTACTTGAAGAGCAGTACAGCTACATCAATAGCTCTAATAGAGCCCATTGGTGCAAGCATTTTAGCATACTTATTACTAGGCCAAGAAGTATCCATTGTCAGTGCCATACTAATGATTATGGTGGTAGCTTCAACATGCCTAGTTGTATTAAGTGAAGAGAGTAGTTAGATGAACTACATTCTCTAAAGGTTTCCCACTTGAAAGCTCTCATTCCCTCATCACATAAGCTATAGAAGCTTTAGGTAATCTTAAAGCCTTATATCTACTTAAGCTCTAAGAGCCAAGGTATTTCTACTACAGCTTGTTAAGCAGCTCTAGAAAGCAGTGTTAAGTCATTTAAACTAAGCCTCCACCCCATGGAGCCCAGCAATTCCTCTACGTGCTTCTTTGACTCAGCTTTAGGGATAGCTATGACTCTAGGCCTTGAAATCAAGTAGTTTAGCGCTATTTGAATAGGCGTCTTACCGTACTTAAAGCTAAGATGCTTCAATACTTCTAAATCCCTTACAGCTCCTCTCTCTATTGGCGTATATGCTTGTACAGTGATTCCCTTGAGTATAGCGTAGGGCAGCAAGTCCTTCTCAATATCTCTATGAACTATGCTGTAGTGTACTTGGTTTACAACTATATCAGCTTTCCTCACTGCTGTAATAGCTTCCTCAAGTTCAGTTAAGCTGAAGTTGCTTACACCAATATATCTAGCCAGCCCCTCTAAGTACACTGATTCAAAGTTTCTCACTTGCTGACTTATGCTAATAGATTTATTCGGCCAGTGTATGAGCATTAAGTCTACAGTGCTTACTCCAAGCCTTTTAATGGAAGACTTAGCTGCTTTCAATACCTCCTCCCGACTGATAAGTCTTTCAGGCAGGATCTTTGTAGTTATGAAAACTCTCTGCTTTCCAACTCTCTTCACTAATTCACCAACAAATTCCTCAGCTCTACCATTATGGTACATTTCAGCTGTATCAATATTGTCTACTCCATTCTCTATAGCGTATAGGTATGCCTCAAGACACTTTCTATAATCCTTTATTGCCCAAGTCCCAAGTCCTATCGCTGAGACGTACTCGCCTGTTCTACCAATCTCCTTTCTATCACTACGATCTATTTCTAAGAGACTCACTTACTTCACTCCCCCTCTAAGTCAATCAATGCCTTCTTAAGTGCTTCAAGCCTATCCTTAATTGCGGGGTTTGAAAGAACTTTATTTCTATTAGGAAGCTTGCTATATGCTTTAAGCATTTGCGTAAGTATTGAAGCCATTTTAGCCGTATGTGGAAGCGTTTCATTGACTAACGCTTCTAACCCAGCGCTAGTTATTGCATAAGTAGTCCTTCCACTACTAACTCTTCTTTCAATGAGCCCTGACTTAACCATTTCACTTAGAACTCTATAGAAGGTACCTATTGAAGGCCTCCAAACATGTTCAACATGGTAGAGTATTTCCTTATACAATGCATATCCATGTAGCTCTCCTCTAGAGATAAGTGATGCAAGAACTAAGTACTTAATTACTGAGCTCCTTCTCTTAGGCATTAGAACACCTGTAAAGAAATATATTCTCGGGGAATATATTTCTTCGGAATATAGCTCTATAGCAGTGATTTAAGTGAAGCCATCTAGAGAAGTCGTTGAGAAGTATAGGGATAGGATACTCAATGGATCCGTAGTTACGACTATGCTTAAACTAGGGGCTCCATTAATGGCTGTTCAAGCACTCTACGTATCATATAACATTGCTGATGCATACTGGCTCTCAGTGTACAGTCAATACGACATAGCTATCCCAAGACAAGTGTGGCCTATTCAAATGCTTTTCTTAGTGTTTACTCAAGGTATTGCAGCAGCTAACTTAGCGCTAATGTCTCAATACGTTGGCGCAGGAAACTATGAGAAGACGGGTGAAACAGCATCAAAGTTTCTCACCATAAACGTTGCTGCATCAGTAGCTGCATTCACAGTCTACACAGCTCTTATCCCAGCAATATACAGCTACTTAGTAAACGTTCCTCAACTAATATATGAAGGAGTAGTGCTTTATGCAAAAATAATGGCTGTAGACCTCGTAGTAACTTGCTTCAACATGGTCTTTACAACAGTTCTACAGGCAATGGGGGATACCGTGAGGCCAAGCATTATTGGAGGAGTTGCATCAATAGTAAACATAGTCCTGGATCCATTCATGATACTTGGAATCCCCCCATTCCCTGCAATGGGTGTTGCCGGTGCTGCACTAGCAACAGTATTAAGCAAGCTGGCTGGCACACTAGTGCTAGCATACTTATTGAAGAATTATCCAGGCGTCAAGCTAAAGTTCACTAAGAAAGTAGATCTAGAGTGGTTAATCAATAACTTTAAGATAGGGCTGCCAGTAATGCTATTCACAGCGTCCAACAGCTTGGCATTCGCCATGCAGACAAGGCTCATCAATGTTTTCGGTGAAGTAGCTGCAGCTGCATACTCCATAGGCTTCATAGTCATGGATGTAGCTGATGCCGCTCTATGGGGGCTTTCAAGCGCTGTATCAATAATGGTTGGGCAAAACCTTGGAGCAGGCAAAGTCTCTAGAGCTAGGGAAGTTGCAGGCAAATCTATGTATACAATACTAGCAGCCACTAGCGCTAGCTCCATAATAATCTACCCCATCAGGGGGCTACTTATAGATCCATTTACAGACGATCCCTCAATATACGCAGAGGCGTCAACATTCATAGAGACATTTCTGTTTAGCCTACCGTTTTTTGCATCATTCTTCATAGCTCTCTCAGTTGGCAGAGGTTCTGGGCATACAGCTGTACCGACAACTATAGGTGTTGTAAGGCTCTGGATTCTAAGAGTAGGCCTTGGATATTACTTAGCTCTACTACTGGGACTAGGATCGTATGGCATATGGCTAGCGATGGCAGTAAGTAATTACGCTAGTGGAGTGCTTTCAATAATATGGGTTAAATATGGTAGATGGGCTAAGCCAGTAATCAGTGTTTCTCAAAGCTAGTATTTATGTATTCAACGCATTCTTTTACACACTCTTTAAGGCTCTCTCCACTAATACTTATAGGTGCTCTATATTTGGGGTAGAGAGATATTTTAACGCCATTTCTTAAAGCCTCATAGCGTATTGAATAATCACTTAGAGAAGCATTGTTCATAAATGTTTTCTCATCTGTAAATGTCCCTACTCTAAGTACTGTTACTCCTTGATTCTTCATTAATATTAATTGGTTTCTAAGGAATGCGAGGTATTGATGTAGTTCCCTAGCTCCAATAGTCATCATTGGCGCATGAACTTCCCAAAAGATGGCTATGCCAGGCCTAATAGTTTTAACTAAGCCTGCTTCTATCGCATATAGCTCTTCAATACTTAAGCCAGCTGGATTAACTGACTTAACTACGTAAACTTCTTCAATTACTCTTTCCACTAAGCTTTCATCAACTCCAGAGTCTTTTAAGGCTTCAGCGGATCGCAAAGCCCACTCATCTGGAGAAGTGGTGTAGCTAACTACTAGCGCTTGGCGTTTATTGATTAATGCAGCTGCTGTAACTATAGGAATGAAGTTAGTCATGATGGGTCTTAAGTTTGCATAACCAATGTATATGCTTTCGCCAGTTCTTAAACAATCTAGTGCTTCGTTCAGCATCCTGCATGGAAGTTTAAATGTAGCAAGATCTTTAAACGATGCTTCAGGCATTAATTGTGGAGGATACCATAATTCAATGCCTACTCCACTCCTTATAGTAAATGGTACTTCAACTACTTGGGTCTCACCCCCTCTCACCTTCACAAACCTCGCTCTCCTGTAAATGAAGCCTCTTCTAATGTAACTTCTTAAATTGATCACTAGTGAGCTTGGGTAGACAATGTCTAGAAGTACTTCTCTATAATCTTCTGCGCTACCTGGGTCTTCTACCACTAGGATTAATAGTCCATTAATGATCCTTGGAATGCTCTTGAAGAAATTTTGCATCCACGCTCTTCTCTCAGTAGACTTAATTGCTCTAAGGAGGGGGTTAATGCTATCTATAACGATTACTTTGGGCTTAAATTCAGTTATTAATTCAGAGATCTGTTGAATTAAGTCTCTTGCTGCCTCCTCACCTGCTGGAATTAATGCATTCACAAACTTAAATGATTTGCCGCTTAATTCAGCAAAGTTCATGTTAAGCTTCTTCATGTAGTAAATGAATTCATCTTCAAACTCATTCATCGATATATAGAGGCACTTCGATTCCTTCAATGCATTCTTATAGCATATAAATGATGCAAGAACAGTCTTGCCACAGCCTGGTTTGCCAAAAATGACTATAGTGGTTCCAAATTTAAGTAGATCTCCATATCTTAAATCAAGATCTTCAATACCTAGCGTAATTTCATAAGTATTATTAGACAAAGCTTTCACGAACCTCCATGTTTTAAACACTCACATAACTTGAGTTTCTCTTCATTAGACTCCCGTATATAAATTAATAGTCAATACATCATTGATATTTTTAATTTATTCTAAGTACAAGGCCTTGTTTTCCAGCTTTGCAATCGCTACATGTAATTAAGGCTGAAGGCTTATAGACTTTTCTTTACGGCGTGTTAGTAGTAACTTTGGCCTTGAGAGTTAAGGTAATCGTTGAAGCGAAAGCATGAGAACACTAACGTAGTATATAGCTGATGTAATTCAACTTTATCCCTGTACAAAAAGACTATGGTAAGCTACTTATGTCATAAGCTAGGGATGTAGTCATAAATCTATGGGGATCAAGCGAATTCATGAAATAAACTCCATGGAGATAAACTTTTTTTCCTTGTCTTTTATCATGTATGTAGAAGCTTTACACTAATACTAAGGTGATAAAGGAGGTGAAGAATTTTAATTTAAATGAATTAGTCAAATACGTTAAGAACTATATAATGCAGCGTTCCCCTGGATTAATGGAGTCATTGGATATGATTGCTATGTTCAGTGGCATTAATGTGAGCAGTATTGTGGAGCTATTTTTTAAGGATCCTAACACAACCTTTCAGCTACTCGTGAAGCATTATGGAAGTATGGATACAGCTATCTTTATATTCACAAATTTCTTAGTAAAACCACTTCTAATAAGATTAAATAAGCTAGCACTCCTAGATCGAGTTGTTGAAGCCGCTATTAGGGATAAGGAGGAGTTCTATAGGCTAATAGAGTTAAGTCTATAGTCCTTAATACTCCTTTCACTTTACTTAATGAAATGCTTAAATACATTGCATGCATGAGTATTTTATTGGGTGAGCAGTACGAAGGCTGTTTCACCAATAGTAGCAACCGTACTACTGATCGTTATTGCAATATCCACTGGAATACTCCTCTGGGTATGGATTTCTGGCTACATATCGAGAGATCATACTCAATCAACTGTAGCATTGGAGGAAAGGATTAGAGTTGAGGCAGTCCAAGTAAGCTCTACGGACAGCTCACTGAATATAACGATCTACGTTAGGAACATGGGTAATGTTGTTGCAGTCATTTCATCAGCCTATGTATTAGATGTAAATGGCAATTACATTACTGCAAGCATAAACATTAGTGAGGAAGTAGAGCAAGGTAAAGTAAGGGGTGTAACAATAACTAGTTCAAATACATCACTGACGCCAGGTCACATGTACATAGCTAAAGTAGTTACATCTAGAGGAACTGAGGCATCGTATTTATTTATAGCTCCATGAATTAAGCACTTATAAAAGCTAATTACCTTCTCAAACTGCATATCATATAGCGTCTGGGGTATAAGTAAGCTTGAGCACTAGAGTAGTGAGCAGCTATAGTCTATCACAGTATGTAACTATAACTATTGTAGAGGGAATAGACGGTAAAATGAGATACATAGTTTATGAACCAGCGCTCAATGACTTAAGCAAGAGGATCCTCGTGGAATCAATAAATAGAGTATATAGTGACACCAAGTTACTCAAGAGCTTTTCACATGCATCAAAGGCAAATGACTTCAGTTACGCCTTAAGCTTAGCTAGGCTAGTTACTGAAAACGTAGCTAAATCTAGGCTTAGCGCTTTTAAAAAGATGTTGAAGGCCCCTATGCATAGTGGTTTAATAACTGAAAGTGAGTTAAGCAAAGTGGCTTACTACATTGCCAGGGATTTAGCGGGCTATGGACCAATAGACCCTTTACTAAGGGATCCTAGGATAGAGGACGTGACGTGTAATGGCGTAGGCATACCAATATACGTCTTTCACAATGAGTACGAATGGCTTGAAACAAACATAGCTATGCCAAATGAAGAATCCATGGAGAGAGTTATTAGGAAGCTAAGCTATAGAACTGGCCGCGAGCCATCAGTAGCTCAGCCAATAGTTGAAGGAGTGCTGAATCCTGAGGGATATAGAGTCCACATAGTTTTAGACACTGTTTCAAGAAGGGGGCATAGCTTCACTATAAGGAAGTTTAGGGAGAAGCCTTTCACAATCATTGAGCTAATCAATAGAGGCACTATTGATCCATGTGTTTCAGCTCTTTTATGGCTTGCAGTAGACAATAAGCTTGGCGTAATATTTTACGGACCTACAGGCTCAGGAAAGACTACTCTAATGAATGCTATATCAATGCTCCTACCCTCAGAAATAAAAATAGTTAGCGTTGAAGACACTCCTGAGGTGAACCTCCCGTTTCACGACAATTGGGTTCCAATGACCACTAGGCTTAGTTACGACTCTGCTGTGCAGAGTGTGACTCTACAAGTACAAGTCGAGAGCGCGTTAAGGCAGAGACCTGATGTGCTTATACTTGGGGAGATACGGTCAAGGGAGGCATACGCCTTCTTTCAAGCTGTTTCAACAGGACACGGGGGTCTCACGACAATACACTCTGAAAGCGTTGAATCATTAATTGAAAGACTTATAGCGCCGCCAATGAGTGTACCTAAATCACTGCTGCCTATTGCAAAGCTCTTAGTTAATGTAGTTAGGCTAGCTACTCCAAAAGGTGTCTTAAGGAAAGTCATGTATGTTCACGAACTAGAGGGGTATTCACCAGCCACAGACTCCTTAACTACAAAGATCTTGGTTAAGTGGTATAGGGAAGTAGATGAATGGAGAATTAATGTAAGGAACAACAGCTTATTTAAAGCTATTGCTGAACTTAATGCAGTAAGCTATGGAGACGTAGTAAATGAACTTGTTAGGAGGGCAACAGTCCTAGCTTATGCAGCTAAAAAAGAGTTTGATATAGCTTCATTACATGTATTGATTAGGCGATATAGGAGGGAGCCGGAGAAAGTGTTTGAGGAAGCAGTTGAGTACTTAAAGAAGCCCTATGAGGTTAAGGAACTTGTTGAAGCAGGCATTGCTTAAGACTGTTAATGAACTTATACACACAGTTTACGCCCCCTTCTATAGGCTCTGCTTAAGCATTATTCCAAAAGGCGTTGAGCGCCTAGTCATAGGGTCTAAGTTATCTAGCAGCATTAATAAGTATGTTGAAACAGTGTCCATCATATCATTAGTGGCTACAATTATTGGAGGATCAACCTCTGGCTACATGCTATGGATGTCAACGAGAGATATTCTCCTAAGCTATATGGTTGGCCTAGCTGCATCAATAGCGATATTCTTGGCATCAATAGCTTTCTCAATATGGGTTCCAGCAGCTAAGTACAGTGATAGAGGGAGCTTGTTAGAAGCAAAGATGCCGATTTTCCTCTCATATCTATCACTGCTCTTAGCTTCTAGAGTTGACTTAAGTAAGGCATTTATGGAATTAGAGGGCCTTTTAAAGGAACTAAGGGTTTTTGACGTTGAATTATCGCTGATAAATTCACTTACAAGCACTGGAGTTCCATTAAGTGAAGCGCTGGTAACTGCTGCTCAAGTAACTCCATCGTTAACTATGAGGGAGCTCTTGCTTGGCCTAACATCAATAGCCAAGGCTGGAGGAGATCCTATGCCTCTACTTAACTCAATGATGGAGAGCTACGCTAGTAGGTATAACATGAGAGTTGAAAGAGCCATAAGTGATTTAGCCATAATACTTGAATTCTATGTAGCTTTCTCAATACTTTTGCCAATAGCGCTAAGCTCATTAGCTCTACTATTCGCTATTCAGCCTATACATGGCCTTCCATTCGAGCTACTACTATTCATATCTACATTCGTGTTAGCTCCACTAATGCTTTTAAGCACTCTAATCATAGCTGACGCCATAGTATCTAAGCTGAGGCTGTGAGCATGAAGTTGAAGAAGATCCTTCTACCGCTACTGCTCTTCGCCTTAATATCGCTTCTCACACCTATTTTCATACAGTACTTCATGGGGGAAGCGCTTACTGCAAGCTTCTTAGTTAAGTTAGAGGAGTCTCCACTAATGCCTTTCCCAATTCCAGTCCTATCTCAGGGAGCATACTTAACCATTGGAATGATTATTTCAGGCGCTTCCCTAAGTCTCTACACTTACTACAGTGGGAAGCTTACTGAGGAAAGAGAGTTGAAGAGACAGGCATTAGAGCTTCTATCAATAGTTATAGCTTACGTTAAAGCAGGCTCATCAATGCTTGACGCTTTAGAGAAGTCTACGAGGCACATTGATAGACCATTGCTGGATCCTCTTGAGAGATTTGTTGAAGCAGTAAAGCTAGGCGCAGCTCCTGATGAAGCCTATAGAAAGGCTTTTAAGAATCCTCCAAGTGAAGTGGAAATGGTGTTTTCTTCAATAACTATAGGAATGAAGAGTGGGGGGCAGTATGCTGACATACTTATGCAGGGTGAGAATTACTTAATGCAAGTATTGAGAATGGATGAACTTAGGAGGAGTAGGCTTGCAGACTATAAGGCTATAGTGCTTTTAGCAGTAATAGCATTCGCTATATCAGCTTTAGCATCTCTTAAATTAGTTGAATACATAGTTACTGCACCAACTATACTTCCTGCAATAAGTGGAGTTAACTTAGAGCTCATAAAATCCAGTTACTACATTTCAGTGCTGATAATAGCCGTTCTGTCAAGTGTAGTCATTGGTAGAATAGTAATAGGATCAGTAATAGCATCCCTTAAGTACATATCGTTTTTAACGGCAGTAACAGCTCTTATATTTACTCTATATCCACTGATTCATATATAATCTACGGTACTTCATTAAATCTATTAAGGCATAATAGATATAAGTAAGGCTTGTTAACAACGGGAGTAGGTGCATTACTTGGAGTTAGCTAAGCTGTTGAGCGACGTATTATTCTATAGCTACGTAATGCTTAAAGGCGAACTTGCCGACAGCTTTACTTCAATTGGGTTTGAAGAAGCTTTCAATAGGATTAAAAATTCTTTTAGTAAAGGAATCTATTTAGCCAGCATTAAGTTTGATGAAGTATTAGTTAGAGCCTTAATAATTGATGGCAATATAGTTAGTTTAATAGAAGTTCAAGGAGGTAGATCTATTGAAATCGGGGAATTAAGTAGGCTTTCAGCTTCAAAGACCCTATTTATAAGCCTGCATAGAGTTCCTGAAGAAGCTGTAGAAGCGTATGGAGTTCTTAAAGAAGTTGTTAAAAGTATTAGATGGGGGGAGGGCGTAGCTCCTGCAATACCTCCTCCTTCAAAAGACGTTGGAAGGTTCATAAAGGACTTCTTAAGCTCTATCAATGTGTTAGTGGAGGAAGTGGCATTCAATGAGTCAACAGACTTTATTCAAATCAATGTAAGAGGCATAGGGCAGGGCATTGAATACAAGCTCTTGTTATGGCTAATAGCATATGCTTTAACGGAGCATAAACTTAACGAGTTATTTGCAAAAAACGTTGAAATATACCTTGAATCCCCAAGAGGGAAGACTCATTACTCGCTTTTAAGTGAACTTGATAAGGCTTCAGCAATAATTAATGGAGCTATTGCTGCAAAGTTCGTAAATACAACCATTGATAAGCAAAAGATCTCAATAAATCCAGCTGTAGGTGAAGTGAGGGCTGAATATACGTTGAGATCCAGTAAGCAGATGAGCAGAGAGTTCATTGAAAGATCGGCTAAAGAGGTTTCCACAATAATTTCAAAGATCTTGGGAGCCAAAGTGCACTTAAAGATCTCTATAGGAAAGATCTCTGTAAGCGTCAAGGCTTAAAAGTAGTGTATTCATTTCAGCAATTGCTTTATCACGCCAATATTTAGTTTCACTTAAATGCTTCTAGCCACACGATCCTTAGAGAAATCTTAAGTGAATACGCGCTGTGTGAAGAGATTAAGAAACGGAATCAACTAAAAAATGCCTGTAAGTTATTAAATTTATTTAAGGAAGCTCGCTTAACTCAAGTCTACTTAAATACCTAGAAGCATTTATAGCAGAAGCAGAAAGCTGAGTTGAGGTGGTTGAATGTCTCAAAAGCAGTCTTCGACATCTACGACTAAAAGTAAGGAGTTGAAAATCGTTACTAAATACGTTGCAACACTTGATGATGTAAAGAATGATTTAAGGAAGTTAAAAGTGCTTTATATAATTAGCTTCTTTAACGACATATCTGAGAAAGCCTTACAGCATCTCATATATAATATGAAAGAACGCGGCTACCAGCTCTATCAAGACTTTATGGTGATTAGCGGCGCTCCATTCAGCAAAGCCCTTAAGAACGATCTAACGATCTTGCTTTATGTGGGCTTGCTTGAAACTAATGTTAAGAAAAAGTTGTCTCTCACAAGCTTAGGTAAGGAAGTTATTCGAGAATGCTTAGAGAAAGTTCCCGGCATAGACAAGGACTCTATATCAAAGTTAGTTAGTGAATTAAAGCCTAAGATAGCGTTAATAGATGCTGAAGTTGAATTAGCGTTTAGAGGGGCTAAGAGGAGGAGGTCTAAGTAGTAATTTGTGGAGTTAAATAGTTGTTTGAGGTGTAGGCTTTCGCTCGCTTTTACTTACTTGAGCTAATATAGGGTTTAGCCTTCCTTCAACACTAAGCTTTTCTATCAACTCTTTGAATGCAGATGTATGCTTAATGTCTAATTCAAGGAGCTCGTAGAGTATCTTCCTTGAAGCCTGCCAGACTTCCGCCAGCATTTCCCTAGGCATATGGCTAATTATAAATGGATCCTGAAGCCATTGATCGAAGGCGCTCAGAGTCCTAGCCATGTGTTGAAACGCAGCTCTAGTTAAAACTATTAACTCAAGTCTATCTGCATCCTTTGCAGATTCTTCAACTTGTTTAAATGCATCTAAAGTAATTTTCTGTCTCTTAACCCACGCTTCTAAGTTATGGACAAATGAATCTGACACTGCTTCCACCTCTAGCATTACATGCTAGCATCTTACCCTAAGGACAATTATATACTTTAGTGCTCTATGAATCCACATGCCTTCAGCTATGGAAACATTTGTTGCAACCAGATAGATTCATTTACTCTACAACCATTGCATAAGCCCCATTCATAATTTCTTGACTCTATTAAGTGCATAATGGAGATCTAATAAAGCTGTGTAGGTAAGGTTTAAAAGTATTGCTCATTGATAGTTTTCTGGAGTACATGGGGTTGCATAAGTGAGCTTAGAGGAATTAGTTAGATCAAAGCTTAGTGAAGCCGATCTCATAGTAAGAACTCAGCGCGGAAAAATACTGGGGATCCATAGAGAACTCCCAATACTTCTTTCAGTATCTCTTAGGAAGAATGGAGCATTAATAAGGATTGAAGCTATGGAGGGTCTTAGGAGTGCTCTCGATGAATTAATTTCTTTAGGTGAAGACGCTAAGTCAGTTGTTGATGATGTATTGACTGAGCTGAGGGATATAGCAATAGACTTAAAGAACTCTCTTGAAGCAAGAGGAGTTAACGTATCCCTTGAATTAAGGAGTGGGGAAAGTGATGTAAGGGAAATTCTAGAAGAAATAATTGAAGAGTACGGAGAACTCATTGGAGAAGAGGAATTATTTGAGGGGGAGTAGTTTGAGTCAATTGTTTGGAACGGATGGTATAAGAGGGATCATTAATGAAGAGCTATCGCCAATGCTTGCTTTAAAAATAGGGCTAGCAACAGGGACGTTATTCGGAGCTGGAGCTAGAGTACTTATTGGAAGAGACTCTAGAGCTGGTGGAGAAATGCTGTCTAAAGCAATAGAGGCAGGCCTCTTAGCTACTGGAGTTAAAGTATATGATGCTGGGCTCATCCCTACTCCAGCACTACAGTACGTTGTTAAAGAAGATGGATTCGATGGTGGAATAATTATTACTGCAAGCCACAATCCCCCTGAATACAATGGTATAAAAGTCATTGATTTCGATGGAGTTGAGCTTCCTAGAGAGAAAGAAGTCATTATTGAAGAACTAGTTTTTACAGAAAAGTATAAGATGGCTTCATGGGCTTCACTGACGCAAGACGTAAAGCCGTATCCACATGCATTGGAGAAGTATGTTAAAGCTATAGTGAGCCATGTCGATGCAGAACTCATTAAGAGAAAAAGCTTTAGAATCCTCATAGATCCAGCTAACAGCGTTGGTGCTCTAGCTTCACCTAGAGTTGCTCAAATGCTGGGCGCAAAAGTATGGACAATAAATGGAGATCTTAGTCCCTACTTTCTAGGGAGACATCCAGAGCCTACGCCTGAAACTCTTGTAGAGACAGCTAAAGTAGCTAAGAGCTTAAATGTTGATTTAGCGATCGCTCACGATGCTGATGCCGATAGAGCTATCGTAATAGATGATCAAGCCAATGTTCAGTGGGGGGATAGGACTGCTGCAGTACTAGCTAAGTACCTTGCTGAAAAACATCTAGATCTCCCCAGAAGAGTCTTTACAGCCGTTTCATCAAGTAACTTAGTTGAAGAATACCTTAAGCCTATAGGTGTAGAAGTAGTGTGGCTAAAGGTGGGCAGTATAGGTATAGCAAGAGCTTTAATGAGTAAGGGAGGTATTTGCGGCTTTGAAGAGAACGGAGGCTTCATGTACCCACTTCACCATCCCGTGAGAGATGGAGCCATGACTTTAGCACTGCTCCTAGAACTCATGGCTGTTGAAGGAAGGAAGTTAAGCGAGATCTATGGAGATTTACCCAAGTACTATGCTCTAAAGACTAAGTTCAGGATGGATAAAGCGAAGGCTTTTAAAGCAGTTGAAGCAGTAAGGGAGTACTTTAAGAACTATAGGCAGGTTAACATTGATGGCGTTAGAGTAGTTGGCGACGATTTCTGGCTTCTCGTAAGGCCTAGTGGAACTGAGCCTCTTCTTAGAGTAATGATAGAGGCGAGAAGTGTTGATAGAGCTAAGGAGCTCTTGAGAGAAGTAGAATCAATTGTGGGTGGATTAAGTTGAGGTACTGGGGGCTTGATGTATTAGCCTGTATCTACTGCAAACAATTCCCCCTGAGAATTCATGTCCTAAATACTATTGTTGAAGAATTGAGAGTAGAAGATGTACCAATACCCTATTGCAAGACTTACTGCGGCTACTTAAACACCCAAGTAACAGAAGGCAGGGAGTATCCATGCAGGGAATGCCTTAAGATAGAAGTTAGTGAAGCAGTCCTCTACTGTATTAACTGTAAGCATTGGTATCCAGTGAAGAATGGCATAGTAATAATGATGCCTGATAATAGGAGGAGGCCTGAAGCAGACATAGAGTTCTTAAAGAAGTATGCTGATAAGCTGCCTAATGAAATAGTTTATGAAGGATTGCCGCATAACTTGTCTAGAGAAGTAAATCAACGTAGAACTCATAAATGAAGCACTAGACAGGCTCTGCCCTTATGAGTCCCTAAGTCTCATTCACTAGACCGTCATTGCTATATCTTTAAGATTTTTAAAGCGTCTAAAATCAATATGTTATGTTAATTTGCCAATAGTATTTTGCTACAAGATCTTTTAACGCCTCGTGTAGCTGTTTCGGTTTTCATATCTGTTTATATTGATCTAAACATTTTTAAACATCCTGTACAGCGATATGCCTGGATGAGGGTTCGAGAGCTGCTCGATGCTCTAAATGACGGCTATCCCCGAGGTACACCAAGATGTGGGGTGCTGGGGTCGCTCTAAACGCCCCTAAGGGTGATGCAAACCCAAGACTAATGCAGGGGAATAGAGATGAAGCAATGAAACCAACCAATATAAACCTACATCAGAGCTGAACCCCTTTTAAATACCCCTATATTCTCTTCAAGATCTTTTCTGCCTCCTTAAGTACTCTATACATTTATGTGTCAAAGAATTCTTCAATGAACTTCCTTACTTCACTACATTCTTTATATTAATAACGTCTTATAAAATACCTTGAGCCTATGTATGCATCTTCAAGTATGTCTACAATGCACTACCTCTCATTTGCCAGTTATTTAAGGCACTGATTCTCAGTGATCTCTATTAAGTCTCATAGAGAATGTAGTTTAGAGAAGTCGCTTACGGCTTTTAATATGTAGGCTTTTAAAACTGGCTAAACTGCTTGTTCAAGATGAAATGATGCAATATCGTATTCGCTAACTCTATAGAAGTGCTTGGCTCATTAATCATTTCCCTATAGAGCATGCTACTTGCAAAACACTGGCTTTAACGCATTAAGTCATGTGATGAATGTGTTGTGCAACTTAGTATATGCTATGCACTCCTATACAAGGTTCTCTACACAGATAGCCTATTTTTTCTCAATATAGGAAAGCTTTTCTTCGCTTTAAATTCTCTAATTAATGATGTTTCTAAGCACCCATGACTTTACTTTGCTATTGATTCAACTGAACGCTAACGTCATGAAATATCTAATTATGTGGGAGTACTTTAGATCAGTGTTGATTGCTTTAGCAGTACTGTTTTCAGTAATTACAGTTAAAAACCCTATATAGGCTTTTATTCTCTAGCATAGTACTCAATGTAGGTCACTAGAAGGAGTTAGTGAAAACACTGTTTTAACCAACTATCATTGATGAATAATTCGTAAGATAACAAAATAAACCCGGAGAACTTATTAGGGATAGGGTTTTTAAAGGGGGGTGCAGAGGGAGTATGAGAGGGGGTAGCTCTGAAAACTAGGACGCTGGTAGTAATATCTCTACTAATAGTTATAGCTGTAGCGCTCATTTTCCTATTGACATATAAGCCCACCCCTAGCGTTAAGAGAGTGGTTGCTTATGCCTATAGAGATGCTATTACAGGCATAGATCCAGGAGTAGAGTTCGATACTGGAGTAGTCGTTCTACACTTAATTTATGAACCGTTATTAAAGTATGATCCTTTGAAAAACGAATTCACACCTCTACTAGCTGTTAGCTGGGAAAAGATAAATGATACCGCATGGCTCTTTGTGCTAAGAGATGGAGTGAAGTTTCAAGACGGCACTCCTCTCGATGCTGAAGCAGTGAAATTCAGCATAGAGAGGACAAGGGATATATATAGTGAGACTGGAAGAGGACCTGGATACATATGGAGTTGTGTTGAAGAAGTCATTGTAGTAAATAGGACTGCAGTACTCTTTAAGCTCAGCTACCCGGCTAGAGTGGACTTAATAGCTTCTGGAGCCTATGGAGCATTCATATATAGTCCAAAGGTCGTTGAGTATAGTGGTGCAACAAGCCCCATAGACCCCAGGCTAGAGGAGTGGTTTAATGAAGGAAACGCTATTGGAACAGGACCCTATAAGTTGGCTTCATATAGGCCTGAGTCAGAAGTAAGGTTAGTTAAAAACGATGAATGGTGGGGTTGGAAGGAGGTAAATAATCCAAGTCCTCCAGACGAAGTCATAGTTAAGATAATTGAAACACCTGAAGCACAGGAAAGCGGGCTGAGAGCTAAGAGCATAGACATAGCTACAAACATACCTAGAGTAAGCATTCCAGGACTAGAGTCCCAAGGATATAGTAAAGTAGTTATATCATCATACCACAACTTCATATTAGTATTCAATACACGGAGGTATCCTACAAACATAGTTGAAGTGAGAAAAGCGATAGCTTACGCAATACCATATGATGAATTAATTAATACAGTTCTTAGAGGCTATGGTAGAATTGGAAGTGGTCTTGTCCCATACGGCTTCCCAGGCTACATAGAGAACCTTACATACAAACATGATCTTAGTTTAGCGCAAAAACTCCTTGAAGAAGCTGGCTTAGCTGGAAGAATAAGTTTAGAGATCGTGATTACAGCAGGCTATGAAGAGGAGGAGAAGTTTGCGAGCTTACTTAAGGACTCGCTAGCTAAGCTAGGTATAGAGCTTACAATAACTTCCCTTCCATGGGAGTTCGTAAAGGAGAGAGGCGCTAGTGTCTGGGTTAACCCCAATGAAGCTCCACACTTAATAATTAATGATTGGTGGCCTACATATCCATCACCCTATGAATACTACTACATATTCCACAAGGATGATAAGGAATGGAATTGGGCTGGCTATGAAGATGAAGAGTATTCTCAAATAATAGATGAAGCCTTTGTATTAGAGGGAGTGGATTGGGCTAAATCCATGGAGCTTTATGCAGAGGCTGCACAAAAGATATTCAACAATGCTATAGCGATCAATCTATGGGACATGATGCACATATATGTATATGATGGAGGTAAGCTAGTGTTTAGGGAAGAAGCCTTTAATCCACTGTACTCTTACGTGATCTTCTTCCAATACGTTGAGGTGAAGACTTAAGAAATGGGTATAACTCTTAACTACGTAGTTAAGAGGATTGTTTTCTCAACAGCCATAGTCCTTGGTATTTCAATAATAACATATGTATTCATATACTTAGCCCCCGGGGATCCAGCCTATGTATGGGCTGGCAGACCCAGAGGGCCTCTAGCTAGTGAAGCTATAGCTAAGGCTAGAGTTGAGCTCGGCCTAGATCAGCCTATTTACGTTCAATTCTCCTTACACGTGTTTAGATTCTTCAGTGGCAACTGGGGTTTATCGATTCGATTTAAGCAAAGTGTTTTCTCATTAGTTATGAGGAACTTCGCCAGTACGCTAGAGCTACTGCTAGTAAGCTTCACTATATCGATACCCATAGGGCTACTTCTTGGGATATATTCATCCCTCTATAGAGGGAGTAGAATTGATGCAGCCATAAATTCTCTATCCATAGTTCTTTCAAATACTCCTCGGTTTTGGATAGGTTTAGCCATGCTCCTGGCATTTACTTCACTTAATATTCCAACCTATGGCAGGATATCTGATAACTTTAGGGGGGAGCTAATAGAGCGCATTGGATTGTACTTAGTTGATAGCCTGCTTCAAGGTAGGTTAGACATATTTCTAGATGTCTTCATAAGGATCATTCCTCCAGCACTAGCGCTATCCCTCTACCCTATTGGAGCAATAGCTAGAGTGACTAGGATAAGTCTATCGGAAGCTCTTCAAGAGGAGTTTGTTAGAGAAGCTGTATCTCTTGGATTGCCTAGAAACATAGTAGTCTATGGATATGCATTAAGAGGGCTTATACCAAGCTTAGTGCAAGCAATTGGGCTATTCTTTTCATATAGCCTCATAGAAGCTATGGCTGTTGAGTACGTCTTTGGAAGAGAAGGCTTAGGCAATCTACTAGTGAAAGCCATTCCAGCAAACGACTTTCCATTAGTTACAGCAGCTCTTGTAATAGTTGCATTAGTGTATGTAGTCACTAATACTGTAGCAGACATAGTGCAAGCCTTAATAAATCCAAGGGTGACTATGTAGTGATTAAAAGAGTTCTTAAATCAATTAATTCACTGGCATTTCCAATTAGTGTGTGGAGGAAGAGAATTACATTTAGAATAGGTTTAATAATAACTACCGCTATTTTATTGGCAGGAGCTGCTGGAGGTCTACTTCCATTAATATATGGATGGGACATAGGCTTTAGAATAGTTGGTGAAAGCTTTCAACCTCCTTCACTAGGACATGTATTTGGAACAGACGATCTTGGAAGAGACATGTTTATAAGAATACTTATGGGGACTTCTAGGGCTCTAGCTCAAACAACTATAGTGATAGTTTTAAGTCTCTTCATAGGTCTATTTGTTGGAGCAATAACGGCGTATTATAAGGGGTTTGTTGAAAAGGCTTTACTGTATGTTACTGAGCTCTTTTTAGCAATACCAAGCATTCTACTAGCCTTAGTTTTCGTCATATTGTTTGGACGCGGCGCCTTAACTGTTTCCTTAGCCCTTGTCGTAAGCTGGTGGTCTTGGTATGGTAGGTTCGCGTATTTACAAGCTAGAGCAGTAAGGGACTTGGACTTCATAGTTTTAGCTGAACACTATGGACTGCCAGGCATATACATCATATTTAGACACATAGTGCCAAATATAATGAGCCCTATATTCATTCAAGCACTTACAGACGCTGGCTCCGTAGTAATAGAGTTAGCAACAATAAACTTTCTTATAGGAGTGGGCACTACATCCATAGAGGAGCCTGATTGGGGGCTCATGCTGGGTTACGGAGTTCGATACATATTTAACTATTGGTGGATCCCGCTTCTACCGGGATTATTTATAGTACTCATGGCTTTAGGCTTTGCCTTAATTGGAGACTCACTCTATGAGGAAATGCATCCTCAATTGAAGAGGAGGTGGAAGTTGTGGTTTTAGAAGCATCAATAAAGTCCATAGATTTAAGCATAGGCTATGAGTATGACTATGGAGTACTATGGGTTGTGAATTCAGTAAACATCGTTGTCTGGAGGAATACTACCTACTGTATCATAGGTGAAAGTGGGTGTGGAAAGAGCACTCTAGGTAATGCCATGGCAGGTCTTCTACCCACATATGCTTACACTAATGGATATCTAGAGGTTGAGGGACGCATTGTAGTTAGAGGAGACGAGACTAACTACAATGGTGTTCGAGGAAGGATAGTGACGAGGATACCTCAAGATCCTTCCAGTGCCTTAAACCCTTATGTAACCATAGGTGAACAGTTAGTAAAAGTGATCAAGCATCACTATGGAGTGAGGGAGAATCCATTAGAAAAAGCTGGAAAACTATTAAAGCTAGTTAAATTACCTCTGGAAGTCATTGATTACTATCCCCATGAATTAAGCGGCGGGATGAAGCAGAGGGCTGCTATAGCATTAGCCTTAGCTCCAATGCCTAAAGTTATTGTAGCTGATGAACCCACCAGTAGCCTTGACGCATACTTAAGGGGGGTTGTAGCTAGCTTATTGAAGAGAGTTCAGAGAGAGCTTAATTTAACGTTAGTATTCATAACTCATGACATTGCGTTGGCAAGCACTATATGTGACTACATAACTGTAATGTACGCTGGCACAATAGTTGAAGAAGGCGCCTCTGACAAAGTACTTCACAACCCTCTACATCCATACACTCAACTACTTTTCAAAGCAATACCTAAGCTTGGCTCTCGAGAGACCTTAAGCACGATCCCAGGATCTCCTCCGTCACCTACATCGTATCCAGAGGGCTGTAGGTTCAGACCTAGGTGTCCAGTAGGATTTAGTGAATGCTATAAAGCGCCCAAGCTCATTGAAGTTGAGCCCCAGCATAAAGTATCATGCTGGAGGTATGCTTAGTGAGCAATAGTGCGTTACTTCAAGTAATAGATCTCTATGTAAACTATAGAATTGTAAGAAAGTTCACTGATATAATATCGAGAGTGAGAAGCGCTGTCGCTGATGTAAGCTTTACGCTAAATGAAGGAGAAACTCTTGGGGTAGTTGGCGGTAGCGGCAGTGGGAAAACTACTTTGCTTAAAACTATAGTGGGCATTCTCAAGCCCTCTAAGGGCGAAGTAGTATATAGAGGGGTGAGCGTCCATAACGCAAGAGGTGAGTTGAAAAAGAAAATTATGGCTGAAATAGGCTACGTGCCTCAAGAGCCCAGTCAATCACTTGACCCTCGGATGAAGATCTCTAGTAGTGTGACAGAGCCGTTAAGAGCTCTAAGAATAAGTAAGAGCGATAGATATGAGAGGGCTAAACATATTTTAAAGGTAGTTGGACTCCCAGAAGAAGTTCTAGAACTATATCCAAGGGATTTAAGCATAGGCATGCTTCAGAGGGTAGCTATAGCTAGAGCGCTTATAACTAAGCCGAAGCTAGTATTACTTGATGAACCCACTTCATCTCTAGACATATCAACTCAAGCCCAAATACTCAACTTCCTCAGAGAAATGAGGGAGGTATTCAACTTATCCTACATACTGGTTACTCACGACATAAGTGTTGCAAGTTACTTAAGTGAAAGACTTGCAGTAATGTCTCATGGAACTATAGTAGAGGAAGGGCCCGCGAACGAAGTACTGGAGGAACCCCTTCACCCATACACTAAAGTACTCATTGAAGCATCTAAACTTAGAGAAATTGAGGAATCCCTTGAAGAGGCGTCAGCGGGTTGCCCATTCATTAACTTATGTACATTTAAGACTAGTACTTGCTTTAGAGAACTCCCTCCACAAATAGTCATTGGTGCAAGAAGGGTGAAGTGCTGGAGGTATAGCAATAAGTGATGAATTCTGCACTAATGGTGCTTGGAACACCAGTGAAAAATTTACATTACTTCATAGAACAATTTCTCAGTATTTCTAATGGAACTCTAGTTCTCCACCTAGTGCTGTCAAGGAAAAATAAGGGGATTGAAGCAGCATACTTTAAAGAATTCCTTAAGCAGGGCTTATTGAGGCTCCACGTGCTCAAACATGGAAGCATTGATGAAGCTATGGAGTTATTCGTAGATATAGATCCAAGCATACTCATATTATTTCTAGCTGATAGCTGTGGAGGCTTATTCATACCTTTAGCTAGATCTAGGAGTATACCCATATACTCTTATGCGCTTAACTGCTTTAACTACGTATGCGAAGGCTTTTATTCATCGAATATCGACATACTATTAAGTGCATTGAGGAGGGAGTTTGATTACGCCAAGCGTGGGAATCTCTATATGGTATGGAACTGTTAAAGGAGTTGTTGGCAGTGAGCAAAGGATCTCGGATTTCATAAGGATCCTTATTGAACAAGGCTACAACTTATATGAAGTAAGCCTTGACTATCCATGGCCTTTCAGTGAACGAGAATTACTTGAAGCACTTCTTAGAGCACTTGCGGAAAACGGTGGCTTAATAGCTCTTCACGCTCCATGGAGGGATCTAGCGCTAGCTTCTCCTATGGAAGATGTTAGGAGGACTTCAGTAGATGTAATGACTAAGAACTTAGATCTAGTGGTGGGTAGACATGATGTTAAGTATATAGTCGTGCATTTACATAGCCAGACATCAATGGGTAAAGTACTAACTAAAGCAAATTGGGACAAAGTAGTTGAATCAGCGGCAAAATCACTATATGAACTCAGTGAGTGGAGTAAGAGCAGTGGAGTCCCTATTTGTGTAGAAAACATGCCTAGGGGGGCCTCATCATACTTAGAATTCTTATCTCAACTCTCTAATTCTATTAGGTGTCTTGCACTAGATATAGGTCATTTCTATACGTCTTACATAGATCTATATGAAGAACGTTATAGCGACTACTATAGTGCTCTTACACATGTCTTAAGTACTTTCAATGAGAAGGCCAAGGTAGTGCACTTACATGACGTCATAGTTGTTAATTCAAAGCCTTTTAAAGACATTGTAGACCACGTAGTCCCAGGACAGGGGGTTTTAGACTATAGGAGAGTACTCAAGATTGTTTCAGGGTTTAAAGTAGAGCATGTAATTGTTGAAGCATTTATTGCTAGTGATGGGAGGCACATTAAGTTAAGCGATCTACCTAATTATTTGAGGGAGTATACCACTTGGGTGAAGGTATATCTCTAACGATAGGAGTTGATGAAGCTGGAAGAGGCCCAGTAATAGGGGAAATGTTTATAGCCCTAGTGGCGATCCCTCTTGATAGCCTAAAGTATTTAAAGGATCTTGGAGTAATGGACAGTAAACTCTTAACTCCTCAAATGCGCTCACAACTAGTTCCAAGCATAATAAAGCAATCCCTCGCTACGTTAATAATAAGTGCTTCCCCCATTGAAATAGATCTTTGGAACTTAAATGAGCTAGAATGGAAGAAGATCCTGGTGGGCATCACTGCATTAGCTATGGCTATCAATGCAAACTCCGTTAAAAGAGTTGTTATAGATATGGTTAAGGGCTTTAAAGAAAGCATTGAGTACATAAAGAAGATCTATCCATGCGCTGAAGTAATAGTTGAAGAAAGAGCTGATTATAAGTACATTGAAGTTTCTGCAGCAAGCATTATAGCAAAGTACTATAGGGATCTAGCTATATCTGGGCTAAAAGAAGCCTATGGCGACATAGGCAGCGGCTATTCCAGCGATCCGAAGACTATTAAATGGTTGAGGAAAGCATATGAAACCTATGAAAACCCTCCTCAAATCATTAGGAGAAGTTGGAGTTCTATAAAGAATGTAGCTCCAAAATGGTATTTAGCTAAAAAAGTCAGAGCCCGCAGTAGGCAGAGAAGCTTGTTGGAATTCATGCGCTATAGTGAGAAGTATTTAGCTCAATAAGAGTTCATCAATACGCATTAATAATTGACTGGCTTAAGATCTTGGTCTTAGTAGCTTCATTGAAGGCTTGGGGGAGTTCATTATTAAACATTTAATAGGATCTATTGAGTTTACGCACTCACTGTATAGATTCATTGAAATAGCCTTTCCCTCAAGAACTTTATTAGCTATTGATGTTTTAAAAGCCATTAATGCTTCAAATCTCTCATCCTGGTATATGTAATTTGTTAATAGAAGGAGTTCTCTAACTTCGCTCAATATATTTCTAGTTAAACCACTTGAAGAAAGCCTGACTCTTATTCCATGTCTTACAGCTAGCTCGTATACTGGGGCAAAGCCCCCTGCTCCAGACACCATGGTTTTTGATGGGGACACTAGTACTTCGATATTATTTGAGTACCTCGAGATGATCTCTATCTCTCTAGAAGTTATATAATTTGCGTAAACTAACTTGAAAGGCCTTCCATTAAGTAGGCCTTTCTCATTTAAGAACTCGAGAGGCCATCGCCCAGTCCTTTTTCTAAAGATTATTGGAGTGCTCTTAGTTAGCGATAGCTTTAAATATACCTCCCTTGCATCACTTATTAGTTCAATAAGCTCGCTTGGCTCTACGAAATCTAAGTCAATTGCTTTAGCTGTCGCTGACTCACTTGAAATGAGCTTTAAGTTAATGTGCCTACACTCTTTCAATAAATCAACTAAGTTCTGATCAGCTGCTCGTTCTAGCTCAACAGCAGCCTCAGTTACTCCATGTGTGGATTCTTCAAGACACACTATCTTAAGGAGCTTAATGTAATCATTGTTAGATAAGTTGTCTGCAGTTAAGCCAAGTCTACTGGCTACATCAATTAAGGATACGTAGCTATCAGCTAAAGATGGAGTTGCCACAAGCTTTTTATCAATGACTCTGCCTTTGCTAATACATTGTGATCCAATGCATTCAATCACTCCACTGCTTACCACAATCTTTACTCCTCTAACAATGCTTTCTCCATCAAAAAGTGCAGCTATGTTAGTTAAAGTAGCTGTAATTGACTTCACATTACTTCACCACTTTAATACTCTAGCTGCAGAGTGTTTTGGAGATAACTTTTTACTGCTTTTAACCTAATGCTAGCTTTAGGTGGACTTAGTTGAAGCTAAAGTCTGCTGAAAGGCCTGAAAGCGAAGAGGGCCTTCAGTATCATTTAAGAATTAAGCCAGGCGATGTATCTAGATACGTTCTCCTCCCAGGAGATCCTGAGAGAGTTAAGAGAATAGCTAGCTTCTGGGATGAGGCATGGCATGTCTCATCCCACAGAGAGTTCACTACTTATACTGGGAGGTATAGAGGCATTTTAATTAGCTCTACCAGCACTGGCATAGGGGCTCCTTCAACAGCTATAGCCATTGAGGAGTTGCTTAGAGTGGGGGCTGATACATTCATAAGAGTTGGTACGACAGGCTCTCTTCACAAATGGATTGGAGTCGGCGACATAGTTATATCTACTGGTGCAGTAAGGCTTGAGGGCACAAGCAAGCTTTATGTAATGCCTGAATACCCGGCTTTAGCTAGTTACGAAGTAGTCTTAGCCCTTATAGAAGCTGCTGAAAGCATTGGAGCAAGATATCACGTGGGGCTATCTGCATCAAGTGATTCATTTTATGTAGGACAGGAGAGGCCTGGCTTTGGAGACTACGTTCCTCCAACATCAAGAGGGCTTGTAGAGCATTTAAAGAGAGTTAATGTATTGAACTTTGAAATGGAGGCATCCCTAATATTCACTCTATCCAACTTATACGGCTTTAGAGCTGGAATGGTTTGTGCAGTAGTAGCTAATAGAGATACAGGAGAATTCATTCCTGATGCAGGAGTTGATGAAGCCATAAGAGTAGCTAATGAAGCAATAAAAATAATTAGTGAATGGGATCTAGTTAAGGAGAGGAAGGGCAGGAAATACATTTATCCATCACTACTCAAGGAGTGGCTTGTGGGAGGAGGCAAGTGAAGGAAGCTAAGTACGCTCAAGTAGCTGTAGGCAATATAAATGTAGACATATACCTATACTTAGGCAAATATCCAGGCAGTGGTGACTCAACTATAGCTAATGAAGCCATACTGAGTCCAGGGGGCTCTGCACTAAACTATGCTACGGCTGTAGCAAGCTATGGACATGCCTCTTACTTAGTTGGAGTAACTTCAGCTAATCCATTCATGGACTACGTACTATCCGAAGTCGTAGATAGAGGAGTTAACATAACTTATGTTAGAAGAATTGATGGATTGCCAGGCTTAGTTATAGCATTAGTTGTAGAGGGTAAGGCAGAAAACACATTGATTAGGTATAGAGGAGTCAACACTTTTCTTACACCCAATGATGTTCCAAAGGATTTGTTGAGCAGCGTTAGCTTAATACATATAGCTGGAGCTGATCCAAATGTATCTTTAGAGATCCTTAGAAGATCCATGAGTCTTGGAGTACTTTCAACATACGATCCTGGAGTTGGATTAATGATTAATAGGGAGAAAGTCCTGGAAGCTGTTAAGTCATCTAGCGTAGTTTTCTTAAATAGGAGGGAGGCGCTGGATTTAACTAAGGGAGATCCGCAGAAGCTCATAGACATGGGCGTTGAAGTAGTCGTCATAAAGAAAGGAGCTGCTGGAGCATACGCTATAACTAGCAGCGAAGTATTTTATGCTATAGCTAAGCCTATCCATAGAGTAGTTAATACTACTGGTGCCGGGGACGCTCTTGCAGCATTCTTTAACTCAGTTTTTCTAGAGAGCAAGGATGTTGGGAAAGCACTGCAGTACGGTGTTGCAGCTGCTTCACTTAAGACATCGTGTGCTTGGAGCATCATATGCTTTAACAAAAGCGCGCTTAATAAGCAATTGAGGGAATCGATGGTTGAACGCCTCCGTGAACCTCCAAGCTGGGTACTAGAGGACTAGGTGGTGTAAGTGAATCCGCAAAATCCTTATAATTCAATAGTGGAGGAGCTCTCATTAAGGATCCATAGATCCTTATTCCTGAGGGGTCTAACTATAGATCTCAGTGAATTAATGAGTGAAGTAATTGAACCTCCAAGTAGGGAGATGGGCGATCTAGGTATAGCTCTACATAAGTATGCTAAGAGACTTGGCCTTAAGCCTGATCAACTAGCTGAAGAAACTAAGGACTTTTTAAATGACTTACCTGGCTTACTGTGTGCTAAAGCTATTTCAGGCTACTTAAATGTAACCTACAATCCAGAGTACATTGCTAAGGTAACGATAAGCTCTGTGAAAAACGTTGAAAACTACGGCTATGTACCAAGTAAAAAGACTCTTAAAATAGTTGTTGAACATACTAGCGCTAATCCTATACATCCACTTCACATAGGGCACGGTAGAAATGCTCTCCTTGGAGACACTCTGTATAGATTGCTCACTAATAGGGGGCACTTAGTTCAAAGAAGATTTTACATAAATGATACTGGAAGACAAGTGGCGCTCCTAGCCTTTGGGTATAAGTTAATAGGTAGGAGGCCTCCTGAAAACGCTAAGCCTGATGAGTGGCTGGGCAAGCTTTACGCACTTACAAACCTCCTCATTGAGTTAAGAAGCATTGAGAGTACACTAAGTAAGCTAAGGAATGAATCTAAATCACGTGAACTCAGCGAATTAGAAGAAGAGAAATATAGAGAACTATTGAGGAAGGCCGATGAAATTGCGGCAAGTCTAGGCAGGCTGTGGGAGGAGGACAAAGAGCTCTTCGATGAAGTGAGCAAGGCTTTAATGGAGCATAAGGGGGATCCTGAAGAAGAGATCCTGAAGATAATGTCATCCTATGAGAGGGGGGAAGAGTGGGCTAAGAGCCTCGTTAGGGAAGTAGTTGATAGAGCTTTAGCAGGGATTCGCGAGACCTTAAGTAAGCTTGGGGTAGAATTCGATAAATGGGACTATGAAAGCGATCTGGTTTGGAGTGGGCTAGTTAATGAAGTAGTCTCTAAGGCTCTTAGCTCACCTCTTTACATAAAGTACAAGGGCGCTGACGCCCTTGATGTTCAGAGAATTGCTTCACAGCAAGTCCTAGGGAAACTCAATATAGACATTAGAGGCGAGATCCCTCCATTAGTCATTAGGAGAAGTGATGGAACTCTCTTGTATACAACTAAAGATATAGCATATAGCATCTATAAATTCGCAGACTTTAACGCAGACTTAGTAATTAACGTTATTGGTGCTGAGCAGAAGCTTCCACAAACGCAGTTGAAGCTGGCTCTTCTAGCGCTAGGATATGTAAGGGAAGCTGAAAACTTAGTTACTTACATATATGAAATGGTTATAGTGCCTGGCTTAAAGATGAGCAGTAGAAGATACCAAATAGTAACTCTAGACTGGCTCTTAGAAGAACTCTACAGGAAAGCTAAAGATGAAGTTGATAAGAGGAGGCAGGACTTAAGTGAAAGCGATAGAGCTAGAATAGCCTGGACTATTGCTGTTGCAGCAACGCGATTCTCCATGACTAGCTACGATCCTCTTAAACCATTAAACTTCAACCTCAATAAGGTCCTCGACTTAAGCGGTAGTAGTGCCCCATACGTATTATACACTCACGCCCGTGCATCAAATATACTTAAGAAGGCTGGCAGTATTGAATGGGATCTAATAGATTATAGCTATGCAAGGAATGAAGCAATCAAAGAGCTCGCCTGGCTAGTAATGAAGTATCCACAAATAGCGGTAGAAGCAGCCGATAAATTAAGCCCAGAGATTCTTGGCAACTACATCGTAAAGATGGCCGATTACTTCAATAAATGGTATGAGAGTGAGCGTATAATAGATGAAGAAGATAAATCATATAGAGCTCTTAAGCTAGCAATAGTCCTTGGAGTGAAGAAGTCTCTAGCACACGGCCTCAAGATGTTTGGGGTAACGCCTCTAGATAACATTTAATCATTTAGGGATCGATAAATGTACTTCAACATCTCTAGAATAAGTAAGGATAGCGGCTTTGAGAAGTGTGTGAAGGAATCAGACGAAGGAGATATCGCTATCTATTAACAATTATAGTTAGCAAAGATATCATTGTTTATACAAGAAGCATGTCGTTTTCATTAAAAGTAGGTCTTTACATATATGTAGGCTCAGCATTCATTAAAGGGGGGCTATATAGCAGAGTTAGGAGGCATTTTAAGAAATTTAAGAAGATACACCGGCATATCGACTATCTTACTGCTGAACCTAGTGTGTCAATAGTTGGCTTTTACGCCATACCCTGGTGTAGAGATAAGGATTGTGAGCAGTTTTTAACCTCTGCTCTCTTGAGGAAGTTTAAATCAGTGGTTGGCTTTGGGGCAACCGATAAGCGTGGGGATTCATTTCACTTGTTTTACTGCGGTCTAAGTACAATATACTGCATAAATGAGCTTAATGAGCTACTATACGAAGAATTAATTAGTTTTCGGTGGTTTAACAGCTAGCTAATGATGTATGGTGTTTTCTTGTCGAACTAGGGCGCTTTCCCTTTAAACTCTTCCTTAAGTAATTTATACATCTCAGTTAGAGCTATTGGAAGAGATTTATAGCCTGATGTCACTGGCATAAAGTTACTATCTCCAATCCATCGTGGAACTACGTGAATGTGTACGTGTCCTTCAACTCCGGCTCCAGCTGCTTTACCTATGTTTACTCCAATATTTACTCCATCTGTTTTCAAAGCATTCTTTAATACTTTAACACAAAGCTTCATCAGCTTAGCTACTTCAATTAATTCTTCATCATCTAATTCATCTACGCTTGCTGCATGCCTATAGGGAGCTATCATTAAGTGCCCGCAATTATATGGGTAAGCATTTAGCACTACATAAGCTTTATTACCTCTGTAGAGTACGTAAGCAACATCATCACTTAATTGAGCTAATTTGCAAAATAAGCACTCGTAAATTATTCCTTCAGAGAATGACTTAATGTACTCATGCCTCCACGGACTCCACAATACTTTACTCAACTAAGCTCACCTTCCTTTCAATGAATTGAAAGCTCCTCCCTTAAGTACTTAAGTGTTTCACTAATTATTCATCCACCCATTTCAGGAGTTAAGAAAATTATCCTTGAGTTATCAGTCAATTTATAGTTCCAGTCACTTACTGGAACTCCATTAACTAATATGCTAAGGATTAGTTTAGAAGTCAACAAGCCCTCTCCCAATCTTTTACTAACGTTATTTCTAATGTATTGAATTAAGTCCTTTAGAGTAGCTTCATCATTTAAATCTATTAGTAGAACCCTCTTATTTTCACCAACAATTTCCCCAGATCTATGTAGAAATACTACAGTGACCTTCAATTTACAGTACACCAATTCTGCAGAATTAATAAAGTATTTGTATTAATAAGTGAATAGCTAGCTGAAGTAATTAAAGCTAGGTCTTTGGCTTACTAATATTGGAAGAGTCTGTGGAACTTGCGGATAACCTTCAATTTCTTTACTTATCAATTCATACAGTTCGCTTACTCTCATCACTCTTTGATCATTAGTCCTTCTCTCTCTAACATTTACAGTCTTTGTTTCAAGCTCTCTTCTACCTATTACAGCTATGTATGGTATCCATTCCCGGCCAGCATCACGGATCTTTTTCCCAAGGGATTCATCTCTATCATCTACATCAATTCTCAACCCTCTCCCAGCTAACTCTTGAGCTACATCAATTGCATAGCTCAATACTTCTCTTGATACAGGGATTACTCTAACCTGTATTGGAGACATCCAAGTGGGTATGTATGGAGTTTCTCCACTTTTTTCAGCTTTAGCAGCAGTGTCAAGAACCATGTATATATACCTCTCAATAGATCCTATTAATGCAGTATGTATTATTACTGGGTGCCTCTTCCTTCCTCCTTCATCAACGTAAGTTATTCCGAATCTCTCACCATTGCCGACATCTATTTGGAATGTAGCTATCTCCCTAGGTCTGCCAACATTATCTATTATATGGTACTCTACATTTAACACCCAGTAGTATATGCCTTCAGGCACTAGGCATAGTAGTACAGGTCTTTCCTCTCTCTCTACGAATTTAACTAAATAGTCGAAGTGTTCTTTAAAGAAGTCTTTAGTGACATTGTATAGTGCTACATATCTTCTACCTACTTTAACAGCTTCTTCACGTATCTTGCCTTGTACCTTAAACGATTCTTCAACCGCTTGTTCAAGATCTTTAGTCAATATATGAAGATCAGGCATGTAGAACTTCCTAGTCCTAAAGCATAAGTTTAACTCACCGCGCTGCTCAAGCCTATAGCTATCGGCTACTTCAAATATTCCTAAGGGTAGATTTCTATAGCTAATGACCCAGTCCTTTATCATTGAGAACTGCTGATGACATGCTGCATAGCGTAGCACGTACTTTCTTCCATCTACATCAAGGCTGTAGAGCCTATCGCCAAATAGCTTAGCGTGTTCGTAGACTGGTTTAAGTGATAAGTCAAATGTGTTAGTACCCTTAACTCTCAATATAGGTATCCCAAGGCTTCTCGCCACAGTCCACGAGTACTCCTCAACGGCCTCCATGATTGCTGCTGCATGAGGCCCATACCTCATGTGTCCATAGTCACTATAGGATTCCCATTCAAAGCCATATTTCTTACAGTAGTCATTTACTCTATTTTCTCCGCCTTCAAGCTCCCTTCCATGAACTTCCTTTTCAACTAACACCTTTAGTTCGCTGTCTTTAGAGTAATCGAATTCCTCTGGACTAAAGACCTCCCCACTTGGAGTGAGCACTAAGTACTCCTTCCTTACTTCAGGTCTACGGACTTCCCCTACTTCAGAACTAATAGTTTTTGATAGCTCGCTAAGTGGGTGTCCATAGCACTCAAGCTGAAATGCCTTATACCATCCGAACGGAGCTCTATGTACTCTTATTAATAGAGTTGATGAAAGCTCTTTGTTTAGCAATTCAAGTACTTCAAGTGCTTTAAAAGGGGGGGCTAAGTTGCTCGATAAATGGGCGTATGGATAGATAACTACTTCAGTTGGCTTAACTACGTTTACAACATTAACTACTTCATTTACTGCTTTCTTAACTACACTTAAGTCATCTCCATCTTCAACTGTAGTGAAGATCACTAGAGCATTGTTGAACTCTCCGCTGCCTACATCAGCCTCTTCAGCCTCTTCATATGCTTTCTCAGTAACTCTGTATGAAAACCTTTTTGAATGAATGAGCAGTAACCTCAACTCAACTACCTCTACTTAAAGCATTATTGTATTGGCGAGTACCTCTGTTCCTTCTCGCCTGCCTGTTGCATAGCTTGTTGGAATAGTGGTGGAAGAGGTGGAGGCACGCCGAGAGTTTTACTGATAATTACTACATCGGCCAGCACATTCATGAAAGCTGTTTGAATGAATTGTGCTGGAACTTTCTTTTCACTAATTATTTGATTACACAACTTCTTGCCTTCATCGCTCCTTGGGACAATCATAGTCTGCCCCTTCAAGCTTATGTGAACAACTGGCGGAATAGTTGATATAGTTAGTGCAAAAGGAATTACGACTGCTTCATCCCTTCTATAGGGCTGTGAAGAAGGCATGTGTAAGTTTACTTGGAACTGTATTTGTGGAGGCAGTACTTCAGTTAACTTTTCTGCAGTAATGCTTGAAACGCTTGATAAGATTGTATACACGTAGCACACCTCTATTCAACACTTACTCATAAAATCTCACTATTGTTAATATATTGTTTTGCCCTCCATCTATTACTTAATCATTTTATTAATAGCTTCATTTAATAAAATAATAATGAAGCTGTAGGCAAGCTTGTTGAGGTGGTTGGAGTGAACGTGTTAATTGTATCAGATATTCATGGAAATTTGACTGCTTTAAAAACCGTTCTTGAAAACTCCAAGGGATGGAGTGATATATGGGTTTTAGGTGACTTAGTGGACTATGGTCCTGAGCCTCACTTAGTTGTGGATTTAATTAAGGATTTAGAGCCAAGCATTATTGTTATGGGGAACCACGATTATGCTGTAGCATACAACGTTGACTGTAGATGTGGAGAAGAAATACATGAACTCAGTGTTTACACTAGGATGAATATATCCTTTAAGCTTTTATCAAAGGAGCAAATTGATTGGTTGAAGAAATTAAGGACGTCTGCTGATACTAACTTATCTGGTAGAAGGGCTTACATAGTACATGGAAGCCCGAGCGATCCATTGTATGGTTACATGAAGCCCAGCTTACCCCACGACGTCTTACTTAACATGCTTTCACTAAAGCAATCTAAATATAGTTTAAGCAGTAAAACTGTAAATGCAGATGTAATTATAGCTGGACATACTCATATACCTATGAAAATAATGGTGTATAATACAGTAGTCTTTAACCCTGGAAGCGTTGGCCAGCCTAGAGATGGAGATCCAAGGGCATCCTATGGATTGCTGGATCCTGATAGCTTTGAGTTTAAAGTTATTCGAGTTAAGTATGACATAGACAGCGTTGTAAGCAAGCTTAAGTGCCTTAACTTAGAATGGAGGTATTTGTCATGGCTTGAGAGAATACTTAGACAAGGAAGTACGTATATAGGTCAATAAAATCCCTCCGTATCTCCTATAACAACGTACTTAACTACACTAAGAATTGAAGAGAGTGCTTTATTCATTAACACTTTTTAGCTTAACAAAGTTTACAGTAATTCGTAGAAGAAATTGCGCAATAGATGATATTTATGAGTAATAATAGTGGAGTTAGCATTGAAGAGAGGCACTTAGCGTATAAAACGAAGATCTATAACTATGATGTCACCGTCATTCACGCTAAATGTCCTACTTCTAAGTATTTCATAAGTATTGAAGCTAAGTCTCAAGAAGCCTTTGGAGATGTCATTAAAGGTCTTACATACGTAGTGCCTATACAAAAAATAGCATTTGATGAAGAAATGAATTGCGCAACACTTAAGTTATTCGATAGATTAATAGGTATCTATAGTGATGGAAGGATATCCTTCTGTGCAGAAAACCTTAATGATGCTGCAGAAGTTCTTAGAGGAATTGATGAAGCGTTACGTAAAGCTAGAGAATACGTAAAGCTCCACGGCACTCCAAGCAATAGCGATATAAAGAGACTCCTCAAGCTCAACGCCATAGAGCTGTACAAGTACCTCCCAAAGACTAATTGCAGAAAATGTGGTGAATCAACATGCCTCGCTTTTGCAGTCAAAGTTCTTTTGGGCGATAGAAAGCTCAGGGAATGCCCATTGTTATCAGAAAAAGACTTTGATGGAATAAAAAAGACATATGGAACTGTGGCATCAATAGCCCTTGGAATAGCTTGACTCCACCTTCATTACTAAAAATCTCCTAGGAAATGTTCAACAGCTCTAATAGTTGTAGCCATGCTTAAAGTGCATTGAGTAGAGCGTTTCAGCCGGCAAACGTTAATTTATGAATGGCATTCTCTTACAAAGTGGTGGGCTGAGCGCTTGAGTTAATGACTTGGAGCATATAAATAACTGGAAATAGACAAGTGACTTACTGTAGGCTTGGATAGACTCAAGGTGTTCCACAAGATGGAGTACAACTCTTGCATAGCCATTATAAAAGCCTTTAAACTTAAGGATTTAGCTTTATTCAGTCAATTTAAGTTTAAACGTGATCTATCTTGTAAGTAATCGTTCATCAATGTGTTCACGTTTTGAAGCAAGCCAAAATTATTGGACAGCTTACTTAAGATCAATGTATATGGGAATTTATGCGTTAGTAACGGAAGCAAAGACTTTAGTGAAAAGAATGTCAGGGGACTACAGATTCAACAATTCTCCAACTCATCATTGATTGCAGTTGCTTTCAATACCGTGGTCACAGCTTAGTCCGGAAGTACTTCCAGAGATATATTGGAGTGAATGAAGCTATTGATACGAGCTCCGGTATCGCTGCTCCCCTGGGGATTCTGTAAGCATAGTGGATGCACCAGGATGTAATGGATGCAGCTAGAAGAACTAGTGAGGCAATCTTAATGTATAACTCCTTTTCACAAATGACAGCGATTGTTAGGAAGGAGGCAAGACCTATGAAGAACATAATGGATACAGCGAAGTGCAGAAATCCATAGACTTCATCAAAAGCTCCAATTAATATGAGGAAGAGTCCAGAGTATGCTAATACAACATTATATGCCTTGCCAACCTGAGGGCTCCTCAAAGATACTGTGAAGGCAAGTAAACCGCCGAGAATTAAGCCAAGATTAAACAGAGGCGCTGAATTACTCTTAACTGCATGACCCAAATCACTCAATGCATTATTAAACAAATTAAACCAAGGTGAGGATATTGCAGCTAAACCAATGAATAATAAAGGAATAATAACAGATAGTAAAACAACTGGCCTCAAACTAAATACCCCATAGAAATATTCTAAGGGACTAAATATAATTTTGCCGCTAACTACTAAGAAGTGTCTTCATAAAGTGTGAAACACCTTCGACTCATTTCCCCGCTAGCTTTCCATAATCTCCGTAGGTAGCGCTTGCCGCCTCCTTCAAAATGCTATCCTTCAATAGTTTTAGCTTACTGCTTCTAGCTAGATCACTGTTATATGATGTTGCTGAGGAAGTTAAGAAAATTGTTGGGAGGGCATGACATGGAGAGAATATTTGGAGTAAAGATAAGTACATACTTATGGAAGTTCAATGTAACCTGTATTTCTCAATAAGTGATGTCTCACCGTCATTCACGTTTTCAACATTTAAGCCCCACACGCCTACTTCTTCAACGATCTCTCTGAAGAGTCTAACAACTAGATCTCGTCACTAAGATCTTCATAGCACTATAGGTCTCGGAACTCATAGCCTATAAGCTTTTCAAAAGTAATCAAAAACACTGTATACAAGATAACCACGGGGAAATAGGGAGGAAAACAGCTCAGAGACCATATGAATTGCTCAATTAGCTATGTATGTGAAAAGGAGAAAGCGTTAAATGAAGGAAGCACATGACAATGTAGATAAGTACAACGAGTGAATTTCACGACGCCTCTAGTGACTAGAGGTACTTGTTTGAGCAACGACCATAGGAATGATGAGTTTTTATATCGGTTAAACCACACCATAGTGGGGGATGATATGTGTGCAGTAAAGGAATATTAGTAGTGTTTTTACTATCAGTACTATCAGTAAGTGTATTCCTACATGTAACTCCTATTAGTCTGGGACAGGCATTAAACTCTACACATTCCTCTAGCTGTCCATATAGACCAATAGGGCTGGGCCCGAGGAACGTTATCTTGTTAATTGGAGATGGGATGAGCTATAATCACATATTCGCCACATTACTTATGCATGGCTCATTAAACTTAACGCTACTTAATACAACAGGCATAGCGTTTACGTACTCTGCTGATAGTATTGTAACAGACTCAGCTGCAGCAGCAACAGCTATGGCAACTGGATTTAGAACATTAAATGTAATGGTGTCTATGGTGGAAGTAAATGGCGTAAAAACACCTGTTATGACTATATTGGAACTTGCGAAAAAGCTCAATATGTCGACAGGCTTAGTAACAACGACAAGAGTTACGCATGCAACACCTGCAGCATTTGCTGCACACGTACTTCACAGAGACATGGAAAGCGCTATAGCAACTCAACTTATTGAAAACGAAGTAGATGTCATATTGGGTGGTGGAAAGACCTATTTTCCACAAGATCTGCTTGAAGCAGCTGAGCAGAAGGGGTATACAATATTATTTAGCCGAAGCGAACTCATGAATGCATCGATTAATGCAACAAAATTATTAGGGTTATTTGACGATAGCCACTTACCGTATGTTCCTCAAAGACCTCCACATATACCAAGCCTTCTCGAAATGACAATAAAGGCTGTGGAGATCTTAGAGAGAAACCCCTGCGGCTTCTTCCTAATGATTGAAGGTGGTAGAATAGATCATGCTGCACACGACAATAAACTAGACCTAGTTGTTGCTGAAACCAGGGAATTTGATGACGTTGTAGGCTTTACACTACTTTACGCTATGGGAAGAGAAGACACTTTGATCGTGGTTATAGGCGATCATGAAACAGGGGGGCTCACTATTACTAAGGGCAATATGCCTTCAACCATTAACCTTACATTTAGCGTTACGTGGGCATCAAGAGATCACACAGCTCATCCAGTACCTGTATTCACTTATGGCCTCGGAGCAGATTTGTTTAGCGGGGTTTATCATTTAACAGATATAGCTAGAAAACTCTCGAGACTAATGATGCTAGGGACACTTCATGTAGGAATGAACTTAGGTTCAAATGTTTATGAAATGGGGGATTTGAACGGCAATGGCTTCATAGATGTAGAGGACGTTGCCATAGCTACCACCCTCCTAGGGGGGGCATCTGATGGAGTTAAAGCTTATGCTGACATGAATTCTAATGGCATTGTAGATCTTGAAGATGTTTATGCAATCTTCATAGAGGCTTTGAAGAATCCGCTGCCTACATCACCGACTCCAACAACGCCTGTCGTAGTTGAAACTGTGACTGAGACTGTAGCTATAACTAAAACTACAGCTGAGACTATAACAACAACTAGAGTTACAGCAACTCCAGTACCAGATTACACATCTACAGTTCTCGTTGGCATAATTGGCACCATTATAATTGCTGCATTAGCCTATGCATTGTTTAGAAAGAAGTATTAACTGTTTTCACGATTTCATGTCTAGAGACTCATATTCTGCCCACAGATGTTTAGGGAAAGCTGCAAGCTTAACTAAGCCTAATGACCAGGGCCTCCATTTAAACATAGATCCATGTGGCTTAGAGTAGTTCTCCATAGATATCCAGAGCTCTAAATAAAAGGATTGTTACAAAGCTCAGGGCATTTCTGCTAAAAACTAAAAAGGACAGCTTATTACTACAAGCAATGTTATCTACTTGTAGAGCGTTGTAACATAAGCATAGGTACAATCAATACCTGTAGACTGCTTGAGCGGCATTTTCGACTTCTTTTTAAACCCCTATATAAAAGTTCCTAGTGTTAAAGGAGGCGAGCGTATTTGCCAGCGTTGATGCGTAAGTGCATTTTAGTTCTATTTGTATTAACAATAGCGTTCTCTACAATGATCTTCTCTTCTTCACAGAGCAGTGAATTCGCTATCTACTTGGATGAGACTGTAGACTTTACCCATGATCCACTAGATCCTGTATACCTTTCTATTGCAGACGGTAATGTAGTATTTAGAATTAAAGTTAAAAGCAACTTAAATTTAGAATCTGTCTACTTAATAGTAGGAAATACAGAGATCTTGATGAAGCCCCAACTCTACTTAATTAATTCTACAATATGGTATGGAGCAATACATTACACTGGTGTCAACTTTACATACTACTTTAAAGCAATACTGAGAAACAGGACTGTGATCTGGGTTTACAGCGATAGGACTAATAAGGAGTTCTACTTTGATGGTGTTGATCGTTATCCACAGATATATTGGGTTAGAAGCCGCGTTGGCTATGAAATATTTCCAGACAGGTTCTATAATGGCAACCCAGGAAACGACTATTACGCATTAATATACGATAATCTTCTATACAATAACGTTACTAAAGGTACACCCATACTCTCTAATTGGACAGATCCACCATACTTACCACATCACTGCTGTAATCAATATTTTGGTGGAGACATTCATGGCATAATAATGAAGTTAGACTATTTGAAAGAACTAGGTGTAGGCTTGATTTATTTAACACCTGTGTTTCTGTGCGGTAGCACGCATTGCTACGATACATATGATTATTACCAAATACACCCTAGACTTGGTACATTAGAAGACTTACACATACTACTTGAAGAAGCAGATAAACGGGGTATAAAGGTTATATTTGACTTTGTACCAGACCATGTAGGTCTCGGCTTCTGGGCTTTTCAAGATGTTTACATTAATGGACCTAGCAGTAGGTACTGGCATTGGTTCACGATATATAAGTGGCCTCTTACACCAGGTAACGCAAGTCACTACAGATGTTGGTGGAACATTGGTTCTATGCCACAATTAAACACCACTAACCCTGAAGTTAAAGAGTACTTGATTAATGTCGTGCTTCACTGGCTTGAACTCGGTTTTAGTGGCGTAAGAATAGATACTCCACTAGACTTACTAAATTCATTGGAATTCTTCAAAGAGCTACGTGAAGCCATTAAATTAAAGTTCCCTAAAGCATACATTATAGGTGAAATATGGGAGCAGCGCCCTGAGTGGGTTAATAAAGGTCCCTTTGACTCTCTCATGAATTACGCTTTAGGGAGTATCCTTGTAAATTACGTTAATGGAAAAATTTCAGACGCATCTCTAAGGCTTTCAGAGTACTATGCAAATTATAGTGTTGCTATTGCCGGCATGGGTTTCAACATTATTAGTTCACATGATACTGATAGAGCATTAACAATGGTTGGCGGTGGAAGGCTCTTCCCTAAACCAAATCCTAGCAAAGAGTCCGTCGAGAGGTTGAAACTACTATCAACACTTCAGTATACTCAACCCGGTATACCAGTCGTGTTTCAAGGAGATGAACGCGGTATTCCAGGTGTAAGGACTCACCCGTGGGAAGAGCATAGATATCCTATTCAGTGGGATCAGCTAAATGAAGAAGTCTTTGAACACTATAAGAAGCTTGGATGGCTTAAAAACCACTTAAAACCACTACACAGCAGCATTATAAAAATACTCAATGCTAGCGGAGCTATCTTAGCGTATACTCGTGGCTACAATGACGAGGTAATGGTTATAGCAAATAACTGGCTTGAACCAGCAGTCTTCGAGTTACCGCAAGACCTTGCAACAGTTGAGTGGCTCATTCTTTACACTTCTTCAGGAAGAGAGCCAGTGATTACTGATAGAGAGGTTGTAGTGCCGCCACTTACAGCTATAGTACTGTTAAATAAGGAATATGAGCAATCAGCATTCACAGAAATGCCGGCAACAGAGATCCCTACAACAAGCCCTATATCAACTCCCATTTCAACACCTACATCACCTACTGAAACACCTATTACTCCACCACCTACATCTACGCTAATTCCGACAACATTTACTCAAATAGAGACAGAGGTCGCCGATATAACGGGTAGGTGGTTACTGCTCGCAGCTACACTCATTATTGTCGTTCTAAGTGCGCTCATTGCTTTTACAGCGATGAAGAAAAAGTGAACTTTCAAAACTCTCTCGTTAAGCTTAAAAGAATAAAACTAAGCCCCTTAACTAAGACCTGATTATGCAATAACTAAGTATCTTTATGACGCACAGTAAGTGAGTTAGAAGTGCGGCGGCCGGGATTTGAACCCGGGATCTCCGGCGTGGCAGGCCGGCGTCCTAGTCCAGGCTAGACGACCGCCGCTCAATTGTTTTAACTAAGTTAATTAGATTAAAATACTTTAATTAAGACTTCTGTAAGTAAGTTATTTTTAGGTGTAGTTAAGTGTGGCTTTAGTAGTGAGCCGCCGTAGTATAGCCCGGTCAAGTATGCGGGCCTTTCGAGCCCGTGACCCGGGTTCAAATCCCGGCGGCGGCAGATTCTTTTTACTGCTCACTTACTGTTTAAATAGGGTAGAAGTATTTGGAGTTAGCTGAGTTAATTAATGAATTACTTGCTTTACTAAGGAGTAAAGTCTCTATAGTTAATGGTAGAGTGAAGTTTATTGAAGAAACACATGAAGATCTCTTGGATGAATTGAAGAAAGCCACAATTAATGCCTTCATTAGTTCAGAGAGCCTTAGAGAGGCGCGGGAGTGGATTAAAGTACTGCAGGAGTCTCTTAATAAAGCCGGGAGATCAGTTGGTGCTTTGGGGTGGACCATCTCTAAGGAACTTAAGAGCTTCATTAATGATCCTCAGGCACACTTAAAGAAGAAGCTATTCCTATACTCATTTGACTTACTTAGAAATAGAATTACAGTTAATGAATACTTAGAGAAATCTAGGGCTGCATTAACTACAAGTCTTAAGACAAATATGAGGAGCATATATCAGACCTGGGTATTTGCAGCAATACTGAATTGCATGGGGCGTCTTGAGGGAAGACTTGTCTACCCAGAGCATGGATACATACCTCTTGAGAGAAGCGGTAAGCAGAAAGCTGGATCAATACCTCCAAATGCAATAATTAAAATACCTGGAAGAGGGGAAGTAAGTTTCTTCATAGAAGCTCCAAGGCCCATAGGGTGGGAAGATACAAGAGACCTTAAAAGCGTTTGGAAACTATACATAAGCCTAAGGCCGGATATAATGGTTTACTCAGGTAGAGTATTAAACATAGTTAAATTAGATAGCCAGGATGCACCTATACTGAGGCCAAATATGATAATTGAATGTAAGGAATTAAGCGATTGGTTTAACAAGGTGAGAGAGCTTAAGGGCCCCGTAGCAAAACCATTGACTGCAGAGGAATGGATGTCTAAGTGGATTGATGGTCTCTGGACAGGATTGGCTGATGCCTTAGGAGTAGGTGAGAGAGCCTTCAATGAATTCATTGAAGGTGAGAGAAGAGGGCTTAGAATAACTGAGCCCAGGCTAATAGCTCTGTATAAGCAGGTTTATAAACCAGATCGCTTTACACTAGTGTCACTACCAAGAATCCCAGAGTACTTAAAGAAAGATCTTGAATCGTGGGGCGTGAATGTAATTGATGGAGTCTCAATAGGATGCGATAGTTGTTTAAAGGAATTAGTTGAAGAAGTAGTTGCTCTAGCTAAGTACAGTGGCTCAATGGACGTAATTGAAGAACTGAGATCGTTGTTAAAGTCAAGGGGGGTTGAGGTAAGTAGAGCTAAGCTTGAGGAAGCACTACTATCTCTAGCTATTGATAAAATAGATGATTTAGTTTCAATGATTGCTCAGTGAAGCGCTGTTCCTAGCGAAACCAGCGATAAATGATGTAGTAGTACTGCAACTTGAGCTACTGGAGGAAGCTTAGGTGGAATTTCCTTAAACCACACTGGCTTACCATACTGTGCCTCACTTCTAGTAAAGTCTTCGTCTCCTCCATGGAAAACCACTGCTATGGCGCGCTCTAGAGGTAGGTTTCCAATATCTAGCGATAGGCCTTTTTCACTTACCAAGAATACTTCATTTAAGCCAACGACTTCAGCTAAATCCTTTATGTCTGGAAGCACTATGAATGGCTTGCCGTTTTTATACGCTATCTTATGTGCTTCAGGGATACCCACTTGAGCAGCCGCTCCAACAGGCTTAATGACTACAGGTACTCCAATATTATATGCATAGACAGTCTTAATGAAGTCGAGGAGCCTTTGAACACTGCTCACACTGTATATAGCTAGTATCAGTTTAATCAACTTCGCCGCCCCTAAGTTTTTCAGCAATGCATTCAGCTATAGCTTTAGCTAAAGGTGGAGGAACAGCTTCTCCAACCATATTGTACTCCACTTCTCTTCCTCCAATGAATATAAATGAGTCGGGAAACCCCATTAACCTAGCTTGCTCTCTTACTGTAAGCAATCTGTTTTCAAACGGGTGAATAAACCTCGATGAACCTTGAACTGTTGGAGCAATTTTGTTTGGATGAAGCCTGATGTAATTTGGATACCTAGTTGAGGAACCATTATAGTAGATCAGTGCTTTCCCCCAGCGGAGGAGAGCCAACTTCTTTAACTTCTCCTCGGATATAGGTGAGTGTTCGTGATTCGGCGGGTAACTGGAGCCTGGCTCAGGTAAGTCGCTGAGTGCTTCAGCTACTGTAATCCTTCTATTGATCTTCTTAGGCTTTATTTCAACGTTTGATATGAAGACCCTCAGCCTATGGCTTGGCACACCATAGTCTTCTGCAAGCAGTAAATTAAAGAATATCCTTGGGTAGCCAGCTCTAGAGAACTCCTTTATTAAGGCCTTCTTTAGCTCGCCATCCATTATGGCTGGCACATTCTCCATAACGAAGACCTCGGGCCTTATTTCAGCAACGTACTTTATGAAGTATAGAGTGAGCAAACCTAAGGGGTCTTTATATAATCTATCGAGAGGCCTCTTCTCTCTCCTAGGGTTTGAGCCAGTGAAAGCCTCACATGGAGGCCCGCCTATAATTACATTTATCTCTCCATCAGTTAAGTTAAGCAACGCCCTTGGGCTTACGTACTTTATATCTTCTGCTATTACTATTGCTCTAGGGAAATTGACCTTATAGGTCTTTGCAACACTAGGCATGTTGTCAAGACCTGCCACTACTTCATATGAGCCTGCCTGGCTAAAGCCTAAAGAGAATCCTCCTGCTCCACAGAATAGATCTACTACTTTATACGTAGGCTTCAAAATCACTCTCCTTTTAAGAATGCTTCAACATCCTCAATGTTTTTCTTTAAGAACTCAACGGCTTTACTACCACTATATTCCTCCAATACCATTCCACACCTAGGGCATGTGAACTCATACTCCATTGCTTCATCAATAGTATACTTGCTTCCATCATGTGGACAGTAGTAGAATTGTACACTTGATTCAGCCTCTATTTTTGTCTTAAGTTTTTCAAGTACTTTCTCAAGCCTAACTTTAATTACGTGCTCTAAGTTCTCTACGTCTATATACCACCCCTGTCTCTCCCTATCTCTGTTGGCCACTCTTCTAAACGAAATTAATCCATGCTCTGATAGTACTTGAAGCACTTTTCTAACGTCATTTGATCTAGCGTTTAAGCTCCTACTTATTACTTCCTCTGGAATTATGGGGCCATTGTCGATTAGATAGTCTATTACTTGGCTAGCTATCTCTCCAAAGCCCTGGTGATACATGTCCAACATTTTGACGGCAAACATTTTCAGCTTTCTAGCTCCATTAATTGTCTTCTTTGGCAACTCTGACCACCTTTTTACCTCTGCGCGAAGGCTCTATTACTAGCTTTGCTCCCTCAAAAGTACTGTATAGCTCAGAACCCATATAATACCTATCGAGAAATATAGCTAGAGCAGCTACTTCAGAGTGAGGTTGATTGCCTATAGCTATATTGTAGTCAGATTCCGTGTAGAAGAATGGAGGGACTTTTTCAGCGCCCACTACTACTAGGATGTCTTTCCCTAAAGATCTAAGCTCATCGATGATTTTATCTACGTGAATACCATACATAGTTAAGTGAACTACTATCCCGCCCCTCTTCTTCCATTCAACAACATACTTCATTGAATCAACTCCCTGTTCTATGTGCATTACTCCACCCCAAGTCTTAAGCACTTTACTTAGTGACTCAACAACCCTTTGATCGACTACATCGCCTAGTATGAATCCATGGGCTCCGAAAGCTCTTGCAACAAGGGCTACGTGGGTAGTAACTCTTCTATCTCTACCAGGTCTATGGCCTATTCTTAGAACGTAGATTTTAGATGCATATCCGCGGAACCCCATGATACTTGCCCCTCCTCTAAAACATAGTTCTTGATGCATGGCCTACTTTGGGAGGGATTCAATGACTTTCTCCATGAGTTTCTCAATGTTTACTCCCTTTGCTGCCGATATTGGAACTACATTGTCTAGATCAATCTTAAGTTTGCTGCCTAAGAATTCTACTATTTCTTCAACTCTACTAGTGGTAACTAAGTCTATTTTATTTAGGGCTATTACTGCTTGTTTTCCATGAGCCCCTATAGATTCAAGGATGTTATTCGTTGAAGTTATTGAGGCTTTTATTTCACTTAACCTCTTAGATGCATCAACAGTCACTATTATTACATCAGAGTAAACTATTTCCTCTAAAGTAGCATAGAATGCCTCTACAAGCTGTGGAGGAAGATCTCTAATAAATCCTACCGTATCTATGAAGACTAACTTAACCCCATTGTAGCATGCTGAAGAGGCTTTTGGAGTAAGAGTTGTAAAAGGCTCAGGACCAACTGGCCTATAGTTCTTAGTTATGTAATTAAATAATGTTGTCTTACCTGCACAAGTGTATCCAACTATGGCTACATGCGGATACCCAAGCTTCTCCCTATTTTTTCTCCTTATTTCACGCAAATTCCTTAAATGCTCTATTTCCCTCCTAAGTCTTGCAACCCTCCTTACAGCCATAGTATAGTATTTTTCGTAGCCATATTCTCCTCCCCCTAGGTATCCATGGAGCTCCCCCATTTTGGCTCTTCTCACAGCCTCCTTAATTATTGATAGTTCGTAGCGAAGCTTAGCTAATTCTATCTGTATTTGTGCTTCCTTACTACCGGCGTGTTGAACGAATATTTCAAGTATTACCTGCATTCTATCTAATACGTTTGCTCTAAGTTCTTTAAGTAAGTTAAAGTACTGTCTAGGCTTCAGTAAATCCATTACTACTAATTCTTTCACTTCATCCTCCTTAAGCTTCTTAACGATATCGCTAGATAAGTAAGTCTTTGGGTTCCCCCCCTTTATGACGATTACATCTATATTGCTGTGATTATATATAGCTTTAACTAAACCCACTTCTTCATCTATGAAGTCACTGTACTTCTTTGGAATAGCTACTACTACTTTGCTCAACTCATGATCCTCCGCAAGTCTCTACTTTTTGTCTCTCACCTTTATTAGATCTCCTATAGTGAAATAGTTGCTATCTCCCTCACTATAACTCGTTGGCTTCAATTCATCAACTATAGGCTGCAGTAGAGTTATTTTAAGAATTCTTTCAAGTCTTTGAGCTAGGCTTATCGATGGAGTAAGCTTACCTGACTCTATTCTCTTAATTACTGACTCACTCTCCTTAACTTTCTCCGCTAGGGCTTTAGTACTCCACCCAAACTTCTCTCTTGCCTCCCTTATTCTCTTAGCGTAATCTGGGACTACTTCGTAGTCTTCTTCAATTACTCTCCTAGCAATGCTTTTCTTAGGCTCTCTCTTCACTACTTCTTGAAGTACAGGTTGCTTTAAATGCTTAGTAGGCGTAGTTCTACTTCTAACTACAACCTTAATGTAGCACTCAGGACATAGCGTTAGCTCAACTCCTTCAACAAACGCCTTCCTACAGCTTCTATCATTCTCCACTCTTCTTCCACAGACTTCGCAATAGCATGGCAAGCTTATCGCCTGAGTAGATATATTGTGGTAGAGCTATTTTAGGCCTAATTTAATTCAATACTTATGTTAGGTGCATGTGCTTTGAGCGTTGAACCAAGTGAAAAAAATGAAACAAAGTTAAGCTTAGGAGACTACGTTAAAGTCCTTGAGGCTAAGCTGGAGCAACTAGTCTTTGAGAATAAGTCTCTTGAATACAAGTACAATAAGTTGCTTATGGATTTTGAGAAACTTCAAAGACAGGTAGAGTATTATAAGAGCCAGATTGAAAAACTAATTACTCCACCACTTATAGAGGCTACAGTAGTAGATGTACTTAAAGATGGAAGAGTTATTGTAAGAAGCTCCACTGGTCCAAACCTCGTTGTACAAGCTCTAGACTCAATAGACCTATCGCTTTTAAGACCTGGGGCTAGAGTAGCGTTGAATCAAAGAGGATCAGCAGTAGTTGAAGCACTACCTGAATCAGAGGATCCATTAGTCAAAAGCATGGAGATTGTAGAAAGGCCTAACGTTAAGTACAGTGATGTAGGTGGTTTAAGTGAGCAAATAATGGAGCTAAGAGAAGTTATTGAACTACCGTTGAAGAAGCCGGAATTATTTAAGGAGATCGGGGTAGAGCCTCCTAAAGGCATATTACTCTACGGACCCCCGGGCTGTGGAAAAACCCTCTTAGCAAAGGCTGTTGCTAGTGAAGCTGAAGCAGCATTCATAAGTATTGTTGGAAGCGAACTCGTCCAAAAATTCATTGGGGAAGGAGCTAGGATCGTTAGAGAGCTATTTCAATTAGCTAGGAGAAAAGCTCCAGCAATAGTATTCATAGATGAACTCGATTCAATAGCTTCAAGGAGGATAGACATAGGGACTAGTGGTGAGAGAGAAGTACAGAGAACTCTAATGCAATTGCTGGCTGAAATAGACGGCTTCAAGCCTCTTGATGGAGTCAAAATAATTGCTGCAACTAATAGAGTTGACATACTTGATCCAGCGATATTAAGGCCCGGCAGACTCGATAGGCTGATAGAAATACCTCCTCCAAACCTCAGCGGAAGAATAGAGATATTCAAAATACACACTAAGAGAATGAAGCTAGCGAACGACGTAAATTTAGAGGAGCTGGCTAAAGTCACTGAAGGGTTATGTGGAGCTGAAATAAAGGCTATATGTACTGAGGCAGGGTACTTCGCGATAAGAAGTGGAAGAAACGTTGTCTCAATGAATGATTTCATTAATGCAGTGAAAAAGACTTTGGCTAAAAGAGATGTAAGAGGGAGGCCTAAGGAAATAGAACAAGGCTTGTTAAATGTTTACCAGTAGTTAAGTAATGGGAGCTACTTTACTCCAAGGAACTTGATTTTCATGTCCATTGATGGAGTCACAATAATGCTTACGGAGTTCATTAATGCTTAACTTGTTTCATAGATCTCTTACTAGTTTATAAAAGAGTTAATCTGTGCTAGACTCAGATTCTTCTTCAGCTAGCTCTTCAAGAAGTATTTCATAGTACTCTTGAAGCATTTCGCGTTCCTCAGGAGTTATTCCTCCACGGGATGCTTGAGACGCCTTAGCAGTTACAACTTTTTTCTCACTGCTAACTTCATAGCTTAATTTATACTTATTTTTATCCTCTATCTCTAACTCCATTTTATAGTTGCATTTCATGCAGACTAAGTACTTCTTTTCATTCTCCTCTCTTGGAAGCATTATTCCTCCGCACTTAGGGCAAAACTTCACTTCCACTTACCTCCTTAAGCTAGTGTTCTGAAGTGATATGTACTCCCTAATAATGTTTTCCCTCAGCACATAGGGGGTAATTATTTTAAACCCAGGAGATTCAGAGATGTAGTGAATGACTATAGGTGAGTAGACATGATATTGCGATATGAGGAGGAAGAATGGTGGGAAGAAGAGGAAGAAGAGGAGTGGTGGGAAGAAGAAGAGGAGTGGTAGTGCTATAGCTCCTGTAGGTACGCCTTATTGATGGTTGTTAGAAGGTTTTTTATGAGAGCAACACGCTCCTCTGAAGGCGGTTCTTCACACTTCTCATAGCGGCAAATTGCATACTTTGAGCACGTGTTGAAAACTTTACTGCTTACTTCAGCGTAAGATTCCTGGCTTGTGATTATGATTACGCTGACTTCGCTACTTAGGTGAGAAGTTAAAAGATCTATGACTTCATCTATTTGTTTTTTTGCGTAAAGTATTTTGAGGAGAAGTAACGCTGGATTACGTATTTTCTTTACATGCCTCAACTCCTTTAATGCATAGAGGCTAGCTACAATAACTGCCTCCAATGGTGGCATAAGGCTTTGCGGAACCAGTGCTACAATGGTTGAACCCGTAGTTAAACTATTTACTTCACTAAGTAACTCACTGAATACAACGTTGGAGAACAGCTTACATGAAATTATTGAAACAACTATCCTTTCTCCATTTAAGTTAATGAATGCAGTGCTTGTACTTAGTGAAGAAGCAAGTTTAGGTAAGCTATGCATTAGAGTCCGCCAAAACCTTACTCCTCAGCTTGTTTAACCACGGATCTCTTAGATAACTTAACTAGCCTAGTTATGTAGCCAGCTACTTTGTTCCTAACTCTCTTCGAATATGAATCCATTATTTCCCTTAATACTTCCTTGTTATGCTGAAAGTCTTCACTAAATACTTCAGGGTGTTTTGTAAATAAATCCTTTGCAGTTTTCTTAATTAGCTTTGTCCTAACTTTACCCATTTAGATGCCCCCAGCATTCTCATGCTTCAATGGCGTTTAATATGTATTAAATCATTGACCTCCTTTAAAGCTTTATGTTCTAAAACAGCTTATATGTGGAGATTGTTGTTAATATGCTTCCTATTTTAATGAAAGTTTATATAGAACCCCTTCTATGGAGAGTTATGTGGTAAAGCATTTGCGTAGGTGTTCCATATGGCAACTGCTGTTGGAACTACAACTGAGCCTACAGGCATACCTGTATTGATATTAAAGGAGGGTACTCAGAGGACGGCTGGCAGAGATGCGTTAAGGAATAACATAATGGCTGTAAGAGCTATTGCAGAGACTCTTAGAACTACTTACGGCCCTAAAGGCATGGATAAAATGCTTGTGGATGCTCTTGGTGATGTAACCATAACTAATGATGGGGCGACAATCCTTGATAAAATGGATGTACAGCATCCAGCTGCAAAAATGCTTGTCCAAATAGCTAAGGGACAGGATGAAGAAGTAGGTGATGGAACTAAGACAGCTGTGATATTTGCTGGAGAATTATTAAGGAATGCTGAAGAACTCTTGGCTAAAGAAGTTCACCCAACAGTTATTGTAAGTGGCTTTAGGAAGGCCCTTGAGGAAGCAATTAAAGTCATACAAGATCTTTCTGAACCAATAGACATAAGTAATGAAGAAACACTAAAGAAAATCGCCATGACTGCACTTACGAGTAAGGCAGTTCATGGAGCTAGAGAGCACTTTGCAGAAATAGCTGTAAAGGCCATAAGGCAGGTAGCTGAAGAAAGGGCTGGAAAGTACTACGTAGATCTAGACAATGTTCAAATAATAAAGAAACATGGTGGAAGCCTTCTAGACACTCAGTTAGTTTACGGCATTGTTCTTGATAAGGAAGTAGTTCATCCAGGTATGCCTAGGAGAGTTGAAAAAGCAAGAATAGCACTACTAGATGCACCACTAGAAGTAGAAAAACCAGAGATAGATGCCGAGATTAGAATATCCAGCCCTGAGCAAATGAGAGGCTTCCTACAGGAAGAAGAGGAAATACTTAAAGGAATGGTTGATAGGATTGCTAGTGTTGGTGCTAATGTAGTTATATGCCAGAAGGGTATTGATGAAGTAGCACAACACTTCTTAGCTAAAAAAGGAATACTAGCAGTAAGAAGAGTAAAGAGAAGCGATATGGAGAAACTAGAAAGAGCAACAGGAGGAAGAATAGTTAGCAATATAGATGACTTAAAGCCTGAAGACCTAGGTTACGCTGAATTAGTTGAAGAAAGAAAGATTGGAGAAGATAAAATGGTGTTTGTAGAAGGATGCAAGAACCCAGGGGCAGTGAGCATACTCATAAGAGGAGGGCTTGAGAGATTAGTTGATGAAGCTGAAAGAGCCTTTAGAGATGCTCTCTCAGCAGTAGCAGATGCATTAAAGGATGGAAAAGTCGTGATCGGTGGCGGAGCAATTGAAGTAGAATTAGCAAAATACCTTAGAAAGCATGCTAAAACTATTGGTGGAAAGGAACAGCTTGCTATAGAGTCATTCGCTAAGTCACTTGAAGGATTATCCATAACACTTGCTGAAAACGCTGGCCTAGACCCCGTTGAAATACTCATGAAGCTGAGAGCAGCACATGAAACTGACGCAGGAAAGACTGTTGGCATAAATGTATTCAGCGGCCAAGTCGAGGATATGAAAGCTCTTGGAGTAATAGAGCCACTGAGCGTGAAAGCTAATGCTATAA
>Ga0209080_1000066_pt1 | contig 79945 bp, 69 predicted proteins | sample JNZ110809AmetaG_FD_184123 | JGI IMG/M metagenome (GOLD analysis project Ga0209080, IMG submission 184123) | Hot spring microbial communities from Jinze hot spring, China to study Microbial Dark Matter (Phase II) - JNZ 110809A (SPAdes) (version 3) ...
AAGGTATCAGCACGCACTCAACACAGCGAGCTCAAACGGCACATCGTTTCTAAATTTCGTTTCCCAGAGGTGAATGAAATGTTCGGATTGGGGACGCCTGAACTGCTCCTCATCCTTTTTGTGGCACTGTTACTCTTCGGTCCGACGAAGCTGCCCGACTTAGCAAGGTCGCTTGGGAAAAGTGTCCGTGAGTTCAGGCGAGCAATGCATGAAGTGCAGCGCAGCTTAGAGGCGGATGAGGATTCAACCACATACTCTTCGAACGACAGAGACTACACCGGTTGATATGATGCTGCAATGGGATTCAGTCAATGATGAAGATGACATTACACCGCTGCAGGAAGTGTCCCATATTATTCTCGCGAAGGATTACCTCACCATCGGATGCACTGACAATGACATCTTGATTGGCACTCCCGCGGACTCCAACCGCCTTAATGATCAGTGGCTTTGGTCCGGCACGCGGGTCTTTAAGTGCATCCTCAAGCACCGTGTGGTAGTAAACAACGCCCTTCTCAATGGCAAAGTGGGCAGGCACCATCTGTGGTCCGTAAATTGCCCTCCCGCGTTCGTCATAAATTCTCGGACTCATGCTGCGCTCAACTTTCAAACCGCGAGCATCAATTATTAACCCCGTGTATCCCTTCACTTGCGGCTCCCTTGAGATTGGCTCAGCGATTCTCGGCTGCGGCTTCAATTGCCTTAGCGAGCCTGATGTGATGCCGCTACCCTCCCCAACTTGCGCAAGCGCTCCAACCAACTCCGAAACCATTGGTGCACTCTTACCCCTGCCACCGATACCACGAGTGACGCCGGATGGCGAATCACCAATTGCACCAGCAACTGACGATGATAAGGAGGGTTTAACATCGCCTGTCAACTCGGGGCGCTCACCTGGCTCACCCTTTGGAACTGATGCTGTTCCTTGTGAGCGCCCAATCGCAATCACACCGTAACCACCTTGTGATTCACTGCCTGAAGAGCCGGTGCTTCTCATTGCCGGCTGTGCTACTGTAACTCCAAGCTGAGCCGGCGGGAGCTTCCCAACACCGCCCACCGGCTGTTTGCGAATATCACCGACCATTGGACTGGCTGTCGTGATGCCTCCGCCGCTTGCTGACCCCTTAGTAACTCCCTCACCCAGTGCCGGCATATCAACTTGCGCCACCGTTTCACTTGCGACTCTTTTGACACCCACACCGTAAAAGACATCACCTGTGGGCTTCGCTTCATATGTTGCACTCCCCCTTGGGAGCGCACCAATTTGCACGCCTGCAATGGGCGCAACACTCTTACCACTTGGTTCATTCGCCGCCCTTGGTGTTGACAGAATCGTCCTTCGGGTTCGCCTCGGATGAGCCTCCTCAACTTGGCTCGGTTGCGGTTGATTCGGTTGCAGGGTAATTCTGACCCCGCTACTTGCGCCATTTGTTGTGCGCTTTGCAACTTTCACCGGTTGGCTTTCGGCAGCGCCTGTCACCTTGCGCTCCACAGCAACATGCCGCAAACCAACTTGACCGTAGTGGCTTACCCGCCGAGGTTGCCTCAATTGCGTTTTCACTTCAACCACAATCGGTGCATCAATGCGCGCAACTTCAATTGCAACGCTCATAGGCATCTTCGGAAGCATGACCTTGATTGGCATCATGAGAATGAAGGCATGCAGGATGCACGATAGCAACCAGAATGTGCTGAAGTGATTTAGCTCATCATGGGCTGCATTCATGAACTCGTCACCTCATCAATAGTTTACACCCGCTGCATTTGCGACGGCATGATGCCACTCCCCACCTCACCGTGAGATGTGAGCCATGCAGTTGCCATCCCATTGGACACAACCCGCTCATCACTTGCAGTCTTTATCTTAGCCCATCGTGGCAATTAGCTCTCGGTTAAGCTGCGCACTTGCATCCACCACGCAGATGGCTCGCACCGTCCCCTCAATACGAGCCAGCACACGACTGCCAACAACATCACCGTCACAACGACGCTCCCCTCAAGCCCGAAGGAACCACCGGTCAAAATTTCATTCCCATGCCATATGACCTGCAATACTTGGTGTTCAAATTTCAACCCGCTAACTGGTGACCCAAAGATGAAGCCGCATGAGAAGTTCCATCCCCAATGCAATCCGATGGCTGCCCAAAGTGCGCCGGTGCGTATGACGAGCAATGCAGCTACCGCACCAAACAACGCGATGTTGATGATGCTCGCAACAACGGTATGGGCTTTTACTGATGGGGCGAGCACGGTGAAGTTCAAAAGGTGAAGCAGCGAGAATAGAGCTGATGTTGTAGCGATACATACGGCAACACTAAAGCGAGTCAGCAAATTCTGAAGCACATAACCACGCATCGTCAACTCCTCCATGCCGCTCTGGAAGCACAGACTCAACAGGTAAAATGCGAACCACGAGAGCATAGCATTCCCAAAGCCGACCATGCTCGCCCCTCCAAAGAGGACGCAAATGAGTGTGGCTAATGCAGCCATGATGAAACCACCAAAGAAACCGCCAACCAAATGCACACGCCAATGGCGAACCTTTATAAGTCCGAGGCTGAAAAGACTCGCCCTATCAAACAGGCGCCTGCAAATTGACATGGAGATCAAAATCGGCACATGGAAGTAGCATGTGAGAAGCAACAGAGCCGTTGAAGAGCCCAGAAGATCTTGGGGCTTATTGATGGCTGCGCCAGGGAACGCAGTCGCAATGGAGGCGATGAATGAGAACGGGAGCAGCAAACCGAGGCTAATGATTGCAAACAGAAAAATGCGCAGCACGGGATGAAGCAATGGCATCTGTATGTCTCGCTGTGCCATCGTGATCACTTTCCGCAAGCCAACGGAGGATGCCTTTGTTGACACTTGTTTGAGAACAGATTCCAACCAGCTAAGTTTGCCATGCACCCTCTGTGCATTCAACCCGCTCAGAATGAAAAGATCTCGTGCCCGCGTTTTCCGCATGCAAAGTCAATTGCCGTCCACAAGCCGGCACTGAAAAACTCAGCCATGATGAGCCCGAGGAAGCCGGGAAGAAGTTGCCTGTAAACTTTTGCCCCTCCAAAGCGCATCACGATGACCTTCAAAGCCCACCCAACCATGATTGGGAACCAGAAGTTGATCATCGGCCATGATGCACCCATCAAGTAGCCAATTGGGTGCAGCGGAAACCATATGAACGAGCGGTGCAACGACAGTATGAGCGCCATCGTCATAACGCCAACGAGCATCCCCACAATGGCATTTGGCGATGGTGGCTCACCAACACTCAGAAGATGCGCAGTCCATGTGCAGTAAAGGTTGCGTGTGTAGTATGTTGTGAACCACGGATGCAATGTCATCCCGCCGTAGCGATACATGAGCCTCAGGTAGGAGACGAAAGAGCTTATGATGGCAATGAGCACGCTTACTGCAAGTGCCAAATTCAGTTGGCGCAAGTTCAACCTGCACATGTTGCCCAACTTGAGTGACTGCATTATGCACGGCATGAGTGGGCTTCGGTTGTCAAGCATGAACAGGTGGTCAAAGAGGGTCAAGATCGTTATTTGCCTTGCACTGAAGCCCTGTGAGCCAAAGATTGAGAGCATGATGTTCCATGGGCGAAATGGATGCTGCACATAAAGCATGCCACCTTCGCAGACGAGCCTCACAGCCACAATGTGCACAACAAAGTAGAGCGAGAAGAGCATGAATGTAGCGATGAACCCACCACCGGCTATCCAACCCCAAATGGATATGGCGATGATGCCGACAAGCAAGCCAAAGTATGCGAGGGAAAATGACATTGCTTCGTCTCTGTCGTTGGGTTCACTGACTGATACATGGGAGCGCAATCTTAAACAAGCCGGTAGCAGCATGATGGATTGCCTCAATGAGGTTTTGAGGGCGTGGATCAAATGTCCTCTCGCGTTCCACAGCATGTAGATCCCGAAAAGGATTATGCCGCCGATCATCTGGTGAGCAATGAAATCCCTGACTGGGTATGCTTGCACATTGCGCATTTGGACTCCGAATGCGGCAGCTGTGACCTGCTGCGCGAGGAAGAAGAAGTAGAAGGCAAACAGGCTGAATGTCAACTCGGCTGGCAGAAGGTAGCTAAGCCCGATAATGCTGAATGGTATGCGCACCCAGAACGGTTGGATGGCATTCCAAGGCGGGCTTGCAAAATATGGGTCTAACGAAATTCGGTGGATGTTTATGTATGGGACTTGCGGGATGTAAAAGTGCAATCCGTTAAATGCGTGGATCACAAATGGGACTGAAAAGAAAGCCCACATTGTGCGGTTGCGGAAGAAGCTGCCAACGGGCGACCTGCCATCTTCGTAATTCGTCATTTGCACTGGCAGATGAACGAGCGGGAATACGAGCTTCTCATTCTCAACCCATTGTCTCCTCAGCAGCGCGGCAAGGCAAAAGAAGACGAGGTAAACTGGCAAGATGAGCCCAAGCCAACACGCGAGCGGAATAAGCCATTCACCGAGCGGCGGAGATGTGTTTGGCGGCAGACCTTCGTAAAGGAATTTGATCGCTTCCTTGCTTTGCGGTGCGAGCCACTTCGGCAGGTTTGGCAGGATGAGTTCGCCAAACCTATTCTCTGGCGATGCGAAGTAATACGGACCAGCAATGTAGGGGATGAGCAAACCGGTCAATCCAAACGATGGTATGCCTGCAGATACGAGCGCCATAGCGAATAGCGTTATCAATTCCCCCTGAGATAGCCCTTTGCCCAATGCCCTCAATATGGGGTTCAAAAACAGCGTTATGGCAAAGAGGAGGGAAAAACTTGCTATCGGAAAGGATGTGAGCCCAACCCAAGTGCCCTTCATCACTAAGTCGCTGTATGGTATGCCGATCCCGAGGATGAGAACGCAAACTATGCCGATCAGCCAAGAGCGAGCCGTTATGTCGGATACAGCCTCACTTCGGATAGCGCTATAAGTGCTTGAAGCGATTCCCATCGCTTGACACCGAACCGAGTTAGGATGAACTGCTGCGTGCCCTAACAACCAGACCCGCATGGGCATTCTGAAAAAATGCCATAGCGGGCAAACCCGCCAACTTGGAAGCCGGATCAAAGGTAGATCAAATCGGGCAAAACTCCTCCTTGCGCTCCATCACAAAAACCATTTTTTCCAGTCCGCGCCTTGCATGCTGCAATTCACTTGCGCTTGTGAGCTTTCCTAAGTTATACTGCATTAAGCGACGCTGTGTTTTAAAGAGCCAAGCAAATTGCAACTGCGGGTAAAGGTGGTGTCAGCTTTTGTGACAGGCGCATCAAACAGCTGCTTGCCGAACCCCGGAAGGGAAGCTTTCGCAAAGCCATGTTGTGAAGGAAAAACACCAAGCGCGACACGGAGGTGGATAAAGATGGTTGAAGTGAGAAGGGGCAGGGCATTTGTCATGGCATCTTCGCTTGCTGGTGTGTTCCTAATCACCGTAAGCTTGATGGGCGTTTTCAATCCGATAGCTGTGACACAGGAAACGCTCAATCAACTCACTGAGGACGAAAAGAGGGAGGGTTGGAAGCTGCTGTTCAACGGATACGACTTGAGCGGTTGGGTTGTGATGGGGAACAAAGATGGCTTTTATGTGAAGGACGGAGCAATAAGGAGCGAGGGCGGCAAGGGTGGTTATTGGCTGCGCTCAGAACAGCAGTATGGTGACTTTATCTTGAAGGTTGAATGGCGTGTCTCCCCGAAAGGGAATAGCGGTGTCTTCATACGGTGTCCCGAGAAGGGCAACCCGTGGGAGACGGGCATTGAAGTGCAAATCACGAATGAGCCAAGAGATGAGTTACACTGCACCGGCTCGCTGTATGGACTTGTGCCAGTGAACCCACGCCCGGATGAGTCTGCGGATAAATGGCACCAGTTTGAGATACATTGCGCGGGCAAAAGGATAGTTGTGCTCGCCGATGGCGTCAAATGCGTTGACGCACATATGGATAAGGTGCCAGCGCTAAAGAACAAACCGATGAATGGTTACATTGGCTTGCAGGATTCGCATGCACCCGCTCCAAGCTACATTGAGTTCCGAAACATCAAGCTCAAGGATTTGAATGCCATTCTCGGCGACTTACTCCGGTTGGAGCTCCCTGACAATGTTCCTCCGCCGGGCTTTACAGCGCTCTTCAACGGAAAAGACCTAAGCGGGTGGAAAGTTGACGACGAGGGGCGCAAGCATTGGGTCGTCAAGGATGGAGTCATTGATTACGATGGCAAATGGCGTGACCTGTGGACGGAGAAGGAATTTGAGGACTTCATACTCATCGTTGACTGGCGTTGGAGCGGCAAGCCGACCGAAGTTGAGCGCCCAATCATACTCCCAAATGGTGATTACGCGAGAACACCCGATGGCAAAACTGCAACGCAGCGTGTTCTTGATGCCGGCGATAGCGGGATTTACCTTCGCGGCTCAAGCAAGTCGCAAATCAACATCTGGTGTTGGCCGTGTGGCTCGGGTGAGATATACGGCTATAGGACTGATCCCAAGATGCCGCCAGAAGTGAGAGCAAAGGCAACACCGAAGCTGAATGCCGACAACCCGATCGGGGAGTGGAACAGGTTCATCATCATAATGCGCGGTGAGAGGGTGACGGTCTTCCTCAACAACCTTGAGGTCATTTCCGATGCACCGCTCCCGGGTGTGCCAAAGAAAGGTCCAATTGCATTGCAGCATCATGGCTCACCAATCCAGTTCAAAAACATCTTCATCAAGGAGCTGCCGAAAGAGGGGTAGCGACAATGCCCTCTCGCAAATTGCACACGCTGTTATGACGATACCCTCCAAATGATGGGTTGCTTTACATATGGGGTGCAATGAGAATGTGCTTAGCAGTGCCCATGCGAGTCGTCAGCATTGAAGGGGTTGAGGCAGAGGTTGAGCAAGGTGGGACAAGGCTTCGTGCAAGGATTGATCTTGTTGAGAATGTCAAAGTGGGTGACTATGTGCTCGTGCATGCCGGCTTCGCCATCCAAACACTGGATGAGGATGAAGCCCTTGAGACATTGCGCCTGCTTGAGATGCTTGGCATGGGCATCCAAAGCACGCCTGATTAGGGGTGTAAATGGCGTTGCGTTGGGTTAGCGAATTCCGTAACGGAAGGGTTGCTCAGCGCCTCATTGAGCGGATCGCTGAAATCGCCGATCGTGAGTGCACACTTATGGAAGTCTGTGGAACGCACACAATGGCAATTGCCAGATTTGGCATCAGACAGATGCTGCCAAATTCAGTCAGGCTCATTTCCGGTCCCGGCTGCCCCGTGTGCGTCACGGCTCAATCTGACATAGACAGATTCATCGCCATAGGGCAAGTTGATGGCGTCGTGCTTGCCACATTCGGCGACATGGTCAAAGTTCCGGGATCACAGTTCAGCTTGCGAGATGCGCGCACATACGGAATTGATGTGCGAGTTGTTTATTCGCCATTTGAGGCGGTTGAGCTCGCCCGCCAAATGCCTGATAGGGAAGTCGTGTTCATGGCGATCGGCTTTGAGACGACGGCTCCCGGGATAGCGCTTTCAATAATTCAGGCTGAGAATGAGCGCCTGCGCAACTTCTTCATCTACCCGGCAAACAAGCTTGTTCCACCAGCAATGAAAGCGTTGCTGTCGTTTGACGATGTGCGCATTGATGGCTTTTTATGCCCCGGGCATGTGAGCACGATAATAGGCATGCGCCCATACGAGCCAATAGCAACTGATTACGGCAAGCCATGCGTGATTGCCGGGTTTGAGCCGTTGGACATCCTTCAAGCCGTGTTGATGTTGCTTATGCAAATCCGCTCCGGACAGGCTAAGGTTGAAAATCAATATCGGCGCGCAGTCCGCCCGGAGGGAAACGAAGCTGCAAGGAGGCTCATTGATGAGGTGTTTGAGCCTCAAGCAGTTGAATGGCGTGGCTTGGGAATCATTGAAGAGAGCGGTCTAAAGCTGAGGCGCAAATATGAGCACTTTGATGCGCGCTTGACCTTTGATGTCCAAGTGCCACAAGCAAAGGAGCACCCTGCATGTCAATGCGGCGAAATACTTCGCGGTGCCGCTTTGCCAACGGATTGCAAGCTATTTGCGACGGCGTGCACCCCCGATCACCCAATAGGACCATGCATGGTATCAAGCGAGGGCGCTTGTGCCGCATATTACCGTTATCGTGAGGTGAGCTTGAGTTGAATGCTCTCACGATAAATGGCGCTGCTGGCAGAGTCATCACGCTCGCGCATGGTGGCGGTGGGAGGAAAATGCAAGAGCTCATCAAGTCGCTCTTCCTGCCGGCATTCGCAAACGAATTGCTCTCACCCCTTTCCGACAGCGCAGTCGGAGAATTTGACGGGTGCAAGATCGCCATAACAACGGATGCATTTGTCGTCTCACCGATTGAGTTTCCGGGTGGCGACATTGGCAAACTCTCCATATGCGGAACTGTGAATGACCTTTCGGTTGCCGGGGCACGCCCGATTTGGCTTTGTGCTTCGTTCATTGTTGAAGAGGGGCTTCAGATGGATACGCTTGAACGGATAGTGAACTCAATGCACAGAGCCGCATATGAAGCCGGCGTGAAAATAGTCGCCGGAGATACGAAGGTCGTTAGTAGGGGAAACTGTGACAAGCTCTTCATCGTCACATCGGGTATTGGGTTAGTGCAAGCCGACTTGAGCGCCAAGCGCATTGGCGTTGGCGATGCTGTCCTTGTGAGCGGTTACATCGGCGATCATGGAATAGCCGTCATGTCAAAGCGTGAGGGGCTCGGCTTTGAGACGGAGGTGGAAAGCGACTGCGCACCACTCTGGTCACTCGTTGAGGCGCTTCTAAACGGCTGCAAGACTTTGCGCTGCTTGAAAGACCCAACGAGGGGTGGGCTTGCCACAGCCCTCCACGAACTCGCCGAGGCAGCCAATGTGTGCATTGAAATTGACGAGGACGCAATCCCAATACGCCCGCCGGTAATGACTGCATGTGAGCTGCTCGGCATTGACCCGCTCTATGTGGCTAACGAAGGTAAGTTGGTTGCCGTTGTGTCAGCGGATGAAGCGGAAGTTGCACTGAACATCATGCGCTCGCATGCTCTTGGCAGGCACGCAAGCATAATTGGGAGGGTGATCGCTGAGCCAAAGGGACAGTTAGTGCTTCGGACTGCCATCGGCTCAAGGCGATTAGTTGAACCCTTCTCTGGAGAGCAACTCCCAAGGATTTGTTGAGGTCAATAGAGGCAATAAGCGCAACGAGGCGAGTCCCCTTCCACACCGTGTAAAGCTGCGATTGATGAAAAACAGCGCGCCTCATACACCCCTATGGTTCGGGATAGTTTTACTCGCCGCAATGATTTGCTCATCATAGGTAGCATACACAGTTTCACCCGGCTGCACAATTAGAAATTCCGCCTCGTCCCATTGCCCATCCACCCATCTTTCCAGCAACCCTAAATCACCTTTCAATTCACGATATTCCCATCCACGCTGCCGGCAAATCTCCCGGACCTCCTCTCTGAGCCCAAGATGCTCGGTGAAGTCAAAGCTGATCAGCATGCCGCACTTGTATTTCTGCGTCCATCCATGCGCAACCTCCAAGATGTAGAGGGCATTTTCTTCGCCATATTGCTCCACCAACTCAGCAAATGACTTCCCAAAAGCGATGGGGACATTCTGTGACGGGAGTTCATCTCTCCCCAACCCATGCCGGTCACTTTCCCTTCTCTTGCACTTCGGCAACTCCAACCAACCGGCGGTGTAAAAGTAGGTGCCCGGATTGGCACTGAATACCTGTTGGTATCTCTCCTTAGAACCCAAGAAGAATGTGATGCAATCGTGCGCCCTCGGAATGACCAATCTGGTATCCCTCGCCGTCAGACCAACGAGCATCGTATTGCATAGACCGTAACCGATTAATATGGCATCATATTGTCCCTTCGGCACGAGGTCTACATGCGCCTGAAGAATGCCCCTTCCAACTTGAGGTTCGTCGTGGTAACCGACCGGCAAAAACTCCAAGTCCACGATGTTGCGTGACTTCGCCACCACAAAGCAAATTTCACGACGGGCAATCTCGCATGCGATAACCTTGAGGAACATCGTTCCACCTCCTCTTACAGCTGTGAACTTGCAACAAGGAAGAGATGTCCCAAGGTAGGGCGGCGGATGCACCAAAGCAGCAAAATGTATTATGCGAGCGCCTGTGGCAGTTAAAGCGCATGAATGCAAAATGCCACACTGCAGCATTTGCGCCTTTGCCGAGGGCGCAACTCAAGTATACATGCCACCTTCAGGAGCGCCTTGGATCGCCGTTCGGGCGGGAGTGATAGAAAGGATGCTCTCAGTTGGCATAGTTGGGCTGCCGAATGTTGGCAAGTCAACCCTTTTTAACGCCTTGACGAGGGCACATGCAGAAGTCTCCAACTACCCGTTTTGCACGATCTCGCCAAATGAGGCGATTGTTGCCGTCCCAGATGAACGCCCATACGAACTCGCGAAGATGTTCAATCAGGAACGGGTTGTGCCGGCGACTTTCAAGTTCGTTGACATTGCTGGGCTTGTAAGGAACGCACACAAGGGTGAGGGCTTGGGGAACGAGTTCCTGTCGCACATCAGAGGGGTGGATGCGATACTGCACCTTGTGCGATGCTTCAAAAGGTTGGATGTGGCACATGTTGATGGCAGCGTTGACCCAGTCAGGGATGTTGAGGTTGTTGAGCTTGAGCTTGCCCTCGCCGACATGCAGCTTCTTCAAAGGAGGCTCACGCACATTTCAAAGCGCGCAGCCTCCGGAGATAAGGATGCGCGAGCTGAAGTCGGCTTGCTTGAAAAGCTGATCAGCGAGTTGGACAAAGGGAAGCCGGTGAGAAAGATCCAATTCACACCCGAGGAGTCAGAACGCATTGGGCAATATCAACTCCTGACGGCTAAGCCATGCATTTATGTCGGCAATGTGGACGAGGGCGAGGAAAGCAACTTGGCATTCTTGGAACTCAAGCGTTGGTGTGACGAGCGTGGCTACCGTGCGTTGCCTATAAATGCGAAGTTGCACATGGAGTTGAGCGAGTTGCCGGAGGACGAAGCAAAGGAGATGGCGAGCGCCTTTGGAATTGAGACATCGGTGTTGGATGAGATAGTGAGGGAATGCTTCAGACTGCTTGATGCCATCGTTTTCTTCACAGCCGTCGGAAGGGAAGTGACAGCATGGGTGATAAAGCGAGGCACAACCGCAATCAAGGCTGCCGGAAAGATACACAGCGACTTTGAGCGCGGCTTCATAAGGGCTGAGGTTATACCTTTTGATCTGCTCAAGCAAGTTGGCTCATGGGAAATGGCGAGGCAAAGCGGTCTGGTGCAAATCAAGGGGAAGGATTACATCGTCCAAGATGGCGATGTCATTCATTTTCGCTTCCATGTGCCTCACGGGAGCTGACGAGATGACGCAAGCATCGCTTGCTATTCATCCCCCTCACTGTCGCGGTGTGCATGTGCCGTGGCGCTGCTCAAAGCATCGTCGCTTTGCACATCACGAGCATACTCACATTTGTCCGAACTGCATTTGACGATAAGTTTTGAACGCTGCTTAACCTGAATTAGTGGTGAGCCGCAAATCGGGCACTGCTCACCCGTTGGCTTTCCGGGCAACAGGATGGTGCACTTAGGGTAGTTGCTGCATCCGTAAAACACCTTCCCCCTGAACTTACCCTTGCGTGCTACTCTTGGGCGAAGGTAACCATTGCAGCCATCTGCTGGGCATGGTATCAAGTTGCTCTCATCAATCGGCATTGTGAACTTACACTGCGGATAGTTTGAGCAACCCCAAAATGCGCCGGTGCGACCGATGCGCTTGACCATTGGCGCACCGCAAACTTGACAGCTTCTTTCGGCGCTGCGGGCGTCTACTTCAACTTCGTATTGCCCCTCTTGCTCCCCCTCTTTGACTTGTTTGCTCGGCGCCTCGTGAATCGCTTCCTCTACCAGCTGGGCAGTGAATTTGCAATCCGGAAAGCCGCTGCACGCCAAGAACGGACCATAGCGGCTATACCTGATGACCATTCTCCTTCCGCACCTTGGACAAGCCTTATCAGTCTCAACACCACTAAACTGCTTCATACCCTCCTGTGCTCTCTCAAGTGCTTGCATGAACGGCTCATAGAATGTCCGGACGACACTCACCCAATCGGCATTCCCCTCCTCAACGGCATCAAGATGCTCTTCCATTTGCGCTGTGAACTTGATGTTGATTAACTCGGGGAAGTGCGCAACGAGCTGGTCGTTGACAAGCATTCCAAGAGGTGTGGCATGGAGCTTCTTTCCCCTCACCTCAACATAGCCTCGCTTGATTATCGTTGAAACAATTGGCGCATAAGTGCTCGGGCGACCTATACCGTAGCGCTCCAGCGCTCTTATAAGCGTTGCCTGGGTATACCTTGGTGGTGGCTTTGTCCAATGCTGCTTCGGCATTACATCAAGTAGTCTTAACCTCTCACCAACTCTCACATCCGGAAGCCAACCCTCTTCCTCCCGCTCTTCCTCATCATCTCTACCCTCTTGGTAAACTGCCAAGTAGCCATCAAACTTGATCCTTGAACCAGTTGCGCAGAGCAAGTAATCTCCACCTTGAATGTCTATGCGCATGGTGTCATAAATTGCATCTGCCATTTGCGATGCAACAAACCTTTGCCAAATTAGGCTATAAAGCTCATGCTGGGCTCGGGTTAGATATGGTTCAACATTGTTCGGGTGACGCATGACTGATGTTGGTCGTATGGCTTCGTGAGCATCTTGAGCTGAACGCCTTGGGCGATATTGCCTTGGCTTCTCTGGGAGGTATTGTTCGCCAAAAGCGGTCATGATGAACTCTCTTGCCTGTTGAATAGCCTCCGGGGCAACGCGTGTTGAATCCGTGCGCATGTAGGTGATCAAACCGACGGAGCCTTCATCGCCAATTTCAATCCCCTCGTAAAGCTGTTGAGCGACGCGCATCGTCTGTTCAGGATTGAACCCGAGCTTCCTTGAAGCCTCCTGCTGCAGCGTTGATGTGATAAACGGTGGCGGTGGTGGCTTCGCTTTATCCTCACGCTTTAGGTCAATGACGATGAAGTGCTGCTGCCTGAGCTCATCAGCGATGCGCAATGCTTCCTGTTCATTCGGTATCTGAATGTCGCTTCCGGCGAACTTTATCAGCTTAGCTTCAAATGGCTCATCTCTATCTTCGGGCGTGAGCAACACCGTTATCGTCCAATACTCTTGCGGGACAAAATTTTGTATCTCTCGCTCGCGCTCACAAACAAGCATCAGTGCAACTGATTGGACGCGCCCAGCACTGAGTCCCTTTGCCACTTTGCTCCACAGCAGGGGGCTTAAGTGATAGCCGAATATTCTGTCAAGGACTCGCCGTGCCTGTTGCGCATTGACTAATCGCATGTCAATGTCCCTTGGCGAGCTGAGCGCCCTTAAGACGGCGTCCCTCGTTATCTCGTGGAACTCAATCCGCTTTGTGTATGGGCAGTTGATCAGCTGAGCTACATGCCACGCAATAGCTTCCCCTTCTCTATCTGGGTCTGAGGCGATGTAGACTTCCCTCGCCCTTTTCGCGGCTTCTTTTAACTCATTGATGACCTTGCGCCTTGAGGGGATGACGACATACTTTGGTGCAAAGTCATTCTCAACATCCACGCCAAATGAACTTTCGGGAAGATCACGCACATGTCCCATCGTGCTCAATACTTTGAATCCAGCTCCAACGATGCCCTGCACTGTGCGAGCCTTCGCCGGCGATTCAACAACGATCAACTTCTCGCCATTACATTCGTTTTGTGGTGATGCAATCCCTCTTTCCCTCTTCCCTTTTGAACGCTTACTGACTTTGCCCTTGGAGCGCACACGCTTGCGCATCACTACGCATCCCCCGAGGTATTAACGCTCAATCAAAAATGGGCCGGGCAGGATTTGAACCTGCGACCTTGGGATTAAGAGTCCCCTGCTCTACCTGGCTGAGCTACCGGCCCACTGCAGGTCAATTGTGCTAACAACGATATAAACGCTTCATTGCTTTGGGCTCTTACTACCGTTGTTCAAATTATAACGCATGCAAGCGCCCACATCATTTTGCCATGCTGTGTTAAATCTGCTCGCGCTGCCAGCCGCACAAGTGGACAGCTAACTTCACTGCCAAATCAAGATATGCAACCGAGATGCCCACAATGCCAATATGCCGAGACAGCCTCTAACCATTTGCTGCCTCACTCAGAGTAGTTGCCTCGCAACAGTTGATAGAAGCGCTCAGCTACAACTAAGTATCGCTTTTCCCTTTGCTCCATTAGCCACATTGGGATAGGACCAAAATTGTAACCGCTCTCAAAGCGAAACAGTCCCACATCACCCTGATCTCGCATCGGGTTAATTTCCTCCTTTGCAAGTTTGAGCAGCGTCTTGCCGCTGCGTTGAATCAAAACATCCTGTCCAATGAATAGAATTTCGTCCTCTCCGCTCGGAAAAGCGATGCGAACTCCGTTGTTGATAAGTTGTGATTGCGGCGCATTAATGTCGGGATACAAGACTGTGATAAATTGCCCGCTCTCCCCGATTGTGGACAGGCGAAGCCCGATAGTGGCCTCCCTGTAGTATACCTGACCATCTCGCTTCCTTTCAAACCCCCAGTCAAATCTTTCCACCTCAAACTTTGGTGGGGATACACAGGTAACAACTAACCCGTTGTCAAACGAGAACTGGTTCCCGTCCTGGGTAAAACTCTTGGCATTGACATGCAGGCAATAGGTTGCTCTAAGTTTGGGTCCGTTCCATTGGTCTCGCAAAACAAAATAATCGTGCCGTTCTGGGTGGCGTATGAATATGACTGTGCGACGATAGGTCAATGGCACTTCTAAAGCCCTCTCCTCATACCGCCCTTGCCATACAATTTCCTCCGGCAAGCGCGGCATCCTGCGAATGCGCTCGCTTTGCACTTCACCAATCGCGATATCAACAAACTGGCTCGTCTTAAAGGCAATCAGCCTCTCAAACCCATCCATGTTAGCAAACTCCCAATCAAGTGGCGCAAACGCCAACCGATTATGCATGTGTTCTTGATCTGGACGCGGAGCATAACCGCACATGTGATCAATTGCCAATCGCCGGCCGTAAGCGCAGTAATGAAAGGCAAGTTGATCACCGTGGTAATGACCGCGATTTGGTCCGGATTTGAATGCTAAGAAAGTCTCCTTTTCCGTCCCAGAATGATTCCGAAATATAACGCCAAATCCTGGAAATTCTTCGGTTTTCCATCCCATCGGCTCCTCCAAAACGCAAATTTGTTTCGCAATTCCCACAAGGCTATCCCATGTTGCACCAGGTGGATGTGTGTCACCCATGGGTAAAATCCTTCTCCCACCATTAACAAACGGTTCAGTCGTCTTAAGGAGGAAGGAAATCGCGGCTTTAATGCGAGGATGTTCAGTGATGTCAAACCCCAGCAGGCGGCATGCCGAATTCATGTCAAGCCATGTTTCCAAAGAGTGAAGAAGGTAACCCGGACATTCCTGACCTGCCCCCTTGGGCATAGTCACAGCGTAAACGAGATCCATTTCAATCGCTTTGCGGACCAATTCCACAAAGCGGTGGAAAAGTGGGTGCTCCTTTAGTCCAACGCACAGTCCAGTTGGAATTCGGATCAAATCTGTGCAGAAGTTCGGATTACCGGCTGACCAACCATTGTAGTAAAAGCCCCAAAAGTCTGGATCAAGGTATTGCTGCACCAAAGCCAAAGTGCGCCTCCCTGATTCTGGAAATTTTCCGGCTCTAATATCTGCAATGAGACGACGACCAAATCTCCGCGCTATGTCAGTTGGATTCGCCACTGAACTAGAGTAAAAGAACAGAGGAACATACCCACCCACTGGCTTATCTTGCCAATCCAAAATATACTCGTTAATTAACTTGTCAAGAGGATGCATGGCATCCCACAGCGCCAACTCTCTGATGGATTTTTCCGAAAATTTTGGGGAAATAATCATGAGAAAATACCTTCCACCACGACTTGCCGGAAAGACAAACTGCACCTCGTTCTTCTCGTTCAATCTCACCTCAATTAAATTCTCGTAGGGGAAAAACCATCGACCAGCGCGTGCCACTATGATTCCTGCCATCGCCTTCTGATCCGCCGCTGCAAAGAACCAACCACGCTCGCAATTCTGAGTCCAACGAGGTTGAAGGAAAAGCAGAGTTTTACCCATTCTCCTGGTCGGTTTTAGCGGGAATTGGTGAAGAGATTCATCATGCCATGGTGGGGTAAATTTTGGGTCATCAGTAACAATGCCTCCCGGATGAGGCGAAGGACGCTGAGGTTCATTTGACAAGCGTTCTGCCCAACTCCAGCCCATTGCCATCCCATCAGTTGGCGACCAACCTTTGCTGATATTAAATATCCAAGTGCGCTTTTCACGGCTCTCATGGCGTTCTTCCACGATGACATAAGGCTTTTGCGGTAACAATGTCAATACAAATGTGCTTTTTGAATTATCAACAAATTCATATTGCAACTTCACTTTCGCAAATACAGGGCCATCCCCAAGAACATCAACTCTGTAGCCAATTAATCCATCATTAGGCTCCCACTCACTCTCACCAATCCACTTGCCAAATCCATTGACCCTGAAAATCGGTCCGCGTGAAGCTATCTCTTTTTTGGCTGGAATCATCACCTTAATCTTTTCATTTTTTAAAACAAAGTAATCGCCATCACGGAGCGCCACTGCCAGTGGTTCCGTCTCCCTTGGTTTACGATCAAAAACAAAATAGGTTTTTTCGCAAGCCGGTGGGAAATCATCACACACCCAAACATAATGTCGTTTATCCTGAATTTTCTCCAACTGGCAAAGAATTTCCCTCCCATTTGCATCCTGCACAGCAACTGTTTCCGAGAACCACTGAACGGGCAATCTAACTGCTTCGTTAAGGTAAGTGTGCTCAGTATGATTGGCAATACTTACAACTGTCTGGTTAGCATTGCTGCCAATGTTAAAAAACACAGTGGAAATGAGAAAAACCGTCCCTAATCCAAACAACGGCTTAAGGCGAGTATTCGCGTTGCGCATTCTCACCACTTTCCATATTACCACGAATACTTTGGGATCAGTTCCGCTGGCGGCTCCCACCAACTCTCATCTAAACTTGGATCTGGATGGCTAAGTTGCTGATGTATGCGGAATGCAGCTTCAGCCAATTCGCCATCTAAATGCCAAAATGCGTTGATTTTATCCCCATTATACTCCTTATAAGGTGCTGGCTTGTGCCGCGGTGCCTTTATGTTGGCGTCAGAAAGCCACCCTTCTTCAGCCCGAATAGCCCGGCAAACCAGACCTGTTGATGACGGCATATCTTTGGGAATTCGTGCCGCAACTGCTTTACGCAAAAACATCACACAGTAGTCAGTGAGGTTTTCATTCCATGAAGTGTGCGTCCCATTCGGCTCCACAATTAAACTGACCAAATGTTGAGGATCTTTCCTGCGAAGCCAAAGAAGCTGCTTTCTGATCATAATCCACTGGGTTTGTAAGCCATATTTTTCACGAATTCCTCTGCGTCCCCCGCCTTCCGGTCCGAATTCCTCAAACTCACCATTAATTGCCAAAAATGGTATGCCTTTTAGGGACATTTGCGGGTCTGGGATAGAATGGTGCAAATTCCCGCTTTTGAGGTGGATTATAGCGATGGTGCGATCCGGAAACCAATAGCCAATGTTTCTGGCGTAAATTCCACCAGTAGAATGTCCAATTGCGATAAAGGGGAGTTGTGGCAGTTCGCTATGCCCAGATTGAGCAGCCAATTGGACGAGAATTTCGCGAAGCTTTTCAACTTGTTCTTTGCGATCAAATAGCCCAACACTTGGAGCCATTTGCACAATGGCCAAATCAAGCTCACTGGCAACTGAACGAATTTTCTCGTCACGAACGAGTTTTCCCTCCAAACTTATGTTGCCAGCCAAAATTATACCTCTTAATCTCGCACTGCCTTGCGGGATCCATAGCCTAACCTCGCCATGACGCAGTTCCTCGGGTTTTCTCGGAGGGAGCACAACTTTGAGCACATTAGACCATTCGGTTTTTTCTTCGGTGTTAGCGCGCAAGGCAAAAAAGAAGAAACACACGGAGAATAACACGAACATATACAGCGCATTAGCAATATGCCTCCTCATTGCCATACCCCTCCATTTAATCAAAAATGACTTTCATTCCGTCAAATCTTACCACACGCTTGTTAATCACTGCAATCACATCTTTGCCATCTCTCCGAATTTCAATTGCCGGCGCATCGCTATCTTGCAATGTCATCACGAGGAAATAAAAATTGCCCCCTCTTGCCCAGATTGCTCTCCCATTCTCCCCAAATGGCTGATGTGCTTTCCCAGCAAAAGTTGTTTTAGCACCCACCTCTATGCTCACATTATCGGGAGCTATAAAACATCCTTGAAGCGTCGCTTTGATTCTCGGCAGTTTCATGATGAATCTTTGCCCAGTTATCTCAACCTCGCATCCTGGATGAACCGCCGCTTGCCAAAGCTTTTCCCCACCTCCGCTGATACTATCCACAATCACGAATAATGCTGGAACTCCAGCTCTCCCGCTATAATCCACGCCTATAGCCCTTATAGCTTTAATACCGCGGTCAATCACATTACTGTCAATCTTGTCGCCATAGCGATTACGGACTTCCTGTCCTGGCTCTTTCCGGGAAAGAAACACATCGCTCATATCAATGGAAACCCTCCCAGAACCATCCTTTTCCCCTTCATAAAAAACGATGCGTCCTCCAAGCCCATTCCCGTGATTCTCAGAATCCAATACGACATTTTGGAACAGGCGAGAGCCTTGATTCTTATCTCCTGCTCCCTGAATAAACCACTTGCCTCCAAGCCCCCAGATGCGAAAATCCCCGGCATTGTCCATCTGCCAACAGGGTCTAATTGGATTACTCTTGGCAAAGATTGTGAAAATGATGTCCTTCTCATCCCTCCACCGATTCCGGAACACGAACCCTCCTTTCCTCAAATCCGCGATCGCTTTAGGAACAATTCCATCTGGATTTCTCGGTTTGAGACCGAGCGGATAATTAAGGAACGCATACACCGCTTCTTCCCCCTCAAGCGGTTTAATAACCGCCACTGGGTTACCATCCCAACTTTCTGGCTCATTAATACCCGCTGTCTTAAGCCATGCCCAAAGCACCGCAGGTTTGAATTCCTCGGGGATAGTCGGGAATATACGGCTGTAATGATGCAAATTTAACACCCCAGACCCTCCTCCATAGCTGTGTTTGCTTGGTTTTTCATCCCACAAAGCCATCGCCAATTCTAAAACCGGCATTCGGCACAAGCTCATCATATTTGGATGGAGTTCTCCAATCACATTGCGACTAATTGTGGCAACGAGCATCGGTTCATCGCATGAATAGTGCGTATACGAATCACCCTCAGTATTCCATCCCCACTCACCCAAACCCATGGAAGCATACCGCCCAACTCGATTGATACCGATGCGAATAAGTCGTTCCACAAGCAAACTGCGCCTATTAATTGCTTCCCATCGCCTGCGCAGCTTCTCCCATATTTCTAATACTTCAGCGTAAGCTCGCTTGCGCATCTCATACATCTCATCCATCCTACCTGGCTGTATCTCGTCAAAAAATGCCTCAAAGTATGATTTTGCCCACGGCTCAGACAAAGCCACAACAACTTCAACCAAGAATGGATATAGACCCGGCATAAGGTGAACAAAATCTTCGTTGCCAACACGAACGCCAGCTATGTATGCATAGCGGGCTGGCCCCCTGAGATGCAGTTGAACCCATCTTGGTTGGTTGTTTGATATGACTGTGTAGTAGTAAGTGGTGGACAAGAATGCCCGTTTAATTGGATTAAGAGCTTCAATACGGACTTTTCCGGTTTTCTGGTCAACTTCAACAAACTCGCTGGAAAGCCGCCTAACTTCGCTCCTTTTGCCGATATACGAAATGTCCATACCAACTTCAAGGTGCTTCTTCTTTTCATCGGGAATAATTTCCTCACAACCCAAAGGATCATACGGGAAAATGAAGCGCTCAAAAGGTCCAACAATTAGCCATTCCTTCGGAGTTTGCCCGATTTCAAGGGGAACAACTGGAGCTTTCTCACCAACAGGCAGATTGTGAATGGGCGGGATCTCTATCTTTTTGGGCGCATCCGGGGATGGAAAATCACTCCACCGTTCACCCCATACAGCTAACGCCGCAGCAAGCCCTCCGGGTAGCATTTTGGCAGTGTAATTGCTGGATGGGTGGGCATTCACCTTGCTTGATAGCGTGTATGGACGAAGGAGAAGTCGTTCCGCCATATAAGAGAGGTAAGTCACAACACGGCGCTTAAACGATTCGTCCCAAGCATCATAACAGCAATCATAAGCAATAGCAATTGAGCGCACACGGGGACCATGAGCATGCCCCAGATTAAAGGGACCTGGTGTGAAATCCTTCATAGCTATTTCCGTTAACTTACGGGAATGTTCAGCATAAGCCTGCTCGCGTGTTAAGGCATACATGAATGATTGGGCTACAAGATTGTCCTTGGCGCTCTTGATCAACTCAAGCGCAACTTTCCCAAAGTCTGATTCAATCCTGTGCCGAAGACCCCCTTCATCGTTTTTTCGGAAAAGAAGCCGAGGGTGCTCATCAGGGCTGGCAGGCGTATGCACTTTTGCGGGTAGGTAAATGAACTGCCCAACTACTGAACCGTTTACATCACTTGCAGTGTAAGCGCCGCGAAACCATTGCTCTGAGGGAAGAATAGTTGGCGACATTGGGGTCGAATAAAAGCCACAACTGCCTTGATAGCTTCCTTTAGCCATATCTTTGTCCATCTTGAGCTTGATATCCAATTTACACTTTGCAGCAGGCACCCACGCATCGGGCGGAATGATAATGTCCAATCTAAGGGCAACATCGTTTCCAACTTGCGAGATATCTTCAACCTCACCAAATGCTTCAGAGAGGTTGTAGTCAAGGGCATGACCGTAAACTTCCCGTTCCCACTGCTGTTGTCTGAACATGAGCTCTATGTATAAATCGACAGGCGCTGACAAGCGCGGCGAATGAAGGAGACGGATCAACCGAAGCGAAAGCAGAAAATCGCCACCATGAGCTGCTCCCGATGTTCCACCATAAATTGTGGCCATTTTCGCAAATACTGCGAGGGCAACAATGCATATTGTGACAAACATCCTACCGATATTCCTGTGGCTTCTGCACCCTCTCATGGTTCCCGCACCTCCTCAAATAGGATAAAGTAACCATCGCGCTCACCATAGTATCTCAAATCTGGCACAGGAGCACCACCAACATAAGCTCCAAATGGCACTCTCACTGGTGCTCTGTCGGACCAAGCGACACCAACTGCAGCACAACGATAACCATCCGTAGCAACAGTTTGAAGGTCAATATCGGGCAGGCTGGTGATAAAAGTTGGAACAAGCCCTTCATCAAAGACGGCGATAAATCCACCAGGCCCTTGATACCATGCACCAGGACTTACTTGAAAATGCTCCGTGTTGCGTCCAACCGCAACTACATGCCCATTTCTCAACACCGCTACATCCTGTGCCCATACGGGTCTCTTACCCGATACCTCTGCCTTCCAACGCTTATGCTCATACCATTTACCAGCAGCCTGAAACACATAGCCAGCCAAGAAGTCGCCATCTTTTGTCAACTTAACTATGCCTCCCCAAAAGCAAATTCGTCCTTTAAAGCCCCCACCGGGACTAAATGGAATTGGCTTTGTAAAATCCCTTGGGTCTCGTCCCATTATGGTATTTCCACCATCGCCAATTACGGACACTATCAATGCCTCTTTCTGGAAGGCGATGCTGCGCACTGCTGCATCAGATACTAATCCATACATCCTGCCATCTCCAGCAGTTGGTTTTGGTTCCCATAATTTGCGGATAAGTTTTCCATCTGGGCTATATTGCCTCAAAAACGGGCACCACCATGGCTCCTTAGCCGTCCGTGTAGCTGTCCAACCGCAGACATGAATTTTATCCTCCCCATCAACTCGCGCACGCAATGTCCGAGGATTGCCGTAAATTTCCCATGTCCAACGCTTAGGGTCATTAAAGCGAGATATGCTAATCACGAGAGGGTCTACCTCGGGAGTAAGAATTTCCGCACGCCAGAAGCGATGTTTTAAATCGGGGCTCAAACAGCTTAAATAGTCTGGCATCAAATAAAAATCCTCGGGCTCCAACTTTGCGCCACCTTTTGGCGGCACTACATAATACCCACCATCATGCGCCACCACTACTCTGCCATCAGATAGGATTTCAACTTCAACAGGTTGCCAATTGGGTTCTGCCCATTCACGACCATCATCAGGCACAATCCAAAGCGACATCCATCCCTCCAAGAATGTTCCAGCCTCAATATGACGAAGATCGCGCGAAAGGCGAAGCACACATGGTTGCCCTGGTGTGGGATTGTAGTTGGCAAGCGGCCACTCGTATGCCAAGCGGAGAGCTTTGCCTGAGGGCATAACTCCATCTAATCCCTCAATCAGTTGATTAAGCCCCTCTGTTCCATAGCCGCCAATATAAACGCAATTTGGTGCCACAGCGACAGAAGTCAACTGGATTAAGCCTTTAGCGAATACAGCTGCATTCAAGATGCGAGAGCCACTGCGGTCAAGATGAAGGACAAACCCTTGCCCTTGCTTTAGCTCGCTCAAAGGTTGCCCAAAGATGGTGGTTGCATCCTTAGGTAGTTTTTCGTCAATGCGTTCGCTCGCATTGCCCACAAGGTAAATGGTGCCATCTTCAGAAAAAGCAACATCTGCAAGGTCATCAGGACCTTCTGTGCCACAATATGAAGCTGCAATGAGATGGATAGAGGACCTTTGCGGAATTTCGTGACTTCCCACCCCTATCAGTAGTATCGTCCCCACCGACACCAACGAAAACACCATTATGCAGCTTCGGATCCCCATACCATAACCCACTTCCAAGAGAGGTTAACAAACTCGCCACCCCAACCTTACTAAGCCACCATATCATCACCTCTTCAAAAGCATTATTCGGTATGGCGCGCCCGGAGGGATTTGAACCCCCGACCCCGGGATCCGAAGTCCCGCGCTCTATCCAGACTGAGCTACGGGCGCGCCGTGCTTACTCACGCAATTGGCTAAGGCGGGCCTGGGAATCGAACCCAGCCTCTGCCTTACATCGGCAGAGCCGACGGATTTGCGATCCGTGGGGCACACCAGCACCATACCCGCCACTTCGGAAAATGCGCATTAACTTCCCCCACTTCCACCATGATGAATGAGCCATCCTTTTCCCCTCATCACCCAACAAGCAGCTTGAAAATGGCGGCAAGCAGCGCAACTAAGAGCGGAATTAACATACCAAACAACCATCGCTCAAGAAGGACGAACCGCCTCTCAAATTGCGCAAACCGCACCCCTATTTCGCCTCTCAGCTCTTCAAATCGTCTATCCATCTCACCTCTCAACTCTTCAAACCGCCTGTCCATCTCACCACTCAATTCTTCAAACCGCCTATCCATCTCACTCCTCAATTCCTCAAACCGCCTATCCATCTCACTCCTCAATTCCTCAAACCGCCTATCCATCTCACTCCTCAATTCCTCAAACCGCCTGTCCATCTCACTCCTCAATTCCTCAAATCGCCTATCTGCCTCGCCTCTTGAATATTCAATCTCCCGTTGGAGCGAACCTATGCGGGCTTCAAAGTAGCGTTCAAAGTATGGCGGCACCTCTGGCACGAGGGGCGCTACAACTGTCACGAGTGTGCGAAGGAAGTTCTCAACAGCCTCCTCACTCATCCCAAGCCTGCGCGCAAGTTCATCAATCACTTGCTGCCTACTCGTCATTGCATATCCTCCAAACCAAAGTTGAAAGCGTGGGCACCACGCATAGCATAAAGAGCAACCGACCTTTCAATGAGGGAATCTTCAAGCATGGATGCGAACTTAATCCAACTCCGTTGATGGTGTTCATGCTGGAGAATGGGCGAGCGGCGGGACTCGAACCCGCGACCCCTGGGGCCACAGCCCAGTGCTCTAACCGCTGAGCTACGCCCGCCACAAACTTAACCATTCAAATTCTTCAAACTCACCACACTGTATTCAGCAGTTTGCAGCCTCAACCTTGTGCGCCCCGGGCAGGACTCGAACCCGCGACCAGACGCTTAGAAGGCGCCTGCTCTATCCACCTGAGCTACCGGGGCACTCATCAAGTCCTCTTTCACATGCAAAGTATCCATCCAAAATTGGAGCGGGAGACGGGACTCGAACCCGCGACCTACAGCTTGGAAGGCTGTCGCTCTACCTCTGAGCTACTCCCGCTCATAACCTATTGCAATTGCCATATCGGGGCGACCGGACTTGAACCGGTGACCTCCTGCTCCCAAGGCAGGCGCGCTAACCAAACTGCGCTACGCCCCGAATTGATCAACCTCACCACACTTTTATTTTAGCGCACTCACTTTGAGCACATTCGTGAAGGGGCTTGCGCCGTTGATTAAGCACTAAGCACATTTGTGTAGATGACTTTAGCAGTGCTTCTTCACTTCACCTCGGCGCGCATTATTAACTCTGTCACGCTGCACGGCTGCAGACCCTTCTGGAGCAGCCCTTCAATTATGTCTGACAGGGAGTTTGATGTGACCTTGCTTGTTGCGTGCAAAAGGACAATGTCGCCAGATGTTGATTTCGTCACCACACGCCTTATAACTTCCCCCTCACTTACTCCCTTCTTCCAGTCCAAACCATCAACAGCCCAGTAAGTCGGAATGTAACCCGATGAGAGTAAGACCCTTACGACCCTCTCATCCCTGTCGCCATATGGTGGGCGAACATACGGAGTCAATGGACCATCGTTCCCGATGGCTTTAAGTATTGACTGCTCAGCGTGCTTGATTTCACCAACTATCTCGTCGTCAGAGAGTTCCGTCAACTTCGGATGCGAGTAAGTGTGATTGCCGATTTCATGCCCATGTAAAGCTATCGCCTTTAAGGTGCTCGGAAAGCTATCAGCCCAATGTCCGGTCACGAAAAATGTCGCACGCACGTTGTATCGTTTCAACACCTCAAGTATGGGTGGCACATACTCATTCGTAAAATGAGCATCAAATGAGAGTGCGACCAATCCCTCACTTACAGACAGGCGTGATAGCTCAAGTTGCCAAACCGGCTTACGGACTTCAATTCCATCAAGTGCTTCCTTAATGGCGGACGGCAAATGTGCCTTGAGAGCGTCAATTGATGGGCGACCCAAACCGTGAGCTGGTGGAGATATAGATCGTGTGCCTTCATTTTTATCGGTGCGATGTTCTGTTGCGCCCTCAGCTTGCGACTTTACTTCATCAATAGGATGAACTTTCTCCCTCGGCTTAGATGGGCGCTCAGCAATACGATGTTCGGATTCAACTGCTGCTCTATTGGGGCGCAGGACTTTGACCCTTTCATTTGAGCTTGGGCGCTGGCTTTGATCCGCGTTGCGGACGCTAACATAAATCCCGATGCAAAGTGAAACGATGAGCATCATGATGAGCAGCAACACTTTTGCGCTCCCACAATGGTGTGAGTTAAACATCTGGCAATTCAACTTCACCACTCGCTTAAACATTGCCCAACCTTTCACCACCATTCTGGCGAAGACACACAGCGTGTCTAAAACAGCAGCATTGGCTTCGCATAATGTCGGCGAGACGCAAGCACTCACTGTATGCCGCAAAGTTGCTTATATAACTCCGTCACCTTCTTGATGTAGCGCTGCGTTATCGGGTATGGGGGCACACCACCATATTTTGATACCGCGTTTGGTCCGGCATTGTAGCATGCGAGGGCGAGCGCAATTTGTCTCTCCGGTGGCAAATGAGCATAACTTGTGAGGTAGCGCGAGAGCAACCTCACACATCCCTCAATGTTCTGCTCCGGATCAAACGGATTTGATACGCCGAGCGATGCAGCAGTGCTCGGCATCAATTGCCCTAAGCCCATCTCCCCCTTTTGACCGACAGCATCGGGACGAAAGGACGATTCAACAGCTATCACAGCAACGACAAACCTTGGATCAACTCCATACAGAATGCTGTAGTAAAGCAAAGCTCTGGCTATCCTTGTTGCCTGCTCATCGCTCAAAGACGGGTTGAAGTAAAGAGCTGCTCGTTTGTATGAGGGCAAAAGGTGTTGGACCTGTGTCCGTATAACATCCGACGATGGGAAGCCTTGCCAAATGAGGTTCGGACGCAGCCTCGCATCAGTGTAAGTCCCTTCAAGTGCGGGCTGAGTTAATTGGTGGACGCGCTCACCCTGTTGCGCAGCATGAGCGCCATACTCACTTCGCCACCCAATGTAGTTAACACCGCGAGAGGGCATATTACCGCGAGGCTGAATCGGCGGCGTCGCATAAACTGGCTGGATCTGAGTTGATGAGGCTTGAGGTGATGCTGCGGATGCATGGAGAGACAACGCTCCAAGTGGTGTGGCTATTCCCTGCAGCGGTTGTGCAGGTGTTGTCCATGCGGAGTAAATTTGGACAGCGTTCGGTTGCCCTGAGAACACCGGTATATGCGATTGCACCGAATATGGCTGCTGACTTGCTGCATGTGTGCTTTGGGCAATCTGTGCCGGCGGTGCAGTTAAAGCGCGCTCAATCGGCGCCTGATAAATCACATTTGCCCCCTCCTGATAAGCTCGTGAGACAGAGGGAGACCATGCCGATTGAGCTTGTTCAAAATCAACGAGCTCAAGCGTGAGCACGGAGCTCGCATTTTCCGGCACGCGAGCAACCACAGTTACAGCAATACCTGTGTGCGTATATTTTGGTGGGAGCGAGCCGCGCACAAAGATGAGCGAGCCATCCCTCGCCGTAATGCCGTATGTAACAGAGTTGCGCGCTATCACGAGCGATGTCAACCTACCATTGATTCTGATTAGGCGACCGCGATGGACAGAGAGTATGGGTTTCACTTCATCGTAGTTGATGATGTCAGACTGCTTAGCGCTTCCGGTTGGAGCATCACCTTGATTGTTTGAGTTGTATGCGCTTTGAGCGAGTGCAACGCCTCGGATGCCAAGATGCGCGCACTCAAGCAGTATCAGTGTGCTCAATATCGCCATCCGCACCAGCCTGAGCAAACTCCAACCCGCCCACAAACTCGCGCCACCCATTCAACTCAACCCCTTTAAATTGAAGCTACGCCATTAAATGCAGCGATGACTTTTAAGTTGCCTGCGGGAATACTACGGACAGGTTAACATCCTCCCCTACAAAAAGTGCCCACTGCATTAAAGCAATTTAGCACAGTGCCGAAAGTTGGACAAGTTAACCCTTAAGGGCGCTCGGACAAATTATGCATGGGTTACCAGTTTTCACTCAGAGGCGGAGCTTGAAAATCACGAATTCAAGGAAGCGTGTGGCATACAGGAGAACATACGCCCCTATGACGATAGCAACGAACACCTGAGCTATCGGAGTCATCAAGCCAGCTGGGTCAAACGGGATCTTTGTCGGTTCGTAAGCAATCTGCCTCCATAAGTTACTCGCTATGTGGACGAATGCCTCATATGCCTTCAAGTATGGCTGCCATAGGAAGTAAAAGGCAACTGGTATAGCGAGCATGATCAGCGGGCTAAAGAATTGATGCTTGAGCTGCTGGTGATACATGAAAATGGTGCACCTGTCGCAAGGTGCCTTTTTCTTGACCCTCTTCCATCTCCTTTTGATGAGCTCCTCCCTTCTTTCCGGTTCAAGTTCTGAGAGTGAGACAATCGTTTGCGTCCCTTCGGAAGACTCAACTGCCAACCCGCCAAGAAGGGCTTCAATAAGCATCGGGTCACATTGACAACCCTGCCCCAACCTCCAGCATGAGCGCCTTCTTTGAAACACGGGGCATATGCGTTTCATGCTCTCGGAGCAAAATGGCAATTTCCAACACGGGCTGAATGCCCAAGGGCGTGCGCGCACAATTTTCTCTTTGGGCTTAACAACGAGCTTGCCGCCGCGCTCCCTCCTCACCTCAACTGGCGGCTTGCGCAGCAGATGATAGACGAGGGAGACAATGCTACGCAGCAACCCACCACCCAAAAGCACTATAGATAGCGAGCAGAAGGCGTTAACTATGACATCAGTGGCTTCGTTTGTGCCAGCGCCGCCAAGCAACATCTGGATCAAAAGTGGCATACCGACATACGCTGCGACACCGGCAATCAAGTAACAAGGTCCAAGTTGAGCGACTTCCCAATAGCGAATCAATGCTGCCGACAGGCTGATGCTGGCGCTCAGTAGGAATATGAAACTCACCCTGCCGGTCACTGCAACTACCCTTGCCATCTCCGGTGTCCCCGGGCGAGGGCGAGTTACAGCGCCACTGAGGATGCCATAAAACAGGTAAAGCAAAGCGAGCACAGCTATCGCTGCACAGGTTAGAAAGAGCCAGTTCAATATCGTTCCTATGACTTCCTCAAGTGCCTCTCGGCGTGATGGACGCCACTTTGACATTATTCACCGCCTGCCGACGGATTGCTTGCCACTGCCACTTCCTTTCCGGCGAGCAGCTCTTCAAGTTGATCCGGGTCATTGGCATGTGCCATTGCTTCTTCCTTTGTCACGATGCCATTCATGACGAGGTCCGCTAAATACCTCTCAAGTGTTGTCATGCCCTGCTTCATGCCTGTTTGAAGGATGGAGAAAAGTTGCGGTGTCTTTCCATCCCGTATAAGCGCCCTAACTGCTGGTGTTCCAACAAGTATCTCAAATGCGGCGACCATTCCCTTTCCATCCGCTCGCTTCAACAGCCTTTGGGCAATTATTCCGACAAGGTTCATTGAGAGCTGCACCCGTATTTGCTGCTGCTGGTGTGTCGGGAAAACATCAATGATTCGGTCAATCGTCCCTATGGCATCCGTCGTGTGCAAGGTTGAGATGACTAAGTGACCAGTCTCCGCAGCTGTTATCGCAAGCGCTATCGTCTCAAGGTCCCTCATCTCGCCAACAAGTATTACATCCGGGTCCTCACGGAGTGCGGCTCTGAGGGCGTTTGCGAAGCTGTGTGTGTCCTGATGGAGCTCCCTCTGGTTTATTATCGCCTGCTTGTCCTCAAACACAAACTCAATCGGGTCCTCAACCGTTATTATGTGGCATGGGAAGCGCTCATTGATGTAGTTGATCATTGCCGCTTGCGTCGTTGTCTTCCCAGAGCCGGCAGGTCCTGTCACAACAATGAAACCTCTTGGGCGTTCACAAAACTCCTTCACGACCGGTGGCAAGCCGAGTTCATCAATTGTCGGCACCTTCAGCGGTATGATCCTGAAGGCTGCGCCTATGCGACCACGCTGGTAGTAGCAATTGACTCTGAAGCGAGCCACCCCGGGTATGACATACGCAGTGTCAAGCTCCTTTGTTCGCTCAAACTTCTCCCGTTCCTCATCTTTGAGCGCCGAATAAATAAGCCTCTTAGCCTCCTCCTCAGAAAGCGGCGGAGTGTTTGCGCGGTATAGCTCGCCGAAGATGCGAAATATCGGCGGACAACCGGACTTTATGTGCACATCGGACGCCTTCTTTTGCATCCCAAACTTTAACAGCTCATCAAGTTCCATAGTAAACTCACCTCGCAAGCCGATTGAAACTCGCAAATTGAAATTGCCCTCATACCTTCGCCCATCATGCTTGGGTCAATTGTCTTGACAATTCCTCAAAGCGCTTTCTCTCCTCCTTTGGAACGAACTCAGCAGCGAGCGCCCTAAACTCAGCGGGATTGCTGCACTTGAGCAACGCATCTTCATAGCTTATGATGCCATCGCGAAGGAGCTGCAAAAGGTGGCTGTCAAGCGTTTGAGAGCCCAACTCCGCATCGGTCTGTATGTGGCTGTAAAGGTGTTGTGCTCTCCCTTGCCGTATGAGTGAGCGTATTGCTGGAGTCACTACCATGATCTCAAAAGCGGCTATCCTGCCCGGACGGTCAATTCGCGGCACGAGCGTTTGCGATATCACAGCTTGAAGGCAGAGTGAGAGCTGCACTCTTATCTGCGCTTGCCTATCAGCTTCAAATGCATCCACAATCCTATCAACAGTTTGCGCCGCATCAATCGTGTGCACCGTTGAAAAGACCAAGTGACCAGTCTCGGCTGCTGTTATCGCCCTCGCCATCGTCTCAAGGTCTCGCATCTCACCGACGAGAATGACATCCGGGTTCTGGCGGAGTATGTGCCTTAAGGCTGAGGCAAATGATTCCGTATCAACTCCAACTTCTCGCTGCGTTATCGTTGAGAGTTTGTCCTCGTGCCAATATTCAATTGGGTCTTCAATTGTGATGATGTGTGCGCGCTTGTTCTCGTTGATGTAGTCAATCATTGCTGCAAGTGTCGTTGTCTTACCGGAACCAGTCGGTCCAGTGACAAGCACAAGCCCCCTCGGCAGCATTGCGAGCTTCTTCAAAACTTGCGGCAAGCCGAGCTCATCAATTGTGCGTATTTTTGATGGGAGTGTCCGAAACGCACCACCAACATAGCCCTTCTGTTTGTAAATGTTCACCCTGAACCTTGACACACCCGGAAGCTCATAAGCCAAGTCAAGCTCCCACTGCTCCTCAAAGCGCTTTATTTGCTCAGGTGTGAGGATTGAGTAGATTAACTCCTTTGCGACTTCGGGCGTAAGTGGCGGATACTCAGAGCGGGTCAACTTGCCATAAATGCGAAACACAGGTGGTTCTCCAACCCTCATGTGCAAGTCAGAGCCATCACGCTCAACCACTTCCCTGAGCAAGTCATGCATGTCAACTGGATATGATGCCATCAGCATCACCTCACCATTCCACAAGCAACTTTCGTCATAGCACTCCCTATGATGTCCCCATTCGCAATCTGCTAAGCCGCTGCTTTGCACCCACCGCTATCTATCTGCAGGAGCCTTGTGGGACACTTACCCTTGTGAACCCTCCTGACCAAGCCTCTGCTGGCGAAGCAATGCAGCCCTTTTTCTTCTCTCCTGCTCCTCAAGCATCTGGCGCTCTTCCTCTTGAAGCCTGTGGAGTATGTGGCGCATCTCGCTCGGGTTGGTTGAATAGCGCAGGGCATCCTCTGGGGTGATTAGCTTCTCCCTAACCATCTCAGCAAGGGCTTGATTCATTGTTTGCATGCCCCAATAACCGCCTTCCTGCTTATCTTTGGCGATGAGCTGGTAGATTGTTCCGGAGCGCCCTTCTTCAATCTCCTTCGCGATTGTCGGAGTCACAATCATTATCTCAACCGCGGCTCTTCTCCCGGAGCCATCAGCGAGCGGAATGAGCTTCTGCGAGATAACAGCGAGAAGTGATTTTGACAGGCGAACGCAAACCATTGGGCGCTCATGAGGCGGAAACATGTTTATGATTCTTTCAAGCGTCTCACTCGCACTCGGCGTGTGCACAGTTGAGAAAACCAAGTGCCCAGTTTCGGCTGCCGTCAGCGCTGCATGGAATGTTTCAATGTCCCTCATCTCACCGACAAGTATCACATCGGGACTTTCTCGGAGCACATACTTAAGTGCATCAAGAAACGAAGCGGTGTCAGTGCCAACTTCCCTCTGGCTGATGATTGAGAGCTTGTCCTCGTAGACATACTCAATCGGGTCTTCAATTGTGACGATGTGGGCACGCCTCGTTTGATTGATCAGGTCAATCATTGCAGCGAGCGTCGTTGATTTGCCGCATCCGGTTGGACCTGTAACCAAGATCAAACCCTGAGAGAACATCGGGTCGGTGCAAAGGCGCTTGAGAACGGGAGGCAACTTCAACTCCTCAATCGTCCTTATGCGCAGCGGGATTACGCGAAAGACCATACCGAGTGTCCCGCGCTGCTGGTAGACATTGATTCTAAAGCGGCAAAGCCCCGGGAAGGTGAATCCGAAGTCAAGCTCGTGTCTCTTCTCAAAGCTGATGAGTTGATCCTCAGTCATTATGCAAAGCGCTATTTGCTTGAGGTCATCTACAGTCAACGGTGGATGGTTGAGGCGATAAACCTTCCCGTGAATGCGCAACGCCGGTGGCGAACCAACCTTCAGGAAAATATCCGATGCCTCTTTTTCAACTGAGTAGCGCATTAACCGTTCAAGGTCTATCATAGCTCCATCCCTCACACCGATGAGCTTATCGGTCTCACGATTTTAATATGCCGACCGATTCGCCCTCTCGTCAACACGCCTTGAGAAACCTTTCCCATGTCACCCTCGCAGCCAGTGAGATGCTTTGAGCAGATGAGCTATAATTGCGTTTGCCGTCAGAATGATGAACCATCTTTCGTGCGGCTTTTGGAGGTGTCCTTTAGCGATGCGGAGGAAGAAAAAAGCCGGCAAGAGAAGGACACAGCCAGAGGGCAAACCTGAAAGGGCGCAACGAAGGAAACGAACAGCGAGGAGGAAATCACTTGAGGAACAGGTGACGGAGGATATTGCTGCATTCGGCATTGATGAATGGACAGAGGAGGAAGCGGATCTTTACAGCGAGACAGAGCCACTCCCCGAAATCATGACGGTTGGAGATGTGCGCGAGCTGATAGAGAGTGGGCGTTACGACATCCTCAATCCATATGAGGAGGTTGGCGAATGCTCGCTTTGTGGCAGACCGGTGAGATACATTGATTTAGCCCACTCAGAATATCTGGATGACACGCCAATTGATGAGGCTACAGATGTGCTGTGCAGAATCTGCCGCGGGGAGGTCTCAGATTGGGAAGAATACCTTGAGGAGGATTACTGAGCACATATGAGCGAAGTTATAAGCACGCTGTGCGAGTTGATTGAGATACCAAGTGTCAACCCCACACTCGCATCCCCGAGCGATCCACCAAACGGTGAGAGGCATCTCGCAGAGCACATTGCCGAATTGCTTAAGTGCATCGGAGCAAGCGTCATTCGGCAGCAGGTCTCAGATGGCAGGGATAACATCATTGCCATTCTCGGCAGCGGAAACATTGATGTCATGCTCTGCGCCCACATGGACACAGTTAGCGGGAATGGCATGCGTTACCAACCATTCAAGCCGACATTGGTTGGGGGAAAAATTTACGGGCGCGGTGCATGTGACACTAAGGCGAGCATAGCTGCAATGCTTGTGGCACTCCGAAATGCCGCAAGGAGCGGCAGGCATGTAACAATCATGTTTGCGGCAACCGTTGATGAAGAATGTGGGGCATCAGGCGCAAAGGCGCTTTGCAAGTGGCTTGTGGAGCAGTTCGGACGAGACATGCTGCCGAAGATTTGCATTGTCGGCGAGCCAACGGATCTCAAAATTGCAGTGGCTCATAAGGGCTTTGTCAGGGGAACAATACGCACAACCGGCGTGAGCGCTCACAGCAGTATGCCCCACCTCGGAGTAAATGCCATCTGCAGGATGGCAAAGGTGATACCGTTACTTGAACTTTACGCTGATGAAGTCCTTTCAAAGCTCAACCATCCGTTGCTCGGGACGCCCACAATTAACATCGGGATGATACGCGGCGGTCTTGCACCAAATGTCGTTCCAGAACGGTGCGAGGTTGTCATTGACCTGAGGATACTGCCGTCGCAGGAGCCGATAGAGGCATGGCACAACTTGAGGGAGTTCATTCACTCATCTCTGGCAATTGACTTTTACACCGAGTTTGACCAGCCTGAGTTGATTGACACCGGAATGGAGACATCACCGGATGAGCCAGCTGTCAAGCGGCTGATTGAGGCGACCCGCTCAGCACTGGGCAGCGTGGAAGTCATCGGAGTGCCATACAGCACCGACGCGAGCAAATTTGCCTCAATAGGCATACCGAGCGTCGTTTTTGGTCCGGGGAGAATTGAACAGGCACACTCAGCGGATGAGTTCGTTGAAGTTGAGCAGGTTGAAAAGTATGCGATCGCGCTTGAGCGATTCCTCCTGCATTTGCAATGATGCGATTGCATCAACCTTCGCTTCAACTGCGCAGCCTTAGGGCAGCTTTAACTCGCCTTATTCGCTCAGGTGCTCATCGCTTACGATGAAGCAGCTTGCGCCGTTTATGTGAGAGGGCTTCACCGTAGAGGGAAATGGTATGCCTTGCTATCTCGTTCCATGCCTCCTCCCAACTTGGCACAGCTGAGAGAGCCGCTCGCTTCAGCTCCTCAAGCATTCCGCTGTAAAGCGATGCCAGCTTCTCTGCCATGCCATCACTGTCATCCGGCGAATCAACAAGCAACAGTGCCCTGCCAAATCTCCTCTCAACCTCAGCCTCACCGCGCACAGTCACAACCGGCAAGCCATGTTGAACGCACACGATGAGCGTCCCACGGCGAGTTGATGCTCCATCCGGAAATGGCAATAGAGCTGCATCGCAAGCTTGCAAGAGGTGAGAGACTGTTTCATTCGGCTGTGCTCCCATCCAAAGAAGCTTCCCGTAGATGCCGAGCTCATGCGACAACCTGAGGATGGATCGGTGATATGGATTTTCATGCGGCTCAAACTCGCCAATGAGCATCATGCGGCTATTCGGCACGAGTTCAATGAGACGCCTGAATGCCATCAACGCAACCGAAGTCCCTTTGTGCGGATGAACGAATCCGAAGTAAGCAACGACAAACTCGCCCCTGTCAATCCCAAGCCTTTCCCTCAACCTCATCCTCTCGCTCTCGGAAAGCCAACTTGGGCGTATTGTCGGACCGGCTGTGCTCACCCTGACCTTTGAAGCCAGCGGCGGAAAGAAGCGCGCAATTGCATCGCGTTCGCCGCTTGATGGCACAAGCACACCGTTCATCGGCAACATGAGAATGATGTCGGCGAGCTTCCTCATGACATGAGCCATTTTAAACTCGTGTAGTGTGAGCACAACCGGATAACCAAGCACAACCAAAATGTATGGCAATAGGATTGGAGACAGAGAATACCCATACGCCCTCGCTGGGTAGATGAAATGCACGACATCCGGCTCACACTTGCGAACGAGCGAAGCAATGCCCGCAAGATGATCCAATGACCAACTGCGCACCGAAACGAGTTCGTATGGCAGCGATTCGTGCCCGTGCGGGATGCACGATGGCGAAACAAGCAATGTTGCCCTTACACCTAGGCGGTGCAATGCCAATGCGAGCGGCGCAGTGTAATCGCCGATGCCGCAAATCAGCGGCGGATGAGAGCCGGCGATGATGCAAGTCCGCATTGCAGCGTTGCCAGCCAAAGAGCCACTCCATGGGGAAGTCACATCGTTCATCGGCTCATGTTGAGAACCGAAGCCCACCAGACAATCACCGTTTGCAGCCCTCTTAAAACTCAACCACAAGCGGCTGATAGCGCATGAGCTTGAGGGCATAAATGTAATCCTCTCGCTTCACCAAACCCGGGTGCTTCCCAAGCAGTGCCACAACAACGCCCTCCATCACATTTGCCCCAAATGTGCGCCCGTCAAATTCGGGCGTTGTGGTCACAAGCATGCGAACACGCCTCTTGCGCAACTCACCAATATCATCTTTCGTGGTCGTATTCGTGAGGATGACTTTCCCGCTCAAGTCATCCGGGATGTATCGCCTTATGAGGTGGAAGTCGCCGGCAATTATCTCAGCCCACGAGTAAAGGTTGGCAAACTTCGGCTCAATCCTCTCCTGAAGCTCACCAGTCGGGTAAACGAGCTTCATCGGTAGGTTCGTTACGAACGGCACAAAGATGTTGCTCAGGATGAGATACAATAGCCAAGAGCGGACTGGCAAGTTCACACCGAGGCAAAACGCTAAATCGCCAAAGCGCAAGTCGCAACCGGCTTCGTATAGCGCCCTTGAGAGTGCAGCCCTGTCAACCGAACTCACAACGAGAGTCCTCTTGCCGAGGAAATCAACTATGCCATTTCGCTGCAGCCAATCAACCACGAGTGGCTCAACATGATTCTTCCAACCACTGCCATCAACGACTGGCGTCAACTTCGGTATGCTCGCCAGCTTGAGAGCCTGCCTGAATGCATATCTCCTGTTGCCGCAATAGAGGTAAATGTCCATTCCGCCAAAGCAAATTACATCGGCATCCCCGTCAACTTCCATGATGATCTTCACAAATTTGGCTATGTCGCCATCAGTCCCTATGCGCTCAATGTGAAATAGCTTTCCACCAATCTCAACTTCAACAGCCTTGTTCCGCAGCGATGTCCCGAGGCTCACACTCACAATGCGCTTTACATCGCTCGCACCTTCGGATTTGTGAGACAAGCCATTAGCACTCACCCTCACCACTTCGCTCTCCAACTCGCGTCTTCCACCGATAGCATTTGAAGCCCGCATGCTATCTCATCATCGGCGCATCAGATTCAGAAGCCAAAGCAAAAGGCTCAACCCAAGGCTAAAGGCAATGCTCAGCAGGATACAAGTGGTCAACGGAAAGTAAAAAGTGAACCCGTCGCGGCGGTAAAGTATGTCTCCGGGCAACGGGCGAATTGATATGCCAAGTTTGCTAAGCACCCATATGCCAAATCCGACCCCGAGGAGCAATGCGCCAAGTGCCGTGATCACTTTCGCAAGATGGCTGAGGTCGTTCAAATGCCCTCACCCCTCTCGTTGAGGCTCAGGAGGGCAAAAGCCGCTTCAAACATTCAGATGCCTCAATATAGATGATGACGCAAATGCCACAAAGGCAAGCCCCATGTGCTAAAGAAGTCCAAAGCGGGCGCGCAAAGCCAACTGGGGCTTACTTTTGAGCCCGCTGATGCGCTACAATGGAAGATGACGAAGGTTAACATGTAAACCATTTTTTGAATGGGGTGAGCGTAATGGTGAGGCACGGTGGAGTTGGTCACTTGCCGCGCCCAATTGCGCTGGCTAAAGCTGCGCTTTCTTTTTTGGGCTCAAGCACATATGCCCTTAAACTCTTCCTCAGCGGAGAGCGAATAGAAGCTCAAGTGGAACTTGCAAGGGCATTAGTGCGCCATGCCATCCCACTGCTCAAGGATGCTACAAAGCAGGACATGCTCCGTTTCCTAAAGATGCTTGAATTTATCGCGAGGCGCAAGCTGCATAAAGACCAATTGCGCCAAATACAAAAGCTGGTTGAGCAGGACCATCCAGCAGTCGGGTTGCTATGGAGATTGTTCAGGGAGGCAAATGTCAACTGCTTGCAACATTTGTTTGAGGGGCTCGGAGTGAATGCAGTTTGGCTCGGACACATCAAGCGGAGGGAGTTCGTAAGGAAGCATGGCTTCATACCGCCATTCCTCATACTCATAAGCCCAACGATGCGATGCAATTTGAATTGTGTCGGATGCTATGCTGGTCTATACCCGCGCACGAAAGACCCAATGAGCTTTGAGACGCTCGACCGAATCATCCGAGAGGGAAAGGAGATGGCGATTTACTTCTACACCATCACTGGCGGCGAACCGTTCTTGCGAGAGGACCTGCTTGACCTTTACGAATTGCACAACGATTGCGTCTTCCAAGTTTACACCAACGGGACATTGTTCACGCCAAAGCTGGTTGAGAGGTTAGCCGAGCTTGGCAATGTTTACCCCGCAATCAGCATTGAAGGCTATGAGAGGGAGACGGACGCAAGGCGTGGTAAAGGTGTCTTCCGAAAGATAATGGACGCAATGGACATGCTTAAGGAAGCGGGCATTATTTTTGGCTTCTCAACGACTGTTACACGATACAACGCCGATGTAGTTTCTGACATATCATTCTACGACTTCCTGATTGAGAAGGGCTGCATGTTCGGATGGACATTCCTCTATGTTCCTGTTGGGAAAGACGATGACCCGGACATGATGGTGACTCCCGAGCAGCGTGATAGGCTCAGGCGAGTTGAAATTGAGGTTAGAAAGACACGCCCACTTGCATGGTTTGACTTCTGGAGCGACGCACCGTTGAGTGATGGCTGCCTTGCAGCAGGAAGGCTTTACATGCACATCAACTATCGCGGTGATATTGAGCCATGCGTATTTGCTCACTTTGCGACGCACAATATCCACAACTGCACATTGATTGAAGCGCTTCAATCGCCATTCTTCCGTGAGTATAGGCGAGTGCAGAGGGCATGCAAAAATCGCCTTCGTCCGTGCATCATCATTGACCACAATGAACTGCTTGAGGAGGTCATCAAGAAGACAAATGCTCATCCGACACATGATGGTGCTGATGCGATCATCACTTGCCATGCTCAAAAGCTGCGTTCGTGGTCGGCGGAGTATGCCAAGCTCGCTGATAAAGCATGGGAGTCCGAAGAATACGACTGGGCGAGGAACGGATGGTATTGGGCATGGGCTGAAGAGGAGGACGAGCTTGAAGGCGTATTGGCAAGCGAAAGCTAACGGCAAACCACATCATTGAATGGGAATGACCACAATTACACGCCGGGAGATATTACGGGGTTGCATTCCATCGTGCGTCAGGTGAGAGGGTTAGCTCTGCACCTTGATGTCAACCGAATAATCCCACAACCCGTGTATGTTGCAGTATTCAACGGCATACAGTGTTGCTGACTTTTGCAAGCGCATCGTGAATGTGACCTTTGGCTCAGCAAATGTAGGACCAAGGTCAAATGTGGCAATGTGAACCGGGTTGCGCCCATCAATAGCCGCAAACACTTGAATCCACTTGATGTGGTGTTCAACAGTGTTTGGATGTGGGACCTCCTTTCCGACCGTCACGGTGACTTGGAACGGCTCATCAGATTTGACCTCACTTGGAGCATCAATTACTGGAACATGCTTCTCCTTCCCCTCGCGCTCCGGTGGGTAGAAGATTTCACCAACTCGCTTCATGGTTCTCACCCCCGATGCCGTTTTGGCTGTATACTCTTGCGAGCTTTTAACAACACCCTCCATGAAGGCATCGCCAATTGCCACCCATAGCGCATACTTCCCGACCGCACACAAAAAAGCCCTCCTCCTCATTCCTACCTCCTTAGGGGTAGAGTGCTTGCGCATCGCAACATCGTGAAAGACAAGCAGAATTATTCCTCAAGCAATGTCTTAAACTCGTTATGATGCTCCTCTTCGTCGGCAAGTATTGAGCGCATCATGTGCGCCGTAACATGGTCGCCCTCCTGCGTTGCCACCTCAATTATCCGTCGGTAAAGCTCAATTGCCTCCTCTTCCGCCTTCAGGTCAATACTTATCATCTCCTTAAGTGATTCACCGACCGTTATTTGTGCCGGTTGCGTCGTTGGCTTTCCGCCGAGGTAATCAATTCGCTCCGCGAGTGCCTCCGCGTGCTTCATCTCTGTTATCGCAATGCTGCGGAATATATCTCGGACTGCAGGGCTGCAAAGCCCCTTAGCCGTCACATGTTGCCACATGTATTGGATTGACACCTGTATCTCACGAGCGAGGGCTGTATTGAGCAACTCAACCAACCTCTCCGACGCCATCGCACTTCACCTCCACGGATGGTTTTGTTTGTTCATCACAGCGCTAATGACAATCCCCACATCACGCCAAGCTAACTTTGAAACTCCTTGAGCACATCTGCAAGCCTTCTGAGGTGCTCCCTCTCTTGCCCGATTATCCCCTCAACCATTTTTCGCTCCTGTTCGGGCACATATTCCCTCAGGGCTTCATAAAGTATAATGCTGTCCTTCTCGAGCGCTATCCCGACCTTGAGCGCCTCAACGAAATCTGCGCTGGCAGCAAGACGCTTGATGTCCTCGTCGCCGAGGATGGTGCGCGAGTTAATCAATGCTTGAACGTAAGCCTGCCATTCGCCGGGATAACTTTCCGAGAGGGTATATGAGCTTGCACTCTCACGCAGCCTCTCAAAATCCCTTTCGTGGTTGCGCTCCTCATTTGCGAGCCATTGAAACATCGCATGCGCCTCATCACTGGTGGCATGCTCTGCAAGCGCCGTGTAAAACTTGACCCCGATGCGCTCCATCTCAATCGCCATGTCAATGACTTCACCGCCGCTAAATAGAGCCATTATTTTCACCCCCACCATTCAAAGCTAAAGCTATAATTGGACGAGCGAGAAGACATCATAACCCGCCAACCTCTCTCTCCCTTTGAGGTCAACGAGTTCTATGACGAACGCCACTCCAACAACATTGCCACCAGCTCTCTCAACCAATTTTGCCATCGCCTGCGCAGTCCCGCCAGTTGCAAGCACATCGTCAAACACGAGCACGCGCTGTCCCGGCTGAATTGCGTCAATGTGCATCTCAATTGAGTCCTCGCCATACTCAAGCTCGTAAGTGATGGATATGGTCTTGTAAGGCAGCTTGCCTTTCTTTCGCATCGGCACAAACGCAGCATTTAGCTCAAGGGCGAGCGGTGCTCCAAAGATGAAGCCGCGAGCCTCAACCGCCGTCACAACTTCAATGCTGGCATCCCTGTAACGGTGAACAAACGCGTCAATGACACCGCGGAACAAATCCGGCTTTTGAAGTATCGGAGTTATGTCACGAAAGAGAACGCCGGGCTTAGGGAAGTCCGGAATCGTCCTTATTGCCTCCCTCAATCCGGGCACCTCAATCCGCTCCATCGCCATCAACCTCCCACAGGCACATTCAATGACCCTCTACAATCACACGGGCACCCTTAAGAGCCTCACCGCACTTGCATGTGCGTTCCCTCGGCATGCGCTCAATCATCAGCCGTATTAGCGAGCGTGCCTTTTCAACATTCTCCGAAAAGACCCTCATCACTTCCTCGGCGCTCACCGGTTCAACCTCCCCCTCCGCTACTAAGCCAGTGTCATAGTCAGTGACGAGCGATATGTTCACATAGCACATCTCAAGCTCCCTTGCAAGGACGCACTCTGGGTATTGGGTCATGTTTATGACATCCCAACCGAGGCTTGTAAACCACTTGCTCTCCGCCTTCGTTGAGAATCTTGGACCTTCAATGACCACAACGGTCCCTCGCTCATGCAACGGTAAACCGAGCTCCCTCCCGCACTGAATGGCAAGCTCACGCAACTGCGGGCAGTATGGGTCGGCAGTGGAAACATGCGTCGTTATCGGACCGTTGTAGAATGTGTCATCGCGGTGCCTTGTGCGATCAACGAATTGATCGCATATGACGATATCACCCGGCTTGATGTGTCTTTGGAGGCTTCCGACCGCGTTCGGAGCGAGTATGCGCTCAACGCCGAGTTGCTTCATCGCCCATACATTCGCCTTGTATGGGATCTTGTGTGGCGGGTATTGATGCATCCTTCCATGCCTCGGAAGGAAGGCAACAAGCCTTCCCGCAATCTCAACTATGGTGATGACATCGCTTGGCGGACCATACGGAGTTTCCATGCGGACCGTTTCAACTGCCTCACCGAGTTCGTAAAAGCCCGAGCCGCCAAATACACCTATCTCAGCACGCTGTCCCATAAACACCACCTCGTAGCCAATTCACTATTGACGCAATCACCATAAACAGTGAGCGAAGGAAGTGCAAAAGGCAAAGCGCACATTGCTCATCTTGCTACAGCCTATCGACCGGAGTGCCATAAAGTATCGGTGGGGAAAGGTGCTCCGATTGCATTATCTCAACGACCTTCCACTCACCACCTACGCGCTTCATGCGCACATATTGCACCTCGTTCTTTGATTCAAACACAAGCTCCACTCTGAGCACAACCTCATCCCCGGAGGGTTGCTCCAACTTGGACACTGCTATCCCTTTGATGCCGTCATGCATGCTCCTAAGCTGCCTTGCAAACTCCCCCTCACTGTATTCGCTGAGCGTCAACTCAGCCCTCCTTCTCGCCTCATCAGAAAGCAGCGAAAGATACGCCTTCACATCACCGCGTTCCATTGCATTGAACATCTCCAAGGCGACATCCTCTGGCGCTTGCCGATCTTCCCTCACACTGCTGCGATACGAGTGAAGGAGCATAGCGCTAATGAAACATATTGCAACTACAACGCTCACGCACTTTGCGACCTTCCTTCCCATCTCGCCCGAGGGTATCCGGCATGTCTTCATTTGTCGCCCTCTGCCTTTGCAAGGCAACCCATGACTCATCTCGCCATAATGCTGCATACCGTAGGCACTACTACTCCTGCGGAGCTTGTCCCGCTTCTGGCTGTTGCGGTTGTTGTGGTTGCTGTGTTTCTGGCGGTTGCGTCTCCGGCTGTCCGCCCTCAGTGGCTTCCTCCTTCGGAGCAGCTTCGGGGAGCTGTATGCCAAGCTTGCTCAACGCATCCTGTAGCTCCCGAAATGCCTTTGAAATTTGCTCCGCAGCTAACTCAGCTTGCTTGCGTGTCTCATTCGCCTTAACCACCATGTCTTGAAGGCGCATCAGTTGGTCTTGGAGTGATGCCTTTTCCTCCCTTTCGGACTGCAGCGGCATATACCACTCATACACCAGCACCGCCGTCATGGCAGCGCCGCCAATTATCAAGCCCAAAATGAACCCCCATAGGAAACTTGCACCGGCGCGCGGTTGCGTCGGCGGCTTCACCTCAGCCTGCTGAGCTTCCGTCGGAGTTACTTCAGGTCCCTGCGCCATACCGATCACCTCCGCAAGTTGTTTGATGACTATCCACTTGCTGTCCACCGCACACTCCAACACTCACGCAATTCAAAAGTTTGCCACACCATACCGCCATCAGCAAACTACTTTGGCGCGTGCTGTGAGTGAACACGGGCAACAAACTGTTAATCACAATTCCACCTGAAAGTTGCCCTTGCCACAATTGGGCGCTCACTCCCGATGAGGCGAGGTATGCCCGGGAGTAACTTCGCATCGTAAATGACGGTTACAGTCACTGGTCCGCCTTTGACTCGGCTGCCCTGTGGTGGGTCAATCAGCACCAGTGCCTTGTCATAGTTTGGAAGTGATGAGAGGCGCTCTCGCACCACCGCTATCACTTCGCTATCAGTTTTGCAAAGGGCAGCATTGCGAGCACCCTCTCTCGCTGCCGTGTTGATAAGATGCAGGTAGTTGAACATCTGACCGAAGAACAGAATACCGCTAACAATGAGCACGAGTATGATCACGCCAACGGCAAGTTCAAGCAGCGCTTGCCCGCTCAATCCCTTCCTGTTGTTGAGACTCCTCACGATGTATCGTTTCATTCGCTCACCATCCACCTTTCCAGATGGCGCTTTGATAGCTAACACCGTCTCGCATGGGCAAACGGCATTGCTCACAAACATCAAAACCGCCTTTTAGGCGGCTTGATTTAGCCGCCATCAAGGTTATACCCGATACCATCCGCCAGATCCCAGCGGTGCTAACCCGTGTGGCTGATCCTCAACCCTGCATCAAATTGAGCACGCAACTGAGATGCTCACGCTCATCTGCAATGAGCTGTTCCACCTTTGAGCGCTCATTCTCCGGGACATAGCTGAGCAGCGCCTCGTAAAGCAGTATGCTGTCCTTCTCAAGTTGCACGGCGAACTTCAGTATCTCCTCAATGCTGCCGGATTTTGCGAGCTGCTCTATTGCTTCTTTCTTGAGGACCGTGCGCGAAGTTACAAGGGCTCGCACATATGATTGCCATTCGCCCGGATAACTCTCAGGGGTGTCAGGCGCGCACTGCTTCAACACTTGATAAAGCTCACGGAAGCGCTGCTCATGTTGGCGCTCACATTCAGCAAGTCTTTCAAACAGCTTGCGCCTCTCATCATCCTGAGTGAAGCGAGCGACCTGAGAGTAAAATTCGGCGCCCATCCTCTCAAGTTCCACCGCCACATCCACAACTTCACATGCTGTAAACAGCCTCGCCACAACCGATCACCTCGCAAACCGCCGTGTTTACAGTGCCACAAAAGAATTTAGCACCTCGGGAGCCTTCACCGCTCTCCTTATGCAACGGATATGCCCAACCGAAGAGGGAAGCGCCGGAGCTTGTGCGGCATTTTCGCTCTGCACACCGAAGTGACACAGAGCTCCTCACACAAACGCGGGTTCAAATCATGTTCATCTCAACTGGCGGCAGCGGTATCGGAAAGCATTCCTTCAAGAGGCGTTCACCGAGTCCGCATGCGCGCACACCAGAAATTGCCTCACCGGGAGGTTGCCCGAGCATCGTCCAAACCAAGTTTGTCTCACCCGTGATCTGCAGCCATCCGCCATTCCCCCATGCCACATACCTTTCCCTTCCAGCGTTTAATTCAAGGCTGCGCACAAATTCGGATGGCAGCACGCCCTCAAAGTATGGCGACAACTTGCGCATCGTTGAGACAAAGTCAACAACGACATAGGTGCCACTGCGCCTCACCTCCGAGCAACTCAACTTCAAGCTGCTCAGCATGCGAGAGAGCATGTCGCCACACCACACATCAATCCAAACTTCGGCATCATCGGGCAGGCTCAATGCGAGTTCACGGAGCGCTGCAAGCAGGATGAGCCTATCTGCGGCGAACTCAAACACCCTCACCCACTTCCTTCCATTGCGCTCTTGAAGGCTTGTCATAAGCAAGTATCCGGCTGGCTCACCATCATGTTCAATCACCATGAACTCACACTTCTGACCGGCACAGTGTTCGTAACGCAATACGACCTCGTAGTCCGAGAGAGGGCGCACAAACCTCAACGCCTCCTGCTCATAAAGGCGGGACAGAAGTGGCGCATCCTCAACTGAGGCTTTTCGCAATGATACAGGCGGAGCACTGCCGATGGCGTTAACCATCTCGCCCTTTGATGCCATAAACCTGAGCACGCCACCGGTTGGTCTTGCGCCAGCCCTGCGATACATCGGTCTATCTCCAGAGATGCAGACGAAGTCAACGCCATTCTCCCTGAAGCGCTGCATGGTCGCAGCCAGTATGGTGCTCGCAAGTCCCCTGTTGCGAAATTCCGGGAGTGTGCTCACGCTCCCGACATATCCCAAGCGCAATTTGCATCCGTGAACGATGAAGTCCCTCTCAAGGCGCTGTATGACTGACACCGCACGCCCTTCATAGAACATCGCCAGTGTCTCTTCCCTTGCTCCGGGGCGAAGCGCCATAGGCCATTTGCAAGCCCCGGCTACATACTCAGGTGCGCCCTGTGCTTGAAAGAAGACGGAGTAAAGCACATGAATGACGCTCTCAACCTCTTCCTGTGTTGGCGTCCTTGGTCCATCAAACGGCTCAACATGCTCAACGCTCTCAACACCCACTTCATCTCACCCCCACGGGATGGAGTTAAAGCCAGCCGGCCTAACAGAGCCATATCTTGATTTTGCGAGCTACACTGGATAACCGTAACATTGAAGTGGCGAACCGGAGAACGGCGACAGGGATGAGTGATGTCCCATGAGTGGACTCTTCATCACATTTGAGGGCATTGAAGGCAGCGGCAAGTCAACGCAGGCGCACATGCTCGCAGAGAGGCTGAAGCGCAAGGGCTACGATGTCGTGCTAACGAAAGAACCGGGTGGAACTGAAGTTGGAGAACACCTCAGGCAGCTGCTCCTATCAGCAGGGCATTTGAGGCTGAGCGAAAGATGCGAGCTCATGCTCTTCCTTGCCGACAGGGCACAGCATGTTAGCGAGCTAATCCTGCCGGCACTGCGCAGCGAAAAAATCGTTGTAAGCGAGAGGTTCGCCGATTCAACTGTAGCGTATCAGCATTATGGTTTGGGGCTGAGCCTTGAGCTAATTGAAAGGCTGAACGAGTTTGTGACTCAGTCACTCAAGCCGCACATCACATTCCTGCTTGACTTGGAACCGAGCGAGGGGTTGAGGCGCCTGCGACTTGTTAAGGGTTCACTTGACCGAGTGGAGATGCGTCCCATTGAGTTCCATGAGAGGGTTCGCATGGGTTATCTGGAGATGGCGAAGCGTGAGCCGGAGCGCTTCGTCATAATTGATGCGAGCCTCCCACCAAACGAAGTGGCAGAGCGAGTCTGGGAGAGAATATTTCGCGCCCTTTGCGGGCGTGACCGCACAATGTAGCACTGAATGGCATCTTTTGGCTTCGCCAAAACGGTGAGCATGTCATGGCGCTAAAGGACATCATCGGAAACGAGCGGGCGATAAGGCTGCTAAAAATGGCGCTTGCAACGAAGAGGGTGGCGCATGCGTATGCCTTTTGCGGACCGGCTAATGTTGGCAAGCGAACGGCGGCTTTGCAATTCGCGAAAGCGCTCAATTGCTTATCGCCAGTCAAGGACGATGACGGCGTTGACTCGTGTGATGAGTGCCAAAGTTGCAAGCGTATAGGCTCAGGCACATCGCTGGATGTGCAACTTATAGCGCCAATGCAATCCCCCGGCTCAGCCGAAGATGGGAGGGGTTTTTCCATCCGCATTGACGAGATGAGGCGCATGCGCTACGATGCGGCACTCTCAGCGAGGCATTCACAATTCAAAATCTACATCGTGGACAATGCCGAATTAGCCACAGAGGAAGCCGCCAATTGCATCCTGAAGACGCTCGAGGAGCCGGCACAAAATGTCGTCATCATTTTGGTTACGGCTAACCCGATGGCGCTTCCAAAGACGGTCATCTCACGCTGCCAAGTCGTGCGCTTTGGTCTTGTCCCGATGAGGGAAATAGCATCGGCTCTGATGAGGTTGAAGGGGCTTGATGAGGGCACGGCAGTGCTTTACGCCAAACTATCCTGCGGTCGCCCGGGATTGGCGTTAGCATATGCCGATACTGAGGGCGCAACTAATGTGCTCACAAAGGCGCTCAACATCTTCAACGAGATTTTGAATGCACAGCCGATTGATGCGGTAAGGCTTCCCGAACAGATCGTTGAATTGGGCGCTGAGCTATCAGCAATCGCGCCGGGGAGCGGAATGGAATTTGCGGAGGTTGAAAGGCGACAGGCAATAAGAGGAGTTGACATGCTGCTTACATGTGCAAGGGATGCGCTCGCAATCGCACTCGGAATGCGTCCCGATGAGACAACGACACAGCTTGCTGTCGTCCATTCAATGCAGCCCACGAAGGTTGAGCAGCATCGCTTAACCAAGCTGATTGATGCCCTTGTGGAAGCGAGAAGATACTTGCTTCTGAACGCCAACATCCAACTTGCCCTTGAAAGCGCGCTGCTGCGGTTTATCTGGTCCGGTTCGCAGTGAGACGGCTGCTTGATTGAGCGATTTGATCGGTGTGGCAAAATGTCATACGCTGCGCCTTGCTGGGTGCATTATCGGCGCGTCTGAGGCAGCTTTTAAGGGGGTGTCAGCGATGGCGCTTGAATTGACGGCGGACAACTTTGATAGTGAGATACTGCAAAGCAACCTTCCGGCAATGGTTGACTTTTGGGCGCCGTGGTGTGGACCGTGCCGGCTTATGTCACCGATAGTTGAAAGCATTGCCGAACGCTACCAAGGCAAGGTGAAGGTGGCAAAGGTGAATGTGGATGAGAATCCGCAGCTCGCTGTGCGCTACTCAATCATGAGCATACCGACATTGCTTTTCTTCCGCAACGGGCAAGTGGTTGACAAAGTTATCGGGCTTGTGCCCGAACACGAGATTGAGGAACGGCTAAACAAACTCTTGGGTGAGTGAACACCATGCCGCTTGACCAGCAGAACATCGCCTTGGTGCTCATGGCTTTGATTGGGTGCATCGGCTACATCGCTTCCCAAGCAGCATGCATTATCTTCGCCTTTGATAGGGATGGTAGGGTTAACGCAAAGGCGCTGCTTGTAACGGCGCTTTGCATTGTAATCTCGCTTGTGATGCTCATCGTCGGTCTTTGGCTTGTGTAAGCCAGTGGCGTGGAAAAAGCCCTTGACCAGAAGCCCAATTAGGTGTGCAAGCCCATGCAATGCGGATGTGGGGGGAACAGCGCAGCCAATTGATGTGGCATTGGGAGGTGAGCGATGGTGAAGAGAGTTGAGAGGGCGCTTTTGAGTGTATCGGACAAGAGGGGAATAGTTGAGTTTGCAAAGGGGTTGTATGAGCTCGGCATTGAGCTCATTTCAACCGGCGGAACGGCAGCCGCGATAAGGCAAGCCGGGATAACCGTCAGGGATGTTTCCGAGGTGACCGGCTTTCCGGAGATGCTTGATGGCAGGGTTAAGACACTCCACCCAAAGATACATGGTGGGATACTTGCTCTTCGTGACAACGAAGAGCATGTTCGCCAGCTCGGCGAGCACGGGATTAACTTCATTGACTTGGTCGCCGTTAACCTATACCCATTCGCTCAAACCGTCTCTCGCCCTGATGTGACACTGAGGGAGGCGATAGAGCAGATTGACATTGGCGGTCCGTCACTCATACGGGCTGCCGCGAAGAATTATGAGAGCGTCATCGTCGTAGTTGACCCCTCCGACTATGACAGGGTGCTCAATGAGCTGCGCCAAAACAATTGCATGACGACGGAGCAACTGCGCATGGAACTCGCTGCAAAGGCATTTAGGCACACGGCTGCTTACGATGCCTTCATTGCGAGCTACTTTAGCAAGCTCATCGGAGAGCCATTCCCAGAGACACTCACGATCTCATGCCAGCTATCCCTCAAGTTGCGCTACGGTGAGAATCCACACCAAGAGGCAGCCTTTTATGTGTTCCCGAATGTGAGGCATGCTTGCGTCTCAACGGCGCGCCAAATTCATGGCATACCGCTCTCATACAACAACATCGCCGATCTGGATGCAGCGCTTGAGCTTGTGAGGGAGTTTGAGCAACCAGCTGCGGCAATCATAAAGCACACAAACCCTTGTGGGTGCGCGATAGGCGAGACGCTCGTTGAAGCCTTCATCAAAGCGAGGGATGCAGACCCAGAGGCGCGCTTTGGCGGAATCATTGCCTTCAACAGGATAGTGGATGCGGCAACGGCAAATGAGGTTGTAACAAGAGGGAGCTTCTACGAAGCCATAATCGCGCCCGGATACGAAGATGCGGCATTTGAAACGATTGCCAACCGAAGCGGCTGGGGGCAGTCCATTCGCCTCCTGCTGCTTGAGGGCGCACTTGAGCCCGTCAGCGCTCTGAGCGGTGAGATGGTGTTCAAGTCGGTTACTGGCGGTGTGCTAATTCAAACTGCCGACGCGCCAGTTGAGGACAAATCACAATGGAGTGTGGTGACTAAAAGGGCACCAAGTGATGACGAGTGGCGTGAACTGGAATTCGCTTGGAAGGTCGTAAAGCATGTCAAGTCAAATGCGATTGTCCTTTCAAAGGACGGCGTTACAGTTGGCGTTGGTGCCGGGCAAATGAACAGGGCAGTCTCCGTCAGGCTCGCCGTTGAGCATGCCGGTGAAAGGGCAAAGGGCGCTGTGCTCGCTTCCGATGCCTTTTTCCCACATCCTGATGGTCCGGAGATCGCAGCCAAGGCTGGCATATGCGCCATCATCCAACCGGGTGGCTCAAAGCGTGATGAGGATGTGATAGCAGTTTGCGACAAGTATGGTGTGGCGATGGTGTTCACTGGCATGCGCCACTTCAGGCACTGAGCACCCAAAAGCGCATTGTGCTTGGTTGCTATAGCGCTCAGCATAAGTTGATAAGTGCACGCTCGCGCACCCACTGAGGTTGATCGGTGACCAATCGGGAACGGCATCGTGGGCAATGTCTTTGCTGCAAAGCCGATTGTAAACTCGCGTGCGGGGGAAGCTGCGAAAATGGCGATTTGGAATGAGCGTGTCAGGAAGTGCATTCACAGGCTCAAGCCATATATCCCGGGTAAGCCAATTGAGGAAGTGCAAAGGGAGCTTGGCTTAAGCGATGTCATCAAGCTTGCGTCAAATGAGAACGCCCTTGGTCCATCACCAAAGGCTGTAGAAGCCGCATTGAGAATGCTCTCCCATGTGCACCTATATCCCGATGATAGCTGCTACAGATTGAAGCGGGCTATCGCGGAACGATATCGCATGCCGGAAGAGTGCATCCTCATCGGGAGAGGCTCGGACGAAATACTGCTTCATGCAGCGCTCGCTTTCCTTGAACCCGGAGATGAGGTCATCTACGCCCATCCATCGTTTGTGATGTATAGCTTTGTGAGCGCCCTCATGGATGCCAAAGAGCATGTCGTGCCATTGAGGGACTTCACACACGACCTTGATGCGATGGCTGAGCGTGTCACTGAAAGGACAAAGCTGATATTCATCGCCAACCCAAACAACCCAACTGGGACAATAGTGAAAGAACCGCAGGTGCGCCGCTTCGTTGAATCGCTCCCCGATGGCGTGCTCGTCATCTTTGACGAGGCATATTGCGAATATGTTGAGGACGAGTCTTTCCCAAACACGCTGGATTACATCAGGGAGGGATTTGGCGTCCTGACGCTGCGCACATTCTCAAAAGTTTATGGCTTGGCTGGCTTGCGGATTGGCTACGGCTTTGCGCCGCCACACATAGCCAGCTTGGTTGCGAGAGTTAGGGAGCCATTCAATGTCAGCTCAATTGCACAGGTCGCTGCAGAGGCAGCATTGCAAGATGAGGAGCATGTTGAGAGGAGCAAAAAGCTTGTCGCCGATGGTAAGCGCACGCTATACAGGGCGTTTGACGAGCTCGGTCTCAAATATGTTCCAACTCAAGCCAACTTCATCTTTGTTGACTTAGGGATGGATAGCCGTGAGGCGTTTAAATGGCTGCTCAAGCGCGGCATAATAATTCGCACAGGTGAAATATTCGGCATGCCAACATGGGCGAGGATAACAATCGGAAAGCCCGAGGAGAATGAGCGCTTGATTGAGGCGCTCAGGGAATTGCTCAAATGCCGTTGATGGGGGCTTGATGTGATGGGATTCAAGATGATAAGCGATGCTGCATAAGTAAACCCACTGCATGTCACCCGCACAATTGCGCCCCGCTATGTGTCACCCCAACAGACACCGAAATGGAGAACGCAATACAGCCCTACAGCAGCGGACGAAGTTGCCAAACCACCCCGCCTAAATATCAATCTCACGAGAGGGAGGTGCTACGGCGAATGATTGTGATTATGCGTCCCGGGGTTTCCGAGGAGCAAATCCAAGAGGTCTGCAGCAGGCTTGAGGCTGCCGGATACAAAGCTGCAATCTCAAGGGGAGTTGAAAGGGTCGTCATCGGAGCAATAGGCACGCTTGATGAACCGATAAGGCAAATGCTCATTGACCAACTTCTCGTCCTTCCGTTCGTTGAGCAAGTCATACGGGTCACAAAGCCATACAAACTCGTCTCAAGCGAGTGGAAGAAGGAAAGGACAAAGGTTGCGGTGCGTGACATGCTCATTGGGTCAGATGAGGTCATCGTGATGGCAGGACCCTGCGCAGTTGAGAGCAGGGAGCAATTGCTCAAAACCGCTTATGCAGTGAAGGAAGCCGGTGCGGATGTGCTTCGCGGTGGTGCATATAAACCGCGCACATCACCACACTCATTCCAAGGGCTCGGTGAGGTCGGACTAAAACTCCTGAAGGAAGCATCAGAGCTAACTGGTCTGCCGATCGTCACGGAAGTGCTGGATGTGCGAGACCTTGAGAGCGTCATCTCGGTTGCGGACATAATCCAAGTTGGCGCAAGGAGCATGCAAAACTTCTCGCTGCTGCGTGAGCTCGGCATGGTTGACAAACCAGTCCTCTTAAAGCGCGGAATAGCGGCGACCATTGAGGAATGGCTACAGGCTGCCGAATACATCATGCTCGGGGGCAACATGAATGTGATGCTGTGCGAGCGCGGCATACGAACATTTGAAACATACACGCGAAACACACTTGACTTGTCAGCAGTAGCTGCCGTAAAGGAACTCACGCACTTGCCGGTCATCGTAGACCCAAGCCATGCCAGTGGACGATGGAGCCTTGTAACGCCGCTCTCACTCGCTGCTATTGCAGTCGGCGCTGATGGGCTTTTGATTGAGGTTCATCCGGAGCCATCAAAGGCGCTTTCAGATGGACCGCAATCGCTAACCCCGGACAAGTTTGCCGAATTGGTGAGGAGGCTTGAGCCAGTGGCTAAAGCCGTTGGGAGAGAACTCAGGATGGGCGGTCAAAAGCAGTGAGAGGCATCCTGCCAATGCCGGTTGCAATTTGCCATCCGACAACAATAGTGATGGGCGATGTGAGCGTCCAAAGCCATCGTCATTTGCGATTCGGAGGGGAGGTAATCTCACCATCCGATTGTCGTGTTGCTCACCACCTGCAACTTGCTCAGGTCGGTGATGGCTTATGAGAAGGCGAAGGGTGAAGCGTATATCCGGGTTGGAGGGCATACTTGAGCGTGCGCTTGAGCTCGGCGCAGTTGGGGCAAAGTTTGTTGAACCGCAAAATGTCATCACGGGGACTTGGGTCAGGTTGAAATGCCAATATGGCTGTGGTGAGTATGGACAGCGTTTGACTTGCCCGCCATATTCGCCAACGCCAGATGTCACGCGAAAAATGATTGACGAGTATCGTCATATCCTGCTTGTCCATTGCAAGGCATGGACCGATGTCAGAGAACTCATAGCGAAGCTTGAGCGAGAGGCTTTCTATGCCAACTTTTACAAGGCATTCGGAATGGGTGCAGGTCCATGCTACCTGTGTGACAGGTGCGCGCTTGAAAAGGGATGCCGATACCCCGACATGGCAAGACCATCAATGGAAGCATGCGGCATTGATGTGTATGCAACTGCGAGGCTCGCCGGCTTCCCAATTGATGTCGTCCCACCAGAAGGCGGCGAGGAGAATTACTATGGCTTGCTCCTCATTGACTGAACGACACGCTAAACTAATCCGCAAGGTAACCTACATTAACACCCCTTAAATAACCCCTTCCATATGCCGCACTTTCAATCGCACATGTCAAAGGATGCGCCTTGACATAAGCACTTGACAGTGCAATCTCAACTCACTAAAATGAACAATGGCTCATCGGATAACGCACACGATGCCGATTTAGAAAATGCAATGCGCATAATGCTAAAGCATGTCAATGAGCTGATAGGTGCAATTAAAAACAACGCTTAGGGCGAAGGAGGTGATGAAAGGAAGAATCGGTAAGGCAGGGGAATGGATTGTTGTCCGATGAGGCTGTAAGGTGCTTCAATCCAGACTCCGTAAGGGAGGGATGTCAAATGAGGATAGCGAGAAAAAGGGGTTTCACACTGATTGAATTGCTTGTCGTGATAACTATAATCGCGATCCTGGCGGCAATCCTGTTTCCGGTGTTTGCCAGGGCGCGAGAAAAAGCTCGTGCATCAGGCTGCCAGAGCAATCTGAAGCAAATTGGGTTAGCGATATTGCAGTATGTTAGCGACTACGATGACGTCCTACCGATAGGCAGTTACAATTCCCCACCTTTGACAGGCATCCGTTGGATGCATCAGATTTACCCTTATGTCAAGAACGCGCAAATTTTCACATGTCCAAGCGACCCAACTCGCACTTGGGATCCGAGCGCTTATGGCAATGCGGGCAACTATGGATACAATGCTTATTTCCTTAACCAACAGCCGCTTTCATACATAATAAAGCCGTCTGAAACAGTCATGGTTGGTGACACACCCGGAGGTCCAAGCGCATCAAACCGGTTTCGCATACGCCCATCAACAGCCTCTTGCTGGGGTCCAGATAGCGGTTTATGGAACCCGAATGAATCATGGCCTGCTTATAGGCACTTTGATAAGGCAAACATACTTTTTGTGGACGGTCATGTAAAAGCCATGGGGCTTGGAGGGCTTGAAGTGCAAGCTGATTATGAAGACGGCATACCTATGCAAGGTCCGAACTCTTGTAACTCTAACCGCTACATCCTGTGGAACAGATATTGAGACCGTTATCCCTAAGCGGGGCGCAAAACGCAGAGGTGCGGGGGCATGACCCACAATGCCCCCCAGATTATTTTGCAAGTAGAGAGAGCAAATTAAGGTGCACCTCAACCAAACCGTTAACCACTCGCGGCTTTCAGCCGTGTAATTTCATCAAAAGCTTCCGCACGGCTGGGTGAATGGTATGCTCATTTTAGGTTGCTCATGCCGACGATGATGTAACTTCGCTTTGAAGCCTGCTGTTAGGTGGGCAATGATGTTGCATCATGACACACAGCAAACTGCAAGACTTGCCAGATCAACATGCAAAGGGGGTGCCGATGAAATGCACAGGATGACGGAAGAGAACATGAAAGCTGCATTTGCTGGGGAGAGCCAAGCTCACATGCGCTACCTCATCTTTGCCGAGGAGGCAAAGGAGCGAGGGTTTGAGAATGTGGCACGCCTTTTTACCGCCATAGCTTTTGCTGAGCAAGTGCATGCCAAAAATCACTTGAGCACCCTCGGTGGCATTGGCAGCACAAGTGAAAACCTTGCAGCTGCAATCTCCGGTGAGACATTTGAGGTTGAGGAAATGTATCCGGCATACATTGAGGTTGCAAAGCTGCAAGGTGAAAAGTCTGCAGAAAGGAGCGCCAACAACGCATTGGAAGCAGAGAGGATTCACGCAGCACTATATCAGCGTGCAAAGCAAGCAGTTGATGCCGGCAAGGACACCGATGTGGGCACCATCTTTGTATGCGAAGTTTGCGGCTATACCCTTGAGGGGGAAGCGCCAGAACGCTGCCCATTATGTGGCGCTCCAAGGGAGAGATTTCGTCCTTTCTAAACACATACCTACCCTTTCCCTCCCACCTACCACGCACACCCAAAACCGCCCTTTGTAACTTCTCGGGGCAGGGCATTTGCCCTGCCCCATGCCGCTCCTCTCAATCTTACCCCGGATCCTCAACGCCCCACATGCATTTGGAACTTGAACATGAGACATTCGTCGGGGTGAGCCGCTTCACATGCCCATCACAAATTCGCACCATTAAGGTGGCGAGCCTCACCAGCGTTCCACGACCTCAAACAGCCATGAGCGTTACTTTGGTATGAATTTCATACCCTTCGCATCAACCCAGCTCCATTGCGGCATTCGCCCATCGCAGTCAGCCACATAAGCGCACCGCTTCACTTACGAGCTGACAATTCACTCAACAGGCTTTTGGCTTTGTCCAGTATTAACCTCTCGCAATCCGGGGCAAGCATTAGCGTGCCATAGTATTTGTAAGCCACATCAACTTCATAGCCACCTTCCTCATATGCGCTTGATGTTGGAACATAACCAATACACCCATTGGTGTAGCCGAGCACAAGGGTTTCTTTAAATGGTGAGCTACTTCTGATGCTTAACGCATATTCAACGAATACCTCTCCTGACAACCCAATGATAGCCACATCACCGATGCGCAAAGCGCTCATTTCAAACGGCTGCATGAAGCTTGTTTTGCGAGAGCGCGCCATCTTGATGGCTCTTTCAGCCCAATTGAGCATTGCCGTCGTCACATTCTCCCTCACCCTATCTTTGGAACGCCTTGCCTCATTCAAATCCTTGCGGTATGAGCGCATCATCCCCCTGAGTTCATCCACTGGCGGCGGTGGCATCAACGGGAGTTGGAGTGTGCACCTTTGAGCTGCGATCGGCGTTGGCTCAATCTCATTCGCAAACGAAGCGGCTCTCAGAGCCGCGCCCGCAAGCGCCATGCCAACCCGCTCGCACTCCTCAAATGTCCCCTTCTCACGAATGGCATTTATGTTTCCACAGCATCCCTGAAGGAACATCGCCACAGCGCCATTGCCAAAGACCCTCTCAATCACCCTCACTGCGACACCAGGATAGTCAGCCGAGACATGCAAGTTGCTCGGACCAAGCACAACTGCATGTGCGGCATGGTGCACAACGATGCCCATCACAGCGCCATTTTCATCCTCAACCCGTAGCACATACACATTTGGATCTATCGGACCTTCTGGGTTCCTGCCTATTTGGATTGAGCCGTTCGGTTTGCGCTCACGCCTGTTGATACCGACTGCGCCCTCGCACACGCCAAGCAGTATCTTCGCCGGCTTGAGATTATCATTTGCGAGCTTGACAGCTGTAGCGACCTTCATCAGAATGGTTTCAATATACGGCTTGTTGATGTCGCCCATGGCGCGAAGGAGATACACCGATGGACCGGAGTGAGTATGCGAGCAATTGATGATGAGCGCCTCGCCACTTATGCCAACCCAATCGGAGACAAGCTTTCTAATCGCATCAACGGTTGCGAAATCAAGCCCGATGAGGTCAAGCGCAACGATTGCTGCCTTTTGCCCATCGGAGCTCAACACGAGCGCGGTTGCGCGCAAATTGTCATGTATCCCTATTGCCGGTGAGGTGCGCGCCGCATAACCGCTCAGCCAGACATTGACCGGCGGAGTTATGTCCACACTTGCAAACCCAGCGTGAAGCATGCCTTCCACCTCCATGCGAGAAATCGTAAAGGGCTACCGAGGACGCCGAGTCATCCGGAACCGTAAAAGCCATCCTCATAACCGACATCATATCCAATTATGAGAGCCAACAAAGGCTTGGTCGGCAACGACCAACATGCTGAATGCGAGAACAGCATACTGTATCATTGAGGCAAAGCGCAATCAGCGCGCCGTTTGTGAGGTGTTAAGGGATGTATTCAATCCTGCTGATTGGGGCGCTCACTTTCGTCAGCGGCTTGATAGCTTACATCGGAGATGTGCTCGGAAGGAAGCTCGGAAAGAAGCGCTTGACGATATTTCGCTTGCGCCCGCGCCATACGGCAATGCTCATATCCGTGATTGCTGGCATCATCATCTTCGTCATGACAGTCACTGTCCTTGCCGCTGCCAGCCGTGAAGTCAGATTGGCATTGTTTGAGCTTGATAAGCTCCTGAGCGAACGAAATCAATTGCAAAAGCAGCTTGATGGGCTCCGCTCATCATACCATCTGTGGAAGAAGCAAGCCGAAGTCCTTAGCCGCAGGTTAAAGACCGAACAGGAAAGGGTGATGCAAGTCCAGCGCCGCTATGCCCAAGTGAACGCAGAGTTGCTCAAAGCCAAGCTCCAATTGGGTGAGTCAAAATCTCGGCTCCAAAGGATGAGCAAAGAGTTGGCGCAGTTGGAGAGGGAGCTTTCAAGGTCTCAAGCTCAACTTGCAGCGAGCCGCTCGGAGTTGAGGCAAGTCAGCGCAGCGCTCAAGGATACAACGGAAAATCTGCAAAGCAGCCGTAAGGAGTTGGAAAGGGTTAAGCTTGAGATAGCCAAAGCTGACGAGACAGCGAGGCGCTCCATCGCCACAGCTCGCAAGCAGCTTGATGAGCTTCGCAGGCAAGTTGACGAGCTGCAAGCAATGAGGGCAGAGATGGAGCGATACAGAAAGAGCCTTGATGCATATGTGGCGCAACTGCTCTTCAGGGGGGATTTGATATACCGTGCCGAGGAGACGATCGCCATAGGCGTCATTGATGGTTCAATGCCGAAGGAGAGGATACTGGCGGAACTCCAGGGACTGTTGGATGATGCCGATAAGCTCGCCAAAAGAAAGGGTGCATCGGCTCATGATGGAGAGAGGGCTGTCAAAATCTTCGGTATGCTCATCAAGCTCCCCGGACAGGATGATCCAGTTCTGTTCACTGAGAAGGACATCCTCAATGTCATTGCCGAGAACATAAGCGAGACTGGCGGGAGCGTCATCGCTGAGGTTTACGCCAAACGAAACTCATTCACAGGTGAGCAAGTCCCGGTTGACATAAGGTTGTATCGCAACCAACTCGTCTTTAAGCACGGAGAAGTGCTTGCCTCAAGAAAGCTCAATGGGAGGGCGCCTGTTGGAGAGCTAATGGAAGAGCTCGCCAGCATGATTTACACCGACTTGACCAGGGTGGCTCGCGAGAGGGGTTTGCTGATGCGCACCGATGGCGAGCGCCCAACATATGGCTCAATACCGTTCTTTGAGCTCGGCAATGTCATTGAGCAACTCAAGCGCATTAACGGTCCGGCAATAGTGGAAGCACTCGCAAAGCGAGACACATTCACAGTCGGACCACTTGAGGTTGAGTTGCGAATTGTTCCGGGAGGCTAAGCCAACTCCACAAACACAATTTGCGCCACAGCAACCGTGCGGGATGAACGACAAACTTTAAACCGGACGGTGATGCCCGTGAGAAGTAGGATGGCATTATCTCTGGTGCTTGCGATTGCCTTAGCCGGTTGTTCTGGCAACCCATTCAAAAGCCTTTCCATCCTCTCGGTCAGCATTAACCCAACTGAGCTCCCGCCGGAGGGTGGGCAAGTCCAAATCGTCGTTGACGCCACAAGGGGTGATGAAGCAGTTGCAAGAGTGACAAGATACGGCGATTGGCTGTTTTTTGTGAGCTACACAGTCAGGCTTGCTGAAGTGACTGCCATTGATCTGGAAAAGAAGCGTTGGAAAGGCACGATTGACTTTCCACCAAACCATACTTCCAGAGACCAACGATACATCATCGTTGTCACTGTGCGAGATGACCACAAGCAAGACCAGCGCATAAAAGAGGTCATTGTTAGAACGAGGGAAGCTAACCGCTCAGGGTAACCATCACCCTTCTGAACGGAGTGAACATTGTTATTTCGCCGTGAAACCTTGTATGGGCTAAAGCCATTGCTGCAAGTTGGAGTGCCCTCATCACCTCAATTCGGCGGTATGAAATTCATTGAGCCTTCCTCGGAGCATAAGCGATGACATCTATTTCAACGAGCATCCCGGGAAGGAGCGTTGATTGGACCGTTGTCCTCGTCGGTTTTGGGTCGGGGAAATACTCAGCGTAGACCGCATTGAACCTGTCAAACAGATTTATGTCAGCGAGGTGGACTGTGACCTTGACGCAATCTGCCAATGTTGCACCGGCTGCTTCAAGGAGTGCCCTTATGTTTTCAAGTGTGCGGCGGGTTTGCTCCTCAATTGTCTCACCAACGAGCTTGCGTGTCTTCGGGTCTATAGCGCCCTGCCCGGAAACGAAAACGAAATCGCCCACCCTCAGTGCGGGAGAATACGGACCAACCGGCTTTGGGGCATCCTCTGAAATGATGAGCTCCTTCATCGCCACCACCCCATAGCTAAGCGCCTGCTGAGGTGAATCATGAATCATTTGAGAAGGCTTGTGATAACCTCCTTTAGAGCGTTGAGCGCTATTAGCAGGTCATTTTCATGCACCCAACCAACATGCCCGATGCGAATCATCTTGCCGCGCATGTGGTCCATTCCGCCGGCGACGATCACATTATGCTCCTCGCGCAACTTTTTCACCACAGCGCCTCCATCAAGCCCTTCAGGAAGTGTCACCCCTGTGACTGTGTTTGATGCCACATCGTCATCGGCGAGCAATCCAAGCCCCATGCCAATCTCGCGGATGCCATTGCGCACGATTTGTTTCATCCTCTCATGGCGAGCATAGACATTGCTCAGCCCATCTTCAAACAGCATGTCCAATGCCTCATCAAGCGCAAAGAGCAACGGCAATGCTGGAGTATACGGATTTTGATGGCGCTCCATATAGCGCTTGTGCAACTTGAAGTCCCAGTAGTAGCGCGGCATCTTAGCCCTCTCCACAGCCTCCCACGCACGCTCATTCAGGGCAACGAAGCTCAACCCAGGTGGTGTCATCAGCCCCTTCTGTGAGCCACCAATCACAACATCCACATCCCAATCGTCCATGGGAAGCTCAATAGCGCCGAGCGAGCTTATGGCATCAACGATGAGCAGTGCTTCGTTCTCCCTCGCCAACTTGGCGAGCGGTTGTATTGGGTTTGTCACGCCAGTTGAAGTCTCGTTATGCGTCACAAGCAAAGCCCGGTAAGTTTTATCAGCCGACTTGAACGCCCTCTCAACTTCCTCAATCTCAACCGCCTTCCCCCAAGGAAAACTGAGCACCTTTACATCGGCTCCAAACGCACTCGCTATATCGGCAAATCTATCACCGAAGTGACCAATTGATGTCGCAAGAACTGCATCACCCGGTGAGAGCAAATTTGCCACAGCGGCTTCCATTGCCCCAGTGCCCGATGCCGGGAAAACAATCACATCGCCCTTAGTCCCGAAGACCGCCCTCAGCTTTGACAGAAGCTGCTCAAAGAAGGACTCATACTCCGGACCACGGTGGTTTATCATCGGGCGGCACATGGCTCTCAGCACTCTTGGCGGGACCGGAGTTGGACCGGGTATGAGCAAAATTTGCTTCTCAGCAAACATGACGCACATCCCCTTCATCGCTCGTTTTCTCTTCAGTCTTTCTGGCTACAGCATATGAGCAACGATTTTGCCGACCGAGACAGACGGCGCACTGTAAGCCATCAATCCCAGTGACAAGGGAGCGTTGCTCTTGGTGACCTCTTCAAAACCGCCTCTCACACAAACATTGAGAGCATCGGCTTCGCCTCAGCGAGTGTGAATTCATTACCGTGCCCCGGATGGATAACAGTGTCCGGGGGCAGCGTGAGTATTCGCTCCCGTATCGTCTTCATCATCTCCTCGTGTGATCCTCCGGGGAAGTCCGTTCGCCCGATGCCGCTCTCAAAGATGATGTCGCCACTGAACAAATGACCATCAACAAACAGCGCTATGTGTCCGGGAGAATGACCGGGCGCACTAATGACCTTCAACTTGACGGCGCCAACTTCAATCTCTTGCCCGTCGTCAAGCAGTTCATCCGGCTCTGGAACGGACGATGCAATGAAGCCGAAGAAAAGCGCCTGAGGCTTCGCATGCTTGAGCACATCCCGTTCCATACGCCCAACTGCGAAGGGCGCACCATATCTCCCCTTCAACTCGCCAACTGCCATAACATGGTCAAAGTGACCATGCGTTGCAATGATGCATTTGACGGCTGCTCCATGATAACTCACCACCGCAGAAATCCTTGAAGCCTCATCCCCGGGGTCTATGATGGCTGCCTCCTTTGTCACATCGCAGACGACGATATAGCAATTCGTTTGCAGAGGACCGACGACCACCCTGTCAATCAGCACACCACATCACCTCTCAGGGACGAAACCCTCGCCCTCCCAACAATCGGGATGCACTCACCGCACCTCGGACACTTGTTCTCCTCGGCAAGGTTCACACTTATGGTCATGAAACTCATCCGCCGTATGAGCTCTTCACCGCATCGCGGGCAGTAAGTGTTTTCGCCACTATGCCCATGCACATTGCCGATGTATGGAAAACGCACGCCCATTTCCTTCGCCATATCGTAAGCACGCTTGAGCCGGCTTACCGAGGTTGGTGAGGCTGTGAAATACCTCGCCGGAAAGTAGCGATTGAAGTGTATGGGGACTTCCTCACCGAGCATCTCAATGTGCCTCTTGATGAGCCACTCAATGGTTGCATCATCATCCGAAACGCCCGTGACGAGCAGGCAAACTATCTCCACATGCACGCCGCGTTCCCTGGCATGAGCAGCAACATTCCATATGTGCTCAACATCGGCACCACCGCAGTAGCGCTCATATGCTTCTTGTCTTCCTTTGACATCCACATTCATTCCATCCATGCCGGCGTCAATGAGCGCATCAAGCGCTTCAAATGTCATGTAGCCATTTGAAACAAAGCAGCAATAAAGCCCATGGCGCTTTGCGAGTGGGAAAAGCTCAACGCAAAACTCAAACAGCAGCGTTGGCTCATTGAATGAGACGCATACGCCATCATCGCCATGCATTAATGCCATCTCCAAGACCCTCTCCGGCGTAAGCAGCCGGCTCACCTTCGGCGGCGCAACTCCCGAAAGATGATAGTTCTGACACCACGCACAGCTTAAGTTGCACGACCATGTTGAGAATGTGAGCGAGGTTGAGCCCGGGTGATAGTGGAAGAATGGCTTTATCTCAATCGGGCGTGACTCAATTGCCGAGATGTTGCCGTAAGTGAGCGTGAACAGCTCGCCGCCAAAGTTAACCCTCGCCCTGCAAAAGCCGCTTTTGCCGTCACCAATGATGCAGCGCCTGTTGCAAAGCCCGCACCTCACTCTTGCCCCATTGAGCCTCTCATAAAGCATCGCCGGGTGCATTTGAACAACCACCGCCATCACTCGCAGAATGAATCGCAAAGGGTGATCACATATCGGAACAGTCGGCATCGCTCAGCGGCAAAGTTACTGGCGCACCTTCGCGCCGAAGCGCTCGCACACAACCCGCTTTACACGCTCCATTAGTTCTTCAACCTCTTCCCCCTTCAGCGTCCTATCGGCAGCCCTAAGTGAAATTGAGAACGCAAGGCTCTTCACACCCTCCCCAAGCTGCTCGCTGCGATATTCATCAAACGGCATAACTGACTCGGCAAGCCCACCGCATGCCTCCATAATGGCTTTCGCTATAGCGCCGGCTTCAACATCCTCCGGGACGACAAAAGCCAAATCGCGCTCAACAGCCGGGTAAATCGGCAGCGGCTTGAATTCCTTCCTCCGCTTGATAAAGCTTGCCAGTTCGTCAAAATCAAGCTCGGCTGCATAAACCGGGTTTCGGAAATCATGCTCACGCTCTATGCTCTTGTGGATGCGCCCGAGAATGCCGACACTCTTTCCGCCGATCACGAGATGCGCAGTCTGGTGCGGATGAAAAGCTTCATGCGCTGCCCGAACATATTCGGAATCCGTTATCCCCAACGCGTTCAACAGCTCTTCCACAATTCCCTTGAGTGTATAGAAGTCAGCCACCATACCACCTTCAACGCCCCGCCTTACCGAATGAGCCGCTCCAGTTATGACGAGACAAAGATGCCTCCTCTCATCGCCGCGCTTCGTTCGCACATCAAACGAATAGACTTTCCCGAGCTCAAATATCCACACATCGTAAACCCTGCGCCTCATGTTCGTCTCAACAACCGAAAGCAACGATGGCAGCAAGCTTGTTCGCAGCATGCGATACTCCTTGACCAATGGGTTGCGCACTAACACAACGCTGTCACCGGTGTGAAATCCGAAGGCTTGTTGTGCCTCCGGACTCGTTAAGCTGTAGGTCACAACCTCGCTCAGACCGAGCCGAGTCAACAGCTCCTTGCAGCGCATCTCAATAACCCTTTGCGTGCTCTCACCGCTGGACTCCGATATACCCTTTGGGAGCGTCGCCGGTATGCGCTCATAGCCGTAAAGGCGAGCTACCTCCTCTATCAAGTCGGCTTCCTGTTCAATGTCATTCCTCCAAGTTGGCACTGTCACAAGAAGGACATCATCGCCCTCCGGATGCACAATTAACCCAAGCCTGCAAAGCAGGCTTTGAGCCTCCTCAACGCTTACCTCAATCCCGAGCACCTTCCGCGCCCTGCTCACGCGCAGCCTCACTTCCTTGGGCTTGATGGGCTTGGGATAGATGTCAATGACTCCCTTGTGGACTTTGCCGCCGGCGATTTGGACAATGAGCTCGGCTGCCAAGTCAAGCGCCCTCACAGTCCCATTCGGGTCAACCCACCGCTCAAACCGATACGAAGCCTCGGTGCGCATCCCCAAGCGCTTCGCCGTCTTTCGTATGCTTGAGTTCAGGAAGTGAGCTGACTCAAGCAGGATGCAAGTTGTATCGGGTGTGACCTCGCTCTCAAGCCCACCCATCACTCCGGCAACGGCTATCGGTTTCTTCTCATCGGCGATGACGAGCATATCCTCATTCAAGACCCTCAACTCGCCGTCAAGCGTCACAATCGTCTCGCCATGCTTAGCCCTGCGAACTATGACTTTACCACCGGCGATCCTCTCAAAATCAAATGCGTGCAGCGGCTGTCCAAACCCAAACATCACATAGTTGGTGACATCCACGACATTGTTTATCGGGGCTTGACCGCATGCGTTCAACCTCTCCTGAAGCCACTTCGGTGACTCACCAACTTTTACATCGCTTATCAAGCGCGCCGAGTAGCGCGGGCACAGCACCGTATCCTCTACGGTGATGGTCACATGGTTGGCTATTTCATCGCCCTCTTCATTAACTGACGGCGTTATGCATCTCAAAGGGATGTTGAATATGGCTGCCACTTCCCTCGCCACACCTTCAACCGAGAGCCAATCACCCCTGTTTGGTGTGATCTCCAAATCAAACACCGTGTCGCTCCCGATGTTCTCAATGGCTTCAACTGATAACCCAGCCATTTCAAGCCTATGGGCAAGCTCGCTCACATCAACTCGCACATCAACGAACTCGCGCAGCCATGATAGCGGCACTCTCATGGCGCATTCACCCCTTGCGCTAATCCCAGTTGAGCATCACAATACCGACGGAGCATTAACTATGATCATGCGAGGCTTATAACCGCAATTGCAGAATGACAGCGTCACAATGGCTTGTAAAGTGGGCTTATAAGCCACAACGCTTGTGACGGGGAGTTTGATAGTGATGGCGCACATTCGCAGCTTCATAGCTATTGAGCTTCCAGAAGATGTCCGAAGGCGCATAGCGGATGTGATATCCGAAGCTGCAAAGCATGGCGGCGCTATTAAGTGGGTGGAGACGCACAACTTACACCTGACCCTTAAGTTCCTCGGAAATGTGCGTGAGGAACTCATCCCGCATGTGAGCGCAACACTTGATGTCATCGCCAGACAGTCTACGCCATTTGAGTTTGATGTCGCAGGCGTGGGCGGTTTCCCGAACATCAATCGCCCGAGAGTGCTATGGGTTGGCGTTACCGCAACAGATGAACTGTTCAAGCTGCAGGAGCAAATTGAGTGCGCAATGGAAAAGCTCGGCATGCCGAAGGAGGAGCGCACATTCCACCCGCACATCACAATCGGGCGAGTTAAATCACCGCATGGATTGCTCCATACTTTGGAAACGCTTAAGAAGTTTGAAAAGGAGCAATTCGGGCGCGTGCCTGTGAAGCACATAGTGTTGATGCGAAGTGACTTGACGCCATCTGGACCAATTTATAACGCCATCTCTCGGCACGAGCTTTCGGGAAGGGATTAGCGGAGTCTGATACGATGCAGCCAAATAGCTCACTCACCCTTTTGGCGAGTGAGCAAAGCCGCAAGCAGCAATGCCATAAGCAGCAATGATGCGCAGGGAATCACGATGTCACCGAAGCGCGCGTAAGCCGTCATGCGATGCCCATTCGGGATGCCTATAGCGCCGTGCAGTATGCGCCGTTGGCGCAGTGGCAATTCAGCTACAACCCTCCCAATTGGATCAACGATGCAACTCACGCCAGAGTTGGCAGCCCTTATGAGGTAAAGCCTGAATTCAACCGCACGCAGCCTTGCCACAGCAGCATGATGCTCTGCCATCCAGCTCCCCCAAAACCACTCATCGTTTGTTATGATGACGAGAACATTTGCGCCACCCTTCACCTGCAAACGCATCACCCACGGAAAGAGCGAATCAAAACATATGGCAACTGCCGCCGAAATGTTGCGCAGGTGCAACGGCTCAGCATTCTCCCCATGGGAGAGGTCTTTCTCATGAGCTGCTATGCGCTCAAGGAATTTGAAGCGGTTGCGCAACGGCACAAACTCACCAAACGGCACGAGCTTCAACTTGCGGTATGTCCCAACTAACATGCCGTCTGCACTCACGCCATAGCATGCATTGTAAATCTTGCCCAATGGATGCTCCCTCTCCAGTGCACCAATGAGCATATCAGCGCCCGACCGTTTGGCAAGCTCTCTCAGCATCAGGCTCGCTTCACCCCACTCGTTCAACGGTGCTGGAATGGCTGTCTCAGCCCACGCAACAAGCTTTGGACGATGCCTCATAGATGCCTTCGTCATTGCCACATGAAGCCTGAATGCCTTCTCCAACCCATCACGACTTTGCTTCTCACGCCATCCCACATTGCCTTGAATTACTGCAACGGGGAGGGCGTTCCAACTCGCTCCGTCTCCCAGTTGCTTCTCCCAAAGCTCAATCAACCTCCCGCCGAAGCAAAACCAACCGACAACGCAAGCGATGCCCAACAACCCATTGCACAGCCAACCACGCCAATTGCCCTCCACCGCTTCTGCCAGAGATAGCGCAAATATTCCGCTGAGCGCTGTGAGCAGAAAGCACAGCCCGTAAACCCCAACGAACTCAGCGGGTTGAAGCAGCTTCACGCATGGCAGCAGCGCATGCGCGATGCATCCCCATTGCGAACTTATCACGCCAAGTGAGCGAAGCCACTCAGAAAGAGTCCACGCACATGCGCATGCGGGAACAAACCAAACCCTTCCAACCCTGCTGGCAACCAATCGCAGGATAGCTCCAGCTGGGGCAAAGAAGGCGCTCTGCATAGCCGCGAGTCCGAGCCATGCAATGATGCTCAAGCATGAAGCAGCGAATGGAGAAAGGCGCACCATAGAACGGAGCGAGATAATCGTGGGCACGAGAGGTAGATTGAGCAGCGCTTGAATTGTGAAAGCGCAAACCCAGATGGCGAGCACCGCCCACGGCAAATTGCATCTGTGGGAGCAAATCGGGGCAAGCACCAAAGAGAGGGCAAACACCAACCACCACGCGCCGATAGCGAATGAAAGTGCAACCATGGTGCCGCTTACAACCCCAAGCACTATGGCATAGCGCCAATCCAAAATGTTTCCGCCACCGTGCTTAACCACTTACTCACCCTTTCTCGGCGTGCGCGCTCAAACTGCTCAAAATCCTTCAGAGCTCGCACTGTGGGAACGGGCAAACGCAATACCTTATCACCGAGCTGCGTCTGCAACTCGCTTAGCAGCAACTTCAACTCCTCGTCCACATTTGCCGGGAGCTCGTCAAGCAGGCTGGGCTTTTCCGACGGCTCAATGCCCAACGGCTGGACCAGCGTCTCGCCCTCATCAATGTATCCAAAAGTTCTTGCGAGCATCTTTTTTCCGTCGGGCGTTTTCAGGTAACGCAGCTTAGAGCGTGTCTTAGCCATCTCCTTTATCAATTGGCTTTGCTCATCGGTGAGCCGAAACCTCTCCCAAAGCAGCCTTTCAGTCACGCACACCTCATCTCTCATTCGGCAGAGTGTGCCAATCAATGCCCAAAGCAAAAGCGCCCGCACTAACGCCTGTAGTATGCCAATGGCACGCCCCTCCTCCGTCCTCTTCTTCATCCCGATTCACCATGCCCAGCGCAGCATCAACACTCACTATACCCGCACGAATAGCATTTCTGGCAACCCTCTTCATATACAAGTGTGGCGTTGCCGCATATCGGGCATATGTCTCCTATGCGCTCGCTGTTCTTTGAGAGCCCGGCATTGGTTGCCTCAACATGAGCCAGCTCAGCCCTTTCAGGCTCAATGCCAGTGTGCTCAGCAAGAACCTGCGCAATGGCATCGGGCAGGGAGCGCACCCTGCGCTTTCCAAAGCCGAGTTGTCTTCCGCCACCGATTCCCGAAAGCTGGTCAACGATTTCTTTGACTCGCTCCTTTGGTGGCATCGGTGACGGCATTCTCAAGCACAGCGATATCAACCGCCCGATGGCTTCCGAAACTGAGGCTATATCGCTGCCAGCTTTGCCGACATTGATGAACACTTCAAACGGTTCCGGCTCACCATCCTCGGTGAGTTCATTAACCGTTATGAACGCGGTCCCAAGCGGCGTCTCACGCCTATAGGTCACGCCACTGAGCTTCTCCGGGCGAGGCTTCTGCCTCAAACCGACCCTGCGCATGTATGCCTCCGTTATAAGCACCCCTTCCCTGCTGCCCTCACGGTAGACTGTGATGCCTTTGCAACCGAGCTCCCATGCGAGAAAGTAAATCTTGCTGACCTCTTCTACAGTTGTGCTGTGCGGCAGGTTGACAGTTGAACTTATGCTGTGGTCTATATGGCGCTGTATTGTGGCTTGCATGCGAACACGCATCTCTGGAGCAATTTGGTGCGCTACGACGAAATAGCTTGGCAGCTTGCTCTCCTCATCCACTCCAAACTTCTCCATGTATTCCAAAACCAACGGGTGGTAGACTTTGAACTCCCCACGGGAGAGTGACTCACTGCGCCTGATGTATGAGAGGGCGAAGATCGGCTCAATGCCGCTTGTCGTGCCTGCAAGTATTGCTCCGGAGCCAACTGGTGGAACTGTCAAACAGGCAGCGTTGCGTAACCCGTGCTTTTGAATCCGCTCAAGGACACGCTCATCAAGCCTCTGTATGAACGGCGAGCGCATGTGCTTCTCCAAATCAAACGCTGGGAACGGTCCTTTCTCAATGGCGAGGTTGACACTCTCGTCGTAGACGATATTCTTGATGCGCTCAAACAGCTTGTCGGCAAACTCAATTGCCTCATCCGAATCGTATCTCAGCCTGAGCTTGCACAGCATATCGGCAAGCCCAGTAAAACCGACGCCGATGCGCCTTGAGCGCAGGCTCGCCTCGCGCTGCTGCGGCAGAGGGTGCTTGTCCGCAGCATAGTCAAGCACATTGTCAAGGAAGCGCACAGCATACCTTGCAGCCCTCTCCAAATTCTCCCAGTCAACCATGGCTTGCGGTGTAAACGGATTGAGCACGAACTTAGACAGGTTTATGTTGCCGAGGTCACAGCACCCATACGGCTCAAGCGGTATTTCAGAGCAAGGGTTTGTCGTGATTACTTCCATGCCGTTATATTGCGTGGTTGATTCCCGCACTACTGTATCCCAAAAGATGACTCCAGGCTCAGCGCTCTCCCAGGCGGCATGCACGAGCTTATCCCAAAGGTCCCTCGCCCTAACTTTGACCTCAATCCTTCCGACGACCTCGTTTTCAAACCAGAGGGTGAATTCGCCATCCGATTGAACTGCCCGCATCAACTCATCTGAGACCCTCACGGAAATGTTCGCATAGCGCACCCTCTGGCGCTCCGGGTCTCGCTTGATGTCAATGAAGTCAAACACATCCGGATGGCTGTCCCGTATCGTTATCATCAGAGCGCCTCTCCTGCCAGCTTGCCCAATCGTGCCTGTCACAAGCGAATAGAGCTCCATGAATGAAACGGCACCAGTGGATGTCCTTGCAGCATTGTTCACCGGGGCTCCCTTTGGGCGCAGGATTGATATATCGCATCCGACGCCCCCACCATATGAATAGGTTCTCGCTGCCTCCTTAGCCGCGTCAAATATCGCCTCAAGAGAGTCGTCCTTTATGGGGATGACATAGCAATTGAGCAGGGTCACCTTCCTCGGATTGCCAGCACCATGCATTATCCTTCCGCCGGGGACAAAGCGAAAGTCCTCAAGTAACCAAAGGAAGTTCTTCTCCCACAGCTTCTGAAGCTCTGGTGTCCGCTCAACCGAAGCTATCTCCGAGGCTACTCGCTTCCACATCTCCCTCGGCGTCAGCTCAACAACGGTGCCGTCATTTGAGCGCAATGCATACTTTTCCAAGAAGACGCGCGCTCGCAACTCATCACCATTGAAGAACTGGAGCGTCTCCGCTGGCAACCCCGCTGCCCTTGCGCCTGCTGCATCCGCGCCGCCCATCTCCCCCACCTCCGTTCGGCATCTCCGATTACCTACTAAATATAGCCATCTTAACGGCTATGGCACACAACATATTGTGCGCAATTAAATTATGCCCCGCTGGGTCGCATCTGTTAATACGCCTCCATAGGCATGCAAACTGCGCTTTGAGAGGGAGAGCCCTCAAGATGCCCCCGAGCTATTCTGAGGGGTATTGCGCTGCGAGTTGATCAAGCACTATTGATCCACTCAGTGCCCCAGACTGCGTTGCGACTACATAAATTGCATTCAGTGTCAAAGGCGGAATCGCCTCCGCAGGCACTGCGGCTTCAACTGAACGCCATTCCCCACGCCATGTTATGCTGCTTGCCAGAGTCAAATAAAACACCCTGCCAATTGCATCCCTTATCTGCGCCCTCAGCCACACCTTGCTGCCATCCCCATGCACAGCGCACCGCAGCTTCAGCGGAGAACCAATGGGACGATTGAAAACGAGATACGCAGCCCTCGTAATGTAACCGGAGCCGAGTTCAAATGAAAACTTCAAAGCTCTTCCCTTTGACAGCGCCGGGTTGCTCACAAGCTCACAATTCGCTTTTACTGTCCCATCGGATGGGACACATCTGATTGAGATGCCCTTCAGCGAATCAAACTCCTCAAGTATCACCCAGCGCTTCCCAACATGGACATCAACATGCGTCTTAGCGCCATAAAGCGTCAATGTCAGCCCTGTGCGCCCAACATTGCTTTTGGCGGATAAGGTCATCGCGCTGGCGTCAAACTCAATCAACTCGCCATCAAACTCAGCCCTCACATCGCTTGGGTTATAGTGAAGCTTGTATCCGTCGTCAGTCTCGGCAAGCAGGTGAAGTTTGATGCGCTCGTTCGGCTCAAGGACGATGCGCCTCGGAATGGGAATCAACACTTTTGGCACTCGGTGAACGAAGACAACGGCTTCTCCCGATATGCCTCTTGTTGGATCTATTGCACGCAAGACAAATTTCGCAGGTGCATCACCAACTTGAGAGTCGGCAATTTTAAGGGTTGGGATTGCCCCAAGTTCAACCTCACTAAACCCCCTCTCAACTTCAAACCTGATAGCGCCGTGCATTTCAACCCTGTGGCAGGCATCGTCTTCAAGCCAAAGCCTCAACGGTATGCGCGCATTGGGAAGAGCGTGAATGACCTGCGGCTCTATGGCGATATGTGTTGGCTCACCAATTGGCATGGGATTAAACACCACTATGGCGTTGGCTATTGGGCGAGGCACGCCATCCGATGGCACTACGACCTCATCTGAAACGCACATACCAGTAGAGCTGCCACAATCAAGCATCATCGCCTCTTTGCATCCGAGCTGAACCATAAGCTGCGCAAGTTGTGTGGCATTAATTCCGATTCCACCGCGGATGGGATCGCCCGCAACAGCCACAAAGATAATGCTCTCCTCGCTTAGCCCAACAGCAGAGCGCGGATATTGCTGAGATACCATTTCGGGCTTAAAGTTCTCCTCGCGCCATTCAACGCTCACATTGCCATCTCGCACCAATCTCGGACCTGCTCCAACTGCCCAAGAGATGCCCGCCCCTGCTGGCTGCACCTCCGTCCGTATTTCCAATTCATCACCGACGCGCACACTGCTTAAGGTGCCAACTGCCTTGCCCCTCGCTGCAATGACTATTCCATCACTCGGTATCTCAATGCTCCCGCCGTTGGTAACTGATATGACTGTCACCCTCAAAATGCCATTGGGGCGGAGCGGTAAGTTATGTGCTTTGGCAACGACTTGAATGGCATCCCACTCAGATGGGCAGTATGTCCACCTGCCAAAACGGGATGTGAACATGGTCACGCCATTTGCCACAACGCCCTGGTTGAGAGCCACTATGGGCACGGTCGCATCTTTGAGCAATAACTCAACGCGCCCACTTAAGCGCTCAATCTCAATATCACCGTTCTCCCAGCAGACGAGGGCTGAACGAGAATTCGGCGGTGAGATCAATTCACCGCGCCAAACGAATAACCCTATTGGTGACATTCGGTATACGCCCGTGCCAGCCATAAAGTAGCCGCCGTTAATCGCACCGATTGCTTTCATTCCCGTGAACGCCTGCGCGTCTTGGACTATATCCCGTATCGGCTTTAAGCCAACGCTGTGGATGTTTGCAAGCATCGGCTCTGCGGCGAAGCTACCACTGAAGCGCTTTTGGCAGACAAGCGCATGCACAACTATGGGCTGCGGTTGCTCAAGCCTGAATGAGACATATTCCACTCCTTGACCAACACGCCTTGTGAGCCAACCTTTAGCGCCCTCAACTATCGGTATGGCTGCGAGTGGCATAATCGCAGGCTCGCCGATGAGCAACACCATGATCGCAATGATGCTCAACCTCGCTGTCCAAATGCGAGGAGGGGCGATGGAAGTCCTATGCTCGCCGATTGATTTGCACTTCGTTGAGCACCCTTGCAAGCTCATCCCGTGAGGTGATGTTGACTCGTGATCGCATGAGCTTTTCCAGAGCGCCATGCATCAAACACCTCGCACTCACAAACGCCCTCTCAAACCCACCAATCTCAAGCAGCGAGGTTATAATTGCCACACCGGCATAAAACACCGATGCCCTCTTGGGCTCAAAAGCCAAGAGCGCCTCGCAGTCAGCAAGCGACATGCCGCTCAGTCTCTCAAGTGTGGATGTCAAGTATGCCTTAGTCAAAACAGTGCCATGTATCGCCTCGGTTGAAAAGGAGAGCTTGTTATGAACCAGCATCGCAAGCGCTACCGCTGTCCCACCCGAAACGATCATGTGGCTTGCCTCGCGCATGACTTCCGCATATGGCGAAAGTGTTGCCCGAATGAGGGAGTGCAGCCTTAAGCGCTCGCTATCGGGTATTGGATATGCTGTGATGAACTTGCGCGTGAGCTCCCTTGAACCGATGTTCAGACCATGCACTGAATATAAACTGCCAGCTGCGTCTCCTATGACTAATTCGGTTGAGCGTCCTCCGACATCAGCAAAGGCAATGCTTGGTAGCGAGCTTCTGTCAATGAATGACATCCCCGAGATGGCGCCGATGAAGCCCAAGCATGCCTCCGCTGGTTGCGAAAGCGGAATGATCGGTATACCTGTGCTGCCTTCCAGCTGCGAGATAATTTGGTCTGCGTTTTTGGCGTCGCGAAATACCGCCGTTGCAAGCGCGCACACCGGGGTAGCGTCAGCTTCCACTGCCAACCTGACGAACCTATTTAGCGCCATCACCGTCGGTATCAAACCATCAAAATTAATCTCTCCCCTCTCATTGACTGCATCCGATGCGCCCGTTATCTCACCGCCGATGAAACGCTCAATCAACTTCTCATCTGCCCACTCGGCTATCAAATACCTGACCGCATTTGAACCGATATCAAAGCACGCCAAGCGCACCGTCAATCACCCGTAAAAAACCGCAGCCATCGGTCACATGCGTATGACCGATGGCTGCATTTCATCCGATCATCAGCTCAGATGAATCAGCTGCGTCATCATGCGCCACCGACAAGTTACATATCACAGACCTGCCATCGCCTTCACAACATCGGCTCTGCTGACTATGCCCACGACCTTGCCCTCCGAAACCACCGGCACGCGCTTGATCTTGCGCTTTGCGAGAATGGAGATTATCTCCTCAAGCGGCGTATCGGGTGATACGGTCACCACGCGCTTCTTCATTATGTCACCCACTGTCTTTGCGCCTGCTGGCTTTGCGAGAACATCAGCCTCAGTGACGATGCCAACGAGGCGCTTGCTCTTCAAGTCCTCAACCACTGGCGCACCGCTTATCTTGTGCTTTGCGAGCAACGCAGTCAGCTCATTGATTGATGTGTCGGGAGTGACACACACTACGCGCTTCGTCATGATATCACTTGCCACTTTCGCCATTACACCTCACCTCCATACATGCGATATTTGAATGCTATCTCACTTTTGTAGCATAGCGAAAGATGTTACCCTCTGTCAAGAGCTAATCTATACGCCATAGTAAAGCCTTATCGCGAGCTCCCTTGGCAAGCCAGCCTCAATTATCTTCTGGGCAGCCTTATCAACATCGTATTCCACTCGCTTGATTGTGACCTCCCCAGAGTCAACATCGTAGACTGCGAAGCTCGCCATGCGGTTATAATCCCTTGGCTGACCAACGCTCCCGCAGTTGATGATGTAATGAGCCTGCTCCAATATTCGGATTGAACCACCCCTTGAAAGGCTGACCCTTCCCATTGTTTTTGTCCTCGGATACCACTCATAAGCCTCCGCGACATGCGTATGACCGCAAAACATCACCCTCACATCAGGCGGCATTCGCTTCATGGATGCAAGGGCTATTTCCTCGCTCAAGATGTATTCCTCAAGCGGATCACGAGTTGAGCCGTGAACGGCGATGAGCAGATTGTCAATCCTCTTTACCGAGCTGAGCGACTTCAAGAACTTAAGGTTCTCCTGACTCAGCTGTTGCCTCGTCCAGAGTATCGCGTCCTTGGCGAATGGATTGAACCATTGTAGGTCCATCATCCCGATGACAGCCGCATCGTGATTTCCCATCAGGATGACGCTACATGTGTTTCTGATGCGTTCACAGCATTCGTTTGGGTTAGCGCCGTATCCGACAACATCGCCGAGGCATATCACTTCATCGGCATCGCCCAACTCTTCCAACACCCGCTCCAACGCTTCAAGGTTGCCGTGTATGTCGGATATGATTCCGTAGCGCATACCATTCACCTGCCGCCACTCTCGCATCAATGCTCGGCAGCTTGCCCATCAAATGCGCACACGGGATTCAACTTGCCATGCGCGGTTGAATCCAAATCTGGGGCGGTAAAACTCATAGCTCCACGAAGTATGTTTCGCACACTATGTCTATTAGCTCCCTCGTGAGCTTTGGTTGGATGCCCATGTAGTTGCAATAGTCAATGAGCTGCAGCATAAGGTCGCGAGGGTGAACGGCTCGCAGTTCCCTTCCAGCCTGCCTGTAGTGCTTTTCAAGCAGGTAGTCAACGACATCTTGGTCATACTCAACCCCGAAGGCGGCACACACCCGTTTGAATATCTCAATGAATTCCTCCTCGGTTGGATCGCCAACCTCAATCTTGTATCGTATTCGCCTGAGGAAAGCCTCCTCAACAAGCTCCCTCGGATTTAGGTTTGTTGAGAAGATGATGAGCACATAGAATGGAACGCAGATTTGCTCCCCAGTTATGAGGGTGTGGAAGTCAACCTGCTTCTCAAGCGGAACTATCCATCGGTTGAGCAAGTCCCTTGGCGGGACTTGCTGTCTTCCAAAGTCATCGATCATGAACGCTCCACCATTCGCCTTCATCTGGACTGGAGCGGTGTAGAATTTGAGCGAGCGATCGTAATGGAGTTCAAGGTGCTCAAGTTTCAGCTCGCCACCGACAACAATGAATGGCTGCTTGCAAACTATCCAACGCTGATCAAATTGCTGCTCTCCAGCCCTCCGCGCCCTATCGGTTTCGTCCAACTTCACCGGCTCATGGTATGCAGGATCAAAATAGCGTATGACTTGTCCGTGAGTTTCAATCGCATATGGGATGACAACTGCGCCACTCATCGCCCTTGCAAGCCTTTCAGAGATGGATGTCTTTCCATTCCCCGGGTTCCCGTAAAGGAAGAGCGACCTGCCGGAATTGAAAGCCGGTCCGAGCTTCCTGAGCAATCGCTCGTTTATCACGAGGTCACTGAGAACCTGCCTGAGAAGCTGATCAGTAATACCAGACCATTGAGTCCTGTTGTATTGCATCTGCTGAACATAGTGGCTCAACGGGACTGGTGCAGGACCAACATAACCGTTGTATTCAAAGATCTCCCTCGCCCTTTGTATACCCTTTGATGTGAGCCCAAGTTCCCATTGAGTTTCAAACCTGCTAATCCCCCTCTTAACCTCAACTAACTCCTCATGCCTTAGCCTGCTCAGGATGATTTGAACAATGTTGAAGTATGGGAGTTTAAGAGCATCTGAAAGTTCCCCCGAGAGCATAGTGCCGCGTGTGTAAAGTGTCTTGAGTATGAGCTCGGCAATGAAACTCTCCTTTAAGCCAGTCTCCTCAATGCTCGCCGGAGCCAACGGTCTATACGGTGGGACTTGCTCCCGCTTCACCTCCTCAACTTCAACGCCTAAAAACTCTCCGAGGGCATATTTGGCTTCCGCCATAAACCTTTCACCTCGCATTCACATTTCGTCCTGCTGCATGAAACGCTCAGCACTATGCCATTTATTCCTCTCCGAGCTCCTTAGCCACTGCGTGTATTGGCGCTATCAACTGTGGATCAAATTGCTTTCCGGCACCCTTATCAATCTCGGCGAGTGCCTCCCTCAAACTCATCGCCGGTCTGTATGGGCGTGGCGAGATCATTGCGTGCAGCGCATCACAAATGTGAATGATGCGAGCACCAATTGGTATCTGCTCACCTGAAACACCGCCCGGATAACCACTGCCATCATAATGTGTATGGTGGTAAAGTATCATCGGGACGATTCGGCCCAAAAACTCAATTGGTCGTATCATCTCGGCTCCGACAACACAATGGTTCCTCACACGCCTCAGCTCTTCTTCCGTCAACCTCCTCGGCTCAAGGTAGAGTCTTTGCGCATCATTGATTAAGCCTATGTTGTGTATCCCAGCGGCGTATTCAATCTCTTCAACTTGTGCATCCGGCAAACCAATCATGGCTGCCACTTTGCCCGCTGATTGGCGAACTCGTTTGCAATGCCCAATCATGTATTCAGTTTGCGCCTCTATAGCCTCCACGATGAGCGATGCAGCCTCATAGAACACTTGCTTCAAGTCGGCGAGCTTTCCGGTGCCAAGCACACTGACACCCTCTGCTTCCCCAAGGAATCGGATGATGTGCAATATGAGCGAGTAAAGCAACGGCTTTACCTCTTCGCTATGAAGGAAGGTTACATCCGGGTTAGATGCGCGGACTTCAGCGAGCCAACTTTCAAGCAGATCATATGATGAGTCTTCAAGGCGCCTTATAAGCCTTCGGATCACCTCTACATGCTCTGCTGCCACTTTCTTCACCTCCATCCGTTCGCCATAAGTAAGGATGCTATCACGCTGTGGTCGTGCATCTCACCCGCCGCTCAGCTTGCCCCGCAGTGAGCTACATGCACCCAACGAACGAGCTCACAATCGGTTCAAACGCGCTGATGTGGTGCCCAGTTAAACGGTGCTTATCCAGTGCACTGGTCTCGTGCGCTAAATTTATTGTGAGCTTGCTGAGCACATAAATGCATGCAACTCGCTGTAGGGGCAAGATGAGGTGATAACCATGCCGCAAGTTAAAGTGGGAATACAGCTCATCATATATGGGGAACGGGTAAGGGAAGACCTTGCGAGCGTGTTGAGTGAAGTCAAGTCCTGCGGGTTTGAAGGGATTGAGACGGGCAACCTCTTCAACATTTCCCCGCCTGACAGGGTCATGGAACTGCTCAGAGAACACGACCTCTCAGTTGCGGCTGTGCATGTTGGTTACAGCGATGTTGCCGATGAGGAGAAGCTTTCAAAGCACATAGAGTATTTGAAGCGAGTGGGTGGGAAGTTCCTCATCTGCTCGGGTGTGGCACAGGCTGAGGGAATAAAAGCATATGAAGTGGCAGCGGAAACTTTTAACGCTGTCGGGAAGAGATGTATGAGCGAGGGGTTGACCTTCTGCTACCACAACCACGCATGGGAGTTTGAGCAGTTTGACGGGGTCAAAGGCATACACAGATTGGCTGAGTTGACGGACCCAGAGCTCGTTCGGCTATGCGTTGATGTGTATTGGGTTACGGTTGGCGGTGAAGACCCAGTTGAGTTCATACAACGCTACATATCCCGTTCACCGTATTTTCATTTCAAGGATGGCGCTCCCGGGGAATTCACAGAGCTCGGGAAAGGTAAGGTCAACCTCGCCGGCTGCTTGCAGGCAGCACTGGCTGCCAACGCTGAGTGGATCATCTACGAACAGGACAGGACAAGCAAGCCAGTAATTGAGTCAATTCAAGAAAGCCGAGAGTATCTTCGGAAGCTCGGTGTGTGATGAAATTTTATTTCGTGTGTGCCAGAGGATGAGGTGGATTGAGGGGACGGGTTAGTCAAGTTCCTCAAGCTCTTCAAGCTCCTTGGCGATGTGCTTTTGGATGAAATTAACATATGTCTCGCCGCGCCTGAAAAAGGTGTTGCTTATCACTCGCTTGTGAATCGGTATGGTTGTCTTCACGCCCTCAATAATGCATTCATCAAGCGCCCTTTGCATGCGTGCAATGGCTTCATCCCTATTGCGACCATATGACACCAACTTGCACAGGAGTGGGTCATAGTAAGGGCTGACTGTGTATCCGCTATAGATGTGCGTATCAACTCGTATGCCGGGACCGCCTGGCGGAATGAATTGAGTTATTAATCCGCAGGATGGTGCGAAGTTGCGCTTTGGGTCTTGAGCAGTTATGCGGCACTCAATTGCATGCCCACGAATTTCAACTTGATGTTGCCTTACGCTCAAGCGCTCACCAATAGCTATCCGTATCTGCTCCTTAACTATATCAATCCCAGTGACCATTTCGGTGACGCAGTGCTCAACTTGCAGCCGTGTGTTCATTTCAATGAAGTAGAACTCGCCATCCTTATCAAGGAGGAACTCAACCGTGCCTGCGTTGACATACCCAACTGCTGCAGCGACTCTCAATGCGGCTCTTCCGAGGCGTTCTCTCAACCTCGGGTGGGTGATGGTTGCGACCGAAGGAGCTTCTTCAATCAGCTTTTGGTGGCGCACTTGAATTGAGCATTCCCTCTCACCGAGGTGAACGAGGTTGCCGTGCTCATCAGCCAGGATTTGCACCTCAATGTGCCTCGGCTCCTCAATATACTTCTCAATGTAGCATGAGCCATCGCCAAAGGCTGCCTCAGCTTCAGCACGCGCCGTTGCGAGTGCTTTGAGCAAGTCGGAATCAGTGTGGACGACACGCATTCCCCTTCCACCGCCACCCGCAGCCGCCTTGATGATGACCGGGTAACCTATCTCCCTCGCAGCTTTAAGCGCCTCTCGCTCATCGGTCACTTGGTGATATCCGGGGAGCACACGCACATCTACCTTTTCAACGAGCTCCCTTGCCTTAATCTTGTTGCCGAGAAGCTCAATCACATCCGGTGGCGGTCCAATGAACTTGATGTTGTAGTGAGCGCATATCTCAGCGATGTTTGGATCCTCAGCTAAAAACCCATAGCCCGGATGAATTGCATCCGCACCAGTTACGAGAGCGGCACTTATGATGTTGGCAATGTTAAGGTAACTCTCCTTTGGCGATGGCGGTCCTATGCAAATTGCTTCATCTGCCATCCTTACATGCAAGGAGTCCCTATCGGCCTCCGAATACACAGCAACTGTGCGAAGCCCAAGTTCCTTGCACGCCCGTATTATGCGCAATGCGATCTCACCGCGATTGGCTATCAACACTTTTGAGAACATGTCTCACCGCCCCTTGGCATCCAATTCGTTAGGCGATTGGATGCCATTATGTTTGACACCAAATTCGGAGCTGCTGTTTGAGCTGCCCCATCAGTAGACGATATGCTTACCGAGAGGGAAGTTCGCAGCTCAATACTTTGGATGCTGCGGACAGGCAACCCTCCCAGTCTGAGGATCGTAGATATATGCAGCACCAGTTACAGGGCATGTAAGGGTTACACCCGGAGGAGCATGCAATTCCTTTAGCGAGGCGGGATTTGAGCCATGGTCAATCTGATACATCGTTATGAGTTGCCTCAGCTGTTGCAGGTTGTTGAGGCATTCAACTCCTTTCCCCTTCTCCATCACCTTGCCCAATGTGGTTTCGGCTTTCCTCTGCTCTTCCTCAACACTCTTCACTTTGTTATACCCGATGTAGAATGTGCCGATGAGCAGGGCTATGATGATGAGGCTAATCAACATGCCGAGCAAAGTCTGCGCCCTCCTGTGGTTCAAGTTGTCAATTGCACACAACATCTTCATCACCTCACTCGGTTGTTTTCGCTCAACTCCGGCAATGGCTCAAGCACCATTAATGGTTGTCCATATTCAACGACTTGTCCATCGCCAACGAGTATCTGAGTGATGATGCCCTTTGTTGGGCTGCGTATCTCATTCGGCACTTTGAGGGATTCAACGATGCATACGACTTGTCCCTCTTCAACCATATCGCCAACTTCAACAAGTGGCTTACCTCCGGGAGGGTAGTTGCGATGGAATGTTCCCACCCACGATGATGTTATCATGACTTGCTTTGGCTGTTCCTGATGAACTTGCTGTATTGGTTGCGCCGCAAGCAAAGCGATGTCACGCTTTATCGTTATGCGTCCTTCACCCGTGCGTATCGTGAGCTCGGTTAATTGCGCACTGTGCATCAGTTCAATGAGCTTGCGCAGCTTCTCAATGTCTATCTCAATCATCCCCCAGCGCCTCCGTGAACAAACTCCAAATGCCACACCGCCGTTAAGCAACGCTATTAATAGCATTGCACGCTTATGCGGACACTGCTATTTGCCTCCACATCTCTAACCGCTACTGACCTTGACCGGAATTGTCCAAAACTATGGACGCACTTGAGTAATAATTGGGAAGGTGACTGCTTTACATTGGCAATGGTTGCCCTGAAGCTTGAGTGCAGTTGCGCGATGCTACCGAAGGCGTCTGAATCTGAACATGCGCGAGCATGAGCAAGTATGAGGCAGGGTCATTTCAAGCAATGTCAAAGAGGCGGTGATGGTAATCTACACACGCCATCCACTTGATGCCATTACAAAAGGCTACATTGAGAGCGAGGTCATCGGGGCAAAATGGTAAGGAGCTTAATGGTCATCCATGTTGAGTGGGGAAGGCACTGGTCTGGCGGAACGCAGCAGGTCGCTTTGCTTTTGGAAGGTTTGGCGCAAAGAGGGATCAACAACTACCTCGTTTGTCAGGAAGGTTCAATGATTGCCGAGCGGATGCACGGGAAAGTGCCGT
>Ga0209080_1000067_pt1 | contig 78110 bp, 84 predicted proteins | sample JNZ110809AmetaG_FD_184123 | JGI IMG/M metagenome (GOLD analysis project Ga0209080, IMG submission 184123) | Hot spring microbial communities from Jinze hot spring, China to study Microbial Dark Matter (Phase II) - JNZ 110809A (SPAdes) (version 3) ...
TGGAACAACCCATACCTAATAAAAATAGAGAAAGAAGGATACGAAGAAAAAATACTCGGAGTATACAAGACAGAAAAAGACATAAACATAGGAGACATATTCCTAAAAAAACCAAATAAAAACCCAACCCCACCAACATCCAATCAAACAAGTCCACTCAGCTAAAACTTTCACAGTTCCCATTAAACTTTAAAGCAGAAATTGCGTGATATTGAGGATCTGCTCTGTCAACCTAATCCTGGGTCTCTTGGTAAAGGCCTTAGCCAATAGGAAGGAATCCTTGCGAAGACTTAATATTCTACTAGATGAAAATATTGGTCTCAGAGTCCATGAAGACGTTGCATATATAAGCGTATAAAAACACCTTGCTCCAAAAATATTTTTGAGAAGAAAGATCTCATTGATTTTAATCAATGTTAACAAGATTGATATGGTAAGAATCCCTTTTAAATTTGTCGGGCAACTTTAATGGTTGGTGAAGGCTGATTATGTGCCGTTATATGAACGCAAAGTATAATATAAGGGTTAATTCTATAAACCCAGGATTTATTGATACACCTTTACTCCACTCAATTTGGAAGGAAACGTCTGAACATGCAAAAGAATTATTAAAGTCCGTTCCCTTAGGCAGATTAGGTAAACCAGAAGAAATAGTCTCACTTATAACGTTTCTCTTGTCTGACGAAGCATCATATATAACTGGAGCAAATATAATTGTTGATGGAGGCTATATAATCTATTAACGTCCAAAACGCGCCGCATTATGCTACTTCTGAGAGCGTTTATAATGGGCTTTATGTCGCAGTCTCTCCTCCATCTACAATAATAGCCGACCCAGTGACGTATGAAGCTTCATCGGATGCCATAAAGACGACTATTTTCGCTATCTCTTCAGGCGAAGCTAGTCTCCCAAGGGGAACCCTAGCCTTAAGTGCATCATCGATGCCGGGGATCTTCTTCCTCCAGCCCTCTATGAGGGCGGTTTCGGTTGGCCCCGGAGCTATAGCCACGACACGAATGTTGTTTTTAGCATATTCAAGAGCAGCAACCTTAGTCAATTGAATGACAGCGCCCTTAGATGCGCAATAACAGCTGAATCCCGGTATCCCTACGGTTCCCACAGCTGATGCTATGTTAATGATTACTCCTTTACCCTGCTTTAACATGTATGGAATCGCATATTTCATACCGTAGAATACGCCCTTCACATTAATATTTAATGTCATGTCGAGGATGTCAAGAGGTGTTTCATGGATCATGTAAGGCCCCGGGGCTACTCCGGCATTATTAACTATAATATCTATTCTTCCAAAGGTCTTCACAGCTTTCTCTATTACAGCCTTTACATCCTCATGCTTACTTACATCCGCATGAATAAATATGGCCTCGCCCTTTTCATCCTCAATCTCACGAACCGTCTCCATTCCTTTCTCGTCGTTGATATCCGCTACGACCACTTTTGCACCCTTCACGGCGAAGAGCTTACATATTGCTTTGCCGATACCAGAACCCCCGCCAGTTACTATAACAACCTTATCTTTAAGAGACATAACCCACCCCCTCCAAAAGTTAATTCTCTGAATATATAACCCCTTAGTAAGACGTAAAAGCTATTTCTGCAGCCCTTCTACATACTGAGCTCTCAGTAGCGTAGTTTGAGGAGCCAAAAGTGTAACATAACTTTGAACCGCCGGCTCTTTTGATCACCAACATAGAAGATAACAGACTCGGGCCTATACCCATCACTTATCTCCTTAAGTTTAGAGACAATAATATTGTAAGCCTTATCACATGAAACCCCTAACCCATCCGGATCGGGCAATTTCTTATTTCTTGTTCTCACAATTAGATATAGAGTCTCTTTTGGTGGTGGCGTATCTGCGGCAAAATATAAGCCTTTAAGCATGGGTCGACGGAGATTCTGACCAACTTTCAACTTTTGCTAGAAACTTTATACCGCACATTGGTACCGCACATTGGGAATCTCATTACATGCATCATCCTAATATCTCGGTTTAATGATCTTTTTTGTACAAAAAAGATTTAAATAATACATTTTTACACATTTTAGTTCTATAATGTACAGGTGAACGTGTATGGGTGATCCACTTTAGCACATTAAGATCTATTGGTATCGATCAGATCTCCGAGCCTATAAAATTTAGAAGAATGCCATATAAGGCCCCAGTAGACGTGTTCCTGAGGATTTGCGGGAGTTATGAAAACGCTTTTCTCTTGGAGTCTCTGGGCTGTGATGCCCCTGAAGAGTCGGCTAGATTCTCTTTCATCGGCTTTGATCCAGACATTATCATCAATGTTAAGAATGGCGTTGCCACTATTAACGGAGATCGCTTCGAAGTTTGTGATCCACTTGAACCCATTAAGGCTTTGTTGAAAACTGGTTCTTCATCAAATACATTTAAGTATATTGGTGGCGCTGTTGGATACATCTCCTATGATGCTATACGCTATTGGGAGAGATTACCCGGTGTGCCTATAGATGATCTAGGCTTCCCCGATGTTGAGATGGGGATATACAATGATGGTATAATCTTTGATCACGAGTGCCGCGAGGTCTTTTACTTTTATAGGGGAAAAAGCCGATATGAGGAGGTTTTGGCACAGATTGATAAACCAGTAGAGGTCTTAAGCCTAAACTTCACTACACCGAAGGTTAATATTGAGGGCGACCGCTATAATAGGATGATAGAGAGAGTTAAGGAATATATCTACTCCGGGGATGTCATCCAAGTTGTCTTATCAAAGAGATTTTCAGCAGGTTTCAAAGGGAGCTTCGAGAAATTTTACTTAAATCTTAGGAGAATTAACCCATCACCCTACATGTTTTTCATAAAGATGGGTAAGCGCTTCATAATTGGGTCAAGTCCCGAGACTCTTATTAAAGCTAGGAATGGCATTGTCGAAACGTGTCCAATAGCGGGGACCAGACCTGTGACTGGCGATCCAGAGAAAGACCTATTGCTTAAAAATGATCTAATCAATGACCCTAAGGAGATAGCTGAGCATGTGATGCTTCTTGACTTAGCTAGAAATGATATTGGCATGGTTTCCGAGTACGGGAGCGTTAAAGTCACGGAATTAATGAAGGTCTATAGGTATAGCCATGTTCAACATATTGTTTCAAAGGTTGCTGGAAAGTTGAAAAGAGGACTTGACTGTTTTGACGCCTTTAAGGCTACTTTTCCAGCGGGGACCGTCTCAGGTGCTCCCAAGGTTAGAGCTATGGAGATAATTGATGAATTGGAGGGCTTCCGCAGAGGACCATACGCTGGCGCGGTCGGCTACTTTTCATATAATGGAAACATGGACTTTGCGATAGCAATAAGGACTCTCTTCGCCAAAGATAATAGGTTTCATATACAGGTTGGCAGCGGAATCGTCGCGGACTCAACTCCTGAGGGAGAGTGGCTTGAAACGGAATTTAAGGCTAAAGCCTTAATCAAGGCCTTAGAGGGGGCTGAGTGATGTGAAGGTTCTCATAGTAGATAATTACGACTCCTTCGTCTATAACCTTGCTCAATACGTGGGTGAGCTTGGCGGTGAGCCAATAGTCCGCAGGAGCGGTGAAATAACCCTTGAAGAAGCAATCAAAATAAACCCAGAGAGGATCATCTTGTCACCCGGCCCAAGCCACCCAGCCAACAGAAAGTATTTTGGCATATGCTTAGAGTTACTTTCAAGCTTAAGCAAATATATACCTACATTAGGCGTCTGTCTCGGGCACCAAGGCATAATATATGCGTTCGGTGGCAGAATTATACGAGCGAAGAGAATTATGCATGGTAAAACAAGCCTTATAGCACATGATGGCCTCAGCATCTTTAGGGGCGTTAAAAATCCATTTAGGGCGACTAGATATCATTCGTTGGTCGGCGATGAAAGCACACTCCCTCAATGCCTTAAGGTCACTGCGCGTTCGCTCGACGATGGCGAGATTATGGGCGTGCGCCACACAGTCTACCCAATAGAGGGAATTCAATTTCACCCAGAGTCAATTCTCACATCAGAGGGAAAGAAAATTATAAAAAATTTTTTAGATCTAGGGGTTAAGCATGATAGTTGACTGCATAAAGAAGGTTGTGGTGCATAGGTCTATCATATCAAGAAGCTTAGGGAGCGATGATAAAGACAATGACTGCAAACGATATTTGGCAGTTTTATTCCAAGTGCGGTGAATGCCTATGGCGGGGTCTGCATACTTACATGCCCTTAGCTGTACTAAGACCGAGACTAAAGAGGTGATCTAAGAGGCGGAGAGCGATCTCGCCGTTGCGGCCGGAAGCCAGCATACTCCGCCTATAACCTCAAGCCGCCTCTCAAAGCCATGTATATCGAGGCCCACGCTAAACTCACTTTCACTAGACTTAAAAGGAGGGGATATGGAAAAGGGACTTGAACCCGGAGAACTGGAGCCCCGGGCGGGATTTGAACCCGCGACCCGCGGCTTACAAGGCCGCTGCTATAACCGCTAAGCTACCGGGGCTGGCTTACTTGAATTTATTGCTTTCTAACTCTTACTTAATATTTACTTGCTTATATATGTCCTGTATTTAAGCAGATAATTGGGTGTTAGCTAAATTGTTTTAGGAGTGAAATCGCCTTGGCTGGTGAGATTAGAGAAGGCGATTATGTCCTGTTATATTTGGATAATAAGAGGACTTATTTGATCAGAGCTGAGAGGGGTAAGGTTTTTCATACGCATAAGGGTGTTGTTAAGATTGATGATTTTATTGGTCGAGAGTTTGGTGTAAAGGTTAAAAGCAGTACTGGTGTGGAGTTTATTGTGTTTAAGCCTAGTATAAGGGACTATGTATATAAGAGTCTTAGGGGTACACAGATAATATATCCTAAAGATATCGCCCTCATAATATTGTATGGCAATATTCAGCCGGGGAGTAGAGTGGTGGAGGCTGGAACAGGCGTGGGGGCCCTCACAACAGCGTTAGCCAGCTATGTTAGGCCAAATGGAATGGTGTATAGTTATGAGATTAGAGAGGAGTTTCTAAATGTTGCACGTAAGAATCTTGAAAGGGCTGGTCTGCTTGAATATGTTGAGTTGAAGAATAAGGATATAACTCAGGGGATTGATGAGAGGGATATTGATGCTGTAATCCTTGATATGGCTACGCCTTGGCTTGTTGTTCCGCATGCTTATGAAGTACTTAAAGGCGGTGGTTTCTTTGTCTCCTTCAGTCCAACGATTGACCAAGTTATGAAGACTGTTGAGGAGCTGAGGGTCTATGGCTTCGCATATATAGAGACGATAGAGTGTCTTGTTAGGAGGATACATGTTGAGAAAGGTAGGACGCGCCCCGAGACATTGATGACGGGGCACACTGGCTATATGACTTTTGCGAGAAAATCTCTTAAAGAATCCTAATGTCCTCTTACCCCTCTCCTATATTGGGAGGATGTGTATGAATATCTTAAAAAAGATTTATAATTCTAAACTCTTCAGAGCTCTTCTTGAAGTAGCTTTCTCCTTCACCTTAGCCTTTTTACTCCTAGCATCCCTACGTGTAATCCTTGGCGTAGAGAGCCCCTTATTTGTTGTCTCTTCTGGAAGTATGATGCCAACGCTTAACATTGGAGACATCATAGTTGTTCAGAAGGTTATGCCGGCACAACTAGGCATTGGGGACATTGTAGTGTTTAGAAACCCGTATGTCCCATATGGGTCGCCGATAGTCCATAGAATTGTGAACATAAGGGTTGATGAGGAGGGCAATTATAAGATTTCCACTGTTGGGGATGCTATTGGCAGAGGAATAGATCAATTCTCCCCATGGGATGCTTCCCTCCTCATTGGTAGAGTGATTCTAAGAATTCCATATATTGGTAACCTATATCTGTTCATCTCCACTGAAGACAGGTCTATTACAATCATTACTTTCATTATTATTCTTCTTATATTGTTCTTATTCTTTGGCGGTGAAGGTAAGAAGGAGACGCAAAAGAAGGCACTGGGTTACACACGTCTTTTATACATTTTTGCAATAAATTCGTTGCTTATATGTCTCGTGATCTTTAGCCTTTGGGGGCTTGGGGCGTATGGCTTTGGTATGTTTGGAGAGTATCAACTGAACGCTGAGAGATATGGTGCTGAAAATGTTTTCCTAGTGATGGGCTTTATGACGTATAGAATCGACTGTCAAGTATACGGTAGAATACGTCAGGGGGCTTTGACATTCTCTTGGTTTCAATTTCTGCTTTTGGTCCTAATATTGTTCAATGTGACGGAAGTTTTAGTTCCAATCGTTCGTTATCGTTTAAATAGGGAATCCTCTAATAAAAATGAATAAACATAAATATGACCCCTTTATAAGCATATATTTTGGGGAAAAATTTATATGTCCCAGCCGCAACAGCCTCAAGTTAAAGTTAAGATAGAGAACGTTGTTGCTTCGGCGGTGCTAAATCAAAAGATAGATCTGAATGCTGTTGTTAAGGGTTATCCTGGTGTAGAATACCGTCCAGAGCAGTTTCCGGGGCTTGTTTTTAGGCTGAAGAGACCGAAGACCGCGACGCTAATATTTAGTTCTGGTAAGATGGTTTGCACTGGAGCAAAATCTGAGAAGGAGGCTCGTAGAGCGGTCATGAGGGTTATTAAGGAGCTTAAGAGAAGCGGGATAGTTATAGTCAGTAAGCCAGAATTAAAGATACAGAACATCGTGGCCTCGGCAAATCTCGGCGGAACAATTGATCTGGAGAGGGCTGCATATGTTTTGGGCAGGACGATGTATGAGCCAGAGCAGTTTCCAGGTTTAATTTATCGTATGGATGATCCGAAGGTCGTCATACTATTGTTTGCTAGTGGAAAGCTTGTTTGTACTGGAGCGAAGAAGGAGGATGATGTATACAGGGCTGTTGATAATCTTCTAAAGAAGCTTGAGAAGGAGAAGCTAATATATTACGAGCAGTAGCTCCCTTAACCTAAACTTAGCACCCACTTTGTTAGCAAAATCCTGAATCCTGGAAACATTTATTTCGGGCAAATTTACAGCAGTTATTTCAACATCAATATCGGCATTTTTCAGTTCATGAATAAATTTTATTACACTTCTATAGGCTTCCTTAAATTCTGGTCTACAAACTTTATTGTATGTTTCTTCGTCGTGCCCGTTTAAGCTAACGCTGACTGAATCGATGCCGGCAGCCTTTAGTTCACCTACTACATCTCTGCCCGGATTAAGCAGGAGCGCTTGCCCATTCGTGTTCAACCTAACTTTAAGAAAAGGATAATATCTTTTGACCCATCTAGTGACCTTTAAGAGGCAATCGAGCCTAAATGTTGGCTCACCAAAACCGCAGAAGACAACTTCCCTCCATCTCCTTTTCGAAATATGCTCTTTCAGCTCTTCGATGACTTTTTCAGCGTCTGGATCCTCGCTAAGCTTTAGTCTGAAGCCCGCTATTCCATCCCAGAAGTGCCTAAAGCAGAAGTAACATTTGTTAGAGCATCGATTAGTTATATTTAAATAAAGGGAATCTCCAATCCAGTAAATTATATCTTCATTTTTCTTAAGCATAACAACTAGATATTTACTTAAATTCTCCTTAAAACCTCTTTGATGAAGTACCGATGATTACAAATCCGCTCACTATCTGGCAGCCGGAGCAGGCTATGAAGACTGTTTCAAAGCCAAAATTGCTAACTATTATTGTGGCGATTAACGCTGCTATTGAGCCAGCTATCTCATAGGCTGACTCTGAGATTCCAAACATTAGGCCTCTCCTCTTCCTTCCACCGAGCTCAGCTATCATTGCTAACCTCGCGGGATCCTCAAGGGCATATGAGACTCCGAATAAGAACTCAAGTAAATAAAGCTGGATTATATTTGAGGCAAATATGTAGGCTATTGAGCAGATGGCACCTATTAGAACTCCAGCTAGGAAAATTCTTTCTTTGCCATAAACATCCACCATTTTTCCGGCTATTACCTTAAAGAGTGCTGATGTGAAGCCGAAAACAGTGAAGAGGAAACCAATATCTATCACGGAAACTGAAAAGCGGTTAAGAATAAAGAGTGGATAGATGGGGGCAAGCAGACCCATCGCTAGAGAACTTAGAAAGCTTAATGTGATCATGAGAGCTAGTCGTCTCTGCATAGGCGCCACCCCTGAAGAGAGTGGGATTGAAGACGCAACGCACAACTATTTCTTCCTTAAACTCGACAACCATTTCCTGATCTACTTGCCCCCATTCTCCCCAATATATTATATAAGCTCTGAACCATTAAAACCTTGTCAGTCACATTACTTTAGCATAACAAATCCATTCTTTATGGAACCTTAAATTTTCCTTTTAAAAGATCGCAATATAACCTTAAAATTACGCTTATGATTATTCATGAAATGTTAATGTTGGCCCGATTGCCCCTGTTTTTGAAGTGCTCCCATCCCCTCCTTTCTATAGGTATCCTTTTCCCATCAAAAACAGCTTCAATTCTTTTCTCGCCTATAGCCCTCCCTATCTCTGTTAAATGTTCTCCGATGTTCTCAAGAGCCCTTTTCGCATCATCCACCATTTCCGGCTTAATGGTTACAACGAGCTCATATTCCTCCCCGCCATATAAACTTAAATCCAGTGGGTCGAGACTATGCTCTGTGGCGAACTCTTCCACTTCAGGGGCTATTGGAATATTGTTTATTATGAAGCCGACTCCACTGGCTTCAGAGAGCTCATGTAAGCTCCACGCTAGACCATCACTTGAATCTATTGATGCCGTTAAGGCTCCAAGACCCGCCAGTAGTAAGCCTTCTTTAAGTCTCGCCCTCGGCATTAAAACAGCCTCTATTAAAGGTCTTTTGATATGCTCCGGTGCGCTTAATCCCTCAAGAAGAATTTTTAGTCCGGCCGAAGTCTTCCCAAATGGCCCCGTTACGGCAACTATATCCCCAGGTCTCGCTCCGCTCCGCTTAACTATTCTTCCCCTCTTACAGTAGCCGACAAGCATAAAGCATATAATTAGATCCTCAGCTTCATTTGTGTCTCCGCCTACAATGTAGACTTCATATTCTCTGGCCCCATCATTTAAGCCGAACGCTATCTCCTTAACATCCTCCTCCGTTAGGTCTGCTGGTAAACCTAAAGATACGAGCGCGGCTATCGGCTTGATGCCTTTAGCCGCGAAATCGCTTACATTCATAACCACAGCCTTCCTTGCAGCCTGCCTCAAGCTCATGCCTGGAGGAACATCGGTTTTACCTACAAGCATATCTGTCTTTAAGACAACTAAATTCTCCCCGTTAGCCGGGATTGCTGCGACATCATCTCCGAAGGGTATTGGCATATCTGGCATGAGATCAAGGGTCTCGATAAAAGTACTTATAACCCACCTCTCCCCCAACTCTCCAATTTTCCTCATTATCCCAGCCAAAACAGCTTACCTAAGATTATTTTTCTTGTCTCTAGATTATTTTATTTTTTGGTGGTGGCGGTGCAGAAGCATAAGATAATCACTTTAACTACCGATTTTGGCTTAAGGGACTCCTATGTTGCGGAAATGAAGGCAGTTATACTCTCAATATGCCCAGAAGCGTTCATAGTTGACATAAGCCATGAAGTTAGAAAGTTTGATATTAGGATGGGGGCCTTCTTACTGCTCCGTGCGGCAAGGTTCTTCCCTGAGGGAACAATACATGTTGCTGTAATAGATCCCGGTGTTGGAGCCGAGAGGCGCCCAATAATAGTTGAGACAGAAAGGTTCTTTTATGTTGGCCCTGACAATGGGGTTTTAATTCCATCAGCCCAGAAGGACGGAATTAAACATATCTATGTTATAAAGAACGAGAAGTATATGCTTAAGGAGGTTTCAAGGACATTTCATGGAAGGGATGTTTTTAGCCCGGCTGCAGCCTATTTAGCCATAGGTGTTCCCCCCTCCGAGTTTGGGCCGGAAATATTTGACCCAGTAGCTCCGAGCTTTACTAAGCCGGTTTTTTCAGATGACTTCATTGAGGGTGAAATTATATATGTTGATGACTTCGGGAACCTCGTAACTAACATAGAATACGGGGATCTGAGACTTATAGATGTTGAGGATGGGGACTATTTAGCCGTTAAGATTGGAAGGAGGGAATTAATGCTTAAGCTCTGTAAGGCTTATGGGGAGGTTCAGGTGGGTACTCCACTAGCGATAATTGGAAGCTGTAATCTCCTTGAGATCTCGGTTAATCAGGGAGATGCCTCTGCCTATTTCGGCGCCAATGTTGGCGAAAAAATACGCATTTACAGGAAAAACCTCTAGCGCTCCCTTCCTATAACTTGCGCTCCGCATCCTGGTTTGGCGCATAACGGCTTACTTTTTACGCCAACCTCCTTAAAAGCATCCCTCATTACTAATGCAACTTCGTTAGCATTCACCTTTTCGGAATCTACTAGAGCTATTACTGATGGCCCAGCCCCACTTATAGCGACCCCAGCGGCCCCAGCTTTAAGAGCTGCCTCCTTAACGTGGCTTAATCCCGGAATCAGGTGTGCTCTCGCGGGTTCGATGATGGCATCCATCATGCCCTTACCCATAACCTCAATGCTATTTAATGCTATTCCGGCTATAAAGGCTGCGGCCCGACCAATATTGTAAACCATACTTGAGAGGCTGACCTGCTTTGGCAGGACGGATCTCGCTAGTCTCGTGTCAACCTTTATCTCTGGTATAACTATTGCGAACTCGGCGTTCGGTGGAAGCTTCAACTTTAATACCTCAAGTGGCTCTCTAGAGACTATTAGTGTGAAGTCTCCCAAAATTGCGGCTGAGACGTTATCTGCGTGTGGTGAACCAGCAGAGGCAACTTCACCCATTGCCGCCGTCTCTATTAATTGAATTGGCGTTAAATTTAAGCCTAGAAGATCGTTTATGGCCACGGCGGTTGCTGCAGCACTTGCGGCACTACTACCCAATCCGCTTCCAGGCCTTATACCCTTATATACTCTTATCATCAGGCCGCATCTCTCCCTAGCCCTCTTCAGCATCTCCATTGCAACTATACCTGCGGTATTTTTTTCCGGCTCAACAGGTATCTCTCTAGAACCCTCTCCGTAAACCTCAATCTTAATTGCCTCGTCATTTATTTTCTCAACGGTAACCTTATCAAATAGAGCATTAAGGGCGACTCCGAAGACGTCAAAGCCAGCTCCGAGGTTTGCTGATGTTGCTGGCGCAACCGCTTCAATTAATGTTAAACCCAAAGGCACCACCAAAAACTAATTCCCTCCACCAACCTAGTTAAGTTTATCCTTAAAAGCGATTAGCAAGATCTGGCGCAGCAAACTTTTATTTCAGATAACTTAATAGTTTATATTTGGGCAATTCACCTTTTTCAATAATCAATTGTCTAATGGTGTGTTGCGATGACCGTCCCGCTAGAAAGAGTCGACAAATATGTTTGGCGCATACCGAAGTATAGGCCTGGCATGCGTGTTCCAGGCGTGGTTTTTGCAGATGATGATCTGCTTGAAAAGATGAAGACCGATAAAACCCTTGAGCAGTGCGCTAATGTCGCTTATTTGCCCGGCATATATAAGTACTCCATAACCCTGCCAGACGGCCACGAGGGGTATGGCTTCCCAATAGGCGGCGTAGCGGCAACAGATTATGAGGAGGGAGTGATTAGCCCAGGCGGTGTGGGATATGACATAAACTGTGGTGTAAGGGTTCTTGTAACAAATCTTTCGGAGAAGGATATCAGGCCTAAGCTAAGTGATCTGGCAACAACAATATTCCATAATGTTCCATGCGGTCTTGGCAGCCACAGAAAGGACTTCTCAGTCTCCATGAATGAGCTTGATAAAATAACTAGGGAGGGTGTACCTTACTTAGTGGATAAGGGCTATGGATGGAAGGAAGATATCGAGCACTGCGAGGAGCGTGGCTGCATGCCAGGTGCAAACCCAGATAAAGTTTCGAGTACGGCGAAGAGGAGAGGCGCTCCGGAGCTAGGGACACTTGGCTCAGGAAACCATTTCCTAGAAATACAGAAGGTTGATAAGATATTTAATGAGAGGGTTGCGAAGGCTTTTGGGATAACCCATGAAGGCCAGGTTACCGTGATGATTCATTGTGGCTCTCGTGGGTATGGGCATCAGATATGCTCTGATTACTTAAGAGTTATGGAGAGGGCTGTGCACAAGTATCGTATAGAGTTGCCGGATAGGGAGCTCGCATGCGCACCAGGTAAGAGCCAGGAGGCTCAAGACTACTATGAGGCTATGGCATGCGCAGTTAATTATGCATTTGCAAATAGGCACATGATAACCCACTGGGTTAGACAGAGTTTTGAGCAGGTGTTTAAAACCTCCGCTGATAAGCTCGGCCTACACTTACTCTATGATGTGGCGCATAACATTGCTAAGATCGAGGAGCACACCGTTGATGGCAAGACTGTTAAAGTTTGGGTTCATAGGAAGGGCGCTACAAGAGCCTTTCCACCGGGCCATAAGGATGTACCGGCAGACTATAGGAGTTATGGTCAACCAGTGATAATACCTGGTTCAATGGGAACGAGTTCATGGGTTCTGGTGGGCACCCAAAAGGCTATGGATATAACCTTTGGTTCAACAGCTCATGGCGCTGGTAGGATGCTGAGCCGCGCGGCCGCAACAAAGCGTTTCACTGGAAGCGAGATAAAGAGGCAGCTTGAGAGTAGGGGAATAATTGTCAGGGCTGCCAGCATGGCGGTCCTAGCTGAGGAAGCGGATCCAGCCTACAAGAATGTTGACAGGGTTGCTGAAGTAAGTAACGCCGTTGGAATAGCGACGTATGTTGCTAGACTAATTCCGCTGGCAGTAATTAAAGGTTAATAAAAATCAACTATTCTCTTACCCTTATCATTTTTTGTATCACTGTTCCCTCCTCCCCCCATGTATACTGTATGTAGGACTTCTTTTACTTTCTCAGTCGTCTTTGGGCCGAGCCCATAGATATCTTTCGGCCACCTTTCGACATTGGCTAACGCATTAAAGGGGGTCTTATAGACTTTAAGTAGGTTTATGGCCCTCTCTCTTCCAATATTTGGTAGGCTTGCTAAAAAGAATATCTGCGCATCGGTTACTGTTTCTAGCTTTTTAATTGGGTGGACAGCTGGCTCCCTCTTCTCCTCAAACTGCTCCTGCTTAGCAGAGGTGTATAATAGGATTGCAGTTTCCCTATGATTTATCGTGTTAATTACACCTATACCATTCTTTGCCAGGGTGAATATTGCACCCCATACAGCTGAAGGGCTTATCTTACTAAATTTATAAATTAGCGGGAAGTAACCTTCAATTAGCAGAAATGGCTTCTCATATGCCTCCTTAAGGAGGAAGATCTGCTCAAATAGATCCCGGCGCGTGAGTGTGTTAACAAAGTCCTGTACGGTTTTTCGCTCAAATGCGCATTTATCGGAGATTATATAGTCCCCTTTATCAAGCGCTTCAATCCTTATCATCGCGCCCAGCTCTTTGAGTCCTTCAACAACCTTCGGCGCCGCACTCGCCTCTCTACTATCAACGATTACTATTGGCTGATCCCCACCTCCACTTTTAATATAAGGTATCAGGGTTCCTGAACCCACCATAACGTATCTCCAAACTAACTGACTGTAAAATTTTTATCTCCCGTCTCCTTAAATATTTTTTAGATATAAAAATAGCATATTTTAGACAGAAAAGACAAAAGTGAAGTCAACTGTGATGGCTGAAACTGTAATTGAGGGTCTAATGGCGATATATCGTGGAATGTGTCCGAATTGCGGAGGGGATATTAGCGACACAGAGCTGTTAAGCACTGGTGTCTGCAGAAAATGCTTACCGGAGCAGGTAGCTGATAAAGAAAAGGTCTATTTAGAGTTGGTTAAGAGGGGTCGTATTGGCGAGTACACGAACATTTTAGAAGTCGAGTTTGAGCTTAAGAGATTCTCTGAATTCTTTAGCTTACTTATTGGGTCTAGGCCGTGGGCGCTTCAGGAGGTTTGGGCTAAGCGAGTCTTAATGGGTAGGAGCTTTTCTATAGTTGCACCGACTGGTATAGGGAAGACACATTTTGGGCTTATAATGGCCCTATACTTAGCCCGTAAAGGGAAGAAAAGCTACATAATGGTTCCAACAAGCCTCTTGGTTAAACACCTATTGGATAGAGCAAGCTTCTTCCTTGAAAAATTAGCTGCGAGGGGAGAGCCAAAACCTACAGTTATAGGCTACTATTCTGGGATGCGGAAGAAGGAGATGGAGGAAACCCTAGAGCGAATTAGAAACAAGGACTTCTCAATATTGATTACGACTGATAGATTCCTCTACAATAGGTTTGAGCTGATTAAGGATGTAAACTTTGACTTCATATTCGTTGATGATGTAGACTCATTTCTGAAATCTCCGAAGAACATTGATAAAGTCGTTCTCTTAATGGGCTTCAGCATTGATGATATCGAGAGGGCTCTTAAAGAAGAGGAGAAGAAAGAGCCTATAAAAGCTGTTCCCGTAGCATCAGTGCGATTTAATCCAGGAAGAGTTCTCGTTGTCTCTGGAGCTACATTGAGGGGAAAGAGGACGAAGAGGATAAAGATTTTTAGGAGATTATTCGGCTTTGAGCCGGGCTTCAGCCCAGAATTTGTTAGGAATATATCAAATCTTTATATTAAATCTAAGGGAAACGTCACAGCGGAGACTGTGGAGATAATTAGGAGACATGGATCAGGCTGCTTAATCTTCGTCCCACAGGTTAAAGGTTTAGAGTATGCTAGAGAGATTGCGCTTGCTCTTAAGGAGGCTGGGATAAGCGCCTTTGTATATGAGCGTATGAGCCCAAGAATGTTGGAGAAGTTTGTTAATGGTGAGTACGCGGCTCTTGTTGGTGTTGCAAGTAATAGAAGTCCATTGGCTAGGGGATTAGATCTTCCAGAGACAATAAGATATGTCGTCTTCGCTGGTGTTCCGAGGAGGGAGATAAAAGTTAGCGTTAATGAATGCAGTCCACAGAAGATCTTAACGTTACTCAGGGCCCTTGCACCATTCTTCGAGGAGAAATTTAGTAGAGAAGCAGCTCCAGTGATAGCAGCCCTTTCCAAAATAGTTCCGGTAACAAAGAATATAATTGATAAGATTAGAGAAGCAGACGAGAAAAATATTGAGTTAGACGGCTTCGCCGGGCATGTTCAGAGGATCGTTAAGGAGGCCAGGAAGCTTCTAGTTAGGATAATGGAGGACATAGATCTAAGGAAGGTTACTGAGAGACTTGATGTGGATGTGAAGATTGAGGGGAATGAATATATTCTAGTTATACCTGACGTCGACGGCTACATACAGGCGTCTGGCAGGTCATCAAGGTTTTATGCCATGGGGATAAGCCGCGGCGTGTCCATACTTATAGTAGAAGATGAGAAAGCATTTTATGGGCTTAGCAAAAGGATACAGCTGGTCACCGAAGAGGAGTTTGAGGAATACTCCCTTGAGAAGGCTCAGGAAGAATTTAGGCAGGTGGATAGAGATAGGGAAATAATTAAGAGGATACGGAGGGGCGAGTTTACGATAGACGCCGTTGATATCATTAGATCCGCGCTGATAGTTGTAGAGTCACCAACAAAAGCTAGGACAATAGCTTTCTTCTTCGGTAGGCCCGCAAAGAGGAATATAGGTGACTTCACAGTTTATGAGGTTGCAAGCGGCCAAATGATATTAAATGTTGTTGCCTCTGGGGGACATGTATTTGACTTAACAACTGAGGGGGGCTTCCATGGGGTCTTAAAGGAGAATGGTTTATACATCCCGGCATATACAGACATAAGAAAATGTAATAACTGCGGTGAACAGTTCACTGATCGAGATGAATGCCCATCTTGTGGATCAAAAGATATTCGTTCAAAGAGGAGTGTTATTGAGCTGATCCAGAAGCTTGCTACGGAGGTAAACAAGGTATTTATTGCAACTGACCCGGATGCTGAAGGCGAGAAGATAGGGTATGACATCTATGTAATGGTTAAACCATACTGCAGAAATGTTGAGAGACTTGAGTTCCACGAAGTTACGCGTAGGGCTCTTAGGAAAGCCCTGACTGAACCTAGGAGCATAAGGCTGCCATATGTTCAGGCGCAGGTCGTTAGGAGGATTGAGGATAGGTGGGTTGGGTTTGAGCTCAGCAGGAAGCTGTGGGAGAGGTTTAAGATGCAGAGCCTATCGGCTGGTAGGGTGCAAACCCCTGTTCTCGGATGGGTTATAAAGCGTGTCGAGGAGCTAAAAAACAAGATTCCCGTCGCCGAGATTCTACTTGAAAATGGTCTTTCAGTGAGGATTGTTAACCCGCCGAACGTTGAGGAGTTAAAGAGGAAGTTTAAGGATGGTGAACTTATAGCGAGAATCGAGGGGATATCCTTCCGTGAAGACAAAGTTTATCCACAGCCACCATATACAACCGATAGTATGCTTAAGGACGCTGCGCAGAAGCTGGGTTTCACAGTTGGATACACCATGGGGTTAGCCCAGACACTGTTCGAATCGGGTCTAATAACGTATCATAGAACAGATGCGACGACGGTGTCAACAACCGGCATAGATATAGCACGCCGTTATATTGAGGAGAATCATCCAGGCTTGTTTAAGCCAAGAGAATATAGGGGCGAGGGTGCGCATGAATGTATAAGACCAACTAAGCCCCTAAACCTTAAGCAGCTACGCTTCTATTTATCCTCCGGGGTTCTTAGGATTCCCCAGAAGCTCGGCGCCGACCACCTAAAATTATACGACATGATATTTAGGAGATTCATTGCCAGCCAAATGAGTGATGCAAAGATTTTGGTCCAGGAGTTTACGTTGGAGATTGATGGCGTCGAGGTGAGACAGAGCAGGGTTGTAAAAGTTCTTGAGCAGGGCTTTTTAGCGGTTAATCCAATCATCAGGATTGATGAGGAGGTTCATGAGGGAGAATATAAGGTTGTGAAGTTAAGGGTTAAAAAAGAGCCGACTGTTAGGCCATATCGTGAAGGAGACTTGATAGCGCTTATGAAGGAGAGGGGCATTGGGAGACCAAGCACATACTCAAAAATAATTGACATACTCTTGAAGAGGCGGTACGTTATTGAGAATAAAAGGGCTTTATTCAGCACGAGGCTTGGAAGGACAGTATATAATTATTTAGTCGAAAAGTTCAGTTCACTCGTATCAGAGGATTTGACTAGAAATCTTGAGAGGACTATTGATGCTATAGAGAATGGACAGGCACGATATCAGGACGTTTTAAGGGCCATTGAAAATGAAATAAGAAGTATAATAGGATAGTTTAGATTATACACCTCAATTACATGATTCTTTACATTTGTAGGAGCGGCAACCTATTTATTAAATTGAGGCAATACTCGTCCCTTAAGAACCTTTCAAACTCCTGAAAAACGATGCTTTTAGTCTCATTTACCTTTATGCAGATAGCTCTTTCAGAATATGCGTCGCTAAAATCGTAGATTGCTGTATGCTTTCGTATATCCTCGTCCTCAGATAAAATTGCAAATATATCTCCTGTAGGCTTCTCCTGAAAGATCCATGCCATATAAGAGATATCCACTAGTCTATAAAACCTATCACTCTCACGCACCGGGTAGCGTTGATTAAACGCAATTGCTCTAAAAGTCTTTGGGTGAACCTTCTTTGCACAAATGAAATTGTGGTATTCTCCATTAGCATAAATAATGTCTTCATATGGAGAAACCCACCAGCCCATCAATTTACAATGCCGCTTAAATTGCCTAACCAAGTCCCAGACCAGAGGTATACTTTTCATCCTCATCTCCATGTAAAAATTGAAACATAATCCACTTTATAAACTATACATATTCACATTAAGGTTTATTATTAGAAAAATAAAGTTTAGTAGAGCTTTCAAAGAAGATTTTATATAACTCTTTTTACTCTTTAGAATAAAGGGGTTTCCATGCCAAAGAAGAAAGAAGAGGCGAAGAAGGAGAAGACTGAAGAAAAGGAAAAGAAGAAAAAGAAGTGAATTTGGAAACCCCATAATCTTTCTACTTAAACTTTTTATTTAAGCAAGTTTATCATTTAATCTCCTAGTGGTTTTGGGAGGAGACGGATATTAGAATAGCGGTTATTGATGTCGATAAGTGTAAACCTAATCGATGTGATAGAACATGCTATCGTTTTTGTCCACAAGTTAGAAGTAAAGTTGAGGCTATAAGGTTTGAGAACAATAGGCCGCTGATATCGGAGGTTTTATGTACTGGCTGTGGTATATGTGTTAAGAAATGTCCATTTAAAGCAGTCTCGATAGTTAATGTTCCTGAAGAGCTGAAGAGCGAGTGTATTCATAGGTTTGGGCCAAACGCCTTTAAACTTTTCCGTCTACCAGTTCCGTCACCTGGAGTAGTTTTAGGTTTATTGGGGCAGAATGGCATAGGTAAAACAACGGCAATAAAGATTCTCTCAGGTGAGATAAAACCTAACCTTGAGAGATACGATAATCCTCCGGAGTGGCCTGAAATAATACAGTTTTTTAGGGGCTCAATTCTCCAAGCATACTTTCAAAAGCTGAGTGGGGGCGAGCTTAAGATTGTCCATAAACCCCAATATGTTGATAAAATACCGCGAGTCGTGAGGGGTAAGGTTGGTGAGCTCCTAGAACGCATAGATGAAAGGGGTAAGCTTAGGGAGGTTGCTGAAAGGCTTCAGCTTAGGGTTATATGGGATAGAACTTTAGACGTGTTAAGTGGTGGTGAGCTTCAGAGAGTTGCCATAGCAGCTGCTGTCTGCCGCGAGGCTGACGTCTACCTGTTTGATGAGCCCTCCAGCTACCTTGATGTTAAGCAGAGACTTGAAGCCGCTAAAGTGATTAGGGGCTTAAAGGAGGAGAATAAGATGATAGTTGTTGCTGAACACGATTTAGCGGTTCTAGATTACCTCTCTGATCAAATATGTCTCTTCTATGGTAAGCCAGGGGTCTATGGAATAGTCTCTCATGTCCATGGTGTCAGGGTTGGAATAAACATTTACCTAGACGGTTTCATCCCTGACGAAAATATGCGCTTCAGAAAGGAGCCGATAATATTCCATGTTAGGCCGCCAACTAGCAGTTCACTAACTAATGCGCCAATTTTAAAGTGGGGTGAAATGACGAAGACTTATGGAGACTTTAAACTTAAAATAGAGCCGGGAGAGGCTAGATTGGGTGAGGTTATAGGCGTGCTTGGACCCAATGGTATAGGGAAGACAACTTTCATAAAAATATTAGCTGGGCTAGAAAAACCAGATCAAGGCTCACCGCCAACGGAGAATATCCTTAGAGTCAGCTATAAGCCCCAGTACATTTCAACGGAGTATGAGGGAACGGTTGAAGATCTCTTAAAGCTAGCTGCTAAAGATAAGTTTACCTCAAGCTGGTATCAGACAGAAATAATTAACCGACTCAATTTAAGTCCCCTCTTTGATAGAAATGTTAAGGAGCTTAGTGGTGGTGAGCTCCAGAAGGTTGCTATAGCTGTCTGCCTATCTCGTGATGCAGAGATTTACCTCCTCGACGAGCCGAGCGCTTACCTTGATGTAGAGGAGAGGTTAGCGATGACCAGAGCCATACGAAGGATTATCGAAGATAAGTGTGTAACAGCCTTTGTTGTTGAGCATGACATAATCGCTATGGACTTCATAGCTGATAGGCTTATGATATTCAGTGGAGAGCCAGGAGTTTATGGTGTCGCCGGGTCGCCGACGTCACTTTTGGACGGGATGAACAGGTTCCTTAAAGAGATGAGCATAACTTTCAGGCGGGATCCGGACACAAAGAGACCTAGGGTGAACAAGGAGGATTCTAGACTCGACAAATACCAGAAAAAGATTGGGCAGTATTATTATGTCAAGTAGCGGGATCAATGCAACTCATATTTCACTTTCATGTTAATAGAAACTATTTCTTTGCATAATTTTGGTAAAAAAATGTTAAAAATGCATTTTTATTCGCTCTTAGCTCTCTCCTCTATAGAGACGCTAAGGGAGAGTATATTCCATGGTTGTTACTGAGGAAAGGAGGGAGCCAATACGTTCCCATAAAGTTGTTATTAGGGGTATTGTCGAGGGATATGAAGTTGCCTCACTTGAGGATCTAAAGAAGATTGAAGAGCGAATTGAGAGCTTGCAGAGTGAAATAAATGTCCTAAGAAGTCAGATTAATGAACTACAGAAGACATTAAATGCAACAAATATGAGACTAGAAAGACTAGAAAACTTCCTAAGATCATTTAAGTGAGTAAATGAGATGAACTAATATTTCAGGGAATTAATGATGAGGAGATATGGCTCTCTAACTACTTATGTTGCCTAAAGGATACTATGAGCTTTTAGAGATTTTATAGCATTATCTATCTTTAATAGTGCCTCTATTGGGTTATTGCTGAGAGTTATATAGGAACCAATTACAACGCCCCTAGCCCCGGCCCTTAATGCCTCCACAATTGTTTCCGGATTTATGCCTCCATCAACCTCAATAATTTTGTTGGGGAATCTCTTTGAGATTTTTCTTATTCTATCCGTTGCTTCACTACAATATTTTTGTCCACCTAAACCCATTGGTACACTCATCACTAAGATTATATCCGCCGCCTCAGCAATACTTTCAGTTAGATTTTCCTCAGGTGTGGGGAGGTTTAAGCCTATACCAGCCTTATAACCATATCTCCTGACATCCTTAATAGCTCTCACCGCTTCCTCTTCAGAACCGAAAGATTCCACTTGAACTGTTACCATAATCTTTACCCTATCGTCACCAATTATAAACTCGTTCATCTCCTCTAAAATGCTGAGTGGATCACTAACCATTAAATGTACGTTTAAATTGATTTCCTTGATAAATTCTTCATATAACTTCCTTATTAAGTCCATAGAAAATTTTGTTTTATTAGGTATCAACGGTGGTCTCATAACATCTATGTGAATGCTGCTTAATCTACCAGTCTTAACTAGCTTCATAATATTTGTGAATGCCCAGCTTTCCCTAAGGTTATTGATATTCCTGGATAATTCAGGTTCATACTCTAATATTGACAGGGAAATGGACATACTCATAACACTATTTAATTGATAAACTAAAAGGTTTTGCTCTGAAGTAACACCGTATATAAAGGCGACAACAACAGATAAGTAGGTCTTCACTTCTTTTAATATAATTTACAACTTGAGGTGGATTGCTTGGTTTCTGAAAAAAATATTCGAGTTAAAATCGATGAGCTGAGGAGTAGTATAGGCCTTTTAAAGGGTGTTGAGTTCTCCATAGGCAAGGTGGTGAGCGAGGAATGGCTTGAGGAGATTGGGCCAACACAGTTCCCGAAAATAACAGACCTGCGAGAATGGGATTTTAAGCTCCTACAGCGTTATAAGCCCTTCTACATGCCTTTCTGTGATCTCTGCTGTCTCTGCACATTTGGGAAGTGTGACTTGACTGGGGATAAACGCGGTGCATGCGGAATAAATATGTCTGCACAACAGTCACGCATAGTTTTATTAGCATGTTGTATAGGGGCCGCGACACATACATCCCATGCGAGACATCTGCTAGAGCATCTGATAGAGAAGTATGGGCGTGATCATCCAATAAATGTTGGTGGACTGAACGTTGAGGTAGAGGCCCCAATAACGCGTCTAGTGTGTGGTGTTAAGCCGAGGACGCTCGGCGACCTGGAGGAAGTTCTAAACTATCTTGAGCAGGAGATAGTTAGGTTGCTGGCAGCTACACATACTGGCCAGGAAGCAAGCAACCTAGACTTTGAGTCAAAAGTTTTTCACGCAGGGATGATAGACCATGTTGCTCTCGAGGTAGCCGATATAGCGCAGATATCTGCCCTTGGTTTTCCAAAGGCTGATCCGGAGGCACCTTTAGTCGACATAGGTTTAGGCGTCGTTGATTCAACAAAGCCAGTTATAATGGTTGTCGGCCATAACGTTCCTTCAGCAGCAGCTATAGTCGACTATTTAGTTGAGAATGGATTATATGGCGGAGTTGAAGTTGTAGGTCTATGCTGTACAGCGCATGACACCACTAGGTATAATCCTAAGGCTAAAATAGTTGGGCCAATATCATGGCAATTAAGATTTATCAGGAGCGGCTTAGCCGACGTTATAGTTGTAGATGAGCAATGTATAAGAGCTGACACGCTCATTGAGGCCCAAAAGGTTAAGGCCCCAGTTATAACGACAAGCGATGTAAACTGTGGTGGATTACCGGATAGAACAAAGGATAAAGTTGAAAAGATAGTTGAGGATCTCGTTCTAGGGGGGCAGCCGGGCGCATTTATTCTAGATCCGGAGAAGGCTGCAGAGGTTGCTGTTAAAACAGCTCTTCTAATCGCTCCTAAAAGAATGAAGTTTAAGGCTATACCAGATGTAAGCGATATAGTTGAGGGTGCGAAGAAGTGCCGTAAATGTGATGACTGTAGAAGAGCTTGTCCAAACGATCTACCAATCAGAGATGCTCTTGCAAAGGTATTAGAAGGCAACCTGAACGCGCTTGCATCTCTCTATGAAGCATGTATCGGCTGCGGTAGGTGTGAGAGCGCATGCCCAGTAGACTTGCCACTTCACAGCTATATAGTTAAGGCCGCTGAGAAGAGAATAAAGGAAGAGAAATATAAGATCCGTGTTGGTAGGGGGGCAATACAGGACGTTGAAATTAGAAATGTTGGTAGCCCGATAGTTCTGGGCGAGATACCTGGAGTTGTAGCATTTGTGGGCTGTGCTAATTATCCTAATGGAGGAACAGAGGTTGCGGAGATGGCAGTCGAGTTCGCTAAGAGGCGCTACATAGTTGTGGCAAGCGGCTGCGCAGCCATGTCAATAGCAATGTATAAGGATGAGGAGGGAAGAACGCCCTACGAGGCTTTTCCTGGAGCCTTTGATGCCGGAGGAATAGTTAATGTTGGCTCATGTGTTTCAAACTCCCATATTGCTGGGGCAGCAATAAAGATAGCTAACATATTTGCCAAGCGTAGGCTTAGGGCGAATTATGAGGAGATAGCCGATTATATACTTAATAGAGTTGGAGCCGTCGGCGTAGCTTGGGGAGCGATGTCGCAAAAAGCTGCGGCAATAGCTAGCGGGTTCTGGAGACTCGGCGTCCCAGTCATCGTTGGGCCACATGGTCTTAAGTATAGGCGTATGCTCCTAGGCCGTAAAGATAACCCTGAAGACTGGTATGTTTATGATGCTAGGACTGGAGAGAAAGTCTATGTTGGCCCAGCTCCCGAGCACCTGTTCTATGCCGCTGAGACAAAAGAGGAAGCTATGGTTATGATAGCGAAGCTCTGCATGAGACCCAACGATACCACTAAAGGTAGAGCGATTAAACTCTCAAACTATATTGATCTTCATAAGCGCTTCTTTGGAACAATTCCTGATGATATACATCTCTTCGTTCGAACATTAGCCGATGTACCGCTGACGATGCGTGAGGAAGTTATAAAGGTTCTTGAGGAGAAGGGCTGGAAAGAGAATGTTATACCAGACCCAACGCTTCTACCAAGGCTTGTGAAGAAGAAAGTTGGTGAGTAAGCATGGCCGCTAAAGCCGAGCCATGGCAGACGGCTGAGGTACCTGGACCGAAGAAGGCTATGGTTATAACTAACCCACGGATAGTTGCGGCGCTTATTAGGCGGTCGAAGAACCCTGTTCTTATTGTTGGGTCAATGGCTCCAAGAATAAAGCTTAGTGGAGGAGACTTGGTGGATTATGCCATAAGGATAGCTGAGGCGGCCGGGATGCCGATAGTCTCCTCACCAAGCGTCCTAGGGGAGTTTCTCAACAGGGGTTTTAGGAGGGTCTTAAGTATGCCTGTAGTCGACATAGCAAATAGGCTCACAGACGCTGACTGGAAAGGAGTAGAGAATAAGGGGCAACATGACCTAGCCATTTTCATGGGCTTTAAATACCATGTTTGTTGGCTCATATTGTCAGGTCTAAAACATTACTCCCAGAACCTTAAGACAGTCTCCTTAGAGATGCGTTATCAGCCACATGCATTATGGTCATTCCCAAACATCTCAGAGGAAGAATGGGAGAAGAACCTCAATGAAATCATTAAAGAATTTAAACAGGATAAAATGATTCTAAATAAAGTTAAGGAGGTGAAGGAATAATGTCAATGTTTGCAGATATTCCAGTTGGTGTTGGCGAGGTTTATTCTGGCGAGAGAATTAGGTGGCAGGATACTCACGTAGAATTTGGTGGATTAAGGGTTCCATATAAGTTTGAGCTTGTGAAGGTTCGTGGAATAAGTGAAGTTGAGGATGGAAAGGTTACGGTGATTGGCCCTGATATAAAGGATCTTGAGCCCCAGAAGTCTTATCCACTTGGGATCTTTATTGAGGTTGCGGGCAGTCAGCTCGAAGAGGAGCTTGAAGGGGTTATAGAGCGGAGGATACATGAATACACAAATTATATTGAAGGTATGATGCACTTAAACCAGAGATATGATATATGGATAAGGCTCAGCAAAAGATCCTTTGAGAAGGGATTAAACTCCTTTCACATGGTTGGAAAAATTTATAGTAGGCTGTTTAAGATGGAGCTTCCAATAATTGAGAGAATACAGATAACCTTCATAACGGATCCAGAGAAAGTTAAGGAGATGTATGATTATGCCCTTAAAGAGTATGAGAAGAGGGATGCTAGGGCTAGGGGCCTAAAGGATGAGGAGGTTGATGCATTCTATGGATGCACTCTCTGCCAATCCTTCGCCCCGACACACGTCTGCGTTATAACGCCGCAAAGGTACTCTAACTGCGGCGCCATAAGTTGGTTTGATGCAAGAGCTTCTGCAAGAATTGATCCGAAAGGCCCTGTTTTCAGGATAGAGAAGGGTGAATGCTTGGACCCAGTAAAAGGCGAGTATAGTGGAGTGAATGAAGTTGTTAAAATGAAGTCTGGCGGGGAGATAGGGCGTGTTTGGCTGTACTCGGCATTCGGTCATCCGCACACTTCTTGTGGGTGCTTTGAGGCAGTTGCCTTTTATATACCTGAGGTTGATGGCTTCGGGATAGTTCATAGGGGGTTTGCGGAGAACACTCCGATAGGACTCCCATTCTCAAAGCTTGCTGACTCAACTGCTGGTGGCAGACAGGTTGACGGTTTCCATGGAATATCGATTGAATACATGCGCTCTCCAAAGTTCCTCCAAGCGGACGGCGGCTGGGAGAGGGTTGTTTGGGTTCCATCAGCCATTCTAGAGAGAGTTAAAGATTTCATTCCAAAGCACCTTATTGACAAAGTAGCGACGGAGAAGGACGCTAAGAATGTGGAGGAGCTTAAAAATTTCCTTGCGGCTAGGGGTCATCCAATAGTTAAGAGGTGGGAAGAGAAGGCCAAAGTGGAGGCTGTCGCTAGACCAGCTGAGGAGAAAGTTGCGCCGCCAGCCGCTCCTGAGGTCACTGCAGAGGTTGTGGCTCCAGTAGGTATTAGTGCTGCCGTCGGCGGCTTCAGAATAATCCTCAAGAATGCCAAGATTAAGGCTGAAAGAGTCAAGATAATAAGGGCTAAGGAGAAGTGAGGGTGCGATGGTTGAAAGAAAAGGAGGGGCTGATGAGGGTGCCCTCATTAAAATTGGCCCAAAGCTCCTCGATTTGCTAAGAGAGTTTGGTGAAATTGAACTAGAGAATGTTGAGATTGAAGCTGAGGAGCTGGAGATATGGATTCCATCAGCTACAGTTGTTACCCCGCCAGCCGCGGCGCCGCCTAAGGTTGTTCCTGCGAAGCCCATGGAGATACTGAAAGCGGAGTTTGAGCCCCCAATCCAAACATACCAGGGGAGGATAGTTGAGGTTAAGCTTGGTGCAACCAGAAGTGAGGGGGGCACTAGAGAAAAGGTTGTGAAAATTGGCGGTGAGGCTGCCCCCTCATTTTATATATTTGAGGAGGCCCCGCCGAATCCGCCAGTGATATCGGCTGACGTGTTTGATATGGAGGTTCCTCTTCCAAGGGCTATAAAGATGCATGTCCAGGATGTTATTGGCGACCCAGCCGCGTGGGCTAAGCTTGCAGTGGATAAATTTGGTGCTGACCTGGTTACCGTCCATTTAGTTAGCACAGATCCCCTGAGAAAAGATGCCTCGCCGAGCGATGCGGCTAAAACCATAGAGAAAGTCCTACAGGCAGTTAAGGTTCCGGTGATTGTTGGCGGTTCAGGCGACCCTAAGAAGGACGCTGAGGTTTTCAAGAAGATTGCTGAGGTGGCGCATGGGGAGCGTGTTATGCTGAGTTCCGTTACATTAGATATGGCTGAAGCTGGTCTCTTAGGCGAGATTGCGAAGGCGGCTAGGGAGCATGGCCACGTTATCCTCGCATTTACCGCAATGGACTTAAACCAAGCTAAGGAACTCAACAGAAAGCTTTACGATTATCTGCCAAGAGATAGCATAGTTATGGATTTGACAACGGCCGCCCTTGGGTATGGGCTTGAGTACTCGTTTACTGTTCATGAGAGGGCTAGGCTTGCAGCCTTAGCTGGCGACGTTGAGCTCCAGCATCCGACATCCTCTGGAACCACTAACGCTTGGGCCGCTAGGGAGGCCTGGCTTAAGCTTGGCTCTGAGTGGGAGCCGAGAGAGCTTAGGGGCCCACTATGGGAGACGGTTACGGCTTTAACCCTCCTTCTAGCTGGTGTGGATATATTTATGATGATGCATCCGGCGGCAATACGCACCCTTAAGGAGGTTATAGGGAATCTCTACAAGCGGGGTATGGTTAAGCCAGAGAGCATAGCTGACTGGGTCTCAATTAAGATATGAGTTGGGTGGTGATGAATTGTCCGTAAGTAAAGTGAAGAAGGGTGTAAGGGAGATAAGCCCATTAGACGTCTACATGCTTCTGCCTAGAACAAATTGTGGGAAGTGTGGTGAGAGCAACTGCATGGCTTTTGCAACGAAGCTGGTGAATAGGGAGGTTCTACTGGAGCTTTGCAAACCCCTTATTGAGGAAGAGAAGTACGGGAGCCAGTACTCTAAACTAAAGGAGCTCTTGGCTCCTCCCATCAGGGAGGTCGTCATTGGGGTTGGGGAGACCGCTGTTAAAGTTGGCGGTAAGCTTGTAATGTATAGGCATGAGCTCACTTACACAAACCCGACGCCAATAGCCATAGATGTTACCGACGAGATGCCGGAGGATGAATTGCTTAAGCGTATAGAGAGAATCAATAACCTCAAATACACCTATATTGGTAGGACAATTAAGCTTGATATGGTAGCTGTTAGATCGACGTCAAATGATCCAGCAAAGTTTAAGCTGGCGGTTCAGAGGGTTATGTCCACAACAAAGCTCCCAATAATACTATGTACATTTAATCCCGACGTCATGAAGGCCGGCCTGGAGGTGGCATATGAGCGGAGACCACTGATATATGCTGCTACTGAGCTTAATTGGAGACAGATGGCTGATCTAGCATTAATGTATAACTGTCCGCTGGCAGTATTCGCGCCAAACAATATAGGGCTCTTAAAGTCGCTTACAAAAACTCTCATAGAATATGGCGTTGAGGATCTCCTCCTAGACCCGGGTACTTTCCCTGATGAGGGAATTGCCGATACAATCATGAACTTCACTATGATTAGAAGGAGCGCATGTAAGCTCGGCGATAACCTTCTAGGCTTCCCAATTATCGGCGTGCCAATGACTGCTTGGTCTCTAAAGGATGCTCCCAAAGAGGTTCTCCAGTGGAAGGAGGCTTGCTTGGCGGCGATGTTAATAGTTAGATACGCTGACTTGCTAATAATGCATAGCCTTGAGGGGTGGTCTCTATTACCAAACCTGATTTTAAGAGCTAACATATACACTGATCCAAGGAAGCCTGTGGCTGTTGAGCCAGGGCTGAGAGTGTATGGCAGCCCGGACGAGAACTCTCCGGTTCTGGTGACATCTAATTACGCGTTAACGTTTTTCACAGTTCAGTCTGATATCGAGTCGGCTGGAATAAACTGTTATCTAGTCGTCGTTGATACCGAGGGGTATGCTGTGGAGAGCGCCGTTGCTGGAAGGAAAATGACTGCACAGACAGTTGCAGATGCTCTCAAATTCTCCGGTATAGAGAGTAAGGTTAAGCATAGATACGTTATAATTCCGGGTTTGGCTGCGAGGTTAAGCGGTGAGATAGAGGAGCTGACCGGGTGGAAAGTTCTTGTGGGGCCAAGGGATTCATCCTTCATACAAGCGTTCCTAAAGGAGAATTGGCCTCCAAAAGTTTCATGAAAACTTTTCTTTATCCTCATAATCCTCTTATATAAAGGAGATAAGCTTGAAGATACTTGTCTCGATGGGTAGGGGTGGAACAGGGAAGACTAGCTTTGTGGCACTGACCACAAAGTATTTTGTTGAGAAGGGGGAATTGCCGATACTTCTAATAGATTCTGATCCAGACCAGAGTTTAGCGGATGCTCTAGGAGTGGATTTTGAGGGCGAGGGTAAGAAGACGATTTCTGAGCTCCTTGTAGAAACTTTTATTAAGGGAGGGGGGACGCTTATCGGCGTCCCTCCATCTGAGAGGATGGAGAGTAAGATTTGGGAGGAAGGTCTCTATGAGGGCGAGCACTTCGACCTAATAGTTATGGGGCCAAAGTGGGTTGAAGGGTGCTACTGCCTCCCAAATGAGGCCCTAAAATTAGCTCTTGGAAACTTAGCGAAGAATTATAGGTATGTTGTAATAGACACGCCGGCTGGAATAGAGCACTTAAATAGGCGGATAACGGCGAGAGTTAATGATATCTTCGACCTAATAGATCCCTCAGTTAAATCCTTTGAACACGTGGCTAGAGCGTATAGAATAGCGAGGGAGGTTAACATAAAATTCGATAACTTCTATATTGTTGGATGCTTCAGATTTCCAGAGGATCTGGGGAGTGAGGTTGAGAGTAGATTAGGCTTAAAGTTTCTGGGGAAAATAGCCTTCGATAAAGATGTTGAAGCCTTCTTCCTCTCTGGAAGATCCCTCCTAGAGATTCCAGAGAACTCCCCTGCCTACCGCTCAGTTAAGGAAATATTGGGCAGAGCTGGATATTAATTAGGGGAGCTGAGAGACATTAGTGATGAGTGAACCTAATAAGAGTATAAGTATAGATATTTTCCAAATGCTTTTGGAGAGCTCGAGGAAGAAGAGCCATAGAAACGAGGTTTTAGAATCTCTTGGGATAAAAGATTACTTTGTTGATGGAAGTATAGAGATAGATAAGAAAAGTTGTAGGGGAGTGGACTGCCAGCTCTGTATAAAGGTTTGCCCAACAAGCGCCCTATACTGGGGTTATGGACAAGTAAACATAATTGAAGAATTATGCATACATTGCACAGCCTGCGTTTTAGTCTGCATGGTTGACGACTGCATTAAGGTGAGTAGGAGGCGACCTAATAACAAAATCGAGTCCTTCAGTAACCCAAGACAAGTATATAGGCTCCTCCATTCAACCAGCTCCGAAAAGCGCCTCAACATAGTGAACAGAGTCTTCCATCCAAGAAGGATCCTTTAGGGGGTTCTTCGTTGAAGATAGTTGTTGCCGGGAAGGGTGGAGTTGGGAAAACGCTGGTTGCTGGGACACTGGCCCGAATCTATGCCCGCATGGGGTTCAATGTTCTGGCGGTAGACGCTGACCCAGCGGTGAACCTCGCCTACGCTCTGGGCGTACCACCGGAGGTTTCGTCTAAAATAGTACCCATAGCTGAGAACAGCTCTTTAATAGAGGAGCGGACTGGGGCCAAACCCGGCTCAGCTTTCGGATTATTATTCAGCCTAACGCCGACAGTGGATGATATAGCCGATAAATATGGCGTTATCGGGCCGGATGGCGTTAAGCTCCTTGTTATGGGCACAATAAGGTCTGGTGGATCAGGCTGCGCATGCCCCGCAAACTCTCTTTTAAGCGCATTGATTAGGCACATTACTCTGATGAGGGGTGACATGGTAATAATGGACACTGAGGCTGGCCTAGAACACCTTGGCAGGGCTACGGCTAAAGGCTTTGATGTACTAATATGCGTTGTTGAGCCGAACGCCCCATCGATCGAAACTGGAATAAAGATTAGGAGGCTGGCTGGTGAGATAAATATTAAGGCCGTCATCTTCGTTGGGAATAAAGTATCTGGTGCCAGTGACGAAGAATATATTAGAGGAGAGCTGAGTAAATACTCCCTGAGTCTCTTTCATACAATCCCCTTCGATCAAAGTGTAATCATGGCTGGGAGAGCCCGCATCGCACCAATAGACTACTCACAATCTTCTCCAGCAATTCAAGCAATAGAGAGTCTCGCTAACAAACTTATAAAGGAATTTGCAAGTGGCGTAAAACCATTAGGAGGAAGCGAGAAAAGCCAGATCGTCTAAGATAAGAATTTTTAGTTCAAAGAACATAATCATAGCTTGGATAAAATATTGGGTGGCTTTTTTGGGTATAGAAGGTTTAGACAAAATATTTAATCCCAGAAAGATTGCTGTCATAGGTGCAAGTAATAGGGAGGGATCTGTTGGATATAAACTGTTCAGGAATCTCATTGGTTTTAGAGGTTTCATCTATCCAGTTAACCCCTTTAGCCAGAGCATTCAGGGGGTTACAGCATACCCTAGCATTAAAAAGATCCCTTGGCAGATAGATTTAGCCGTAATTGCTACACCAGCCCATATTGTCCCTGAAATCGTTGAGGAGTGTGGTGAGGCTGGAGTTACTGGAGTAATAATAGTTTCATCAGGCTTCAGAGAGGTAGGTGTGAGAGGCAGAGCTCTTGAAGAAGAGATTCAGAAGATAAGATCTAGGTTTGGCTTAAGAATAATAGGGCCCAACTGCTTAGGGGTTATGCGCCCAAGTATAAAGTTAAATGCAACATTTGCGAACAGGATGGCTAAGCCGGGCCATGTAGCATTTATATCTCAGAGCGGCGCAATATGCGCCTCGGTGTTAGACTGGGCTGAGGCAGCTAACATTGGGTTCAGTGCTGTTGTATCGCTAGGTGGGACAATAGACGTAGACTTCGCCGACCTCATAGACTACTTCGGCATGGATCCGGAAACTAGGAGCATAGTGCTCTTCGTAGAATTTATAAGCGAACCCGGGAAATTCATGAGTGCTGCTAGGAGGTTTGCTGCAACAAAGCCCATAATAGCCATTAAAGCCGGAAAGACTCCTGAGGGGATGAAGGCGGCCTTCTCACACACCGGGGCGATTGCAAGCGATGATCTACTTTATGACGCCCTATTCTCAAGGGCGGGCGTTGTACGGGTTGAGACAATTTCAGATTTATTCTGCTGCTCAGAGGTCCTAGCCACACAGCCTCTCCCAAAGAGCCCGGATCTAGTGGTAATAACTAATGCGGGGGGAGCTGGCGTCATGGCCACTGACGCGATAATTTTGAGGGGTGGGAGGTTAGCGAGGCTGAGTGAGAAGACCATTGAGGAGCTTGATAAGATCCTACCACATTACTGGAGTAGATCCAATCCAATAGATATATGTGAGGATGCATCCATTGAGAGATTTAGAAAAACTGCGGAGATATGCCTAAAGGATCCTAATGCGAGGGGCTTCCTAATAATTTACGCCCCCGTTGGAGAGGCAGATCCAATAGAGACTGCTAAGGCTATAGCTGAAGTCTTCAGGGGTTCTGATAAGCCAGTTTTAACTTGCTGGCTTGGCGAGAGGGAGGTGCATGAAGCCAGGGAAGTTTTTAGGAGGAATAGAATACCGACATACTCGACCCCGGAGGAAGCGGTCGCAGCCTTCATGTACATGTACCGGTACGCTAAGAATATTGAATTGCTTTACGAAGTCCCTGAGGAAATAAGGATAAGCCCGCCGAGCAATAAGGTGCGCTTGAGGGAAATAATTAGACGTGCTGTTAATGAAGGTAGATTTATGCTTATGGAGTTTGAGTCAAAGGAGTTCCTTAAGGAGTACGGTATACCAGTCTCAGAGACATACATTGCAAGAAGTCCGGACGAGGCGGCGGAAATATCTTCTAATATAGGTTTTCCAGTAGTCATGAAGATTCTCTCACCAGACATTACGCACAAGATGGATGCTGGTGGTGTCATATTAAACATTTATAGCGAATCCCAGGCGAGGAGCTGCTTCTTACAAATAGTTGAGAACGTCAAATCTAAGTATCCAAATGCCAGGATTTATGGAGTCACGGTTCAGCCGATGATCCCAAGAGAATATGAGATTATAATTGGATCGAAGAGAGACCCCGTCTTCGGAACATTCATAATTTTTGGGACAGGTGGAGTTCACGTTGAGGTCTTCAAAGATATTGCCGTTGGCTTTCCACCACTAAATCAGGCCCTGGCAAGAAGGATTATTGAGAAGACAAAGGTTTATGAGACCTTTTCCAGAGGGTTTAGGGGGTTATCCTTGGCCAATCTCAAGTCTGTTGAGGAGACTCTAGTAAGATTCTCGCAGCTGGTGATAGACTTTCCAGAGATAGCGGAGATGGATATTAACCCATTAGCTGTAACATTAGATGGCGTCATAGCTTTAGATGCAAGAATAATAATCGATGCCGAGAGGGTGAAAGGTGAGCTTAAACCATATGAGCATTTAATCATAAGACCTTACCCAACAAAATATATAGTTGAACACGTGTTAAAGAATGGAAGCAAGGTTATACTTAGGCCGGCTAGACCAGAAGATGAACCACTAATTATAGATTTATTCAAGACATTCTCGGCAGAAACCATGAAACTAAGATTCTTTAAGGTGGTAAAAGAGATAAATCATTACACGGTCGCCAGATACTGCAATACTGATTATAATCGCGAAGTGACAATTGTCGCGGAGACAGAGTCTCAGGGAAAAAGGATTTTGATGGGCATGGCAAATCTAATTGTTCAACCAGATGGAAAGAGCAGCGAGATATCTGTTGTGGTCGGTGATCCATGGCAGAACAGGGGGCTGGGATCAATAATGATTGATCACTTAATAGAGATCGGAAGAGATATGGGTCAAAAAAAGCTTTTCGGAGAGTTTCTCGCCGAGAATAAAAAGATCTTTCACATTTTACAGAAGAGGGGCTTCAAGATAAAGAGGGTTGACGAAGAAACTTATCTCGCCGAGCTTAATCTCTAACAATTTTTGGGAGGATTTTTTCCCAAATTATCCTCTCGACGTCTGATAGGGCGATACTTGACTTTAATGGTTCCCTCTTTAAACATGAAGTATATAACTCCTTATCAAACCTCACTACCCCATCTATGTTTAAACCCATTTTAGAAGCTTCCTCAAAAATTGAATCCTTAATATCCTCAGTGATCTTATTAGCTATAACCCAAAAACTTTTACCCAGCTTTTCAGCCACCTTCATGAGCATCAACGCTAATTCGAGTGACTCTGCAGTTGGATCAACTACCACGATGATCCCATCTGAAACCTCTTCAACCCTCCTGCCAATATGCTCCACGCCAGCGTCGGTATCAATTAAGACCACTTCATCCTCCTCTAAACTCAAGTTCCCTAGCAAGATCCTTGTCAATATGTTAAATGGACATGCGCATCCTTCACCATACTCCCTAACCTTACCTATAGTTACCAGGGATACCCCCTCGCTTGATGTCACTATGTATTCGCTTGGCAATGAACTCAGCTTTATCCCTCCTCTAGCCATAGATAAAGCCTTAACAATGTCTGGCTCCATCCTCTCGAAATCCTCCTCTTCCCTCTTCCCGCCAACATACTCAACTAGCGGCTTAGGTTGCTTAACCCCTAAGAAGCTTGGTAGGAGGGAATTTGATTCATCGGAGTCGATAATATACACCTTAAACTTCCTTAAGAGCACCTTAGCCATTAATATTGTTAGAACAGTTTTACCGGATCCACCCTTACCACAAACCATAATTTTCATTTATGGTGCACCCATCAACCCCTAACTTTAATCTCCCTCCTAGCCTTTAGCACAAATGTCGAGTTTACGGCGTCAATCATTAAAAAGTCTGCTCCAGAGATATTTTTCTCTTCCCCATCAACGTCAAGTATCCTAAAGACTCCATTATCCAATGATATATACGCCACATTTTTAGCTATAAGGGTTCTATCACCCCCTTCAGTATTCTCAACGTAAACCTTCAGGAGACACAATCTATGACACCAGCCCAGCAAACTATTAGTGAACTTGCTAGGTAAATATTTATAGATACCTCTCATCAACTTTTCTTTTAGTCAGGTCAGATGAGCGTGTCTATATATAGAGAGATAATTGAATATCTAAAGAATATTCCAAACCCAACCGACAGGGATGTTCAGCTAGCCAAGGTTAGAGTTGCCGAAAAATATAACTTGAGCGCAATACCACCAAATTCAGAAATAATTAGGCATTTGAGAGACGATGAAAAACCTATCCTACTCAAGGTTTTAAGGAGGAAGGCTGTAAGAACTATTTCAGGAGTAACGGTTATCGCTGTTATGACTAAGCCGTGGCCATGCCCTCAGAAGGAGCCATGCGCATATTGTCCAGGTGGACCAGCCTACGGCGTTCCTCAGAGCTATACTGGGCGTGAGCCAGCCACGATGAGGGGCCTACAATTCAACTTCGACCCATACAGCCAAGTTAAACATAGGATTGAGCAGCTTGAGGCTATTGGACACACGGTTGATAAGATTGAACTGATAGTTATGGGCGGCACATTCCCTGCGATGCCAGTCGAATACCAAGTGAACTTCATTAAAGGATGCCTTGACGCAATAACTGGTGTCCAATCATCCTCCCTTGAAGAGGCTAAGAAGAATTCCGAGACTGGTTTTAGGAGGAACGTTGGGATAACCGTTGAGACGCGACCAGACTGGTGTAAGGAGCAGCATGTAGATGTTATGTTATCATATGGCACCACGCGTGTTGAGATAGGCGTACAGAATATTTATGACGACATATATGCTCTTGTCGGCAGGGAACATAGGGTTAAGGATGTCATAGAGGCGACTAGAATAGTGAAGGATGCGGGGCTTAAGGTGGTCTATCACATGATGCCAGGTCTTCCAGGGTCAGACTTCAATAGGGATTTAGAGGCATTTAAAAAGATATTTAGTGACCCAGACTTTAAGCCGGATATGCTTAAGATATATCCATGTCTCGTAGTTAAGGGGACTAAGGTTTACGATTGGTGGGTTAAGGGGCTATATAGGCCGTATACTACAGAGGAGGCCGCAAGACTGATAGCCTATGTTAAGAAGATTATTCCCGAGTGGGTTAGGATCATGCGTGTCCAGAGAGATATACCAGCCTACATGATTGAGGCGGGTCCAAGGAGTAGCAATCTACGCGAAATAGCCATCAAAATACTTAGGAATGAGGGCTTAAGGTGTAGGTGCATAAGATGCCGTGAGGTCGGCCACAGGTGGCTTAAAGACGGCGTCAAGCCGGATCCGGATAAAATTAAGGTGATTGTCAAGAGATATGAGGCCTCGATGGGTGAAGAGTTCTTTATTTCGGTTGAGGATCCAGTAAACGATGTTCTTATAGGTTACTTGAGGTTGAGGATTCCATCCAGCCTAGCCCATAGGCCTGAAATATCTGGGAAGGATGCAGCGATAATACGGGAGCTACGCGTTTTAGGCCCACTTGTACCAGTTGGGAAGCGCCCTCATGAGGAGTATCAGCATATGGGTTTTGGCAGAATACTACTTAAGAAGGCTGAGGAGATAAGCGCTGACCTAGGGTGTAAGAAGATTCTCGTTACAAGCGCCCTTGGGACAAAAAGGTATTATATGCGCTTCGGCTATAACTATGATGGCCCATACATGAGTAAAAACCTATAAGTGCTTGTCTCTAATAACTAAGAGAGGCTTTGAAATGCTCATGTGGAAGATTAATCCCATGGCTGGGGGTTAGTGATGAAGGCAGTTGATAAGTTTGAAAAGATAAGTGAGATGGCGCGTAGAAGGGGCTTCTTTTGGCCATCATACGAAATCTATGGCGGTGCAAGTGGCTTCATATGTTGGGGCCCACTTGGCTCTCTCATGAAGCGTAAGATAGAAGATAAGTTCAGGGACATATTTCTAAGACGCTTAAACTTCTATGAAATTGAGACTCCAATAATAGCTCCCGAGAGGGTTTTCAAGGCATCTGGACACCTAGACAATTTTAGGGAGCCGATGGTTGAGTGCACCCTATGTAAAAGGAAGTTCAGGGCCGATCATCTACTCCAAGAGGCCGCTGGGCTGAGTTCCCAAGAAACTGATAGGATGGGGTTGGAGGACATAAAAAGAGCAATTGAGGAACACTGCATCAAGTGCCCTGAGTGTGGCGGCTCCCTCTCCGAGCCAAGGTACTTCCTAACAATGTTCCAGACAACTATCGGGCCATACTCTGAGAGCGTTGGTTATGGCCGCCCTGAGGCGGCTCAGGGAATATTCACTGAGTTTAGGCGCCTCTATGAGCATGTTAGGGAGCGCCTACCAATAGGCTTTGCTCAAATAGGGCATGCTTTAAGAAACGAGATATCCCCGAGGCAGGGGCCGATAAGGCTCAGGGAGTTCACGATAATAGACTTGGAGTTCTTCTTTGATCCCGAGAATCCCAAATGCCACCTCTTAGATGAGGTTGCAGATGAGAGACTGAGGCTCATTCTGGCGCAGAATAGGCTTAGGGGCGATGAGAACCCGGTTGAGCTGACCGTTAAAGAGATTATCGATAAAGGTTATGTTATGGTTGAGTGGCTGGCCTTCTTTATGGCGCTTGGTAAACGTTTCGTCACCAGCCTTGGCATACCTGAGGATAAGCAGCACTTCATAGAGAAGCATCCCTGGGAGAGGGCTCACTACTCGGCCCAGGGATTCGACCAGGAGGTTTACCTTGAGCGCTGGGGTTGGGTTGAGGTTGCCGGTTTTAATTATAGAACAGACTATGATTTAAGTGGGCATATGAGGGAGAGCGGCGTAGACATGAGGGTCTTCAAGATGGGCGGCGAAAACGTCACTCATGTTGAAAGTAAGGTGAAGCCGATAATACAGAACATAAAGGAGGATTTTGGCGACATGGCTCCCAAAGTTATAAGGGCATTACAGAATATTAATCCGTCTTCGCTTTTAACGGCATTTGAGAAGCAGGGCTTCTATGACCTGAATGGCTTAAGGGTTATGCCAAGGCATGTTGAAGTCTCTGAGGTGGAGGTTAAAGCGAGGGGTAGGCGCTTCATACCTCATGTTATTGAGCCGAGCTTTGGCTCCGACCGCCTAGCTTACGCAGCTCTGGAATACGCCTACACGGTTAAGGATGACAGGGTTGTATTAAAATTGCCTAGAGATATTGCCCCAATACAGTTGGCCGTATTACCGCTAGTTAGCAGGGATGGGCTCCCGGAGAAGGCCAGAGAAGTATATAATCTTTTGATTGACGAGGGGTTCTACGTTGAGTATGATGACGCAGGTTATATTGGGAGGAGATATGCGCGCTTCGACGAGATTGGAGTTCCACTTTGCGTAACAATAGACTATCAAACATTAAGAGATGACACGGTAACCATACGCGATAGAGATACGTGGAAGCAGGTTAGGGCCCAAATAAAAGAGCTACCGCAGCTGTTACACAAGTATTTCCGTTATAAAATCAATTTTGAGGATTTGGGCGCACCATGTAGGTAGGTTTTTAAAACGCTACAAACTATCTTTTATAGGAGAGATACATATGACTTTGAGGGGTTCTCAGTGGTCTTCCCAATAGAGACAGAACCTCGTATTAAGAGGAGAGCCTTAAGCTTATGTCAAGAACATTTAAGAAAGGTTGTTGAGGTTGCTAGGAAGACTGCGCAGATGATCGATGCTTTCGTGGTAGGAGATAGAGATTCTATAGTGCGATTATATAATGAAGTGCATAAGCTTAGTGAGGACGTTGCCTCCTCAAAAAGGACTATTGCGCAGGAGCTCACTGAGGTGGGCTCTATATTAATTAACCGCGAGGACTTTTTAAGGTTCACTTTTGTAACCAGCGATATTTCCGAGCTTTGTAAGGGTGTTTCATTTAGGGTTTTAGCAATGGTTGAGCGTAAATGGGATATTCCAGAGGAGATTAAGAGGGGGTTGGCGGAGCTCTCAAGCGCGATGTTTAACGCTATGATGAGACTTAGGGATATGACTTTCGCCCTTAATTATGGGTCGCCACAAGTATCTGAGAAGGCTAGGGAGGTTGAGCAGGTGGAGAAGGAGGTCGATAACCTCTATAGAAGACTTGAAATAATGGTTTTAGAGTGGAATATGGAGGTGCCAAAATTGCTTCTAGCAAGAGACATTATACGCTTCCTTGAGGACATAACTGATAAAATTGAGGATGCTTCAGACAACGCTAGAATACTCGCATTAGCCCTATAGGAGGATACCCTGAAAAAGATGGGGCGCAAAAGGAAGAAGATTGAGACGGAGTTGATAGAAAATTTTTTAGTGGTTTGGGATCCAAAAGACGGGTCAGAGCTCTATAAAATGGGCTTTTATGGAAAGCCCCTTGGGATACCGAAGCCAAAGAGCCTGGAATTTAACGTCCCGTTAATCCTTGACTTGATGGAGGGCCTATATTTACTTGAGAAAGGCATATTAAGTGTGTATGAAGGCCCAGAGAAAAGCAGGGTCACAAAGAGAAAGCTTAGGAGTAGAGCCAGAAAAGTTTACGAAGACTTTGACCTAAAATATGTCGCATATAAGGATTTAAGAGATAAGGGGCTTATTGTAACTCCCGGGGTTAAATTTGGATGTGACTTTGCAGTCTATAAGATTGGCCCCGGACTTGAGCATGCGCCATACATGGTCTCCGTTAAAAATAGAAGAGATGAGATAACGCCAACCGAGATTGTTAAGGCTGGTAGACTTGCAACAAGCGTGAGGAAGCGCTTTATAATAGCTGTTCCAGACCTAGAGAAGGGTAAAGTTGAATACTTGATCTTTAAGTGGTTTAAGGCATAAAACATTTTTATCAGAATCCGGATTCCTCATCATTTCGTTCAGGATTAGCTTGATCAGTCCCGGGTAATAACATCATTTCATCATGAAGTAATTTTGCTTTCCCAGAGATTTAAATTTTTATGTCTTTTCTACTCCTTCTAAGATTTTAAGGTTTATTTGCATAATATCCTCAGTTATAATATTTCCCCTGACAGTTTTTCTTCTTCTCTCGCCCTTTTCCTTAGGTCTAAAGCCCGGCCCATCACTAAGGAGGACACCTGTCTTTACTCCACCATGTACATCCATTCTCATTGGGAAGCCATCCCTATCGCTCCCACCAGTTATTAAGAGTTTTACCCCAGGCATGCCTATTACTGATCCGTCGACAGTATCCCCTATCTTCTTACCTATAAAGGGTATTGCTTTAGGCCCCTCAACCTCAACGGATTTAGCCTTACCAGTTTTAGGGTCGGAGATAACTAGCTTAAACTTAGCCATTTCCTGTCCCTCTCTCGAATAGAATTTTCAAAGAGTTTTTAAGAATATAAACTATTCGCATCCCAGTAGATATATCTCCTGCGCATAGCAGTTATGGTGAACAGTCTTAGGACAATAACGGCTGGATGCACCAGCTTAACTAGTGGGGGTCGTGGAACCACCACGCTCTTTTCTAAATCCATAGAATCATCCTCGTAAATATAGAACATACTCTTCTCAATAAACTTCTTTATGGACACTATCTCGGAAATGTAGTCGCTCACAGTTATATTTGAGTACTGAAATGTATAATGCTCTATTACTGCTGAATGTATTATTGCGCTGAGGGGCTCCACCTTCAGGTCCGCGTGAACGTAAGTTAAATCTACTGGAAGCCAGCCCCATGGCGGCACATAAACCATTGCCCAACCATGCCAGCCTATACCCGTCTGCCTTATCATTAAGTGTCCAGACCAGTAGACGAAGCTGCGGTGGAGTCCTGGAATATATATGCAGCCAATCTGGAGGTAGGCTGGTATCCCAACTGCTCGGCACAAGGTTATCAATAGGTTGGCCTGGTCATCGCAGTCTCCGAGGCGCTGATTAATGGTTTCATTGGGGTATCTTGGAACCTCTGACGTGGCGTAATGGATGTTTCTGGCTATCCATGAGATGAATTCTTTCAGAATTGTTAGGACCCTCCTCTCTCCACCAGCTATCTCCTGGGCGAGTTCTCTAATCTCGGTCACATTAAAGTGCCATAGAGATGTGGGCTTACAGAACTTCTCCTTTAACTCTAATGGTATATCGTCTAGCTCTCCAGATAGATCCTCTGATATTATTGGTATACTTCTCTCTTTAAAAACCAGTCTATAGGTGACGAGATAGCTTAATCTTCTTCCAGGGGGAACCTTCATATCACCGACATCCAATAGTATCACCGTGTTCCCATCAGAATCATTACTAAACTTCTTAATGGGGTACGATGTATACACCAGATATACCTCCTGCCAACTATTATTCATGAACAAGCCTATTGTAACATCCTCATCTCTTAAAGTCCATGTCTCATTTGTGCTCTTATTCTCATAAACTACCTTAGTTGTGAGCCAAAACGTCCTCTCTAATGTGGCGACATATTTAGGGCGGTATGCTCCATAAAGTGCGATGAGTGAAATGAAAGCAAGTAGTAAGAGCCCTATGTTACTCTTGCCCTTTTGGGAGCTCCTCATCTTATACAATCCACTCTAAAATTGTGATTATCTTTAAATTTAAATAATATTTTAGTCTCAATTTAAGTTGGTGGGTTTATGCAGGTTAAGATTGGTGAGACGTTAATAGAGCTTGTTGAGGGCGATATAACTGAGCTTCCAGTTGACTGTATAGTTAATGCTGCCAACAGTATGCTTAAGATGGGTGGGGGTGTTGCTGGAGCGATTAGGAGAAAGGGTGGAGAGAAGATCCAGAAGGAGTGCGATAAAATAATTGCTGCGAGGGGGCCAATACCAGTGGGTGGGGCAGCCATAACGAGTGGCGGGAACCTTAAGGCTAAGTATGTAATACATGCTGTTGGTCCAGTTTATGGTGAGGGCGATGAGGAAAGAAAACTTAGGGATGCTGTGATAAATAGTTTAAAGCTCGCGGAGCAGTATGGTTTATTAAGCATAGCCTTCCCAGCGATATCGACCGGAGCCTTCGGGATGCCGAAGAAGATGTGCGCCGAAACAATGCTTCCGGCGGCAATATCCTACGTTAAGGGTGGAACTAATATAGAAAAGATAATTTTCTGTCTCTACGACCATGAAACATTCAATATATTTAAAGAAACACTTCAGAAAATCAAAATTTAACGCTGTTCAAGTCCCGTGATAAAAAAATTAAGAGTAAATAATCCTTGTCTTTGCTGCTTCCCTCTTTAAATTTTTAGCCTATTCTATACCCCATCTTCTAGTTACCTTAACTATCAAGAAGATTACAAATGCAATTATTAGGAATGTTATGACCGCGCCTATAAACCTGCCTACGCGGAAGGGTCCAAGAATAAGCTGCTCCCAGGGGAGACCCGGGGTCACAAACTCTATTATTGGCATTATAATATCATTTACGAGAGATTGAACTAGAGCACCTAAGTATATGCCCATGATGAAGGCTACGGCCATCCCCATAACCTTATACTTCAATATAAAGTCCCTAAACTCGGCGACAAGCCCTTTTGGAGGCGGGGGCGCTGGTTTAGGAGCCAGAAGATCTCTGATCTCTTTTAAGACGCTTAAGATCTCCTCATCTTTACGCGCCCTTGACATATGGTTTCTCACATCCAGCTTCCTTATTCTATACTCTAGTTGTTCACTAGAGTTAAATAAGATTTTAGACAAGAATACTCTCATAGGGGGTTGTCCTGGTTGTCTAGGAAACCTTGCCCAAATATAGAGGTAAATTTAAGGGATTGCCCATGCACATATCCGTGTGACATTAAGGGGATATGCTGCCAGTGCTTGCTTAACCATAGGTTGCATGGTGAGCTGCCAGCATGCTATTTTCCGCCAGAGGTTGAGCGGACATATGACAGGTCGATAAAGCGGTTTATACAAATCTATAGGGGTAAGTAAAACATCTTGCTTATAGGGGAAAGATCATGGCTAAGAGGCGTATTGCCCTACAAGCAATCACCTCCCTTACTGTTCTGCTCATCGGGCTGGCCCTTGGGAGTCTCTTAGGAGAGTCTAGGCTAGATGAAAGGGTAAAGGAGATTCGTGAGGAAAATGAGAACTTAAAGAGGTGGCTTAAAGGGAACATAACGATATATAAGAGTCAAATTGAGTCCCTTAATAGCGAGATTAAAGCCCTTAGCAATCAGATCAAGCAGCTTAATGAACAACTTGAAATTGAGATCCTTGGAATATACTTTTCTCCGAGGGGAGGCTGTGCTAGGGCGATAATTAACCTAATTAATTCCGCAAACAAGTCTATTCACGTATTAATCTATAGTTTTACATTTGATTCAATTGGGTATGCTCTTATTGACGCTTATAGGCGTGGGGTTGACGTTAAAATTGTCTTTGAGAAGAATGAGGTTAAAGATTATAGTGTGTATTGGATGCTTAGGGAAGCAGGTGTTCCTGTGCGTAACGACACGAACCCTAGTCTGATGCATAACAAGGTTATGATAATTGATTCAGAGATAGTTGTCACTGGAAGCTATAACTGGTCTGTTAGTGCTGAGGAGAGAAACGATGAGAATATAATTATTGTAAGGAGTAGGAAGATTGCAGAGGAATACGAGAGGAAGTTTGAGGAAATTTGGATGAAGAGTGTTGGTTAATTCTCCTCTGTTCTAGGAGGCCCAGAGGGGAGAGTTTTTTCTCATAATCCCAATGATTTCCTCCAGAGCTTCCATTTCATCCCCCCTTAATTTATCCCTGAATTTAGTTTTCAGAATCTTTGCATGGCTCTCTGGAATGCGAACGTAAAGTATGTCGCCTTCATCAAAGTGTCTCCCAACAATAGGCTTATCGATTGATATCGCCACTTGCTTTCCCTTATCGGCGTATGGTATTGGCGCACCCTTATCCTGAATCTGAAGTATCTCGCCTATCTCCTTCCCCTCAGCTGTCATGAGTGGCACCCTCGGCCTAATTCTGCCGGCCAGAACTTCTATGCCAACGATAGCTGGCTTAGACCTTCTAAACACGAAGCCGGGTAAGACCCTTATCTTAGCTGGCCTAATAAGCTTTTCCAGTTCACTCCTCTCACGCTTCTCCTTCTCCTCCCTCATCCACCTTAAGTAGTCGTCTATTAGGTGGTAGATGACGTTATGCCAGAAGATTGGGACATTATGCATCTTAGCCTCCTCTTCAGCATCTGGGAGAAGCTTAACGTTAAACGCTAAGACTGCGCCATATAACGGCTCCTTCTCTTTAACAATCATAGCCTCTGTGACATCTCTCTTTGATACATCGCCTACATCTGCCAGTCTTATTGGCACACCATTTCTTGTAAGGCTTTCAGCTATAGCCTCTAAAGAGCCGAGAGCGTCCGCCTTCAAAACCACGCCGTCAATCTCAGTAAATATTTTGACACGCTCAACCTCTTCAGAGACCTCCTTAAAATACTCATCAATCTTATCCTCCGAGGGAACAGCATAAATCGGGGCTCCTGCAATAGCGTCCTCCAAGTCTGGGGCAACTATCTTAACCCCAGCTGCTGCGGAAACTTCATCAACTGAGGAGAACTTTTCACGTGGATCTCTTATCTCATCTAGTGGTTTGGGCATGAGAATCGCCCTTACATTAGTGACGATCGGTTTCTCCCTACCGCCGAGAACTATTATGTCGCCCTTACGTAAGACTCCATCATAAATTATTGCGTTTATGGTTACACCAAGCCCAGGCTCATCCTTGACCTCTAGCACAGTTCCCTTAGCTGGACCGCTCGTTACTGTGAGTCTCTTTTTAAGATACTGTTGTGTTAAGCCTGCCAAAACCGCTATTAGCTCTGGTATACCTTCACCAGTCTTAGCGCTTACTGGAATAAGAGCGACAGTTCTTGTGAAGTCCTTTATCTTATCGAATCTATCGGCCTTAAACGATAGCTCAGAGAACTTCCCAACGATATTGTAGAGATGTTCATCTAAAAGCTGTCTAACTGCTGGTTCCTGCTTCATGTAGGATTCTAGGAAGGGGGCATTTGGAACAGGCCTCCAGCCCGGTATCCTATCAATCTTGTTTACAGCCACTAAGAAGGGGGTCCTCCGAGCCTTAAGTATCTCTATAACCTCATATGTCTGAGCCTCAAACCCCTTCAGAACATCTATTACCAATATGGCTATGTCCGCTATGCTACCGCCCCTACGCCTAAGATTAGCGAAAACTTCATGTCCAGGAGTATCGATGACTAATAGTCCTGGTATACGTATTTCCCCTCCGACCTTTTTCAGAAATGGGCCCGCGATCTCTCTGAGGGTTTCCATTGGGAAGAAGCTAGCGCCAATATGTTGTGTCATTCCGCCAACTTCACGGGCTTGAACGCTTGTCTTTCTAATTTGGTCTAGGAGTGCGGTCTTGCCAACGTCAACGTGTCCGAGAACGCAGACGATTGGCTGCCTAATATACTCCGGCAAATTTAATCACTCTCATAAATGTTTAGTAGCTTAACTCTTAGCAATAAGAGGCTAAAAAAATATATAAATGAATCTCGTCAGCCGAGAATCTTCTCTAAGTCTACATGAGCCTTAACCAAATTTATGGCGGCACCTATTCTTCTAATATCTTTAGGTTTTATCCTACCAATTGTCCTCTGTATATATTGTAAGGTTGTATAGGTGTCGTATGGAACAAGTATTAATGGAACTTTAAGTTGGTCTGCTTTTGGAAAGACTTTAACGCTTGGATAGAGATTCCCAGTCAATATTATTGCTGATACACCGGTCTCAAGAGCTGTCAAAATTATGTCTGTTCTGTCGCCACCAGTTATCACAGCCTCATTTAAAGCTCTGCGAAAATACTTTGCTGCACTTTCGGGCGTCATAGCTCCTACAAGAATCTCTTCAATAAAGTTGTCTAAGCCATCTTTTCCGGCTAAGACTTTACCTCCAATGAAATCACATATCTCTCTGGCTGTCAGGGCCTTTAAGGTTCTATCTTCAGGGATTACTCCAAGCACATTGATCCCCTGCTTCTCAATAAACTGTTTAATGATGCCCTTAAACCGCTCAACCTTATTGCTTGGAACTATATTAAGTATGACGCCGGAAAGCTTTGTCCCCCATTTTATGCATATATCCTGAGCCTGGAGAACTCTATCAACAATAAAATCATTTTCCGCCTTCTCAATTAATATCATATCAGCATTCAGTTCTTTCGCTATTCTTGGAGCTGGACACCCTATATAGGAGCCAGTTATAAAGCTGTGAGGGCTCTCAATTAATACAACATCACAATTTTCCGATATCTCTTTATAGGAACTCCTTATCTTTTCCATAAATAATTCAGAATCTCCCCACATAAAATCTTCGAGGAATTCTTCTCCCCTAAGAAGGATGGGGCATATAAGATCTTCAGAATACCTCAATTTCAGTATTAGCTTCATTATTTCAACATCTTCATCATGAAGCTCTTTTCCATGAGTTAGTGAGCTGCTTACCCCTATAGGTTTGAAGTATCCTACCCTTAACCCCCTCTCCATTAGTATTGATGCTAAGGCTAAGGCTATAGCGCTCTTGCCGGCCAGCTCCTCGGTGGAGACTAAATAAATCGACTTTTTAGCCATATTTCTTTCCCTCACACTATAATACTTTACAATAATGACTATAACTTTATAATTATTCTTAAGTCAACTCCAAGGCATCCCTCACCACTCTCATAGACAAACAGTGGATTAATCTCTAACTCGGCTATATCTTCAAACTGCATCATTATCTGCGATACTTTAAGCATAACGTCAATTATGGAATTTATGTCTGAGGGCGGCTCACCCCTAACACCTCTAAGGAGAACATACGTTTTAGTCTCTTCAATCATTCTGGAAGCTTCGGCCTTAGTTAATGGGCAGAGACGGTAAGAAACGTCCTTAAAGAAATCTACATAGATTCCGCCTAAGCCAAACATTATGAGTGGACCAAACTGCGGATCCCTGACGGCGCCCACAATAACTTCCTTTCCCCGCGGCGCCATCTTTTGCACAAGTACGCCTGATATCCTTGCACGTGGCATAATTGTTCTTGCTCTTCTAATAAGGAGGTCATAATTTTCTTCTACCTCAACTCTACTTTTAACTCCGAGGATAACCCCGCCAATATCTGTTTTGTGTATTATGTCTGGTGAAATTATCTTCATAGCTACTGGGTAACCAATTTCGTCGGCGAATATGCCAGCTTCCTCCCTACTCCTAGCAATGGCAGCCTTTGGCATCGGTATCCCAGCTGCTTCAGCAACGAGCATAGTCTCATCCGCAGTGAGAACAGATCGCCCCTCCGATTTCACGCGCTGAATGACCCTTAAAATTTTGTCCGCGTCCATATTTATCTTCGGAATTTCCTCTACAGTTGAAGAGCTAAGTATTAGGGTGTACTCATACATGGCCCTTAGCACGTGGGCCGCTTGCTCTGGAAATGCGTAATTCGGGATTCCACATCTCTTTAATGTCTTTATGACGGCTGAGCTCTCCTCAAATCCCATGAAGGAGGCGAGGATGGGTTTATTGGAAGATTTCCCAATATCAGCGAGAATTTCAGCAACCTTCTCTGAGGGAGTTACCGCCTGAGGTGTTAAAATAACTATCATTCCATCAACATTATTGCTTTTTAAGCCTGCCTCGATCGCTAACCTATAACGTTTTTCATCAGCATCGCCCAAAATATCTATCGGATTGTTTAGGCTTGCATGAGGAGGTATATCTCTGCGTAGTTCTTCTAAAATTTCGTGCTCAAGAAGCGGCAACTCCAAACCGAGTTTCTCGCATGCATCCGTGGCCAGTATGCCGGGCCCCCCTCCGTTTGTTACTATCAATACTCTTCTATCCTTGGGTAGTGGTTGGGAGCCAAAGGCCAACACGAGGTTAAATAATTCCTCCACTGTATTAGCCCTTATTATTCCAGCCTTCTTAAAGGCTGCTGAAAAGGCTGCTTCGGAGCCAGCCAGGGAACCCGTATGAGATGAAACAGCCTTCATGCCGGCGCTAGTTGTTCCAGCCTTCACCGCGATTATAGGCTTTTTTCTAGAAACTCTTTTAGCAACTTCTATAAAGCGTGCACCCTCCTTCACTCCCTCAATATAGAGTCCAATAACCCTCGTATTCTCATCCTCACCTAAAGCCTCTATAAAGTCAGCAGCGTTTAAGTCCGCCTCATTACCTAAGCTTATGAATTTTGTGAAGCCGATGTCGTTTCTAATCGCCCATCTCAGTATTGCGCTTCCAAGAGCCCCGCTCTGGGAGACGAACGCTATGTTGCCGGGTAAAGGCATTGCTGGCGCAAACGATGCATTCAATCGACCCTGAACATTTATTGTTCCCAAGCAGTTCGGACCCTGCATCCGCATGCGATATCTTCGGCATATATTGACGAGTTCCCGCTCTAACTGCGCCCCCTCCCTGCCAGTCTCTCCGAAGCCAGCGGAGATAACTATTACGCCCTTAACACCCCTAACGCCGCAATCCTCCAAAACCGACGGCACAATTCTAGCTGGGACGATGATTATGGCGAGATCAATCTCGCCTGGAATATCTACAACGCTCTTATAGCATTTAAGCCCCAGTATTTCATCAGCATTTGGATTTACTGGATAAATAGCTCCACTGAACCCTCCTTCAATGATATTCTTGACTATCTTATGTCCAATTTTAGAAGGATCCCTACTTGCACCAACCACTGCGATTGCCCTTGGATTAAAAAAGGCATCGAGTTTCATGTGTCTCCATTATTACTTTTTGCTTTTACTATAGTCATGGAGTATTTAAGCGTTACACCGCACGTAATCATCTTATATGCCCTCGCACATTTACTACTTTAAAGGTAACCTCTCCGAGGGGTCCTTAGCATGCTTATGGGGGAGAAGCTGCGTAACAGGTCATATGATGATAAGAAGATGAGCTTGAAGGAAGCCCTGAAATATATAAAGCCTGGAGACCACATTTTTATAGGCTCTGCTTGTGGCGAGCCGCAGTATTTAGTTAAGGGTTTAGTTGAGAGGGCGGACCACCTAGCTGACAATGAGATACTTCATGTACATACCCTTGGAGTTGCACCCTACATTAAGCCCAGATACTCAGAGAGGTTCCGGATGAACGCCTTTTTCGTTGGAATCAACACTCGTAGGGCTGTGGCTGAGGGCAGGGCTGATTATACGCCAACATTTTTATCTGACCTGCCATACCTGATAAGAAACGGAGTTATCCAGATAGATGTTGCACTTATACAGGTTACGCCGCCGGATGAGCATGGCTTCTGTAGCCTAGGGGTTTCAGTGGATGTTACAAAGACGGCTGCCGAGAAAGCTAAGCTAGTCATCGCTCAGGTTAACAAGAAGATGCCGAGGGTTTTAGGCGACAGCTTTATACACGTAAAAGATATAGACATAGTCGTTGAGCATACTGAACCAATACTTGAATTGCCGCGCTCTGAGCCTGACATAGTTTCAGAGCGTATTGCAAAATATGTTTCAGATCTGGTAGAGGACGAGTCGACACTGCAGATAGGCATAGGCAGTATACCAGACGCCATCCTAAATTATTTGATGGATAAAAAGGATCTTGGAATACATACTGAGCTCCTCACTGAGGGAGTTGTGGAGCTTGTTGAGGAGGGTGTGGTGACATGCGCTAAGAAGACGATAAATAGGGGTAAAATAATCGCGTCTTTTGCAATGGGAACTCGCAGGCTATATGATTTCATAGATAATAATCCAATGGTTGAATTTTATCCATCAGATTATGTGAATAACCCGTTTATAATTGCCCAGCATGATAAGATGGTTGCAATAAATCAAGCACTTGAGGTGGATTTGACCGGTCAGGTGTGCTCGGACTCTCTCGGTTATAAGTTTTATAGTGGATTAGGAGGGCAAGCCGATTTCATGAGGGGTGCACGTCTCTCAAGGGGTGGGAAGGCGATAATCGTTATGCCCTCGACGGCTAAGGATGGAAGAATCTCGCGCATAAAAGGGTTCTTAACAAGGGGTGCTGGCGTCGTGTTAACTAGAGGTGACGTTGATTACGTTGTTACAGAGTATGGTGTAGCCTATCTTAGGGGCAAAACTATTAGGGAGAGGGCTCTGGCACTAATGAGCATAGCTCACCCGAGGTTTAAGAATAAGCTCCTTGAGTGGGCGAAAAAGCATAATTACGTCCCAAAGGAGATTATGCCCTTCCCAGAAGTTGAGTATCCGGAGGAGTTAAAGCAATATATTACTTTAGAGGATGGATCGAGGGTTCTACTTAGGCCAATAAAGCCTTCCGATGCAACTTTAAAGCAGCATTTCTTCTATGCTCTCTCTAAGGAAAGTGTCAGAAAGAGGTTTCTCGGTTCATTGGACATAATGCCTCTTAAGAGGATATGGCCTTATGTTATTATAGATTATGTTAATGAGATGAGCATTGTTGGTGTAGTATCAGAGAATGGCAATGAAGTTATGGTGGCTATAGGGAGTTATTCACGTATACCTGGAACTGATAAAGCGGAGGTTGCATTGGTTGTTAGGGATGACTGGCAAGATAAGGGTTTAGGGACGGCTTTATTTAATTGCCTAGCGGAGATAGCGAGATCCCGTGGGATAAAGACTTTTATAGCATGGGTTTCAATCGATAACACTAAAATGATACATATACTTAAGAAATCTAAGTACCCGTCAAAGTATAGAGTTGACGGAAACCTCTTCTACATAGAGCTGGATCTCACAAAAATCCAGGAAAAAAGGAATAACTAAATCCGGGTTCTATTTTCCTTTAAATGCTTCCAGTATCCTCTCTTTAACGGTGTTAAAGTGCTCCGGTAGGTTTTCCGGAGGTAAACCTCTGGCCAAGTATTCTGAAAAGTGTTTTGTGTATTTCTCTTTGTTTGTTGAAGCCAGTAGCTCAGCATATTTTGCTATGTGTTCACCGCATATCCTAGTTTCATCGGGAAGGATTGATTCGTCATGTGGTATCTCAACACCAGCATCCACAAAGCCCTTCATGGCCGCGAAGACGGCTGCACCCCTTGAGGGCGTATGTAAGCCTATGTCTAGAATTGCCTTCTCGATACCTTTAGCGGCAGCCCTTAATCCACAGAGCAATCCGACTAAATATGCGGCTGGGAGATTATTTAGACTTCCAAGCCAACCAAACTTCTTTCTAAGCTCATGGGAGTGCGCTGAAGCTATAACAACATCGCCTATAACTGTAGCCATAATGACCTGAGCAATAAAGTTTCTATTAGTCTTCCTGACAACCAGCCTGGGGAGCTTAGATATTATGAGTTTCTTTCTAAGCCTATAGTCTGTTTTCCCTTCCCTTCTTCTCCTATATGGGACAGTGTACCCCGGACCCTTAGCCACTAGCGTTTCCTCCTTAAACCATGCGCTTCAATATATTGATGTAGATCCGCAATTGACTTGAATACACCAGCTTTAGCTTTAAGGTAAAGATGTCTATAGGTTCTAACAGTTATTATACGCTTCTCCTTAAGCTCGCGAAGTCTCCTCCTCAGAGCCCTTATCCTCTCAACCCACTCCTTAAGGTGATCAATTCTGGCGCCCGATGCACCACTCCTACTTCCAATGCCCCTGCGCCTGCCTCTCCTCTTTTTCTCATGCAGTATTCTTGCGCGCGCCCTACTCACGCCTTGATCCTTAATCTTCCTTATAACGCCCTCCTTAATCAACCTCTTAATATCCTCCCGCGTTATTGCGTTCTCTACCTCCTCGATTCTCTCAGGATCTATCCAAACCCTCTCCTCACCAACGCCTAATATTTCCGCAGCCATTCTACGCTGACTCCTTAAACTCATAACGGCGCCCCCATTATGTAAGCTATGCCGAGGCGTTTAAAACATGTATTCCCAGCTCCCTAGCCCTATTAAGTATCTCCGCCCTCTTCTTAGCGCCGACGGTATGGGCTATTCTTATGGCCTCCATTTTTGGGTTAACGCGGTCCAGATCATAGACGTTATAGACTATGACCTCGCGGTATGCTGTTGGGTGGAGTCCCCTAGCCTCCTTTGGCCCCCTATAGCCAACCTTTACTCTGGCTGGCCAGCCCTTAACCTCCTTCCGCATCTTGCTATCTATCCCTCTTGGTCTCCTCCAGCTCTCGTCCACGCGGTCGTAGCGCCAGCTCTCTTGCCTAACAAAGTCTGGCTTCTTCTCCTTAACTTTCCTTCTCAGCTTAATAGCCTTCTTAGCCTCTTCTAAAACCTTATTCTCGACGCTCAACTGACTAGCCCCTCCACCTTCTCATAAATATATATTCCATCTAAGAACCTGCGGGGATCCCTCTCCTTTATTTTAGTGGCCTGCTCTATGTTTGCTGCTGTCTGGCTAACATCCTCTAAATTTATTCCCTGCACTATTACGTCATCCCCCTTAACAGTGACTTTAGTGTTACCGACTATTCTCGCAGTCCTCGGGGTCCTTTCGCCCATAAAATTCTCTATGAAGACTTTATCCCCGCTAACCTTGACCGATATTGGGAAATGCGCATAAACGATTTTAAGTTTATATGTAAAGCCCTTCGTCACACCTCTAATCATATTCCTAATGTGCGCTGCAACAGTCCCTACGTGCGATTTCTCCCTTTTCTTAGGCTTAACGGCATATACTACAACGTTATCCCCTAAAACCTCTATTGAGACTGGATTATTCGAGAAATCTCTTACTATTTTTCCCAGCGGACCTATAACTTCCACTACTTTACCGTTTAGGTTAACTCTTACTCCCTCTGGTATCCTAACCTCTTTCTTCTCGACTTTAATGACCTCGCAGAGCTGCTCTAGCGCCTCTAACATTCATACCACCGCTAATAAACATATGCTAGGAGTTTTCCCCCAATCCCCCTCTTTTTAGCCTCAATATGTGACATAACCCCTTGAGAGGTTGTAATTATGAGTATACCCATATCCCTCGCGGGTAAAAACGTTTTTTCCCACTTCTCAATATCCTTAGCCTTAACTGAGTATCTGGGCCTTATGGCTCCGCACTTATTTATCCTACCGAGGAGCTGAACCCTAAACTTACCCGTCCTACCGTCATCAATAAACTCGAATTCGCCAATATAGCCGTGCATTTGCATAACCCTCAGCACATTGCCAAGCAGCTTTGACGCTGGCATTATATAACACTCCTTCTTCCTCCTCATTTCATCATTACATATCGTTGTTAAACCGTTTGCAAGAGTATCTAAGTTCATTTTTAATCACCTCAATTATACTTCTTGAAGCCGAGCTTTTCAGCAACTTCTCTAAAGCACTGTCGACATAGCATTAATCCATATCTCCTTATTATTGGGCCGTATGAGCCGCATCTTCTACAGGGTCTACTACCCTTACCAAATTTTCTCTCTTTCCTCTGTTGGCTCTTTTCGCTCAACCCCCACCACCACTACTTCTTCCTACGCTTCTTCTCCCTCTTCTCCTCAGTTATCTCAACACCAAACTCATGAATCATATATGCCATCGCTTCCTCAGCCATCAACCTATGAGCCTTACCAACCCTAGATCTTGCACGCCTCCTATATTTAACTCTATAGCCAGGTCTCGCTAAAGAAACACATATGTCCATGCCGATGATGCCCAGTTCCGGAGAATATTTTGTTCCCGGTATGTCGATATGCTCCTCTATCCCAAAGGAGAAATTCCCATAATTATCGAATGAGCTGGCTGGAATCTTGTTACCAACGGCGTCCAGCGCCTTCTTCAAGAACTCTATGGCCCTCCCACCCCTAAGCGTGACTACACATGCAATTGGCTCATTTCGCCTTATACCAAAATCCCTTATCGTCTTTTTAGCCCTTCTATAACATGGCTTCTGACCAGTTAGCTCCTCAATTATCTTCATGGCCTTCTCTAGGGGCTCACCTGACTTGCCGACACAACAGTTAACAACAACCTTCTCTATCTTCGGCTTAAGCATAGGGTTCTCCTGCCACTTAATCTTAAAACTCTCAATTAAGTTAGCTGATAGCGTGCTATACACCCTTAACCACCCCTCGGCAAAGAGATTCTAGGCGCCTTATCGCCTACAACAAACACGTAATCTAGGATTGTCTGGTAAGAATTTCCGTTCTCATCTTCTATTGTCACTAGACATCTACGTCTCTTCTGCCCACTAATTAGGTCAATGCTCTTAATAAGACCATATTTACCGAGGTTCTCCCCATCAACTATGAGTGCCGTCATGCCAACATCGAGTTTAAGGTGTTCAATAATCCCCTGGTCTGGCAAGCTTATCCTTAATGCATCTAGGGTGCGATACTCCTCCCCAATGGGCTTCTTCGGGTCCTCACACCTAACAAATATATTTCTTCCGTCATGCAGGTTGAGCTGAAGGTGTCCTCCCGGAAGCGTAGTCTTATTCTCAATTCTACAGATCTTATATTTTATCTCCTCACCACTAATCTCAAATAATGCTAAGCCCTTACCGTGTGGGAGGACTCTCCAACTCTTATTAAGCTCCGGGATGGAGAGAACATCCATTAATCCAACAGGGAAGTGTATGTCGCGCCTAACCCTCCAATCTACAAGAACTTTGCCTTGAGCAACAATCTTTTTCGCCTCCCTCATGGTTTCAGCATAGCCCAGAAGGTCCCTAATAATTATTCCAAGCGGTATGCACCGATCAATCGGGTGTGGTCCGGGATCTGGCTTAAGGGTCCAGATATACTTCTTCCTATGTATTGGCCAGAATACTGGAGTTGCCTCTCGCCTTAAGTGTCTCTTTCCGCCCATACTCCCCATACCCTAACTCCCCCCAATATTGGGAGTTATCTCCGCTCTCTCCTCAGCTTCCTTCAGCTTCTCGCCCACCCCCCTCCTCTCCAAAATCTCTTTCCTATACTTGTCATCTAAGTTTAACTTTATAATCTCGACATTGGAAGGGTGTATTGGTACGAGTACCGTTGTTCCATCAACCTTTTGCCTAGTTACTCCCTCAACATAAATGCGATTCTTCTTCCTATTAACCCTCAAAACCTTCCCTTCAACTCCCCTGTAATCGCCCCTCATAATCCTTACAACATCACCAGTCCTTATCGGGAGCGACCTAGTTCCATAAGTTTTATGGAGCTCATCTGATAAATGTGCTGACATTATTTTCCCACGTAGGTGGTATGGGGCGTTATATAACATCTTCCTCTGTTTGCTTGGCTTAGCTGATGTGCTTTTAGTCATGGACATCCCCCTATATTATTATGCTCGCCGCGCTAGCTATTCTCGGCCACCTCTCAGCAGCCTCCCTGGCGACAGGGCCGTGTATTTCTGAGCCGCGCATCTCGCCCTCAGGCGTTATTATAACGGCGGCGTTATCTTCAAATTGAATCCATATTCCCTCTGGCCGCCTGTATGGCTTCCTCTGTCTAACGATGACCGCGTGGAAAAGTTTTTTCCTCATGTCGGGTGCCCCCTTTCTAACTGATACAACTACTAGGTCGCCGACAGCCGCCATCGGGTTCCTTCTGCGCCTACCCTTATACCCAACTACTTGAACAACCCTCAGCTCCTTAGCCCCAGAATTATCTGTACACTTAATTATTGAGCCGACGTTTATCCCCCTACTTACCCTAACCCTCGGCTTTCCAACGCCCTTAGCCTGCAACCCCCTTGTCTTAGCCTTAGCCGCCACTTCACGATACCCCCTTCCTACCTATTTTCTCCACTACAACGAAGGCTACCGTCTTACTTATCGGCCTGCACTCGGCTATCCTAACGATGTCGCCCTCAGTTGCATTTATGCATGGCGGGTTATGGGCTGGTATTCTACTATGCCTTCGCTCATAGCGCTGGAATTTAGGCACATAATAAATATAGTCACGCCTAACAATAACAGTCTTCTGCATCTTGGCACTCACAACGACACCCTCAATTATCCTACCCCTAATTTTTATGGATCCATGAAAGGGGCAATATTCATCATTACATATTTTCTCAGGCGGCTTAATATTATATGACACTCACCAACGCCTCCTAACAATCCTCTTAATTCTATCCTCAGGCCGGCCCACAAGAGCTTTACCATCAATCTCAACTATTGTTTTATCAGGTAATGTAAAATGGAAAATACAATTCTCCTTAATTAATATTTTCTCACTACCATTTCTGCATAAAATTTTGAATGTATTTTTCGTCTCATCAATAACGGTTCCGGATAAACCAACACAACTCTTATTGGTGCACTTCACAACTTTAGCTTTTAATCCAATAAACTCGTCTTGGAGAATATATTTAAGATCCCTCATCCCTCAATCCCTTTAGACTCCTCATTATTGATTGTCAGTATACGAGCTATTGTCCGCTTAATCTCCCTTATTCTTGCTGGCTTATCAACAGCTCCCCCAGCCTTAACGATCATCTTAAGCCTTGTGAGCTCCGCGCGGAGCTCAGCCAGCTTTCTCTCGCGCTCCTCCCTTTTCATCCGCCTAATCTCAGCAACCCTTAGGATGGCCATACTCCATCACCAGGCCCCCTATAATTCGCCCTTCTCTCCCTTCATAGTCTCCTCAGATTGTTCTTCAATTAGCTCAATCTCATCTGGGAGCTTTGCGTCTGGCCGAACTATGAAGACTTGTATTCCAAATATTCCTGGCTTTAGCTGAACGTGTGCAACAGCCTTCTTAACATATTTCATTGCCGGGTCCCCGCTCTTAGGTATATATCCATCCCTAAACTTCTCCACTCTAGCCCTCTCGCTAACAAGTTTACCACTAATAATTATCTCTGCTCCTAAAGCACCGGCCTTCATTATCTGGTTTAGCGCCCAGAATCCAACCCTCCTGAAGTGGATTCCACGCCTAAGTGCGGCAGCTATCCTAGATGCCATAACATATGGATTCAGTTCTGGAACCTCTATCTCAGCCACGGAGATCTGCGGGTTTGGTAGATTAAACCTTTCCTCAAGGATTTTGGCAAGCTGCTTTATTGTTTCTCCGCCGCGACCTATAACGAGACCGGGGCGCATAGCATAAATAACGACGTTTGTGCCGAGTGGTGTTCTTGTTATTTCAACCCCGCCATAACCAGCCTTCTCAAACTCTTTCCATAAGAACTCATCTATCTCAGCCTTTTTAATAGACTCCTTAATGAAATGCTTTACATAAGCCATCTACTTCACCTCCTCCAAGACTACCTCAACGTGGGTTAATGTCTCAAACCACCTGGTTGCCCTCCCGAAAGCCCTCGGCATATATCTCCTTATCCTCGCTCCTGGGTATGCGGATGCGTGGATAATCCTGAGTTTCTCTATATCAAACCCTTTATATTCGGCATTCGCTTCAGCGTTCTCTAAAACCTTAAGTATCTTTGAAGCCGCCTTTACTGGGTATCTTCCAGCACCCCCAAGCCCCCTTCTATGCGGGAGCTTCTTCTTATACCGCCTATATGGCACGGCAACCCTCTTTGCTATAACGTTCCTTAGAAACTCTTTTGCTTCTTCGAGCATCATGCCTTTTATCGCCGCGCAGACCTCTCTTGCGGCTTTAGGCGATATTCTAAGCTCCCTACCACTAGCCCTAACCATTGTTGTTGGATCATATGCTTCAAATGAGTAGCCCCATTCTGGCACGTTTCGCTCACCGACTCTTGTTGAGTTACAAAAACACTAGAGATATTTATAAGAGTTTCCTCGTTTAGATCCCTTATCCACCGCCTATAACGGTCATTAGCATTATTTTATCGCCGTCCTTTAGCATGGTGTTGCCGCTCTCACCAATCCTTATGGAGTGCTCATTCAGTGTCACCAGTAGAGTTGGATCCGCATGCCCCTCGCCCAGCCCACCAATAATATCCTTAAGCAATGGATACCTCTCGGAAACCTTAACAAGTAGGTCTTTAAGCGAGGATTTATCCGCTAGCTCGTATTCCTCCTCAGTTTTACCAGTCTTCTGCCTGACGACACCTAAATATATGACACGTACCCTCATTAGCCCTCCCTAATAGAATTGGAGGAGAAAAATTTAAGTTTTCTTTATGAAGTTTACAGTGAACATCTACGTGTATGCCCACATAATTCGGTTCTGGAAAGTATATTTATCTCGATCAATAAATATTTCTTTAAGGTTAGTGCCGCAGAATATGTTTGAAAAACACTATTCAAGTATAGATTTCTCAGATTTCCTCTTCGAAAACAGTTTTGTTACCGTAGTTGCTGTTAAGAGCGCCCCAAAGATCGATCTCGTCGGCTTCTCCATCGGCCCATTTGAGGAAGGACATGATTATGAGGTTAGGCTCTGGGTTGCCAGAGAACTGGAGAAGGATAAACTGGTTAAGGTTAAAGAGGATGGTCTCGACGCTGCCAAGATCTATAAGATTCAGTGGACCGAGCGGATCCAGGCCCTCGGGCAACTGGCAACGATTCCAGAGAACTTTTATCCAAAGATTAGGCGGGTTATTAATGAGCTGAAGCAAGCCTCTAAGACTAACCTAGAGAAGCTGAGGGAGTATGAGCATGTCCAGAACCTCGCGCAGGACATAGTCAATTGTAGGCTTAGAAAGCTTGTGTCGCTGGCTACAATCCCCCTACCAGAAGGCCAAGTCATAAAGAACCTTACTCCGGAAGAAAGAGAACTCTATGAACGGATTAAAAGGATAGTTTCTGATTGGAGGTCTAAGATAATTTAGGAGGCTTCTCTAATGACCGAACTCGTTGTTGAGAAACCCGCTGAAAAATTCGGTTCGCTATTTAAGACTACTAAGTACCGTCAGAGAATAGCCCAAATGGCACTTAATGCATCAACATCGGTTATAGTTGACTTCGAGGACATACTTATGGTTGATCCACACCTAGCCGATATGCTGCTCGAGAATCCGCAGGAATATTTATCCTACGCCAATAGCGCCGCCCTTGAGCAACTACGTGTTGAAGTGTCCGATTATGCTGAGAAAATAAAGGAGATAGGCGTAACGGTTAGGGTTCGTGGGCTGCCACGTATAACACCCTTACGAAGGCTCGGTTCAGAACATATAGGTAAGCTGGTTATGGTTGAAGGCATAATAATGCGTGCATCAGTAGTCAGGCCAATAGTCACTAAAGCCGTCTTCAGGTGTAGGAGATGTGATACAAAAGTGACTGTTCCGCAGAGTGGGGCTTTCCTAGAATTCCCATATAAATGCGCTAAGCAGGGGTGTAAGGGCGGACCATTTGAGTTTATTCAGGAGGAGTCTAAATTCATTGATTACCAAGAGCTACGGATGCAAGAATATCCTGAGGATATACCGCCAGGCCAGACCCCCCGCTCCCTTGATATTAGGGTTATCGGTAAGGATATTGTCGATACCGCTAGGCCCGGCGATAGGGTTTATGTTGTTGGCATAGTTAATGCTGAGGCCACATCATACCCCAGGACTGGTAAGAGTAGGGCTTTCACACTATATTTAGATGCAAACTATATTGAGGCTGCGAGTAAGGAGCCTGAATCGCTTCTGATAACTCCTGAAGAGGAGGAGCAGATAATGAAGCTCGCTAAGGATCCACACATACACCAGAAGATAATTCAGTCTATTGCACCGTCAATTTACGGCTATGAGCACATCAAGGAGGCTATAATGTATCTCCTCTTCGGAGGCGTCCCGAAGCACCTTCCAGACATAACTGTTAGGGGGGACATACATGTGCTGCTCATAGGCGACCCGGGCACAGCTAAGTCTCAGCTGCTCCGCTATGTTCAGAGGATTGCTCCCAGAGGCTTATATACGAGTGGAAGGGGGACGACTGCGGCCGGCCTAACGGCTGCTGTCCTACCGTCACCTACTGGCGGGATGACCCTTGAGGCCGGTGCGCTTGTCTTAGCGGATAAGGGCGTAGCATGCATAGATGAAATTGATAAAATGAGGAATGAGGATAGGGTTGCTATACATGAGGCTATGGAGCAGCAGACTGTCTCTGTTGCTAAGGGCGGGATCGTCGCGACATTAAATGCCAGGACAGCGATACTAGCTGCGGCAAACCCAGCTCTTGGGAGATACGATCCATATAGAACTGTTGCAGAAAATATTTCCCTACCAATAACAATACTCTCCAGGTTTGATTTAATCTTCGTCTTAAGGGATGTTCCGGATAAGGACCGTGATTCTAGGATGAGCGAGCACATGCTTAGGTTGCATGCTAAGGAGACGCCGCCGGCTGAGCCCCCAATACCGCCAGATCTACTCAGGAAATATATTGCCTATGCTAAGAATAATGTTAGGCCAATATTAACTCAAGAGGCGATGGAGCGCCTAAAAGAGTTTTATCTGACCATGCGTTCCGCCAGTGAAGGTGAGGGTACTCCGATAGCGATAACAGCCCGCCAGCTAGAGGCCCTTGTGAGAATAGCTGAGGCTAGGGCTCGTGCAGCTCTAAGAAATGTTGTTCTCCCGGAGGATGCCGAGGCAGCCATAAGCATTATGAAACGATCCCTTGAAGAGGTTGGCGTAGATATTTCCTCGAGGAAGTTTGATATTGACATTATTATGGTTGGTAAGCCTAAAAGTGTTCAGGATAAGCTACGTGTCATACTGAGTACAATTGTTGATATGGAGAAGGAGAGCGGCATGGTTAGTAGGGCTGATCTACTTGAGAGACTTAGTAGCGAGTATGGTATAGCTAGAAGTGAGGCTGAGAAGCTTATCCAGCAGCTGGTTCGTGAGGGAACACTTTATGAGCCTAAAAGTGGATACTTAAAGAAGACGTAAAACACTCTCACGGAGAAAGCACCCAGCCTTGCTCATAGATGAGCTTGACATACACCCGGAGGCAAAGAGGGTTCTCTTAGAGGAGGGTATAAGGGAGCTCTTTCCACCGCAGGAAGAAGCCATAAAGATTGGGGCGCTCAAAGGCGTAAACCTTGTCCTGGCAAGTCCAACAGCCTCTGGTAAGACACTTATCGCCGAGCTATGCGCCATAAAACATATTCTAGAGAACGGTGGGAAAGTCTTATATTTAACGCCGCTAAGGGCCCTCGCAAATGAGAAGTATGAAGATTTTAAGAAGTATTCTGGTATACGTAAGCCGGATGGGAGAAATATAAGTGTTGGCATAAGCACTGGAGATTATGATAGTAGTGATCCGTGGCTTGGGAGATATGATATCATAGTGACCACTAATGAGAAATTTGACTCGCTCCTTAGGCATAGGGCTCCGTGGATAAGCGATATATCACTAGTCATAGCGGATGAGGTTCACCTACTCAATGATGTTGAGCGCGGGCCGACGTTAGAGGTCGTCTTAGCTAGGCTATCTCAAATAAATCCTGGCATCCAAGTATTAGCTTTAAGCGCAACAATAAGAAACGTAAATGAGATAGCCGAGTGGCTTAATGCCCGCGCGGTGACGACTGAGTGGAGGCCAGTTAAGCTCCGTGAGGGGATATTGTATGGCGATGAGATACAGTTTAAGGACGGCGGCTCAATTAAGATAGATAGGGTCGTTAAGGATCCAGTTATAAATTTGGCGGTTCATTGTGTTAAGCAGGGGGGTCAAGCACTTATATTCGCATCATCAAGAAAGAATGCTGTGAGTATTGCGAGGAGGGCTTCTCCAGAGATAAGTCAGCTGCTACCTAAATCGCTTAAGCGTTCGCTGGAGAATCTGGCAGAGGAGATTCAGGCCTCCGGAGAGAGAACTAGGCTCGGTGACGCCTTAGCCGAGCTCGTTAAGAGCGGTGTAGCCTTCCACCATGCCGGTCTCTCTGGGGCTCATAGGAAAATTATTGAGGATGCGTTTAGGGATGGTAGGATCAAGGTTTTAACGGCGACCCCGACGCTGGCCTTCGGCGTGAACCTTCCGGCTAGAATGGTTATAATAAGTGATTATAGGCGGTATGAGCCTGGGTATGGATATTACCCAATTACGGTCCTTGAGTATAAGCAGATGGTTGGGAGGGCAGGTAGGCCTAAGTATGATAGGGTTGGCGAGGCTATATTGATTGCTAAGAGTGAGGATGAACGTGACTACCTATTAACGAGCTATGTTTATGCGAAGCCTGAGCGGATATGGTCTAAGCTCGGTGTGGAGAGGGTCTTAAGAAGCCATGTCTTGGCGACAATAGCATCTGGCTTCGCATATTCTGAGCAGGGAGTTTACGACTTCTTCTCAAAGACCCTCTACGCCTACCAGTATAACCTCGATGCCATTAAAGGAGCTATAAATAGGGTTCTAAAATTCCTACATGATGAGGACATGATTAGAGCTGAGGGAGTCTTCCTAAAGGCTACGGAGTTCGGTGTGAGGGTTTCACAGCTATATATTGATCCCCTATCAGCCATAATAATTCGGGACGCTCTTAAGAGGGGTGCTCCAAAGATAACTGACATAAGCTTCCTTCACATGATAGCGCATACGCCGGACATGTCTCCGAAAATTAGGCCGACATCAGGCGACATCGATAGAATAACCCTCTTCTTAGATGAGCATAGGGATGAATTTATGTTTAATGTTCCAGATGAGTGGGGGGATAGAATAGAATATGAGGAGTTTCTCGGTGAGGTTAAAACCGCAATGGTGTTAAAGGCTTGGATAGAAGAGTATAGCGAGGACCAAATAATTGAGCTATTCGGTGTAGAGCCCGGAGACCTATACTATTTAACGGAGACAGCCAAATGGCTACTATACTCCTCATATGAATTGGCGAAGCTCCTTGGCCACAAGAACCTACTGCCAAAGCTGGCTGAGCTCATGGAGCGCGTAGAGCATGGAGTTAAGGCGGAGCTGCTACCGCTTGCAAGGCTTGAGGGAGTCGGTAGAGTCAGGGCCCGCATACTATATAATGCTGGTCTGAGGACAATTGAAGATCTAAAGAGGGCGTCAGTTGAAAGGCTAATGTCCCTGCCACACATAGGACCTAAGATAGCAAAGAGAATTAAGGAGCAGGTCGGCGGAACATTAACGCAGGAAGAGTGGAGAAAGCTAGCCGAAGCGGCCAGCAGGCAAGAGCAGCAGCCGCTAACAGAATACTATGGCGGAGAAAGCTCTTCAACATAGCAAATTTATTGGAAACTTTTAGATTTTCCTCTGAATGTGCTTTAATGAAATAAAAAGGTGAGTGAATGTATTAGTGATTGTAGTCTCATCTAGGATGTTTTTGGTCTTTTTGGGCATTTTTATCTTCCACGTTTTTATAGTTGAACTGAGGGATATGATTACGGTTACTGCAGCCGTTAACGCTATGAAAGCTATCATAATATGAAATCCATTGCCATAGTTCCCTTCACTATAAATGTCGGCGATCTTTCCTCCTACAGGTGGAGCAAGTATTCTTGAGAGGGCGATGTTGGTGTCCGAGCTTTCAGGCCATGTTACTATGGCGATATCCACTATTATTGCGCCCTCTGGTAAATTTGAATCAATTTTAACAGTTATTTGGAAAGCTAATGTTCCTCCTTCTTTTGGTACTGTGAGACCTGTCCATGTTATAGTGTGAGTATCGCTGTTGTATACGCCAGCTGGGCTTGAGGATATATAGCTTACGCGTGCAGGCAAATAATCCACCAAAGTAACGCCGCTAAGATCTGTTAATGTAGGGTTCGAAAGTATTATCATGTAGGTTACTGTTGAGCCTGCATCATGCTTAGATATTTGGCTGCTCAGAGTAAAGGGTAAATTTATGTTTTTCAAGCATTATTACTACTTTTAGCGCTGTAGCGGAGGCTGATCATGCTTGTCCTCGGATCTGTTTGGCGTCGTCGTTAATTATAGGTTGGGACCTAGGGAGCAGTACCCACGTGAATGCATACTCCAGTTTCCTGGGATAAATTCTAGGAGTGAGGCAAGCCAGCTTATAGGCAGGAAAGTCTCTTGGACGGATGGGAAGAATAATACCATTATAGGCGTTATAGTCGCCCCTCATGGGAATAATGGGCTAGTCAGGGCTAGATTTAGGAGGGGGCTTCCTGGGCAAGCTCTGGGAACAGAGGTAAAGATAATTGGCTGAGAAGAGGTGCTAGGGCCAGAATACAGCCGATAAAAGCTAATTTTTACAAGAATATTAAAAGCAATTTTAATTTAAACCATTAGAAAAGCATCCTCATTATTCCCCTCGCCAGTAGTCTCGCTATCCTAAGTGGCTCTGGAACGGCTCCATGCAGCGTAAATTTGTTTAATATTCCTTTAGCCTCCTCAACAGTCATGCCATAAAATCTCACGTAGACATCGAACCCCGTATGGAGCCTTATGGAGGTTCTAGGGCCATTTTTATGATAGATCTCTATTCTCTTCTCATAATCCTCTGGGAAGAGCTCCATAAAGTACTTCTCTAAGCCCGGCGACTCCTCATATGTAACGCATATAAGTGGCAGCCCAGTCTCCTCATAAACCCTCTGTAAATCTATTACATTATACCAGCTTATAACGCAGCCATTAAGCATCAAAACATTTATGTCATTTCTATTTAGAGCCCTATACATTTTTAGGACTGAGTCCGTTGCATCCATGCCGCCAACCGTAGCCCTTGAGAAGGTGAAGCCATCAATTATTAGGTCGCTCCTCAAGATAACGCCAGCTAAAATGGATTTTTCGCTAACCCCCTTAATAAAGCACTCAGATACACCTAAGACCCTAAAAGCCTTTTTATGTACATGTAGGCGCAATAAGCTACACCATCTTATATGCTCATTCTACTGCAAAGTAGACACGCTTATGGAGTCTACCCTTACTCTCAACCTTAATTAATTTTATTTGCCCAACCTCCCTAAGGTTCTTTACGTGGGTTCCGCCATCAGCCTGCTTATCAACGCCAACTATCTCAACTATCCGCAGCCTAGGTATGTTGGGCGGCAGAGCCTTAGCCATCTTAACGACTCCAGGGATCTTCAACGCCTCCTCTCTTGGCAGCTCATACCATAATACTGGAATATCCTGCCTAAACAATTCATTAGATTTCTCGATAAACCTCATGATAACATCCCTATCTAGCTGCTCTAAGCTGAAGTCAAATCGAACCTTATCCTCCTCAATTTGGTTTCCAGTCACAAGCGCGCCTGTTTCATTACATATTAACGATGCGAATACATGGGCTGCTGTGTGGCTGCGCATAAACTTATACCGCCTATCCCAGTTTATTACGCAGAGAACTCTGTCTCCGGCAGCTAAGCCCTCCCTCTCAACCTCATGAATTATCTCGTCGCCAGCTCTACTAACATAGATGACATTAAAAGTCTCCCCACCACGAATCAATTTGCCAGTATCATGCGGCTGCCCTCCGCCCCCAGGATAAAAGATCGTCTGATCTAAAACCACCCTTCTTCCATTAATGACCTTAATTACGGTCGCCTCACACTCCTTTAAATAACTATCCTCTAAATATAGAGCCCTTGTCAAACCATATGCCCCAATGAGATAGAAGTGTGACCAGAGTTTATATATTTAATCGAGGAATGGACTGACGACAACGAGTCTTTCAGAATCGATTAGCCCATAGTCTGTTATTTTGAGTTTTGGTATAACTGGCAATGATAGAAATGAGAGCGCCATAAATGGATCCTTAATCCTACAGCCAAGCCTATTTGTAGCTTCCCTTAGATCCCTAATCTTTGCGGATATTTCCTCCGCATCGAGGTTCGACATAAGGCCAGCTACTGGGAGGGGCAGCTCCGAGATAACCCTCCCACCATCAACCACCACAAAGCCACCATTCATATCCCTGAGCCTCAGGATCGCCGTGTAAATGTCTCCATCACCGACGCCGACGGCAATGATATTATGTGAGTCATGGGCCACCGTAGAAGCTATTGCCCCGCTCTTCAGTCCGAAGCCTCTAACAAACCCCAAACCAATTCTACCTGAGCCCCTATGTCTCTCAACAACACAAATTTTAAGTATATCCTTATCCAGGTTGGGTCTGGCAGCACCGTCAATCACGCTTACCTCATGGTGCTCCTCCTCAGTGAATATTTGCCCCTCAACTAAGCCTATAACCCTCACTTTGACAGTCCCATACTTAATATTTGGGTGCCTTATCTGCAAATCCCTAGTACTAATGTCGCCAACATTAACTCTGCCTAACCGAATATCCCTCCTCAAAACCTCCGCGGCATATAAATACTTTCCATCTCTGGCAACTAATTTCCCATCTATTAAAACAAACTTCGCGTTAAAGTTCCTTAAATTATCGACAATAACTATGTCGGCGGATTTTCCGGGGGATATCCCCCCTAGAGTCCTGAGACCAAAGTATTCTGAGGGCTTAAGTGTCACCATCTTCACTGCATCCACCGGATCTATACCCTCCTCAACCGCTCTCCTCAGACAGTGGTCTATGTGCCCCTCAGCCACTATATCATCGGCGTGTCTATCATCAGTTACAAGCATAACCCTCTCCGGGCAGCCCTTAGAGATGACCCCCTTAAGTCTTGCTATTGACTTAGCTGTTGAACCCTCACGTATCATAACCCACATTCCAAGCGACAACTTCTCGGAAGCCTCTTCAGCATCCAATACCTCGTGGTCTGAGCCTATGCCGGCCAGAATATATGCGCATAGCATCTCACCCCTCAAACCCGGCGCATGTCCATCAATAACCATTCCATGACATACCCTTATCTTATCTAAGGTATCCTTATCCTTACCTATAACCCCAAGATAATTCATGACCTCCCCTAAACCCAGAACCCGCTTAAAACCTTTAAGAACCCTTATCTCCTTGAGACCTATCTCCGCCCCAGAGGTCTCGAGCTTCGTTGAGGGGACTGAGGATGGTATCATGAAGTAGAGTTTTAAAGGGGTTCGTGTAGAGTCCTCAATCATAAATTTTATGCCCTCTAAACCTAAGACATTGGCAATCTCATGCGGATCAGCAATTACGCAGCATGTTCCCCTCGGTATAACCGCTTTAGCGAAGGCGCTAGGGGTCATGAGCGTACTCTCGACGTGAATGTGCCCATCAATATAGGCTGGGAGAATATAATTCTCTGAGGCATCAATCCTTTCAAGGGAGGGCTTTGGTCTAGAGCCGACATATACTATTAACCCACCTTTAACGCCTATGTAGCCATCAAAAATTACCCCACGGTAAACGTCAACAACCTGTCCGAAGATTAGAACATCAAGCGGCAGCAAACCTAGGGATGCGTCTATAAGCGTCTCCATAACCAAATCCACCAATGATGAAATGCAAGCGTTTTCTAGAATTGTCTGATTATGGCGAGAAGTTCACTTAGATGGTTAATTACAGCAGAGGCATTTTCTTTAGCGTGGCGCAAATCCCACTTTTCATTCTTAAGGAGAATAAACTTTACGCCCGCATCCCTCGCGCATAGAGCATCTATTAAATGGTCTCCGACGAATATTGTCTCTGATTCTTGAACGCCGAGTTTTTCAAGTGCCTTCAAAATATGTTCTGGGTTAGGTTTATGGCGGGTGACGTCATCCCTAGCAACGACGGCATCAACATACATATCTAGAGAGAACATTTCAAGTATCCTCCTAGCATATTCGCCGCAACTATTTGTTACAACACCTATTTTTAATCCATTTTTCTTTAAGGTAGCTAGGGTTTCTAGGGCTCCATCCATGGGCATAGCCTTATTCAATGCCTTAAGTTCAGCCTCATTAAACATTTTATAAACTCTGTTAATTATCTCCTTAATCCTATCCTCAGCACAATTCTTTCCACGTAAATCCTCAACAGATCTATTAACAATTTCTAGGTTAGGCATGCTCTCATTTAAGAGCCCCTCTGTAACCCCAGCCTCAACTAAAAACTTTATTATCAGAGATTTTGTTTCCCTATAATTTATTCCAGAACGGATTAACGTATCATCTAAATCGAATATTACTGCTTTTATCCGCATCGCAAATTAACCAAAATTCTTTCAGTTAGATGGAGCAGATAAAACTTATTCTACGAACTTTTAGAAACTAAAATATACTAGTAGCAATATATCTTCAAACTGGTTAAGATGAAACAGCCCTTCACAAAATTTTTCGCTATCCTCTTTATTGGCTTATTAATCTTCTTGATATATCTCTGCCTAACAGTTGGCGTGAATGAAATATCTAACATCCTCAATAGACTCAACTTACGCGACTACATGTCATATTATGCTATGGCTATAATGGCGGTCTTCTTAAGCGTACTTTTTTACTCGATGAGCTGGAATAAGCTTATGGAGACCCTGGGGATAAAGATAGGATTAAAGAAGGTTTACCTCTACTGCTGGCTGGGGGTCTTCGTTGATTCAGTAATACCATTTGAGACCGTATCTGGCGAGATAACCAGAGCATTTTTTGTTCAGAGGGAAACCAATGAGCAGCCGGGAAAAATCGTTGCCTCAATAGTTGCGCATCGTATAATATTGACATTTATAACATTAAGTAGCTTGATTATCTCATCAATTCTCCTTATAATAACATATGGCGTTAGTATAAGCATAATTTACCCCCTAGTGACGCTGATTCTTTGCTCAGTAACCCTACTAATATTGCTACTCCTCGTCTCGCTAAGAAAGGGTATTGCTGAGAAAATAATTGATCCAATCCTAGATTTCATCGTTTCTTTGTCGAAGGGGCGTATAAACCTGCCAGAGACAAGAAGCATGATCTACATGAATTTACAATGCTTTTATAATGACTTTAGGCATCTTAGTGGTAGGCGATGGAGACTAATATTAGCTATGCTCTATAACTTCCTCGCATGGCTCCTCCACCTAAGCGTCTTCTTCCTAACCTTCTATGCAATTAACTTCCCAGAAATATCCTCCAAAATCTATGAAACCATTATAGTATACTCAATAAATATGGCGCTCCAAACGTCCCCAATATCCCTTGCTCCAGGTCTCATAGAAATAGTTACTATGAATTTATATGCGCTGCTCGGCTTTAACATGGCGATTAGTGGGACGGCAACTCTCTTTATACGCGTAGCGACCTTCTGGCTTCCAGTAATATTTGGAGGAATAATAGCTCAATGGGTGGGTGTAAAAAACCTGCTTACGCAGACTGTTAAAGCTACATCAACTTGTTAAAAAGACTTTTTTCCTATATTGAGCATCTCTTTTGTGAAGAGTATGAGTCGGCAATCACTGATTAAACTTGCAATGCAATATTTCATGAAAAGAGGCTATACTGTGGATAAGAACCTTAAAGACGAATCTGATAATATGCCTATTCCATCTAAGAGATTCGATCTGCTTGTGAAGAGGGGCGGTGAGGTATACCCTGTCTGGATTAAGGAGTGGAATAGGACTGTCGGCGTCAATGTAGTGATAAATGTTGATAAGCTAGCGCAGAGCTTAGGCTTCACGACACCAATTTTAATAGCTGAGAAGTTTAGTGAGCATGCAAAGGCATACGCGAGCCGCAAAGGAATAAGATTACTAACGAGGTCAGACCTCCTGAGGAGCCTAAAAGCCTTTTAACTTTCAGAAGTCCTTTAAGTATTCTTTAAGTTTCCCCTCCTTCTCCAGTTTTCCAAGCCAGTCTACAACTCCAACCTTTCGTTCCCTTAAACCATTCAAGACATCTAAAATCTCTTGAACGACCTCGTCTGCACCTCTTGAGGTGACGTCTATCTCACAAACTCTCTCAATGCCAAATCTGTTTATGGCGTCATATAGGCATACATCTAGAACCTCAGCCGCAATATTTTCAGCAACTTTTCTCTCATTATAATTTCGGCTCTCAAGTATATGCTTAAGATCTTCAGGTTCTCTCCTTAAAACAAAGGCTATTGTGACACGCTCTGGCGGTACGACGTATGGTGCTAGGTGGCCTTCAATAATCACGTCTCGGTCTGAACTCAAAATTATTTCTTGAACCCTCTTAGAGACTTTATCTAGGTCGGCTATAAGCGTATCCCTCTCCTTGTCCACCCCACAATAAAGCTTCTCCCCTCTAATGAGTTCACTTAAACTTATGAGAAGGGAATTTATTTTAGAGGAGAGAATCTTTGATACTGAGGATTTACCTACACCTGGAGTTCCAGTCACAACTATTACTCGCTTAATATCCTGCTCACCTTTACTTGGGTAGATGTTTTTCTTATTATTAATGCAAACTTTCTCATTAAGAATTTGGTGTATCTCTATCCTGAATGGCGGCCGCTACACTTTTATTCGAGTCTCCTCTTTTACGCTCCTTAAGACGATGGCCGTCTCCGTGCTTAAAACGCCATCAATTAACCCTATCTCATCAATTATCTTCCTTAGCTTCCCTTGGTCTTCTGTCCTAATCTTCACTATGGCATAGTATGAGCCGGTAACGTCATAGACCTCATAGACATCATCAATTCTACTTATTGTCTCCAGAACATTGTTAAGCTTCTTTGGATCCGCTTTTAAGAGTATAAAGGCTGTTATCTTTTTTCCAAGAACCTCGGGTGAGACTATTGCCGTAAACCTCTTTATAATGTTCCTCTCAAGAAGCTTTTTAACCCTAATGAAGATTGTTGCCTCACTAACATTTAATTTTTCGGCTATTTTTCTGAAAGATATTCTGGCGTCATCCTGCAGCATCCTAATAATCTCTCTATCGACCTCATCTATTTCTGGTTCCATGAAAATCATAAATAAAAGATGTTAATCAAATATATAAGCAATTTTGTTGAAATATTATTTTCAATAGTAATTATTAAATTTTTTTTAAGATAACCAAAAGATTTATAAAGAAGAATATTTTTCTCCTATAAAACGTAAGAATAGGAGGCGGTAGCCTTTAAGGCGAAATGTCCTGAGTGTGATGCGGCTATAAACGTCCCAGATGATGCTATCCAAGGAGAGATAGTAAGCTGTCCTGACTGCGGCTTAGACTTAGAAATCAGGTTCGATAAGGATGGAACACTACACTTAGAGCCAGCTGAAGTTGAAGGTGAAGATTGGGGCGAATAAATGGGGAAGGTCAGTTTAATCTACGATAGGATTAGATGGGAGGAGAAGGCGCTAATAGATGCTTCGAGGAAGCTGGGGTTAGATCTGACGCTAATTGATTCTAAGGTCATCTATGTGGATATCTTAGATACTTATGATAAGATTAGAAGTTACTTTGGGGACCTAGCTCTTCAGCGCTGTGTAAGCTATTTTCGGGGGCTGCATATGGCAGCCTTCCTCGAGAGCTCTGGGGTGCAAGTAATTAATCCATTCCATGTCTCCCTACTCTGCGGAAACAAGTTGTTTACGACGCTCTCTCTTATGAAAGCTAATGTGCCGATGCCTAGAACCCTAATAGCCTTCACGGAGGAGAGCGCCCTAAAAGCCTTAGACGTTTTAGGTTTCCCAGCAGTATTAAAACCAGTTGTTGGAAGCTGGGGCCGATTGGTGGCTCTCATAAAGGATAAAGACGCAGCCCAAGCTATTCTAGAGGCCCGTGAGGAGATGCATGATGCACTAATGCAAATTTATTATCTCCAGGAGTATGTTAATAGGCCTCCTAGAGATATACGTGTTCTCACGGTTGGTGATGAAGTTGTTGCGGCGGCATATCGCTATTCAGCTAATGGCGACTGGAGAACTAATGTTGCCCGTGGTGGTAGGACTGAGCCGTGTCCTATCACAGGCGAGCTAACTGAGCTGGCTCTGAGATCTTCTGAGGCTGTTGGGGGCGGAGTCCTGGCTATAGATTGTATGGAGTCGCCCAACGGCTTAGTCGTACACGAAATTAATAGTACTCCAGAATTTAAGGGGCTTTACTCGGCTACAGGTGTTGATATCCCTGAAAGAATAATTAAGTATGCTATCAAAGTGATGAAGAAATGAATGTTGGAGTCTTTGGTGCTTCTGGATACGTTGGCGGCGAGCTTCTACGCATACTCCTATCCCACTCGAAGGTTGAGGTTAAAGCGGCAACATCAAATACTTATGCTGGCGAATATGTTTACCGCGTACACCCAAACCTCAGGGGTCAAACGACCCTGAAATTTATCAAATCTGATCCGGAGAAGGTAGCTTCCTTATGTGACATCCTGTTTATAGCGACGCCCCACGGTGTTTCATCAAAATTCGTGCCGAGACTTATTGATAGTGGTGTAAGGGTAATTGATTTAAGTGCGGATTTTAGGCTAAAGAATCCAGAAGACTATGTTAAATGGTATGGTTGGAGCCATAGTAGTCCAGAGCTCCTCGAGAAGTCCGTTTATGGTCTGCCAGAGCTCCACCGTGAGGAGATAAGGGGGGCTCAGCTAGTCGCCGTTCCTGGTTGTATGGCTGCGGCGGGCATACTGGCCCTGGCCCCGATAGTTAAGTCTGGTAAGATTGATAGAACTAGGGTTGTGATGGACTTTAAGGTTGGCTCCTCTGGGGCTGGGGCAAGACCATCTATATCAACGCATCACGCAGAACACTATAGCGTTGTTAGACCATATAAGCCCGTTGGGCATAGGCACACGGCTGAGATCGAGCAGGAGCTCAGCCTACTCTGCGGTGAGAAGGTTATTATCTCCATGTCAGCTCATGCAGTAAACATGGTTAGGGGAATACTATCGACATGCCATACGTTCCTCAACGAGACAATATCCTCAGCTGAGGTCTGGCGTATGTATAGAGAATTCTACTCAGGTGAACCCTTCATCAGATTCATTAAGGATGTTAAGGGACTGTATAGATATCCGGACCCAAAGATAGTTGTAGGCTCAAATTACTGTGACATAGGGTTTGAGCTAGATGAGCATGCAAATAGGCTCGTTATCCTCTCGGCAATAGATAATTTAATGAAGGGGGCTGCTGGAACAGCTGTTCAAGACATGAATATTATGTGTGGGTGGGATGAGAAGGAAGGATTACGTTACCCAGCCCTCCACCCAATCTAACCAATAAAATGATCCAAGGTGTATGTTATGATTGTCTTAAAGATTGGCGGAGACATTTTCAGAAGGGGGTTGGGCAGAAGCTTAGCTGATGATATAAGGAGAGTGAGGGAGGAGATGGGGGAGAAGATGGTGATTGTTCATGGGGGCGGGGATGAGGTCACGGAAATAGCCGAGAAACTTGGGAAGAAGCAAATTTTTGTAACCTCACCTGAGGGTATAAGGAGCCGCTACACTGATGAGGAGACTGTCGAAATATACGCGATGGTTATGGCTGGGAGAATAAATAAGGCGATTGTTAAGTGGCTTATAAGCGCCGGAATACCGGCAGTAGGTCTCTCTGGCATAGATGGATCCATATTGGTAGCGGAGAGGAAAAGAAAGCTTGTTATCGTGGATGAGAGGGGCAGAAAAAGGATAATTGATGGGGGTTTCACGGGGAAGATATCCATAGTCAAACCTGAATTGCTCATGATTCTCTTGGAGGAGAATTATGTGCCAGTTATTGCGCCAATAGCTATCGGCATAGAAAACGAATACCTCAACGTTGATAGCGATAGGGCTGCTGGGCAGATAGCTGGGGCGCTAATGGCTGAAAAACTAATATTCTTAACTGATGTTCCAGGGATAAGGATTGGCGAAGAGTATCTAAAGAAAATTTCTCTAAGGGAAGCTAAGGAGCTCCTGCCCAAGATAGGCCCGGGAATGAACATGAAAGTTATTGCTTCAATAGAGGCCATTGAAGCGGGTGCAAAGGAGGCCATAATAGCTTGCGGCTTAACTCAGGATCCAATAACGAGTGCGTTAAATGGGCTAAATGGCACGGTGATAACTACTGAATAGAGAGAGAATTATATCTATAGAAGATCTCTTCATGGCAAATGTATATCAGAGGTATCCAGTATGTATTGTTAGGGGGAGTGGCGCAACTTTACACGATATTAATGGCAGAGCATACATTGATTGCATGGGCGGCTACGGGGTAAGCCTTGTTGGGCACTGCCACCCAAGAGTTGTATCCGCAATAAAGGAACAGTGTGAAAAACTCATAGCATGCCACTGCTCGCTATACAATGATAAGAGGGCGGAGCTCCTAGAGAAGCTCGTGAAGATAGCGCCTAAAGGTTTAAACAAGGTTTTTCTATGCAATAGTGGCGCTGAGGCTGTTGAGTGTGCAATCAAAGTTGCCGTCAGATATACTGGAAGAAGCGAAATAATAAGCATGGTTAGGAGCTTCCATGGAAAGACTCTGGGCGCACTTTCAGCAACATGGAACCCAAAGTACCGCGAACCCTTCAGAAGCCTATTAAACCAGAATTTTAAGTTCGTACCCTTTGGGAGATTGGATAAGGTTGAGGAAGCTATAACTGATAATACCGCCGCAATAATCGTCGAGCCAATTCAGGGGGAGGGAGGGGTTCACGTCGCGCCAAAAGGCTTCCTTGAGGGCTTAAGGAAGATTTGTGATGAAAAGAGTATTTTGCTAATATTTGATGAGGTTCAAACGGGTTTTGGCCGAACAGGCAGAATGTGGGCTTCTGAGCACTGGGGTGTTACACCAGACATAATGTGCGCTGGAAAGGCTATGGCGGGTGGACTGCCGATAGGAGCAACCCTCGCAAGGGAGGAGATAATGGATGCATTCAAAATTGGCGAGCATACAAGCACCTTTGGAGGCAACCCGCTTGCATGTGCTGCAGCCTCTGCAGTAATAGATGTCATACTTGAGGAGAGACTTGTTGAAAGGGCTTGGGATTTAGGGAACAGGTTTAAGGCTATGCTTGAGGATCTGGTTGAAGAGTATAAGATTCTTAGAGAGGTTAGGGGACTAGGCTTAATGCTTGGGCTTGAGGCGAGGATAGATATATATAATATTTTGATGGAGGCTCTTAATAGAGGAGTAATACTGCTATACTCAGGTAAGAATGTGATCCGCTTTCTCCCACCGCTCGTTATAACCATGGAGCAGCTGGAAGCTGTCGTAAATATCCTTAGGGATATTCTCTTGGAGGAGGAGAAAAAACTTATCTATGGCTAGTGGTTGGCGGATGAATCTTAATCATGATTATGCAGTAAACCTCCTTAAAGGAATGCTTGAAATATATAGCCCAAGTGGCTCCGAGGAAGAAATATCCCTTTTTCTTGCAGATGAAATGAGAAAGAGGGGTTTCGATAGGGTATGGCGGAATAGGGTTGGGAATGTCTATGGTGAGGTTGGCTCCGGCAGACCAACAGTCCTGCTTTGCGGGCACATAGATACAGTGCCAGGGAGAATTCCAGTAAGGGTTGAGGGCGAAAGAATATATGGAAGAGGGGCTGTCGACGCCAAGTCTTCCCTGGCGGCGATGTTGAATGCCGCCATTTTACTAAAGGAGAGTAACTTAAAGGGGAAAGTTATTGTTGCTGGGGTTGTTGATGAGGAGGGAGGAGGTAAAGGCATTAAGAGTCTTCTAAGGGAGAATATTGTAATAGACTGCGCCATTTTCGGTGAGCCGAGCGGCATAGATAATATAACATTCGCCTATAAAGGGCACCTTAAGCTAAAAGTTACATGCAGGACAGCCACCGGACACTTGAGCGCACAACCACTATTATCAAATGCTGTTGAGGAGGGAATAAAGTTTTGGCTTAAATTCAAGAGGATCTGTGAGGAGAAATATAAATCTCCACACGGCGTCTTTTACTCCCTAACTCCAGCCCTCGCAAAAATATACAGTCGGAGTACAACGGGCAGTATACCTGATATATGCCACATGAATATTGATTTGAGGCTGCCTCCGACGATCCCCCCTGAAAAAGCTATAGAGATAGTTGCCAGTGCTATTGAAGGGTTCAGGGGGGAATGTGGCTGTGATGTGGGCTTTAGGGTTATTAGCGTGGTTAAACCATATGTAGCTGACAGAGGGAACATCGTTATTAGGGCTCTGAGAGAAGCTATTTCTGAGGAGATTGGTGGGGAGGCTGGGCTCATTCGTAAAACGGGCACAAGTGACATGAATATTCTTGGGCTGCATTTAAAGGTTCCTGTGGCAGCGTATGGTCCGGGAGAATCTATCTTAAGCCACACACATAACGAGTATATAAATATTCGGGAGTATTTGGCCAGCATAAAAATCTATAAAAGGGCTGTTGAGAAAATCTTTAATTACATGGTTAAGTGAAGTGTAATCAATGTTACCTATAGGAGACGAAAATAAGCCATCAAAAAGGCCCTACGTAAACTACATGTTGATTGTAATCTGCATTTTTCTCTTCCTTTTCTTCTTCATTCAGGGGCGGCGGGCGTTCACAAGGGCCATAACAGAATATGGGGTTATCCCGGCGTATATTTTGAGTGGAAAGAGACTTCAAACTTTATTTACAAGCATGTTCATGCATGCAGACATATTACACCTAATGGGCAACATGATTTACCTATGGGTTTTTGGGGATAACATTGAAGACGCTCTCGGACATGCTAAATACATACTTTTTTACTTGACTGGAGGAATATTTGCGGGTCTTGTCCACGTCTGTTCAACAATGCTATCATTATTTATGAAACCTATTCCCTACATGATATCAGAGCTCAGCACGCCAGCTGTGGGAGCATCTGGCGCAATTTCAGCGGTTTTAGGGGCCTACATGCTTATATATCCGAATGCGAAGATAAGGACATTAGTTTTTTATCTCTTTATCATTACTGTGATCAGCGTGCCAGCATACTATTATCTTGGATTCTGGTTCATCTATCAGTTATTAATGGGCGTTATATCTCTTACGGGAATAACTTCAGGTGTTGCCTTCTGGGCCCATATAGGCGGCTTCATCTTCGGAATTGTTACTGCTAAAGCCTTTAAAATTAGGCCTAGAAGGAGGGCTCCTAGAGAAGAAAAAACCTATAGAACCGTTGTGGCGCCTTGGATAAGGGCCCCACTAATAGATATTTATGTTGAAGTGGATAGAGTCTTTATTATGGCTTATATGCCGGGGGTCGAGGAGGGCGACATAAGGGTTAGTGTTTCCGAGATGGATATTGTAATCGAGGCTGAGCGTGGAGACATAAGGTATTACAGGCATGTAATCCTTCCAGTACCAGTTATACCAAGAATTATTAGCCAAGAATATAGGAATGGCGTCCTCCGCCTCACACTCCATAGATTGGCGCCTGAATATATGCTTAATGACACTTAATGTTAAAAATGGGGTTCCCTTGGGCGGCTACATAATATTTGCATGCCCAAAATGTAGAATGATTAGGTATGTGAGGGAGGGGCAGAAGACAGCTAAGTGCCTAAAATGTGGTTGTCAAGTGAAGATCCACCCGGATAAAATTTTGATCCTTGCAAGGGCTAAAGACGCGAAGGAGGCTGTTGAGATGGTAAAAGCTCTTAAGGCTAAATTGAGAAGATAAATTAGAAACAATGTAATTTTATTACCTTAGTAAGTATTAAAGTGATGCTGGTGGTTTATTGTGGCTGGGGAAGCAAGCAGTAGCGATAAGGTTAAGTTAATGGCGGATTTACTTAGGAGTGGAGCGGTATTAACGGATCTATCTTGCCCTGCATGCGCTTCACCACTTTTTAGGCTTAGAAGTGGCGAGATATGGTGCGCTCAATGCCAGAAGAAGGTGGTTATTGTTAAAGAGGAGGAAGAGGCTAAAGAAGTTGAGACACTAGCTACATTGAGCCAGACTGAGACAACGATTATGATGAAAATTTGGGAGATAAATGAGAGGCTGAGGACTGAGGATGACCCTGAAGAAATTCAAAGGTTAAGCGAAGTGATAAGGGTTTTATTAGAAAACCTTGAGAGGATAAGGAGGATAGGGAAGAGAAGGTGATTGGAAATAAGGGAACACTAGGAGTCTATACAGCTTTTCCAACCAAGTGCCACTACACCCGTCACTTAGGTTTCAACACCTCCCCAACAAACCTCCAAAAAGCCATTTTAAATACATTACATAGATTAAATGGTCGCGAAGTTAAAGATAACTTCCTCAACCTTATTGTTGGATCAAACATAGAAATTATTTTAGAATTCGGAGTCGCAAACGGCTTATTATTCGAATATCTTAATGCAGATACATTAAATACTTTACTAAGGGCCCTTAATGATAAGATCCTTCCAGCAATGGACTTCTTATGTATCTTAAGGTATTATAGGCTGAGGGATAAAAAGCGTGCGGCTCTGCGATTCGACTTTTACCTCATGCGATTCCTGCTCGATGAGAGTGGTGGGCTCAAGATCCAAATATTTCATGATAGGGGTCTGAGGCGTGTACCCCCTGAGGATCTTGTAAAGTTTCTTATTAATGAGATATGCCTTGAACTGTTTGCTTATGAAGACTAATTAGTCTCAGGCGACCACCAAATGTTACATGTGCTAAACTCTTTGGCTCAGTTCAAGCCTCTCTAAAACGATTCTTTGGATGTCTTGGGCCACCTCCATAATAGGTCTGTTCCCATCAACTAATATGAGGAATCCATCTTCCACGAGCTTGAGATAAATCTCCCTAACCCTTGTCTGCACCTCAAGGTTCTCCATAACCGTTCTCCTACGCCCCATTTGAATACGTTTCATGACAACCTCAACTGGAACATCTAAGTATATTGCTAAGTCCGGCCTTGGAACCATCCTATTTATCTCCATTATCCACTGAAGATCTAAGCCAGAAGCCCCCTGATAGGCGAGCGAGGAGTAAATGTATCTATCAGAGATAACTATCTTCCCCTCATCGAGCAGCGGCTTTATCTCCCTCTCCACATGATCAACTCTGTCCGCTGCGAATAATAGAGCCTCCGCTGGAATCGGTATACGTCTATTTCTTCTGAGAATATACCGCTCTATAAATCTGCCAATCTCACCATCACTAGGCTCAGAAGTGTACAAGGCATCAAAGCCCAAGCCCCTTAAATTCTCAACAAGAAGTCTCGATTGAGTCGTCTTCCCACTCTTATCTAAACCCTCTATACAAATCAGAAAGCCCCTCTTCCCCATAGGGACACTCCCATAAAACTAAAAAATAATCTAGCAACATGGCAATTTATCTATTTACATAAAGCCGGAATCAAGACAAAAAATTAATTAAACTACAGAACATTTCTTTTATTGAATATTATAGGGCGGCCGTCGTCTAGCTGGTTAGGACGCAGGCCTTCCAAGCCTGTAGTCCCGGGTTCGAATCCCGGCGGCCGCACCAGTACTAGAGGTATTGGTGCGGTTACCATAAACTCAACTTTTAAATTTTCAGGAACAGAGTTTAATTGACCGCGGATATTCAGGATTATGTTGGTAAGCTTCGGAGGGCTAGGCGAAAGACAGCTCAAGCTCTCTCTGAAGGGAGAGCGATACATATTATTCCCATTTTCATTATGAAAATAACCGCCTATTTTCAGGCGGTAACCTACTGGTGTGATCACCTA
>Ga0209080_1000071_pt1 | contig 72608 bp, 58 predicted proteins | sample JNZ110809AmetaG_FD_184123 | JGI IMG/M metagenome (GOLD analysis project Ga0209080, IMG submission 184123) | Hot spring microbial communities from Jinze hot spring, China to study Microbial Dark Matter (Phase II) - JNZ 110809A (SPAdes) (version 3) ...
TAACACAAGTTGGGTAGCATCGTTGCAGCAATGCATGAGTGGAGTTTTGCCTGATGGTTGTGTGTCCATTAATGCTGCTTCACTCTTGGTTGATGACATGGGTCAAATTACGCAGTTGAGGATGGCAACTAAGCTTACCACACTGCGTCTAAGGTGATAGGATACTAACTTGAGGAGGTGCTGGATGGTGCGAAAATGGGTAGCTATTATTGCTGTGCTCATGGTTGCGATGATGGCTTTTACATTCGTCCATGCTCAACTTGGAAGGGTTCTTAAGGGTGCTGCCATAGCGTTTGTGGTCAAACAATTTGGCAGGCAGATTAACGAAGGGATAAATGCGGCTTTGCTCAATCGCAAGTGGGAGCATAGGAAAGCTACAAAGGTTGTCCCGATTGTGAGCATCGGCAGCGGTGCATATGTGGGCGCAGCGCAGGTTATCGGTGACGAGGACAAGGTGAAGGAAGTTGAGGCTGTGGCTCAGATTGAGCTTGACTTGCCTGGTAAAGCGAGGGCAAAGGTGCTCATACCTGTGGATAAAGTTGGGTTGAATGTTACCGAGATGAAAAGGGTTTACGATGTTGGCGTCTCAGCAGTCATTGACATAAAGTTGTAATGAATTTGGAACTGCTTGGTTGAACGCAGGGCAACTGTTTCCTCAAAAGCTTGCTAAACTTCGCTTGTGGGCATGGCAGTGCTACTATGCGAAAAGGATTGCTGAGATGTGGGGGAAAGGTCATGGCAGGCGATAGTTCAAGGCAGTGGAGTTTGGTAAGATGGGTGCCTTTAGCCTCAGTTGTGGTTGTCCTCTACTTCCTGATGGCGTATGCTAACCCATTTGAGGACATCCTCTCAGCAGTTGTGCGCTTAACTGTTGGCGGTCGCTCCATGACTGGTTTCATTGTGGCGATTAGCGATCCCGAGGGAAAGCCGATACATTTGTTAGTTACAGCTGCACACGGGTTTCTTGAGACAAAGGAGCCAAATTGTTCCGTAATCTTTCGGGTGATTGGTGAGAACAAAGAGATTAAGCGCTTTGAGAAGAGCATCCCGATCAAAGCCGAGGATAAACCGCTGTGGGTGAAACATCCGAATTTAGATGTGGCAATCTTGCCAATAGAGTTGCCAGAAAATGCGGTTTTGAAGCCGTTTTCTTCCGAACAAATTGCAAGCAGTGAACTCATTGAGCAAGGCAAAGTTCATGTTGGTCAAGATGTCTACATACCGTGCTATCCCGTAAAAATTGAGTCAAATCCGATGGGTTGGGCTGTGTTGAGAAAAGGCATCATATCATCGCACCCGCTAACACCAGTGGAGAAAATTAGGGCATTTCTTGTGGATTACTCAACATTCGGTGGTGATAGCGGTGCCCCAGTCGTGGCACTTGTTGACGGAAAACCGATTGTTGTTGGCATCGTTGTAGGGATGATGAGACAAACAGATGTGACGAAGATACCATTTGAGGAGAGGGTAGTTCACACGCCAATTGGGCTTGCCATAGCCGTTCAGGCTCATTTTATCCACGAAATGATTGAAAAATGGGAGCAAACCAAGATGGGAGGTGGATAAAGATGCACAGCATGATGCGCTATGTAGCGAACAGCTTTATGGGAAGGTTAGCCGTATGGTCGTTGGTAATTGGACTTTTCTTGATGACAGCAGTTGGCATAACCATACAAAAGTTCAGGGGACAGGCGGCGAAACAAGTTGCATTTGCTCAATCGGAAGTCAGCATCAAACCCGTCCCAATGCCGCTCAATTCCATCGGCGTGCTTATAACTTTTGGCTTGACCGATAAGGAGCCGACGAACTGGTCGGGAGAAATATCGCTAAGTAGTGGGCAAATCATCTCCATAACTGGCTTTAGGCTCGGACCAAAAATGGAAATTGAAGGCAATCGGTTTACCATAAGGTCAAGGTTTGCAGGTCCCCAACAGAAGGTGATAATCCAGCCGCAGATTTTTGCGGTTATTTCTGCCACAGAAGACGCCACTATGACGGTATCAACTAAGCAGGGAGAATTTTCCATAAAAGTTGGAGATTTATCATTTTGGCAGCCAAAGCAGTTCCTTGATGGCAGAGTGCAAGTTGAGCGTGCCTTGCCGACTTTCAAATTAACCCAAAATAAAAAAGAGGAGGATTTCCCAGCTGCAACAGCGGATTTTGAGGGCAACTTGTGGCTTGCCTATGTCGCCTATACTCACGGTGGGGCACCAGATCTAAGCCAGCCTTTGTCCGAAGAGCCCAAGGATTTTTCCTTCCTTGTTCCGAAGGGGAATGGAGACCAAATTTGGCTGGCAAAATTTGATGGAAAAGAATGGAGTGAACCCATACCTGTCACTGAAAACGGTCTTGATGTCTGGAAGCCAACTGTGGCAGTTGGCATTGATGGAAGCATTTGGGTAATTTGGTCGCAAAACTTGAATGGAAATTGGGAGTTGCTTGCAAGGAAATTTGATACAAAGGCAAACAAACTTGGCGGAATTGAACGGCTGACAAATTCTCAAGGTGCTGACATAAATGCTGTAGCCGCAGTTGATAAAAGTGGAAACATTTGGGTTGCGTGGCAAAGTTGGCAGAATGACAATTTTGACATCGTTTTGATGAGATTGCAGGATAAAAAGCCAATTCGTGTATCCACAAGCAAGGCGAACGATTGGTCGCCAGCAATTGCTGTCGGTAAGGACGGAAATGTGTTTGTAGCATGGGATACATATGACAGGGGTAACTATGATGTTTGGATGGCAGAGGTTCGTGGTGGCAAAATCATGCGCTATCCGATCGCAATTACGCCAAGATTTGAAGCAAGACCAAGCATTGCCATTGATGAGCAAAATCGCCTATGGATTGCCTATGAAGAGGACGAAGTTAGTTGGGGGAAAGATTTTGCCGGGCTTGGTGGAACGCATGCGCTAACTGTAGCAAAGTTTAATAAAGGCATTCCACTTTACTTCAATCGGACTGTTAGAGTGAGATGCTGGGCTAATGGGAAGCTTTGGACTACTGTCGGTCAATTAAGGGATAACTTCCCGAAAGAGGTGCAAAGGAGCATCAGCCATCCAAGAATAGGTGTGGATAGTGATGGGCGAATATGGCTACTTTTCCGACACGCAACGAATCCTGACGGAAGCCAAGAGAATTGGATGAGCTACGCTACATTCTACGATGGTGAGAAATGGAGTGTTCCATTGCCCATCATAAGCTCAACCAATATTATGGATGTTCGTCCAGCCATGGCATCAGTTGGTGGGAAAACGCTGATTGCTATTTTCCCAAGCGATAAGCGTCCGGGCGGGACTGGTTCAAGAGCTGATAGCGATGTATTTGCAACCATACTTTCCGTGCCCTCAGCCGCAAATCCGCCAAAATTATCGGAAATATCCCCAGATGTTGAGGAGGAATTGCAAGCCATACCGCCCGCAAAACGCCGCCAAGTGAGGCAGGAAAGGCGAAAGAAAGCCATTGCCACTGGTGAGTATGTCCCTCAGGAAGTTGTCCATCCGAATGAGGCAAAAGAAATCGCCCGCATGAGGAATTTCAGGGTTAAAATTGGAAAAACTGAATATATGCTGCTTCGTGGCGAGTTCCATCGGCATACCGAGCTTACATCCCATCGTGATCAGGATGGAACGCTTGAAGATGCATGGCGTTATGCACTTGATGCTGCCGACATGGATTGGATGGGCTTGGGAGACCATGATAACGGCTACCATCAAGAATATCATTGGTGGATTTCGCAAAAAATGACGGATATTTTCAACCACCCGCCAAGGTTTGTAACCGTCTTCACATATGAACGCAGTGTCCCATACCCAAGTGGGCATCGCAATGTGCTTTTTGCACAAAGAGGCATAAGACCTCTTCCAAGGCTTGGTGGGGCAAAGGAAGAAAAGCTGCTTATGGGAACTCCTGAAGCAGGTTCTCCGGATGTCAAAATGCTCTACAGATATTTGCGAGAGTTTGGCGGAATTTGTGCCTCTCACACATCGGCAACTGGCATGGGAACAGACTGGCGTGACAATGACCCAGTAGCGGAACCAATCGTTGAAATTTACCAAGGGCATAGGCAAAATTATGAGTTTCTTGGGGCTCCAAGGAGCGCCACGAACCAAAAGGAATCAATTGGCGGTTGGCAGCCAGCTGGGTTTGTTTGGAATGCTTTCAAGAGGGGATACAAACTTGGTTTCCAATGCAGCAGCGACCACATTAGCACTCATATGAGTTATGCCGTTGTTTTTGCTGAAAAACCGGCAAGGCAAGCGATAGTTGACGCATTCAAAAAACGCCACAGCTATGGCGCAACTGACAACATTTTGCTCGTTGTCACATGTGGTGAGCATCTGATGGGAGATGCCTTCATTACGAGGACACCACCTGTGTTGGATATTTATGTCATAGGGACTGCTCCCATAGCGAAATTGCACATAATTAAGGACTTCCAGCATGTTTACACAGTTGAGCCGAAGAAAAGCGAGGTGAAATTGAAGTGGCAAGATAAAGCGGCAGAAAAGGGGAAAGTAAGCTGGTATTATGTGCGTGTTGAGCAAGAGGATGAGCAGCTTGCTTGGTCAAGTCCAATGTGGATTAGATATGAATGAGTGGGATTTGAGGTGCAGGTGGTAGAAATGCCCAAAATTAGCCGAAGAAATATCCTGAAAGCGGCATTGGGCGGGGCAATCGGGTTAAGGATAAGCGACTTTAAAAGTATGGCTGGAGAGCAACGAAAACCGAATATAATCGTCATTATCGTTGACGATATGGGATATGCTGATGTTGGCTTTCAGGGTTGCGAGGATATACCGACACCAAATATTGATTCGTTGGCGAAAAATGGGATAAAATTCACAAATGGCTATGTCTCACATCCATGGTGTGCGCCAACAAGAGCCGGTTTGATAACAGGGCGATATCAACAGCGCTTTGGGTTTGAACATAACCCTCGTTTTGATTTTAACGACGAGATCGCAGGCATATCCGAGGGCGAAACTACCCTCCCACAGTTGCTGAAGGAGGCTGGCTATTCGTGTGGTATAGTCGGCAAATGGCACTTGGGTGCCCATGAGAAGTTTCACCCAATAAAGAGAGGCTTTGATGAGTTTTTTGGATTTAGGGGTGGCGGGCACGATTATTTCAAGTCACGCGATACAATTGATGCACCAATGTATCAATTGCCACTTGAACGGAATTTTGGCAAATGGGAACCGCTTAAGGGCTACCTAACTTTTGTCATCGCTGATGAGGCAGTTCAATTCATCAAACGCCACTCTAATAAGCCATTTTTCCTATACCTTGCTTTCAACGCTCCGCATGCCCCTTTGCAGGCTCCTGAGGAACATGTCCGCAAATTTGAGCACATTTCTGACAAACGGCGGCGGCTTTATGCCGCAATGGTAAGTGCCCTTGATGATGCTGTCGGTCAGGTCATACGGACTATTCGTGATTTAGGCATGGAGGGAGATACCGTCATCTTCTTCCTGAGTGATAATGGTGGTCCAATTGGCGATGCAAGTAATGGTTCCCGTAATGACCCGCTTCGTGGCGGTAAAGGCGGATTGTATGAGGGTGGAATTCGTGTGCCGTTTGTCATCCAGTGGAAGAGGGGCTTGCCAGCTGGAAAAGTTTATGAGCATCCAATCATCTGTCTTGACATTTTTACAACTGCATTGGCAATTGCGGGTGCCCCTCTTCCAAAGGATAGGAAAATTGACGGTGTGAATTTGCTGCCATATTTGCGCGGTGAACGGATAGAAATGCCGCATGAATTTCTGTTCTGGCGAATTGGCGGCGGCACATGGATGGCTGTGAGAAATGCTCGCTACAAACTGCACCGAAGGAAAAACGGGGATGTTGAGCTTTATGACTTGCATGCCGATGTTGGGGAGCAGAAAAATATAGCAAAAGACCTGCCCAAAGTTGTAGAGCAGTTGAACGAGGTTTTGGATAAGTGGAATTCCGAACTTATCTCGCCAATTGTCCCACCGCCCAAGAAGGGAGAGGCAACATAGTTTGAAATTGACACAGAATGACGACAAAAACGGGTCATGATTAGGAGAAGTCCCTGCAAAAGCCCAAATACGAATGGCAATTGGCGTGGAAGTGAGGAAGATGCAAATTGACAGGAGAAGTTTTCTGAAAAATGTCGCATTAACAGGGATGGCTCTGAGCGAATCGCTCAAATCATTGAGCTATGAAAGAGCCTCACAGTTGCCAAATTTCGTGTTCATTTGTGCCGATGATTTGGGATGGGGTGACTTGCGCTGTTACGGTCATCCATTTGCAATTACACCCAACCTTGATAGGTTGGCAAAGGAAGGCATAAGATTTACCCAATTTTATGTCAATTCACCGGTTTGCTCCCCTTCCCGTGTCGCCTTCTTGACAGGTTGCTTTCCATCGCGTTTTCGCATTTGGGATTATCTCTCAACTTCGGAACTGAATGCAAAGCGAGGCATGCCTGATTCACTTGACCCTCAAGTTGTCACATTGCCAAAACTGCTCAAAAAAGCCGGCTATATATGCGGTCACTTTGGGAAATGGCATATGGGCATAATTGAGGCAAAGGAGTATGGTTTTGATGAATATCGCACATTTGCAGGCGGCGGAAGTAATCAATTCAAAGGCGAAAATTTTATTCGCTATTCAAGTCGGCTCATTGTTGACGAGGCAATACGCTTCATTGAAGCCCACAAAAATGAGCCATTTTTCGTCAATATCTGGTTCTTCCATCCTCATGCCCCATTGGACCCCGATGACGAGCAAATTAAACCATACGCCAACCGTGTTGACAAGCGATTAACACCCAACCGCTACATTACACCAGCCCAGGTTTATTACGCAGTTGTGACGGAAATGGACAGGCAAATTGGGAGATTTCTCAAGAAACTTGAGGAACTTGACTTGGCAAAAAATACGGTTGTAATGTTCACAAGTGATAACGGTCCAGAAGATATAGCGCTACTTGAAGCCGCTCACAGCGGAGTTGGTAGTCCAGGTCCGTTTCGTGGTCGCAAGCGCAGCCTTTATGAGGGTGGCATTCGTGTCCCATTTATAGTTCGTTATCCCTTGAAAACTCCGCCTAATCTGGTGGACAGAGAAACGGTGTTGAGCGGCGTTGATTTGCTCCCAACAATTTGTAAACTTGCCGGAATTTCGCTTCCGGATAATTTGCATATTGATGGTGAGGACATGAGTGAGGCATTCTTGGGTAAGCCTAAGCACCGCACAAAGCCGTTGATGTGGGAATGGCGTTTTCGCCATTTCCACGGTCATTTAATCAATAAAAGCCCGTGCCTCGCTATCCGTGATGGACGATGGAAGTTACTCATGAACCCCGACAAAAGCCGCATTGAACTTTATGACATCCATAGCGATCCAATGGAAGTTAATAACCTTGCACAAATTCATCCAGAAATTGTTAAACACTTGGCACAGCAATTGCTCTCTTGGCTGGAAACGCTGCCAAAAGAACCGAGACACGAAGATGCAGGGGTCATTTCATACACATTTTCTCCATAAATTGACAATTGTATTGGTAATTGTCAAGCTGCCGCACTGTTAGTTTTTGTCAATGTTTTGGGCAATTGTTATCCTAAAACACGATTCCGGGTGTGAAATCCCTGATGAAGATGAAAAGGCGGCAGGTTTTAAAGGCATTAAGTGGCATAGCCTTTTGGGAGGCTGTTAGCCCAGCCACTAAGGTGAGAAAAATGCCAAAATATCGCCCAAATGTTGTCTTAATTTTGACTGACGATCAAGGCTGGTGGGACTTGGGATGCTACGGTAATCCCTACATTGAGACACCAAATATTGACAAAATTGCGAAAGAAGGCGTCCAATTTATGAGATTTTACGCTACGCCGGTTTGCACTCCCACAAGGGCATGTCTTATGACGGGACGCTACTTCCAGCGCACGGGGGCTATTGACACGTTTATGGGTCGTGACACGATGTCCAAGGACGAAATTACATTGGCAGAAATTTTCAAAGAATGTGGCTATAAAACGGCATTGGTCGGAAAATGGCATCTTGGGCGCTATATGAGGTATCATCCGAACAATCGTGGATTTGACGAATTTTTTGGGTTTTGGCAATATGGCTTCATAAATCGCTATTTTGATTCTGACGAACTTTTTTATCAAAATGAGCAAGTTTTTACAACTGGATATATAACGGATGTTTTGACCAATTTTGCCGCTAATTTTATCCGGGAGAATTCGGATCGCCCATTCTTCCTATTTTTGTCCTATAATGCGCCACACTTCCCATATTTTGTGCCGGACAAGTATGTGGAGCATTATTTGCGAAAGGGGTTGCCATTAAGGGATGCACAAATTTACGGGATGATCACCTGCATTGACGAAAATGTGGGGCAGATTTTGAAAACCATTGAAGAATGCGGGATTGATGAGAATACGATCATAATTTTCATGAGCGATAATGGCGGAGTGAGCAATTGGTGGAAAGGCGGGTTAAGAGGTAGTAAAGGGACAGTTTATGAGGGTGGAATTCGTGTGCCGTTTATTGCCCGATGGAAGGGACATTTCCCAAGAGGAATTAAAGTTAATGCTATGGCTCATGTTATTGATATTTTCCCGACATTTTGTGAGCTTTTGGGAGTTTCACCAAAAAGTGACCGAAAGATTGATGGGAAAAGCATCTTGCAGATTTTGCTCAAAGGTAGCAATGAAACTCCGCATGAAGCGCTCTTTTTCCAGTGGACAAGGGTCAAGCCAAATCCTGACAAAAATTGGGCAATTATTTCGGGAAAATATAAACTTATAAACGGTGAGTTGTATGATTTGGAAAGTGATCCCAGTGAAAAACGCGATATTTCGGCACAAAATCCGGAAGTTGTTCGGGAGTTAAGGGGAAAATTTGAAGCATGGTTTGAGGAAGTTACTTCGGGGCAAAGTTATGAACGAGTGCCGATTGAGATTGGTCGTGAGGATGAAAATCCAGTTGAAATTGATATTACATGGGGAGAAGCCTTTGGCGGGGTGACGATACGACACGAACGCTATATTAGGGATAGGGCAGAAAATTGGGGAGAAATTGGGGATTTTGTGCGCTGGAAAATTGAGGCAGTGAAAGAGGGGATCTACGAGGTCACATTGGCATACTCATGTCCGCCGAAAGAAGCGGGCTCAATTTTTAGGATTAGCATCGGTAATTCGCACATTGATTGTAAAGTTGAACCCACGCCCGATTGGGAGGTCTTTCAAAAGCGTGTTGTGGGTAAGATACTTGTCCCTCGTGGGCAGAATTTCTTGGAAATACGCCCAGTTTCAATTAAGGGGAAAGAATTGATGAAATTGCACAAGATTTGGCTGAAACTATTGAAGTGATGTTGACTGAATGAGCTGCATTTAAGTTTTTGAGAGTCAAGGTAAAAACTCCAAGTGCGGTCAAAAGTTGGGCTTTTGCCCTGTGATGACCAAAACTTGACTAACTCATTGGAGGGTTATTACCCTGTAAAATGTTACGGTTGAACCATTGCGAAATCTGACATACATGGAGGTGAGTAAAGTGAAAAGGCGTGAACTCCTAATGACAACTTTTGGAACTTTGGGGTGGTTTGCTATGAAGCAAATTGGCGCAGCGGGAACTGTTTCGCTCTACGAGCGTCAGAAGGAAGTGGAGCCAATTTTGCAGGAATTAGAAGCAATGCGTGGTAAATTCTCAAATGTTCCGAGGACAGATGGACAGCTGCTTAACATGCTCGTGAAAATTGCCAGGGCAAGAAATGTCCTTGAAGTTGGGACATCAAACGGCTATTCTGCCATCTGGTTTTGTTTGGCATTGGAGGAAACTGACGGTCATTTGACAACGATAGAGATAAATCCGGAGAAGGTCAAGATGGCAAAAGAAAACCTGAAAAGAGCCGGATTAAGTCACAGAGTTACAATCATTGAGGGGGACGGACATAAAGTTGTCCCATTGCTTGATGACAAGTTTGATTTTGTCTTTTTGGATGCCGATAAAGGGCGTGAGCAGGACTATTTTGGCTATCTTTTCCCCCAGAAACTTGTTGCTGGTGCGGTCATTGCTGTGCATAATGCAATACGAATGAAAGGGGCAATGAAGCGGTATCTTGAAATGATCACCTCTCACCCGGAATTTGACACAGTGTTCGTAAGCACAACGCTTGATGACGGATTTGTCATAAGCTACTGGCGAAGGAAATGAACAAGATGGCAGTTGGCGAATTTTGAGTCAAATCTTGGGAGGTGGGAAAAATGTGGCGTATACTGACAATTTGTGGGTTGCTCTTCATCGGTGTGTTGGTCAGCATCGGTATCCCCACTGATTTTCAGGACAGGTTTGTTTGGATCTTTGGGTGGGGTCTCGGAAGAGATGAAGATGTGGCTCAAATTAGTGGGATTCTTGAGGTCGCATCAAAGTGTGGCTATAATGGCGCGGTTTTGGCGGCGGGACTTGATTCGCTGTGCAAGCGAGACGAAAATTACTTCCGAAGGCTCAATGAAGTGCGGGAAATGTGTAGTAGGCTCAATTTAGAGCTAATTCCGTCCATATTTTCCGTTGGTTACGGTGGCGGCGTTTTAGCTCATGACAGAAATCTTGCCGAGGGAATTCCAGTTAAAGATGCGCTGTTTATTGTCAAGGGAAATAAAGCATTTCACATCCCGGATCATCAAGTCCAAGTGATTAACGGTGGGTTTGAGGAATTTGAGGGTAATAGGGCAAAATGGTTCTCATTTCATGATGAGCCGGGTAAGGTCAGTTTTATTGACACGCAAGTCAAGCATAGTGGTAACGCTTCATTGCGATTTGAAAACTTTCAGGCACATCCATATAGAAATGCGAGAGTAATGCAAGAGATAAAAGTTCGCCCATATAGATGCTATCGTGTCAGCCTTTGGGTGAAGACAGAGAGTTTGCAGCCATCAAGAAACTTTCGCATCTTAGTTTTGGCTGGCAATCGTGACATTGCTCCTCGTTCCTTCAACTTGCCACCCACGACGGATTGGAGAAAAGTCACGATGATTTTCAACAGTTTGGAATTTGACTCCGTGAGACTTTATGCCGGAGTTTGGGGCGGTAGAGAGGGCAAGTTTTGGCTTGATGACTGGACGATTGAGGAAATTGGACCCTACAATGTGCTTCGTCGTCCGGGAACACCGGTAACGGTCAAGAGCGAGGATGGGAGCATCGTGTATGAGGAGGGAAAGGACTATGCGCCGTTGATTGACCCAAATTTGCAGCCTTATAGGGGCGAGTTTGCTTACCCGGAACCGGTGTTAACAATCCTTCCGAATAGCCGGATAAAGGATGGGCAGAAATTGCGAGTAAGTTGGTATCATCCGATGGTAATTTATGAGAGCCAGGTGACAGTTTGCATGGGGGAGCCCGCCCTGTATGAAATTTTTGAGCACGAGGCTAAATTGCTGTGGGAAAGGCTTCGCTATCGGAAGGTTTTGCTCAGCATGGATGAGATAAGGATGGGTGGAACTTGCAAGGCGTGTGAAGGGAAGAATATGGCACAACTTCTCGGGGAATGCGTCACAAAGCAAGTTCAGGCGTTGCGCCGTTACAATCCGGAGACCGAAATTTACATCTGGTCAGACATGTTTGACCCTAATCATAACGCTCACCCAAATTATTACCTCGTGATGGGAGATTTTACCGGCTCTTGGAACTATATCCCGAAGGATATTATCATCGCTGTTTGGGGAGGCGCTCCGAGGGAAAAAAGCCTCAAATTCTTCTCAGAACAGGGCTTCAAGATGCTCATTGCTTGCTACTACGATGCTGACACGCTTAAGGATGTTGAAGGTTGGCTGAATCTCGCTAAAGACATGAAAAATGTCCGTGGATTCATGTATACGACATGGGTAAAGAGGTATGACCTCTTGGAGGGATTTGGCAAGTTGGTCTTTGGTGGTAAGTAGGCTAAAATGGGCGTCAGTTTTTGACTAAAGCATGGTATTGTTGATGGGGGTGAGACATATGGAATTAAATCGCAGGGAATTTTTGAAGCAGGTGGGAGGGGCGGCATTACTGCCGCTATTCCTTCGCGGAGCTGGGAAAGCCGGTCAAAAACGCTTAAATGTCCTCTTCATAGCCGTTGACGATTTGAACAGAAGATTGGGTTGTTATGGCGATAAGGTTGCGAAAACGCCAAACATTGATCGGTTGGCTGAGAGGGGTGTGGTCTTTCGGCGAGCGTATTGTCAATATCCACTTTGCAACCCGAGTCGGACTTCGTTCTTAAGCGGTTTATATCCGACGGAAACGCAAATTATGGACAACACCACACCGCCGAGAACTCACATTGGCGATATCATGTTTTTGCCGCAGTATTTCCGAAAAAATGGTTATTTCACTGCGCGTGTCGGCAAAATCTATCACGGTGGCATGGATGATGCGCCATCTTGGGATATCTCCGAAGAACCACGGCGAGCACTCCGCAAACAGCAACGCCAACAGCGAAGACAAAGGAATGCAGCAAGTGATTGGAAAATCGGCGCAATCCCGGTCGGGTTAGCGGCGGAACAAAAGCAGCAAGTTTTGCCGTTGGAGTGGCATGCCACTGATGGCGAAGACATTGATGAACCTGACGGCTTAATCGCATTGAGAGCTTTGCAAATCTTGGAGGAACACCTCCAAAGGCGTAAAGAACAGCCGTTATTCTTGGCTGTTGGCTTCCACAAACCACATTTGCCTTGGATTGCGCCAAAGCGCTATTTTGACATGCACGACCCATCAAAGATGCCATTACCTGATACGCCCCCTGATGATCTTGAAGACATCCCAAAAGTTGCTTTAACTCTTCGCCCAGCGGAGCGTGAGATGACCGACGAGCAAAAACGGCTCGCAATCAGAGCCTATTATGCCTGCGTCTCATTTATGGATGCGCAAGTTGGCATCTTATTGGATGCACTTGATAAACATAAGCTTTGGGACGAAACGATTGTTGTGCTTTTGGGTGATCACGGTTTCCATCTTGGTGAACATGGAGGCTTGTGGCGCAAGATGACGCTATTTGAGGAATCGGCGGGAGCACCGCTCATTATTGCTGCGCCAAATGTCAAAGGTAAAGGCAAAAGCTGTGACCGCATTGTTGAATTTGTTGACATCTACCCGACACTTTGCGAATTATGCGACTTGCCAATGCCTGAGCATCGTTTATCGGGTAGAAGTTTATTGACGCTGCTTAATGACCCGGTTGAAAGGTGGGAAAAGCCGGCATTTACTTTCGTTAGACGGGGCAAGATTTTGGGGGTTTCAATTCGCACGGAGAAATGGCGCTACACTGAGTGGGATGAAGGGCGTTTGGGCGTAGAGCTTTACAATCACGAGGACGATCCGAATGAGTGGCGAAACCTCGCCACTAACCAAAAGTTTGCCGGTGTTGTTGAGGATATGAAGAAATTAGCGCAAAAGTGGCTTCCTAAGGCAAAATAGTGGTTATCTCGCCATGTCGCAACGCCATCGTCAGTGTAAGTGCCGATGATACCGTTAAAATGTGATTTGGATGTTTTTCTCCTCACCCTCACGCAATGTTATTTCCTTTGCAGCTACAAGTTCGCCACCGTAGTAGACCATGATTATGTGCCTTCCGGGCGGGAGGTGCTCAATTCTGAATTCGCCCTCCGAGGTAACGGAGCTTGCGAGTGAAACATCGGCATTTGGTATAACTTGGTAGAACCTGAAATCACCGCCAATCCTTCCCTTTGCCACAATTTTCCCGTAGACGCTTGCGCCGGGGGAAAGGTTGAAGTCAACTATTGCATTATCGCCACTTTCAACGCGAACATGGTGTCTGACTGCAGCGGCTAACCCTTCGCCTCTGCATCTTACCGAGTAAATTCCCGGCGGCACATTTGGGATTCTGTAAAATCCCCCAGTATCTGCCACAGTTTGCGCCAATTTTCTCCCATTCCTTGAGTGAAGCGTCACAATTGCCATGCCCACTGCTTCACCGGTGTCTATGCGCTTAACCTGACCTTCAATTGAAGCCGGCTTCGGGATGAAGAGCCTTAAAGCCGCATTTTCCCCCGAATTTACCCGAATTTTTTCCGAGATCATTCCGAGTATTGGTCTGCCGTAAATCACGATCTCATACTCTCCAGATGGAAGCTTCAGCGAAAATTTTCCATCATAACCCAAGCTTATGGCTCTTTTCACTACGCTTTCCGGTGGAGGGATGGAATGTTGCAAATACACCTCTAACTGCTCAACAGCCCCAACAGGGCACACAAAAAGTTGCAAATCCTCAACTATCCTTTGGTCATAGGCAATGACTTCACCTTGCAGTGTTGCAAGTGGTGGCAGTTTTATCGTGCCCAAATCTTCAACTTTATCCCCAGTAACTTGGATATTTCGCAATTTGATCTCTCCCTCCTCAGCCAACAGTTCAATTGAGTATCGTCCGGGACGAAGATTAGCCAAAGCGAAAGAGCCATCATCCTTCGTCTGGGTTGTTGCGACTTCATATTCATTCCTTAAGGTTTTGTGCCACATTCTTAGGGTTGCTTTCGCGTTTTTGACCGGTTTTCCGGCAAAATCTACAAGCTTCCCCAAAATCGTCCCCAATCCGATGTAATTGAGTTTGACAAAAACCTCGCTTATGCCTCGCTTTGCTGTCTCCTCGTCAAGCTTCAAGGTTGTCTCAAAGTCATCGCAAGTTATGTGGCTCGCTTTAAGCCTGTAGTTCCCGACCGGAACCGATGAGAATTCAAATGTGCCATCTTGCCGTGACATAGTTACGAGTGATAGCCTGTTGCTGAATGACAAAAGTTGCAAAGTCACATTTTGAAGCGGTTCTTCATGCGCTCCCCTCTTCATCACTACTTTCCCCGCAACTTTGACGCAATTTGGCATTGTGAGCACGACTTCAATTTGTTCGCCTCGCTTTAAATCATCGTCCTTTATCCGAATCCGAACCGGTGGGAAAACAGATGCATGCAGGCTATCCGAGTAGGCGTAGATGTTCCTCGGTGTGGCAGCCAACTCATAACTGCCCGGCGGCAGTCCAGCAATCTTAAGGAGACCATTTTCGGTCATTCCCACATTCTCCCAGAATGGCTCGCCTTCCATCCTCAGGTGCACATATGCATCGTGCATTTCGCTTGATGGAGCCTTTATCCGACATACCACCTGTGGGCGCTTTGGCAACACAATTTTGACCTTTGGTGTCCTTGTCTCACGGGCATCCACTATGGTTATGAGGCTCCATCCGGGGAGACTCAAAAATGCGCGATATACCGCCGGTTCCTTCTCAATCGGCATCGTGCATTTTCCTTCCACATCCGTGATCAGCATGGCGGATGAACCATATGCTCGTTCTGGGGAGAGCATGCGCATCACGACTTGAAGCTTGGCATTTCTGATTGGCGCAGTCCCGTCATCGCTCATGAGCAGGAATGTCACTGACGGGAATTGTTCCTGCGAGATGGCAATTAGGTGCAATGTTAGCGTTTCGCCCTCCCTCACCTCAATCAATCTCGGTTGGAATGTAGCTTGTTCAATTCCCGCAACGCTTAACACATACCTCCCAGCTAAAACGCCATCAAACTGGAATGAGCCCAATTGGTCGGTCTGTGATGTCAGGCTCTCGCCGGTTGATAGTGAGCGCAGTTCAATTGTGGCTTTGGGGATTGGCTCACTCCTTTGGTTGACAAGTGTGCCAATTATTCGGCTCGCATGCGGCGCCAACCTTATGTCAACTTGGGTCTTCATCTGCCCCTTCGGGATTTGCACATCCACCACAACTGCCCTGTAACCTTGAGCACGCGCTTCAAGTTGGATTGTGCAACCGGTCAAAGCTTCACCGTGTGCTCGCAGCGAGAATGATTTGACATGCTGTGAAGGCATGTTCGTGAGCGTCTGTTTGCCGACAGTTATCCTGATCGGTGCTCCGAGCCAAATGCAGTAGTTGCCATTGTCGTCCGTCCGAGCAGTGCATTGCATTTCAACTGCATCGCCTCTTAGGCACAGCTCAATTGATGCATTCGCTATTGGCTCTTCGCTTTCGCTCATCACCCTCCCATAAAGCATCGGCATTCGCTCAATTGGCATGGAAAGGCTTATTTCATCGTCCTCGCCTTCCACGGTTACAAAAGCAGTTGCGGGTGTATATCCGGCGTGCACTGCCACAAGCTGCCATTGCCCAACCGGGACATGTTTGAGTGTGCAATCACCGTTAGCGCCTGTAACTGCCGGTCCAAGTGTGATCGGTGTCTCACCTTGATTGATGGCTATGACGCTTGCGCCCTCAATTCCCCTGTTGGTTTGCCGCTCATAAACTGAGCATCGTATTGAAGCGCACATTGAGCCTTTGCATGTCAGGGACAACAATATAGCTACAATGATGGCGCACTTTTTTAGCATGGTTGCAGTTGAACGATGCGTGTGAAATGCACCCCACTGCCCGCCTTGCAAGCTTCGCATTTGTGATCCCCCTCAAGGAGGCGAATTCATCGCCGCGCGATTGCATTGAAACTCAATTAGGCGAGCTGTTCATCGCTGTGTTCGTTGTGCCGCTTCACCAGAACCGATTATAGCCAATTGCTCTGAAGCTCAAACACCGAACGCTGGCAGAGTTGATGCGTTAAGCTTTACATTTAAAAGCCACCGTCATCACAATGCGTTGAGGGAAGCAAAACAAACTCAATCAAGTGGAGGGATTGAAGGCATGATAACCCCGAATGACTTTAAGCCCGGACTGACGATTGAATATGATGGCGATGTCTGGATGATACTTGAGTTCCTGCATGTGAAGCCCGGGAAGGGACAGGCATTTGTCCGAACGAAGTTGCGCAACCTGAGGTCGGGCGGTGTCATTGAGCGCAACTTCCGAATCAACGAGGAGTTTGAGCCAGCGCACATTGAGCGTCGCAAAGTGCAATACCTATACAACCAGGGCGATGAATTCATCTTCATGGACATGGACACATTTGAAGAGATCTCGGTTAGCAGGGAGCAGCTTGGGGACGCCGTTGAGCTCATGCCTGAGAATGTTGAGGTCATGCTCCTATTGTATCGTGGCGATGTGATTGGTGTGGAGCTGCCGACAGCAGTTGAGTTGCGAGTTGTTGAGACTGAACCGGGTGTGCGCGGTGATACCGCATCTGGTGGCTCAAAGCCGGCAAGGGTTGAGACTGGTGCTGTCATACAGGTGCCGCTGTTCGTGAATGAGGGCGATGTCATAAAAGTGGACACACGCACAAGGACATACATTGAGCGAGTAAGCTGATTGCAGCTGCAAAGCCGCTTGATTGAGCAAATGACACGGGCTCTTGTCCGAAGCGCTTTTGCTACCGTCCGCGTCGTTCATGTGCAATCCGTTGCTTTGCCTCACCCATTCATGATGGTGTGCGAATTGGGCACGAGTTGCAATGTCATCGCCTCGTGATGTGGTCAAACTTAATTTATGTGGCTCGCGTTCGTGAGCGCGTCTCAGTTACGAGTGCGGCATCTCAAAGATGCCCCAGCCTGTAAGCCGATGCGACTAACGAGGTGAAGAATCAATCAGCCATGGCGGCGATGAGAGGCAGGGCATTAAGCAGGCGTCAACTTGCGACATTGTGCAGGCAATTCAGCGCGCTGTATAGCGCCGGCGTTGATATGCTTCGCATACTGAAGGTGCTGAGGCAGCAGGCTGAAGATGAGAGGCTTGTTGAGATATTGCTCAGCGTTGAGAAGGACCTTCGCATGGGAAAGAGTTTAGCCGCCGGCTTCGCCCGCTTCCCGACTGTGTTTTCGCCGATGTTCATAAGCATGGTCAGGCAGGGAGAGAGGGAGGGCATACTTGATGACATAATGCTCAGGCTCGCTGAACACTTGGAGAGAGAAGCCGAGCTTGATTCATCTTTCTCTGGGGTGAGCCTCACCCGACAAGATGGCGAGTTAGCTTTTGAGAGGTTGCGTCCGCTCATCGTTTGGATAACGATCATCGGTGGTGTCATATCGGTCGCCATAGCTGGGCTTTGGTATGTCAGCCTAATTGGACTTTTGCCGCCGCGCTATCTCGGACCAAACATGTCACTTCTCGTGGGCGTGCTCTCGTTATCCTTTGCCCTCGTCTTCCTACGATACAAGCCGCCACGGGTCGCAAGGTGCTCATTCTGTGGCGGCACTGAAGCTCAGGTTGGTCCTCTCATCCCCGGAGAGGGTGTGTGGATATGTGAGGATTGCATAGCCAAGAGTGCACAGATGCTGAAGGAACACAGGCTCGCTGAAGTTGAGGCTCGCGGTGAGCCGATAGAACGAGAAGAGGAGGAAGCTGAAGAAGAAGTGCTCTCCCTTGAAGAGGGCGAAGGTGAGCGCCCGCAGAGGCGCGCCATTGATGTTGATGAGGAGCCATGAGGCGACCTCATCAGCTAACGCCCTTGTTGATGGCGAGTTGCAGCATTGCGGGGGCGAGGAGGTATGGTGAGAAACTTTGTTCATCTTCATGTGCACACCGAGTATAGCCTCCTTGATGGTGCAGCGAGGATTCGTGACTTGGTCTCAGCTGCATCAAAGATGGACATGCCAGCGTTGGCGATAACCGATCACGGTGTCATGTATGGCGTCATTGAGTTCTACGAAGCATGCATTGAAGCCGGGATAAAACCCATTGTTGGATGCGAAGTATACTTAACCGAAGACAGAAGGGCGCGCAGGGGGAGAAGGGACTCATCAATACCGCATTTGGTGCTGCTTTGTGAGGATGAGGAAGGCTACCATAACCTTATACGCATAGTGAGTAAGGCTCACCTTGAAGGCTTCTACTACCGCCCGAGGGTTGACCTTGAGTTGCTCAGCGAGCATTCAAAAGGATTGATCGCGCTCAGCTCGTGCCTCTCAAGCCCGATAGCGAGGGAGATACTCAACGGTAATAGTGATGGCGCAATGAGATGGGCTGCTTTGCTCTCCGAGGTGATGGGTAAGGGCAACTTTTACCTTGAGCTGCAGGATCACGGATTGAGAGAACAGAAGGTGGTCAATGAGGCTCTCAAGGCAATAGCAAGCGAGCTCAAGTTGCCACTGGTAGTCACTAACGATGTCCACTATGTCCAAAGGGAGGACGCGAAAGCCCAGGAGGTGCTGTTGCGAATAAACACGGATAGCGAGACATCCTCAAGGGTGCATTTTGAGACGGACGAGTTCTACCTCAAATCGCCGAAGGAAATGTTTGAGACCTTCAGGGATGAAGTGGCTGCGTTAAATGCGACACTTGAAATATGCGAGCGGTGCGACTTGAAGATAAAGTTGGGCGAACCGAAGCTGCCGAAATATGAATGCCCGGATGGCATGGATTCGGAGGCATACTTGCGCAAGCTATGCGAGGAGGGAATTAAGCAGCGGTATGGTAAGCCGACTGATGAGGTAAAGCGCAGGCTTGAATACGAACTCAATGTCATCTCCCAAAAGGGCTACTCCGGCTATTTCCTCATGGTGTGGGATGTTGTCAGGTATGCAAAGAGCAGGGGGATAATGGTCGGTCCGGGAAGGGGTTCTGCGGCTGGATGCCTCGTGGCATACCTCCTTGGGATAACCAACATTGACCCGATAAGGTATGGGCTCATGTTTGAGCGCTTCCTCAACCCGGAGAGGGAAAGCAGCCCCGACATTGACCTTGACTTCCCGGATGTGCGCCGTGACGAGATTTTCAGTTATGTCACCGACAAGTATGGGCGTGACAGGGTGGCTCAAATTGTCACCTTCGGGACATTGCAAGCCAAAGCCGCAATTAGGGATGTGGGGAGGGTGCTCAAGATAGAGCCGCAACTCGTTGACAGCATTGCAAAGCTCATCCCGGGGAGGATGAGCATTGAGGAAGCACTTGAGCAGTTGCTTGAGCTGCAAAACTATTACAACTCCAATGAAAGGGTGCGCGAGTTGATTGACACGGCTAAAAGAATTGAGGGGCTGGCAAGGCATGCTTCAACTCATCCCTGCGGAGTCGTGATAGGCGATAGGCCACTCATTGACATTGTTCCGCTGAGGCGAAGCACCGATGGCGAGGGAGTGATAACGCAGTATGACGGCGCCTCCGTTGAGAAGGTCGGATTGGTGAAGATGGACTTTCTCGGGCTGCGCAACTCAACCATAATAAGCCACACGATTGAGCTCATCAGGAAGCGCAGGGGGATTGAGATTGACATCAACTCAATTGACCTCAACGACAAAAGGACTTACGAGATGCTATCCAGCGGACACAGCATCGGCGTTTTCCAGCTTGAGAGCAGGGGCATGAGGCAGTTGCTCAAAGACCTGCGCCCGGAGTGCTTTGATCACCTCGTGCCGCTCGTAGCGCTTTACCGTCCCGGCCCAATGGATGACATACCGAAGTTTGTAGCCGGGAGGCATGGCAAGCCAGTTGAATACATGCATCCGAAGCTTGAGGGCATCTTGAAGGAGACATTCGGGGTGATGCTCTATCAGGAGCAGGTGATGAGGATAGCGCACGAGCTCGCCGGCTTCTCAATGCCGCAAGCTGAGATACTCATGCGCGCAATGGGGAAGAAGAAGACGGACCTGATGGAGCAGATGCGCCCAAAGTTCATTGAGGGAGCCGTCGCAAGAGGGATTGAACGGCAGGTGGCTGAGAGGATATACGAGCGCATGAGTGCCTTCGCAAAGTATGCATTCAACAAATCGCACTCAGCAGCGTATGCGCTCGTCGCGTATCAGACGGCATATCTTAAAGCCAACTTCCCGGTTGAATACATGGCTTGCCTGCTCACTGCATACAAAGGCTTCAGGAACAAGGTTGTGACTGCTCTATACGAATGCAGGCGCATGGGCATACCGATACTTCCTCCCGACATAAACAGAAGCGGATGTGACTTTGAAGTTGAGGGTGAAGGGATAAGGTTTGCCCTCTCCGCCATAAAGAATGTCGGTGAGAACACAGTCAGGGCGATTGTTGAGGAGAGGGAGCGTGGCGGTGAATACAAGAGCATGCTTGACTTTGCGAGGAGGGTTCCGCCGAATGCTGTGAGCAGGGGGGCGCTTGAGAGCCTCATAAAGGCGGGCGCTTTTGATTCACTACATCCGAACCGAAATCAACTGCTTGCTGCAATAAGCGATGAGCGCTCGCCGCTATTATCCGCGCTGCGCTCACAACCGAAAGCGGTGCTCGCCATGGGAACGCTATTTGATGCCGGTGAGGGACTCAACTTCCAATTGCAGCTGCCCAATGTCCCCGATGCCACAATTGAGCAAAAGCTCAGTTGGGAATTGGAGCTAATGGGCTTTGCGATGCTGCATGATTTGCGCAATTGGCTTCCGGAGGCTGCCAGCAAGATGGTGACACATACGATTGCATCGCTGAGTGAGGAGAGGGAGGGAACAAATGTCACCGTCGTCGGATTCGTGATTTCGTTTGAACGGCGCATGAGCAAGAGAAATGTGCCAGTTGGCTTCCTAAAGCTTGCCGACCACACAGGCGAGATTGAGGCTGTGTTGTTTAGGGATGAATGCGAAAAGTATTCGGAGGTGTTAAGCGAGCACAAAGTGGTGCTCGTTAAGGGAAGGGTGCAGCATCGCGGTGTTGAATTTGGCTCTGATAACGAGGAGAGCCAAGAGCATGCTGAGGTGACAGTGTCCCTGCTTTGCAGCGAGATCATACCGGCAAAGTCGCTTGAGGGCGGAAGCAAATCGGTTGTCCGAGAATCAAAGCGCGCTGCGGGTGTTGGCGGCACAGCCGAAAGGGCGGCGAAGATGGGAGCGCTTCGGATAACCGTTCACCTTGAGGAGGCGTCCGGGGAAAAGCTGAAGGAGCTGCGCGAATTGCTCTCCAGCCACAGGGGCGATGTGCCAGTTGAGCTCGTTTTGGAGGATGGGCAATCAAGGCGCGTCGTCAGGCTTTCGGAGGAGTTTAAAGTTAAGGTCAACGATGAGCTGTTGCGGAGTTTGAGGGCTATGTTCGGTGATGGGATGGTGAGCGTAAAGTGACCGAATGTAACTTCCAGATCAAAATCATAATGGCTCATGGGCGTCAGCCGAAGGATGTTGCTCAAGAGCTGAGGCGCAAGATGAGGGAGCATGCGTCGTCAGTTGAGGAGGCGGTGAGGCGGATAATTGCCGATGTGGCGGAGCGTGGTGACGATGCTGTCGTTGAGTGCGAGCGAAAGTATGGTTGGTCGGGTTGCACAGCTGACAGGTTGCAGGTGAGCGATGAAGAGATCAACGCTGCAATTTCATCACTTGATGAGGATGTCATATCATCGCTCAAGTTCGCAAAATGCCAGCTTGAGCAATATCACATGCGCCGCTCACCGAATTCAACGATTGAGTTTTCCGATGACGGTTCGCTTTATGCGGAGCTTATCCGACCAATTGAATCGCTGCTAATTTATGTTCCGGGTGGAAGGGCTGTTTACCCATCAACGGTGTTGCATGTTGGCGTTCCGGCAGCGGTTGCCGGTGTGCCAAACATTTACATCACGACGCCGCCAGATGAACATGGCAATGTTCACCCGGCTGTGCTTGCGGCTTCAAGGTTGATCGGGGCGAAAGCTGTGTATAGGGTTGGAGGCGCACACGCTCTCGCCGCATTCGCGTTGGGCACAAAAAGCATCCCGAAGGTGGACATGATAGCCGGTCCGGGAGGGAGTTATGTTGTTGCAGCTAAGCGGCTTCTGTTTGGCATCGTCGGTGTTGATCTCCTGCCCGGTCCGAGTGAGGTCTTTGTGATCGCTGATGATGCTGCCGATGGCGAGCTTATAGCAGTTGACATGCTATCTCAATCCGAGCATGGAGAGGATTCGGCAGCCGTTTTGGTGACACCGTCTGAGCGGTTGCTCATGGGTGTGCGCGATGCCCTTTTGAGGATGCTCAGCGATGCCGAGAGAAAGGAGATCATCTTAAGCTCGCTAAATGCCTTTGGTGCGCTCATACTCGCCGAGAGCATTGATTGGGCTTTGGAGCTGTGCAACGAATACGCGCCCGAGCATGTTGAGATTCACTGTGCGGATGCGCTCACCGTTGCCCTGAGGGTTCGCAATGCTGGTGCGGTCTTCGTTGGCACTCCGACAGCATGCGGCGATTATGTTGCCGGACCAAGCCATGTCTTACCGACACTCGGTGCTGCGAGGTTCTCATCCGGGTTATCGGTTGAGAGTTTTGTGAGGCGTGTGCGATGCGTGTTGCTGAGCGATGAGCGGCTATGCCGCATCGGGGGGCATGTGATTAAACTTGCATGCGTTGAGGGGTTGCACAACCACGCAAGGTCTGTGGAGATCAGGTTGAGAAGGCTCGGTGTGAGGGTGGAGAAAGGGGTGTGCTTTGATGAAGTCGGCTGGCAAACCTGATCAACTTGAGAGGGCAATGCTGATCAACGCAGAGGTTATAGAGGGGTTATCGTTCGTAGATGCGATTGTGTTTGACATTGATGGCGTGTTAGTTGATGTTTCTGAAAGCTTTAGGGTTGTCACATGTGAGGCAGTCAGGCTGTATGCTGAGAAGATCCTCGGTTGGGAAGTGGATGTGCCGCTGTTAACGCCGAAGGAAATTGAGCTCATAAAATCGGCGGGCAATTTTAACAGCGACTGGGATGTGGCAAAGTTTGCCGCTCTCTTTTACCTCTTCAAGAGCCTCAGGCATGGGGTAAAGCGTGCGAGTCAGCTGCGCTCGCTAAAGCCATCATTGGAGGAGTTCCTCCAAATTGTGATACGCATGGGCGGTGGCTTTGAGAAAGCCGAAAGTTACATCCTATCGCAACACGACATAGTGACTCGCCGGACACTTGCCAGGGAATGGAAGCCGAGGCTTGTTGTCCAACTGTTCCAAGAGCTTTACGGTGGCGATGAGTGGTGTCAATACCTTTACGGCTTTCAACCGCAATATGTTCGCGGTCCCGGATACATTGAAAAGGAGCGCGTGCTGATTGATGTTAGGCTCATACCGAAGAATTTGAAACTGGGCATACTCACCGGTAGAACGAGGCGTGAAGCGGAACTCGCATTGAAGAGATGTGGTTTGAGCGAACTCATACCGCAGCGTTTTTGGATAACGGATGACGATGGTTTAAGGAAGCCAGATGGGAGGGCGCTTTGGCTGGTGCTTGATCGGGTTGGGGCGAGCAATGCCGTGTATATTGGGGATGGGATTGATGACCTTATGACTGCGCAAAACTATTGCGAGTGGATGGAGGAGGGCTATCCGAAGGTCATATTCTGCGCCGTGCTAAGCGGCATGGATAAGGAGAGTCACCGAAGGATGTTCATTGAGCGCGGCGCCGATGTGGTCTCTCCGGATGTCAACTTCTTCCTCTCGTATTTGCGCTCCGCGATGGAGCTCAAAGCTGGTCGTGCCTCTCGGCATTTGAAAGGCAAAGTGATTGGGAGGATGCTCAAGGGAGATGGAGACAAAAAGGGTGGCATCCGTAAGCAGGCAAACGAAAGAGACGAAGGTTCATGTTGAGCTGTGCTTGGATGGAAGTGGGAATGCATCAGTTGAGACTGGCATTGGCTTCTTTGATCACATGCTTGAGACGCTTTGCAAGCACGCCATGTTTGACATGACTGTGAGAGCCGAAGGCGATTTGCATGTTGATGCGCACCACCTCGTTGAAGATGTTGGAATCGTCTTGGGCAAATGCATTGATGAGGCACTCGGAGAGAGGGTTGGCATAGCGAGGTTTGGGCATGCGATAGTCCCGATGGATGATGCCCTCGTGCTTGTGTCGGTTGACTTGGGCGGCAGGAGCTTCCTTAGTTGGGATGTGGATGTGGTTGTGCAGAGTATTGGCTCATTTGATGCGGTGCTTGCCGAGGAGTTCTTCCGTGCGCTGTGCTGCAATGCGAGGATGAACTTGCATGTGAGAAAGCTCTCGGGAAAGAACGCCCATCACATCATTGAGGCAGCCTTCAAGGCTTTTGCCGTAGCTATGAGGTGTGCAGTTAGCATTAGCTCAAGTTCCATCCCGAGCACAAAGGGCACGCTATAGCGGTGGTGAGTGGTGTGCCGATACAGCGTGAAAGGTTGCTTGATGACCTCCTTGAACTTGTGCGCATACCAAGCCCGTCACTGCGCGAGGGCATGGTGGCTCAAGCTGTCATAAGCAGGCTCAAAGAGGTCGGTGCCGATGTTGAGGTTGACACCGCAAATGAAGCCATAGGCGGTGAGCATGGAAACATCATCGCGAGGATTGATGGTAATTTAAATGTGCCGGCTTTGCTTTTGAATGCACACATTGACACAGTGACGCCCTGTGAAAATGTCGTGCCGGTCGTTGAGTGCGATTGCATACGGAGCAATGGGGAGACCATCCTCGGAGCCGATGATAAGGCAGGTGTGTGCATAATACTTGAGGCGCTGCGAGTGCTGCGTGAGGATAAAGTCGCCCATGGACCAATTGAGGTTGTATTCACCATCGCCGAGGAAATCGGGCTGCTCGGTGCAAAGCATCTTGACTATAGCCGGCTGACTGCGAAATGCGGGTTTGTATTTGATGGCGGTGCGCCTGTAAGTAAGGTCGTGGTTGCCGCGCCGACGCAGAAGAACATAAGGGCGAAGATACGGGGCATAGCATCGCATGCCGGTGTGTCGCCTGAGAAAGGCGTTAATGCCATAGTGCTTGCAAGCAGGGCAATTGCGAAAATGAGGCTCGGAAGGATTGATGATGAGACGACCGCAAACATCGGTGTGATTCGTGGCGGGCGCGCAACGAACATCGTTCCCGATTTGGTTGAACTTCATGGGGAAGCCAGAAGCCACGATGAGAGAAAGCTTGATGAGCAAATTGAGCACATGCGCTCCCTGCTCATAGCTGAGGCGGAGCAGGGCGGTGGCAGCGCGGAAGTTGAGGTGGAGCTCAAGTATCGCTCGTTCATGGTGGGCGAAGATGAGCTTCCGGCAATTGTTGTGAGAGTTGCCCTTGAAAGGCTCGGTGAAACGCCGGTCTGGAAACGGGGTGGTGGCGGGAGCGATGCAAACATCTTCAACGAGCGTGGCATAAGATCGGTCATCGTGTCCTCGGCTGAACAGAATGCTCACATGCTGAGCGAGTTTGTTTGCCTAAGCGATATGGAGAGAGCCACTCAATTGGCAATTGAACTTGTGCGCTCATTTGCCAGTGTTGCGGGCAGTTGAGCAACGGCGCTGCGAGGTTGTCATGGGCATGATTTTGATGATTGACAATTATGACTCATTCACATACAATCTCGTGCAATATCTCGGCGAGTTGGGTGCGGAGCTTGTCGTCTACCGAAACGACAAAATAACGATTGAGCAAATTGAGGACTTGAAGCCGTCACACATTGTCATATCACCCGGACCTTGCACACCAAAGGAAGCAGGGATATCGGTGGAAGTGGTGAGGCGGTTTGCGGGCAGGATACCCATACTCGGTGTTTGCTTGGGGCATCAGTGTATTGGTGAGGCATTCGGAGGGAAGATTATACGGGCTAAGCGATTGATGCACGGGAAGACCTCACCGATAAGGCATGACGGAAGGACCATCTACCATGGTTTGCCGAACCCATTCATTGCTACACGGTATCACTCACTCGTTATAGATCGCCTATCACTGCCATCATGCCTTGAAGTGAGCGCCGTCTCTGAGGATGACGATGAAGTGATGGGCGTGAGGCATATTGAGTTCCCGCCGGAAAGGTGTGTTGAGGGTGTGCAGTTTCATCCAGAGTCAATTCTCACGGATGTGGGGAAGGATCTTTTGCGCAACTTTCTGGAGATGACCTCAAGGTGAGATTCGGCGTTAGCGCATGGGCATAGCTGAGCGAACTGATTGCCGTGCCGTGTGATACATTCAAAGGGAATTGCTTTACAATAGAGCAATGGTGGAGAAGGACGATCGGTTTCGGCTTTTAAGAGGCAGCTATAAAGCTCCCCTTCGGGGTGAAAGCCATGTCGGGCGAGCTGAGGGACAAAAACTCGGCTGAAGAGCTTAAGGCACGCCTGCGTGAACTTGAGGAGCAACTTATTCAGCTCCAAGCTGAGCGCAGGCGATTGCAACAGCAGCTTGCCGAAATGAGGGCTATGGAAGAGGCGCTCCCTCCGACATCCGAGAGCGAGTTGAATCGCACCTTAAAGAGGATGCTCACTCGCTTCGCTCGTTTCTTGCAAGCAAACAAGTGCTTCCTTATGCTCCACGATCCAACTAACGACAAGCTCATGATTCGTGAGCCAATTATAGGGTTTGATGAGAGCCACAGTCAGCAGCTTAAGAGCATGTGTGATGTTGAGGGTGAGTTTAACGCGGCGTTCAGGGAGCGGCGAATGATAGTTTTGAACTCACTTGAGGGCTGTGAAGCGCCGGATTTGCGCGTGCTGCGAGAGATGGGGATCAAAAATGTGCTTGCAGTGCCAATGATTTGGGAGAGGCGCGATGAGGACCAACATGTGATTGAGCGCAGACCAATTGGCGTGCTTGCCTTCTTTGACAAACGCGGTGACAGCGGCTTTGTTACAGAGGATAGGCGAATTGTTGAAGTGCTCGCAAGGCAAGCTGCCGCAGTCATTGCCGGCGCTCAGCTCATCATTCAGGTTGTTGAGCGCAAGCAGGAGCTTGAGAGGGCTTTTCAAAGCATGGTTGCTGGTGTGGTTGTTGTGAACCTTAAAGGCAGGATCCAACTTATCAACCAGATAGCACTGAACGCATTCTGCAACAAAGTTATGGACGGGATTGGAAAGCCATACGAAGAAGTTGTAAAGCATGATGGTGCGAGGGCGGTCATTGAGCGGGCTTTAAACGAGATGGCTGAATTAACCGAGGATGTTGAGATAACGGAGCCTGAAGAGCGCATTTTCAGGGCTCAGACTGCCGTTGTGAAGGACGAAAGTGGCAATCCTACCGGAATAATTGCCATATTCACGGACATCACGGAGATAAGGCGGCTTGAACAGATGAAGACGCACTTCGTTGCAGCAGTCTCACACGAACTTAGAACGCCCCTCACTTCAATCAAGGGATTCATTTCAACGCTGCTTGACGATACTGAGGGTTACTTTGACCACCAAACACGATACGAGTTTTACCAGATCATTGACCAGGAATGTGACAGGCTCCGCAGGTTGATTGATGACTTGCTCAACCTCTCAAGAATTGAAAGGGGACTGGCGCTGCAACCCAACTGGCAGGTTGTGGATGTCGTTTCGGTCGTAAAGAGAGTCCTCGCAGCTCAGCAGGCGTATACTGATAAGCATGAACTCATCATGGACATACCCGAGGAGTTGCCGCCGATAGTCGCTGATGAAGACAAGCTTGACGAGATGCTAACAAACCTCGTAAACAACGCCATAAAGTATTCGCCTGATGGCGGTAAGGTTATTGTGCGTGTTGTCAGGGAAGATAATACCCTGCTCTTCAGCGTCAAAGACGAAGGCATTGGCATACCGAGGGAGAAGCTCACCGCAATATTTGAAAAGTTTGCTCGCATTGACACGAGGGAAACAAGGGCAGCCGGCGGCACGGGTCTTGGCTTATACTTGGTCAAGCATCTCGTTGAAGCACATGATGGTGTAATATGGGCGGAGAGCGAGGGTGTCGGGAGGGGTTCCACATTCTATTTCCGCCTGCCAATCTTCCCGAACAGGGCGAGGGCGGAGAATTATCTCTTTCCCGAGGTTGAAAAGCACTTGCATTAAAGACTCACATCGGAAACTTACAGGCATTGCTTTCCCAACTGTTATGTAACCGCGACTGAAGGGCATGAATATGTTCACTGTGAGCGACTCACGCGCTCCCGATGGGGAGAAGGAAATGCCGAAGAAGGGGATCCGAATAGCCATCGGCGCGGACCATGCTGGGTATGAGTTGAAGCGTTACATCATTGCGATGCTGTGTGAAGAGGGCTACGAATGCATTGACTATGGTGTGAACTCACCCGAAAGCGCCGACTACCCTGATGTTAGTTACGAGGTTGCGTCTGCGGTGGCAAAAGGTGATTGTGCCTTCGGGATACTCATTTGTGGCACCGGCATAGGGAGCTCAATCGTAGCAAACAAGATTCCCGGCGTGAGATGTTCACTATGCTGGAATGAATACACAGCTGTGATGGCGAGGGCGCACAACGATGCCAATGTGCTTGCGCTCGGGGCAAGGGTGCTCGGAAACGAGTTAGCATGGAGTATCGTGAAGGCATGGCTGGCAACACCTTTCAGCAACGAGGAGAAGCACGTTAGGCGTGTGCACAAAATCAACTTGATTGAGCAGAGAGCAATGGCAAGGGAGTAACGCCTAAAACCGAACCCAGACTTTGGGCACCTAAAGCGGTTGCCCTTGAAGCTTTGGATTTGAGATGGCTGCTTGTAACCATGCCATCAAGGCGGAATGAGACATGAACGATGCGACGGCTAAGGTGGTGCAATTTATTGCAATCGGGTTATCCTTCACGGTCTCCTGCATTGTGTCGCTTCTTGTGACTCCGCCAGTCAGGCGCCTCGCAATCGCCATAGGCGCAGTTGACGACCCAACAAGGGATGAGAGGAGAATACACACGCAACCGATACCGAGGCTTGGCGGGCTCGCATTGTTTCTTGGCGTGCTAATTGGGGCTCCAGTTGGGTGGGCTGCGCTCACAGCAAGCGCACCGTTGGCTCAGAAATTGAACACGGAGATTGGCATGCCATGGCTTGGTATACTGGTTGGTGCAGTCTGCATCGTTGTCGTTGGAGCAGTGGATGACATAATCGGTCTTGGGGCTTGGATGAAACTGCTCGGGCAAATACTTTCCGCCCTGATTACGATGTTGTTTGGGGCGCGCATCCTCTTTTTCAAACTGCCCACCGTTGAAGGCTACATTTATCTCTCAACCTTGCAAAGCGTGCTCCTGACAGCGCTCTGGATCGTCATGATGATCAACGCCGTCAACTTGATTGATGGTCTGGATGGGTTGGCAGCTGGAGTATCATGCATTGCTGCTATAACGCTTTGCATCCTCACGCTTCAGCGCAACATGCTCTCGGTTGCGTGTGGTCTTGTGAGCGTTGCCGGGGCTTGCATTGGCTTCCTGCCATACAACTTCAACCCAGCACGCATATTCATGGGGGACACGGGAGCGATGTTGCTGGGCTATCTCTTCGCCACGATGTCAATCGTTGGGACTGTCAAAAGCGCACTGGCAATTTGGCTTCTTCCAACTACAGCAGTTGTGCTTGGCTATCCACTCGTGGATACGCTCTTTGCCATCTTGAGGCGTGCCCTCAAGCTACAACCCATCTTCAAAGCCGACAAAGCGCACTTGCATCATCGGCTGCTCAAGCATGGGCTAACGCATCGCCAAGCGGTGCTCATCCTATACGCGCTGAGTTTAGCGTTATGCGCTGTGGCATATGCTCTCTCGCAGCTTGCCTTCTAATTCATCACGGCTGATGCACAGGTGTTGCAACTGCACCGCAGTGGGATTAAAAGTATCGCCATTCCAAAATGCCGGTTGAGAACCCCTCGCGCAGGTGAATTTCCAGCCTCAACTTTGTCGTGACCACCGGATCAAATTTGACTCGGTTGAACTTGTCCTTCTCAACACCATAGCCCGATGGGTTTTGAACTTCACGCCACTTTTCACCATCCCACCAGAGAACTTTCCAGCTCTGCGGCACACGACAGCCACCGATTGGCTCGTCATCAAACCAATAAACTTCGCATCCTGAGATCCTGATCGGCTTTGCGAATGTATATTGAACCCACTCAACTGTGCCGCGGTGATCCCAAGCTGTCCATCTCGGAATGCTATGGTCGTTGGAGCTCTTGGGGAGCAAGCCATCATGCAGCGCTTCAACTGTATCGGCATGCCAAGTGTGTGATGCCTCCGTGATCTCGTTGGCAGCCTCTTTCCAGATGTGTCCGCGCTCACCTTCATTGGCGATGCGCGGGAAGACGCTTATCCTCAATCTCGCACAGCCCATTGGGATGAGCACGATGTCTTCAACAGGTTCATCCGAATGAACGGGGCTATCTTGCAACGGACCAACTATGCCGCCAACAATTGTCCACTGACTGATGCGCTTGCCTTTGGCACGCATCTCAATTGGAGCGTTGTCAACCGTGAATGGCTGCCTCGGTATCGCCCCTTGCTTCTTTGAGATTTCAAACGAGCGCTCCGGTCTCTGCAAGTCAACTATGAGCCCGTAATTCCAGGGTGTTGTTGGGAATACCTCGTAAGCGACCCAATCACCACGCTCATGATACTTTTCCCAGCGCTCGTTAATCTTCAACGAGAACCAAAGCGGACCGTAACGAACCGAGATGGCGTTGCGTTGTTTCTCCCAAACCTTCACCTGTAGCTTCATCGGCAGGCGCAGCAGCACTTTATCCCCGTCACGCCATTGGCGCTCAATGATGGCAAACGAGCTTGGCTTTGGTATTCCTTTGAGTTGGTGTCCGTTGACTTGCACAGCTGCGCCATCACACCATGATGGAATCCTTAACACCAACGGGAAGCGGACCGGTTTATCGGTTTGGATAGCAATTTGCACCGAATCGTCAAATGGGTAGTCAGTGTTAACGGTGATGCGGACGGTTGCACCATTTCCAACTTTTGCCGTTACCTCGCATGGCGCGTAGAACATCGCTGCAAGACCGTTGTTCGTCGTTGCCATCCACAGGTGCTCCGTGAAGCAAGTCCAACCCAAACCGTGATTGTGCTGGCAGCATCGGTAGTCAAACGGGTCATAGGAGAGCATCTTGCCGGCATTCTGGAGGAACGGTGCTTTGTTGCCCCTGTCAAGCTGAACCATGTTTGGTGCAGTCAAATAGTGCAACGCTCTGTAGTCAGGCGTGAATGCTGCTGGGAGAGAGTTGAGGGCGATTTCCTCAGCCCTGTCCGCCCAAATGCCATCGCCAGTGATGCGCGCAAGCATTGCATGGCTCCTTATGAATTCAACCATGCTGCAAGTTTCCGCTGCTTGTTGTGGGCCTGTGTATCCTCGGCGGCAGTTCTCATCGGCGGCAAACATCCCGCCGGGGGCCTGACCATATATGCCCATCACCGTTTCGTAGTTTCGTATGCTTGCGTTTAGGTAACGGATGTCCTTTGTCACCAGCCAGAATTGCGCCGGCTCACGAAAGCCCTGACATATGTTCACGCCATGCCAACTTGCGACCTCGCGCTTCCATGGAGCTGTGCAATCGTGAACGACTCTCGCAACATCAATCAACCACTCCTCTCCCGTCAGGTTATATAGCCACAGGATGCTATCAAGCATGTCGCCACCCCTCACATGCTGCCACCCGCCACCCTTTGTTGGCGGCAGGAGATCTTCAAGTGGGACAGTTGTGAGCCAACGGAAAAAGCGGAGCATGAGGGAGACGACGCGCTTATCACCTGTTGCCTCATAATGTGTTCGCAGGACATCAAGTGCCAGCATGTTTGGCCATAAGTCTTGGTTGCGCCAATTTTGTCTCGGACCAAAGTAACCGCTCTCATCTTGGCTGGACAGTATCGCCTCAATCCACTTCCTCGCCTCAGCAATGAGCCTCTCATCACTCAGGATGTATGCAAGTGCTGCAAAGCCGCGGAGCCAATAGGGCAGTTCTTCCCAATGCGAATGTCCCTCACCTTTAGGGTTTGCCCATGCATTGCCATCCCACTTACACCACGGGCTGATTTCCGGCAGCCGTCCGAGAAGCCCATTTGCCATCAGGCGAAGCTGTGCCTCTAACCAACCCTTTGGCTTGATGCTTCCGGTTGGGAGTTTGATAAGCGGAGAAGGAGCGAGCGGAGGTCTGTTGCCGCAGTAGAAGGAGTTTACGCCATCAGCGGGCAATCGTTCAACAACTTTTAGCTCACCTAACTCATCAGCATGTGTTGTCCTAAGGGTGTTGGCGACTGCAATTGCGATGAGGAATATCAGCCGCATCCATCATCACCCCCGATTTGGTGCACTTGGCTTTACCAACCCCAAAATATAGCCTAAACATCGCATGGATGTGGCTTGGCAGCTTATGCAGATTTTGCGGTGTATAAACGATGCCACTCAGATGAGCATAATGGATTGTGGGCAGCTTGCGGAACGGGTTCTGCCGATTGAGCTATGAGGGGAACACTCATATGCGTGTGAGGTGTCTCTCTGGTGTGTTTGAACAGCCCCGAACATCAAGGTGAGCCAGTGCTCTTTGAATCGGAAATAGCCTCACATAGGTCAGATGATGGATTTGCGCTCCCGGATGCGCCTTTATCAACTCGCATGCGCCCGCGCACGCTTGATGAATTTGTCGGGCAAGAGCACATACTCGGTCATGGCAAGGTGTTGCGAATCGCAATTGAACATGACAAGTTAACATCTTGTGTCTTTTACGGACCAGCCGGGTGCGGTAAGACAACGCTTGCATACATCATTGCGAGCATGACGAAGGCGCATTTTGAGCGCTTCAGCGCTGTCACGGCTGGGGTCAGCGATGTTAAGCGAGTTGTGAGTGAAGCGTGCATTAGGCGAAAGCGTTTCTCTCAAAAGACGATCCTCTTCATTGACGAGATACATCGCTTCAACAAGGCGCAGCAGGATGCCTTTCTGCCTTATGTTGAGGATGGCACTATAACGCTCATTGGGGCAACGACCGAGAATCCCTTCTTCAGCTTGAACGCGCCGTTGGTATCTCGGGTGCGAATTTACAGGTTTGAGCCATTGACTCCCGAGCAAGTCCGCATCATCATTGAGCGCGCTTTGAAGGATGATGAGAGGGGGCTTGGGAGGTTAAAGCTTGAGATTGAGGGAGATGCGCTGCGCCACTTATGTGAGCGCTCAAATGGCGATGCGAGGAGGGCGCTTGATGCGCTTGAGTTAGCTGCTATCGCTGCGACTAAGATCAGGGAGGGCAACGCGGTTATAACACTGCCGTTAGTTGAGGACGCTCTCCAAGAGGTCGCCATCACATATGACAGGGCTGGCGACAGCCACTACGACACAATTTCGGCTTTCATTAAGAGCATTCGCGGCTCGGACCCGGATGCGGCGCTTTACTGGCTTGCAAAGATGCTGCGTGCCGGAGAGGATCCGAGGTTTATAGCTCGCAGGCTGCTCATCCACGCATCGGAGGATATTGGCAATGCGGATCCGATGGCATTGCTCGTTGCGAGTGCGGCTGCGCAAGCCGTTGAGACCGTTGGGATGCCAGAGGCACAACTTGCACTTGCTCAAGCTACAATCTACCTCGCCACAGCCCCGAAAAGCAACTCATGCTGTGTCGCTATAGGCAGAGCTATGAGGGACATTGAGGAAAGAGGGGCAATGCCGGTCCCGCAGCACTTGCGCGATGCATCATATGCTGGGGCGAGGAGGCTTGGACACGGTATCGGGTATCTTTACCCGCATGATTATCCAGAGCATTATGTTCCGCAGGAGTATTTGCCCGAGGGGGCTAAATCGCAGCCGTATTACATTCCGAGTGGGATGGGATTTGAAAGGGTCATTGCAAGGCGCATGGAGCGCTGGAGCAGGTTGAAAGAGGCACTGAAGGAGGGAAATAGAGGCATTGGAGAAGGCAGCCAACAAATTGCCTTTGGTGAAGGCACGACTGAAAGAGCAACGCGTATGGGGGGAGAGCAAATTATGAGGTCAGGCATATCGCTGACTTTGCGCGAGGGCGGGGTAGCCATTGTCTCTCCGACTGGCGAGCTTGACCTTTCAACGGCTGAATTGCTTCGTGAGCGATTGAGCGGGGCGATTTCGGCAGCGGGAGCCGGCGTCATAGTTGATCTGCGCAATGTGACATTTATGGATAGCGTAACATTGGGTATATTGCTCGGAGCAATGAGGCGTGCCAAAGAGAAGGGGATACGATTTGCGCTCGCGTCGCCAAGTGAGCACGACCGAAAGGTAATTTCAATGACGCGCCTTGATGAGGTGTTTGAAGTCTACGATGACATTGACGGCGCAATCAACTCAATTCTATCGGCGAGGGGGTGAATGAAGGTGAGCATTGCCCAACAGCGCAGCCAAAGGGATATGCGGTTTGAGCTGACTATACCATGTGAGCCGTCGTTGCTCAAGGTTGTGAGGCAAGCACTTGCAGCTTTCGCTATGGAGTTGAACATGACCATGAGCATGATTGAGGACATAAAGAGAGCCGTGACGGAAGCGTGCACAAATGTTATCCAACATGCATATAAGGGCATTGGGTGCTCCGGGACGGTCCACATAGCCTGCTGGATTAACGGGAGCAATTTCATCGTTGAGGTGAGCGATAAGGGCGTCGGCATGAGGTCTTCAGAAGGTCTCGGGATAATGATCATGCGCGTGCTCATGGATGAGGTTGAGATAAAGGTTGGGAAGCGCGGCGGGACAAAGGTGCGCATGGTCAAGCGAATCCCAATTGTGGAGGATTAGCTAAGTCCCGTCGGGGTGAGAACGGTGAGCAAGTGGACGAAGGCGGAGCGAGATGACGAAAGGCTCAATGATGGGGTTTTGGAAGGGGGCTTTGATGGACTTCCAGTGTGGCATGATGTTGAGGATTTGTTCAGGGAGTATAGGAGGACGCGTGATCCAGCCATCCGTGAAGAAATCATTGAGAGGCATTCAAACTTAGTTCATGCTATTGCGAGGCGTTTCCGAGATAGGGGTGAGCCATACGAGGATTTGGTTCAGGTTGCATGGTATGGGCTCATCAAAGCCGTTGATAGGTATGACCCAGACAGGGGGAACAAGTTCACGAGCTTTGCAGTTCCGACGATACTGGGCGAGATAAAGCGTTACTTCCGAGACAGAGGTTGGGATGTGCATGTTCCGAGGAAACTGCAAGAGCTCAACCAACAGGCGAGAAGAGCGATTGAAGAGCTTTCAAGGCAGCTCAATCGCTCACCAACGGTGAGGGAGGTCGCCCAAGCACTCGGAGTTGATGAGGAGGTGGCGCTTGAAGCGCTTGAGCTCGCACACTACTATGACTTGGGATCGCTTGATGATGATGCGAAGGCAACACACGATGAGGATGAGGGGCAGCCAGCTTCAGAGCTGGTTGGCAGCGACGACGAAATTGAGTTTGAGAGGATGATATTAAGGCATGCTATAGAACAGGCTATGGAGAGGCTTGATGAACGCGAGCGGAAAATCATTGGGATGACATTCTATGAAGGTCTACCGCAAACCGAGATTGCAAAGCGCCTCGGCATATCGCAAATGCATGTCTCAAGGCTTCTGAGAAGAGCGCTTAACAAGCTGCGCCAGATGCTTTCAGAGTAGTGAACATCCCACAACGCAACCAGCGAATGCCACTGCACTCCTTGAGCTCCATTCGGTGCTGATGCGGCAGTTGTTTTTCTGCCGCCGTAAAGCTCACAGGGCAAATCATGTTGCTGCGACTTGTGCGATGCTTTCCGGGCGCCAGGTGCCGGTTGCGACTTGCGGCACAAATTCATCAAGCCCATCCGGCGGGAACGGCAATGTGCGTTTCAACTCGGCAGCCATGTAGCATGCCATTAGCAACTCAGTTACGCGCAAGCCCTCATGGAGCGTGCTGAACGGGCGTTTGCCCTCAAGGAAGCACTTGACCATGTGCCTGTTCTCGGAGATATAGCCGTAGGTGAATGTTTCGTCGGCGAGGAATGGCATCAGACCTTGCTCCGCATTTTGCTTCTCAACCAGATCTTCTCCAGCTGGTCCTTTCACTTCCCTGCTGAAGAATATCCGCCCCTCAGTGTCAAGCGAGTTGATGAAGAGTGAATACTCAGGACCGAGCACTTCAAATGTCAGGCGCAGACCGGCTCCGACGAAGCTCCAAGATGTTGTGGCTTGAACAATGACATGCTCGCCATCCGGTGTCTCAAACACAACTTCAGCCGTGGCGTAATCCTCTGCTGGCGCCTTTGCGTAGTCAACTTCGCCATCCGTCATTGCCTTCAGCCTCTCAATGTATTGCGGGCGTGACCACTTGAGGCAGGCAATCGTTGCGGTCACAGTCTTTGGTGTAAGCGCCTCCAAACGCTGATCAAGCGGCGTGAGCAAGAACCAACCGGCAGCAACGCTGTGACATAGCATGTCATTTAGCACTCCGCCACCCTGCTTTTCACCGATCCAGAACCATGGGCGGTGAGGACCGCTGTGTTCCTCGGCGCACCTTGCAAGGTATGGTGTGCCTGCAATTGGGACGCCCCTTCGCCAGATTAGCTCCTTGCCCCTGACTACCGATGGAGCGTAAAGTTGATTCTCCAAATAGCCATGATTGAGCCCGGCGGATTCAATCACCTCAAGTATGCGTTTCCCCTCTGCGACCGTGCGAGCCATCGGCTTCTCCCAAGCTATGCCCTTGAGTTCCGCCTTGCCGCTTTTCACTTCGTCGGCTATGGCTTCCGCAATCTCAAGGCGAGCATAGTTTGGTGCAGCCACCCAAACAGCTTCAACATTCGGGTCTCTCACAAACTCCCTTATGTCGGTGTATACCTTCGGTTCCCCGACATCCAATTGCTTGCATAATGCCGCAAGCTCAGATGCCGTTTTCTCATTCGTGCTGCATATTGCGGTGATGTCGGCATCCCTCACATTGACCCAGCTTTGCACATGGAAGCGTGCCATGAAGCCGCTCCCGACAATTCCGACACCGAGCCTTTCTTTCGCCAGACGCATCTTATTCACCCCCCCTAACTCGCACCGCAGTTTAAGTTGCTTTGAGTTGCCCAAAGACGATGATTCCCTCATGGTAATGCTAACGCGTTGGTGACGCAATTTGGCTTGCGCAGCTGGTGGCATTTTTCGGATTGATGGCAGCCTGCGCAATTAAACTCGCACCTTTGGGCGGTTGCATTTCATTAGGCTCATCGCCAATTCATTTCGGATGCTTAGCTGGCGCTGTTTGAAAGGAGCACTGCAAAAGGGTTGTCTCGCATTGGAGCAGCGTCAAACTTGTTAGTGGCAGATTTTTGAAGGCATGCGAGCTATGATTGGGAAGCCGATTCGTTTCCCTTTGGGCGGTGCTTGAGGGTGTCCATGCAGATGGACGGCGATGAGCTCGTCAACTACTACGAGGTGCTTGGCGTCCCATACGATGCCGATGCGCTGACGATAAAGAAACGCTACAGGGAACTCGTTCGCAAGTTTCATCCCGATGTTGCAGTTGATAAGCTCGCAGCGCATGAGAAGTTCGTCCAAATCGTTGATGCATATCAGACGCTTATTGACCCAGTTAAGCGTGCCGCATACGATGCGAGGCTCAGCCGCCAACTCGGCATACCAATTGGCTCGGCACAAGGCGAAATGGGTGCTGATGTTGAAGCTGCGCCATTTTCGTGGCTTGAGGAGAGGCGCAGGCGCACGCCGCTATCGCTGCTCATTGAGGCAGAGCAGCACATGTTGCGTGGCGACATCAAAAGGGCGCTTGAGCTATGTCGCAAGGTCATATCGGCTGAGCCGAAGAACCCACAGGTGTATGAACTGCTCGCCGAAATATTTGAGCGCATGGGCAACATTGAAAAAGCTGCCGAGTATTTCTCATACGCAGCACAACTTGCGCCGAGCAACCCTTACTATAGCATGCAAGTTGAGCGTCTCCTCAGCAAGCGCGCAGGGCGGGCTGTAAGTGCGCCAAGGGAAAAGGGCAAAGCCGAGCCATCGCCATTTGTGAAGACATCCATGCTCGTCATCACCGTCGCTGTGATTGTGCTTTGCCTTTATGCATTTCACAAGTCCGCAAAGGAAGCCCTCTCTGAATTCTTTCCGATACCGCAATCATTCGTGTGGCTTGCTGCGATTTGCGGATTGCTCTGCGGTTGGCTTCTTCACTATGGCGGTTGGTTGAAGTCAGCCGACAGAGTTTTGTTCTATGGCGGTGAGCCGACGCTCCTCACAAAGGGTGGTGCACCGGTTGGCGTCCTAATAGTGCTTAGCGCGCTGTTGAACTTTTACCTTTCCATCATCGTCGCAATTTTGCTCTCGTGGTGGAATGATGACTGGGAGGCATCGCTGTTTATTGCGCTTGGGTTAAGTTGGCTCATCGCCCTCCTCTTTGCATTGCTTTCCGAGAGCGTTGGTGTCATCGTAATGTGGGGTGGCAGTTTTGTGTTGCTGCCGTTCATCGTCGGTTGGATGCTCGGCTCATTCACGAAATTGCGGTGGTGGGATTGAATCCGCGCTGTGGCGCACTGAATCTCCGAAGTGCGCAGGGCTCAACACAACCAAACAATGCAATTGGGTGAGGTGGGGTGTGATGGAGCGCAAAGTGACCATACAAACGCTGCTTGAGCGCAAGTCATCTGGCGAGAAGATCACGGCAATTACCGCATACGACTATCCGACAGCAATGCTCGTTGACGGCGCTGGCATTGACATGATACTCGTTGGCGATTCGGTCGGTAATGTCGTGTTGGGTTACGAGAACACGCTCCCTGTGACGATGGATGAAATGGTGCACCATGTTAAAGCTGTCAGGAGGGGCGTGAAGAGGGCATTGCTCGTTGCTGATATGCCATTCATGTCGTATCAGGCATCAGTTGAGGAGGCAATCAAGAATGCTGGCAGGTTTGTTAAGGAGTGCGGTGCAGAAGCCGTTAAAGTTGAGGGTGCTGGGAGCGTCGTCAACATTGTGCGAGCAATTGTTGATGCTGGCATACCAGTGCTTGGGCACATCGGCTTTACACCGCAATGGATTTTGCAGCTTGGCGGTCCGAGGGTTCTTGGGAGGAGGGCGAAGGAAGCGGCAGAGCTCATCTCCGCTGCAATTGAGCTTGAGCGTGCAGGTTGCTTCGGCATAGTGCTTGAATGTGTCCCTGCGAAGTTGAGCAAGGTCATAACTGAGCGCCTGTCAATACCGACGATCGGCATCGGTTCGGGTCAGGACTGTGACGGTCAAATACTCGTCTTCCACGACCTTGTCGGGTTGCTACTGGCGAAGACGCCAAGGCACGCAAAGCGCTATCTGAATGCATACGAGCTCATGGATGAAGCGGTCAGAAGATACATTTCCGAGGTCAAGGATGGTTCATTTCCGACAGCTGAGCACTCGTTTGAAATTGATGAGGGCGTGTTAGAGGAAGCATTGAAGGAGGTTGAAGGTTGATGCCTTAAGCGACGGATGCAATCGCGCTGAGGTGACACATGATGGGTAAAGGGGCAGCTGAGGTAGCTGTTCTGTTGTTCTTGCTTGGCTTGTCAGCCGCAAGCGCAAGTCAGAAACAGCAAACCTCACACTACCAGCAAAACCCGTTCGTCATCAAGCTTGACATACCGCCAATTCAAAGCTACGAGGAAAGCGCAGGGGGCATGATTGTCTCCGATTTGGATAACGATGGTCGGATGGACTATCTCGTTACCGTTCGCGGGCATGTCGCTGCCTACCGATGGGATGGAAGAAAGCTCTGGGTGCTCAAAGTTGATTTGAGGGTGGGCGGTAGCGCTGAGAGCGAAGGTTTGCCTGGGCATCACGGCGCTGGAGTTCAGGCAGCAGACATAGATGGAGATGGGCGAACCGAAGTCCTGTTTTTGACCAATGATAGCACGCTTCATATCGTTGACGGCGCTACAGGAAAAACGAAATGGAATGCGAAACCGCCAATCCCTGAAGGCGCTGAAAGGTGGGAGCACATCGCTGTTGTCAACCTGCGTGGCGAAGGCGACAGAGACATCGTTTTGCAGGCGACGAATGCAAAGGGTTATCGTATGGGGCGCTATGTGGCTGCATTTGCCCTTGAGGAGCTGCGGAAGGGCAACATGAAGCCGCTTTGGCAGCGCGATGACTTCCTTGCGTGTGCCCATAATGGGTTGCGAGTCGCCGATTTGAATGGCGACGGTCGTGATGAAATCATCAGCGGTTGCATCCTTGCCCATGATGGGAGGGAAATCTTTCGCCTGCCCGATGTTCGTGGTCACCTTGACAGCGTTTTCATTGCCGATGTCCGACCGGACATTAATGGCTTAGAAGTTGTGGCTCTTGAGGAGGGTGCAAACCGAGTTTTTCTGTTTGGCATGGGAGGGTTAATTTGGGTCTCAGACCATAAGCGCCAAGAGCCGCAAAATGCCGCCGTCGGCGAATTTGATACTGACCACTATGGCTTGGAAATCTGGTGCCGCAGCCGATACGATGTCCATCAGAAGCCATGGGTCTTTGATTCCTTTGGCAAGGTCATCGCTGACTATGAGTTGAGCAAGGTTGCGCCATCGGATTGGACGGAGAAAGGCATTGAGGTGATTTTTGCCATCCATTGGGATGGCACAGGGCGCCAGCACATCGCTGCAAAGGAGCGGCACAAATCCGGCGATGTCGCAGTCATTGAGCCTTTGACGGGAAAGTTTGTCGCACGCTTCAGGGAGAAAGCCGACCGATTGTATGTTGCCGATGTCTCCGGTGATTGGCGTGAGGAGCTGATCGTGCTCTCTGGCAATGAACTCCACATTTACCAGAATGAAGCGCCAAATCCGAACCCAGACCGTCTGAGGCTGTGGACGCAGCAGCATTACCGGCGCACGAAAGCGGTCTGGAATTACTACTCGCCGTAATGGGGGGTGACAACGATGGGGAGGCTTGCCATGGTTGGATTGTGCCCTTTAGTGGGGCTAATTAGTTTAGTTTGTGTTATCGCCCCAAATCGTGCAAATCCGAAACCGGCTCAGGAAAGCAAAGTGCTCTTTTCGTTTGAGGCAGCTTCGGAGGTAGGGCAGTGCAGCGGTGCTGCCAACCTTCAAATTGTGACTCAGAATGCCACAGATGGCAGAAATGCCCTCAGGGTTGACATGACAGCGCCATCCCCTATCTTCATCATCAAATCCGGGGAAAAGCCCCTTAATTTTAGCGGCTGGGATAAGGTTAAGTTGGATGTGCATCGTGAAGGGGAGCCAGTCAATCTCACTTTGCGTGTTTATGACCGAAAGGGTAACCAATACACATCGTGGTATTACTTCGTCCATTCTGGCTTCAATGTCGTTGAATTTTCCATCTGGGGCATGAGCGGCGCAATTGATGTTTCACAGGTTGATAGGTTGGCATTTTTCTGCGAGCGTCCGAGTGGCGCACTCGTGATTGACAACATCCGTTTGACGAGGGGCGAAGATGACGACAGTTGGCTGTTGCCGAAAGGGGAGCCAAAGCCACCGCTTGTTCCGCCAAATAATATCATCGTAAACGGCGATTTTGAACTGGGATTGCAAAACTGGGGTTCATGGGGACAGTGGGATGGTGGGCTATACATCTTCGGAAATGGCACCGGCGAAGATGCATGCTCTGGGATGGCATCTGCTGCGATAATCTGCCAAAGGGTAGGCAGAGGTGGCATCTGGACTCATCAACCGTTTCATCTAAGCCCGGGAACTTACCAGCTCACTTTCTATGTCAAGGGGAAAGGCGAGGGTGTGCGGATGTTTTGGGCACTTGAGGGGACAAAGGCGGAGACTCCGCCAGAAATAACGAAGAATCAGCGTTCGCCGCGATTTGATGTCCCAAGGGAGTGGGAAAAGCGAGAGTATGAAGTGGTGGTGCAAAGGGATGTTGATGTGCGACTTTACATCTACAGCGTTGGCGGTGGGACTTTGTTTGTTGATGCGGTTTCTCTCGTCCGGAAAGGGGAAGAAAAGCGCCAAGAAGGCGCAGCGGAAATAAGGGCCAAAATGAAGCCAAGCAAGGCGGAGATTAGGGGGACAACCGTTTTCGTCAATGGTAAGCCATTCTTCCCGATTGGCATCTACGGTGCAACCCCAGATGCGCTCAAAGGCACAGGGTTTAACCTCATCGTCACCGACATTGTTGGTGGTGCTGGGGGCTTTTCCGGTTTTGACTTCCTTGACAGATGCTACGAAAATGGGATTATGGTCTCAATCGGGCTCACTGGCTTGATGAGGGCGCACCTCCCATGGCAGGCTCCAAAAGCGGTGGAGGAATTGAAGGAACATCCCGCAATTTTGGGTTGGTATGTCTGTGATGAACCTGACCACGCAAGATGGACTGTCCCACCACCCGAGGTCAGGATTGCAAGCAAGCTTTTGCGTCAATCCGATCCAAATCACCTAACATGGGCAGTTGTAATGCCTTGGGCTGATAGCAACATCTATCAGTATGCGGATACAGTTGACATCATCTCAACCGATGAGTATTCCTTCAACGATTTCCCCACCTATAAGCCATCACCAATTGCCCATTTAATTCGCACAATTGGCGTTTTGAAGCGCGCAGTTAAGGATGAGCGACCTATTTGGCTTGTGACAGAGGCATTTGGGAAAGTGACGCCCGAACAAATGGTCGCATCAACTTATGTATCATTAGCGCAAGGTGTCAATGGCATCATTTACTTCTCATTTGATGGTGCCCAAAGAAATCGCCAGATTTGGGAGAGACTTGTGAACTTATCGCTTGAGTTAAGGGAACTGGCACCAGTCATCCTATCACCGCAGCCTAAATGGGAGGCTAAAGTGGATAACGAGCATATACACTTCGCCATCAGGGAATACGGCGGAAAACTTTACATTATCACGGTGAATTCAAGTGCTGAACCACAGCGGGATGTGAAAATCAACTTGCCGTGGCTGAGGCAGAATTTGAGAGCCAGAGTGCTGTTTGAAAATCGCGAAGTAACCATCCGTAATGGCGCTTTAATTGACAACTTTGCCGGTTATGAAAGGCATGTCTATGAAGTTGAGGGCGAAAAGTAGCCAAGCGCTTAACCTTGCGGGTTCACGGAGAACCATAGCGCTGTCAAGATGCAATTGACAGAGGAGTGGTCCGGGTGAACGACGGCGGCAATAAGCGATTGGACAGGCGGAAATTTTCGAAGTTAATTGCCCTCAGCGCCTCCGGATTTATGTTCCTCAAAAACTCAAAATCGGTATGGAGCTACCAAGCTAACGAGAAGCTCAACATAGCATTCGTTGGGGTGGGTGGCAGGGGGCGAGATTTGGTGAACATCTTTTCTGGCATGGGTGAGAATATTGTTGGACTTTGCGATGTTGATGAGGAGTATGCTGCGGATTCATTCAATCGCTTTCCGGATTCGGCAAAGTATCGCGATTTTCGGAAAATGATAGGGGAAATTGGCGACAAAATTGACGCTGTAGTTGTGGCGACACCAGACCACACACATGCAGTTGCTGTGGCAGCAGCCCTGCGTGCCAAAAAGCATGTTTATTGCGAAAAACCACTTACAAGGACGATTTTTGAGGCTCGCAAGTTGTGCGAATTGGCTAAAGAGGCGAAGGTATCAACCCAGATGGGCAATCAAGGCACTGCAAGTGAGGCATTTAGAAGGGCAGTTGAGTTAGTGCAATATGGTGTTATTGGCGAAGTTCGCGAGGTTCACTGCTGGATAGGTGGTGGGAATAGTCCAATGGATAGACCGGAAGGTCAACACCCTGTGCCGGATGGGCTTGATTGGGATTTGTGGCTTGGACCGGCTGAATATCGCCCATTTCATCCGATTTACATTCGCGGGCGCTGGCGCAATTGGAGGGCATTTGGTTCCGGAGTTTTGGGTGATTTTGGCTGCCACATTGTTAATTTGGCATTCATGGCGCTAAAGCTGGATGAGCTTTGGGATCCAGATAGGGCACCAAAAGGAGCTACCATACGAGTTTGGGGAGAAGCCTCCGAAATTCACCCGGAAACTTATTCAAGATGGGTTGTGGTGCACTATGAATTCCCGAAGAGGGGTGAATTGCCGCCGGTGTCGCTCACTTGGTATAATGGCGGGAAAAAGCCAAAAGAGGACCTACTTATGGGTCATCAGGTTACTGATGTGGGTTGCTTGCTTGTTGGGTCAAGGGGCTCTCTCCTGACAACTGATACAGTTCACTCGCGCTTCGTCTTGCTCCCGCAAAAGGAATTTGAGGGGATTGAAGAGATACCGCAAAAAATGCCGCGTTCTGTCGGGCATTACCGAGAGTGGGTGCTCGCGTGCAAGGGGGAAGGGACGCCGATGGCAAATTTTGGCTACTCGTGTCCATTGACTGAGGCAATTTTGCTCGGCAATGTCGCTTTGCAAGTCGGTCATCCGATTGAATATGACCCAATTTCTGGGAGAATCGTCAATTGCGTTGAGGCGAACTCCCTCCTCCACAGGGAGTATCGTGTCGGGTGGGAATTATAGGGTTATTTTGGATTCTTCTGGATTTTGTGGATAGCCCTCAGGTGGGCGAAACAGCGGCTTTCTCGTGAATCACCCCGTGTGCCCTTTGGCATAATCAGGGCTATAACGGCTTAGATAGCGCCGAAATGCTTATTGAGGCTGCTATTTGCCTTGCCACTTCGTATAGCGCAATTGCAGCTTGTGAGTGTGGCTCAGCGATGACGATGGGCTTTCCGGATTCGCTTGTGCGTGACACTTCTGGTGCGATTGGTATTGCGCCAAGGTAGCGTATGTTTCTCCTCTTGCATTCTTCCTCAATGCTGCCTCGCGGGAAAATGTCGGTGCGCTGTCCGCAGTGTGGGCAAATGAAGTAGCTCATGTTTTCAACGATGCCGAGGATTGGCGTGTTTGTTTTCTCAAACATTGCCGCGCTTTTAAGCGCATCGTAGAGAGCGACATCTTGTGGCGTGGTAACCACAACGGCGCCACCGAGCTCAATTAGCTGTGATAGGCTTATTTGCACATCGCCAGTTCCGGGCGGAAGGTCAACAAATAAGTAGTCAAGTTCGCCCCAGTTGACATCGCTCAGGAGTTGCTCAACAGCCTTATGCAGCATCGGTCCACGCCAAATGACGGGCGCATCCTGTTCAACGAAGAAGCCAATGGATATCACTTTCACGCCCCATGCTGTTAGCGGGAGTATTTTCCCGCTAACAACCTTCGGTTGTCCGTGCACTCCGAGCATCCTTGGCACATTCGGTCCGTAGATGTCGCCGTCAAGCAATCCGACATTCGCACCCATTTGCGAGAGCGCAACTGCCACATTCACCGTCACTGTAGTTTTTCCGACGCCCCCTTTGCCACTCCCAATGGCGATCACATTTTTGACCAGCGGTATAAGTTCACGCTTGCGGGCTTGTTGTGGGACTCTTGCAGTCACATTGACTTCAACTTGTTCAACGCCGGGCAGGCTCTCAACAGCTTGCTTTGCAGCCGTTACCAAGTAATCGCGCAGTGGGCATGCCGGAGTTGTTAGCTCAAGCGTAAACTTCACCCTCCCGCCCTCAACTTCCACATCCTTGACCATCCCGGCGGTGACTATGTCGCGCCTTAACTCTGGGTCTGTCACTTTGCGCAGCATTTCCATGACCATCTCCAAAGTCACTTTGCTTTGCACCTTCATCACTCCTCTCCGAAAGCCGTTGCATCCGCGATACAGCAGATGACGAGGCTGCTTGCAAACTCCCAACACGACGCCGCCTTTTGAATGGTGCAAGCGCCGCAGGCAATAGCCATTTTGAGAGCATGTGGCATCGTTCATTATGGCTCATGTAGCCGATAGCGCAGCTATCCGGAGCGCATTGGGAGCGATGAGCCATGCGCGCGGCAGCGCACTCAATTGATGCCGTCGTTCTTGCCGGTGGCGTAGGTGACAAGGTAGCAAGGGCTGAGAATGTGCTCTCAAAGGTTGCGGTAAACATATGTGGCGAGCCGCTGCTCATGCGGGTCGTTAAATCGCTGCTTGATGCCTCCAGCATACGCAGTGTGGTCGTCGTCACACAACCACAGTTGGGTGAGCTCGTCTCAAACTTGTGCGATAGGCGCATTCATCTCGTCCACGACACCGGTTCATTGTGGGAGAATGTGAACCAAGCCATAAACAGCTTGCATGAGCCGAGTGAGTTGATTTTGTTTGTTGCGGGTGATGTGCCATTCCTTCGCGGCGAACTGCTTGATGCATTCGTTGATGGCGGGCTTTCAAGCGGGGCTGACATTGTCTATCCAATCGTGTCAAAGGCAGCTTATGAGAGGGTGTTTGGCGGGTGCAAACGCACATTTGCAAGGCTTCGTGAGGGCGTCTTTACTGGCGGCAATTGCATGCTCATACGATGGCGCATTCTCAGCAAGGTCGCTGAAACCGCAAAGGCAGCGATAGCGGCGCGAAAGAAGTTGTGGCATTTAGCGCGCATACTCGGTTGGCGGACATTGCTCAAGATGCCATTTGGGTTGCTCACGATTGGCGAGTTGAAGTGGAGTGCAGAGAGAATCCTCGGCTGCAGCATCTTTGTCCTCGTAACCGATGCTGCCGAGATTGCCTTTGACATTGACGATGTCCAACACCTTGAACATGCGAGGAGAATCTGCGCCACAACTTGATAGCCAATTGGATGAGGGCACTTGGGGCAGCTTCATGAGTTGAATTTGCTCATCGCCTTCTCAAGCCCCTCAGTAACGCACGCAATTGCGCCATTAGCAGCCCTCTCAATTGCTTCCCTTATGGCGTCCATTTCATGCGGCTCAAAGGGTGAGAGGACAAATGAAACCAAGTCGGTACCCGGTGGTGGTGCACCGATGCCAATCCTCAGCCTCGGCACATCCTCTCTGCCAAGCGCTTCAATGACCGACTTCAGACCTTTGTGACCACCATGGCTGCCGCCAGACCTTATGCGTATCCTGCTGAGGGGCAAGTTGACATCGTCAAGGACAATGAGCAGGCGCTGCACCTCTAAGCCGAACTGATGCACGATGCACTTTACGGCATCGCCGCTCAAGTTCATGAATGTCATTGGCTTTGCGAGCAGCAAGCGAATGCCGTTAAAGTCCACAATCGTCAGCTTTGACTTACACTGCCTCCAGCGCAACTGCACGCCCAATTTCCTTGAAAGCTCATCAATGACCATAAAACCGACATTGTGCCTTGTGCCTTCATATTGCCTTCCCGGGTTGCCCAACCCGATGATGGCATAATCCGCTGTTTCTCCCTTCGACCCTTTGAAGATGCGCTTGAGCCACTTCATTTCTTCCTCACGGCGTCAAAAGCGCATTTTGAGAGCGCAGTGATAATGTTAGCTCTTTGAGCTCATTCAACAGCGTGGAAGTCAACCGATAGGAGTTGCAGGCTGAGCGGGTCAACTTGAAATTCCTTCACGAGACACCTTAGCGCTTTCTCGCCCTCATGCATTTGCAACTTGAGCATCACTTCGGCGCCAACATGTGGCAATCCGCCAAATGCACGCTTCACATCAATTGCCTTAAGCTTGATCGGGATTGAACCGACTGAAGCGCCATACACAACCGCCGGAACATAGCCAGCCCTTCTAAGTCTCCTGCTCGGTCTCTTACCAATTTCGTCCTCAAGGCGCGGCTGTGCTGTTAATTCAATCACCTTTGCGCCGACTGCTTCAAACTCTTCAGCTTCGCCCCTCTGAGCCATCGCGCTTCCCCTCCAAATTAACCGAACACACAATTGTGCGTGCAGCCGTTCCTTTTACGGTCGCCAACCGCGCATCAGCATTATCTCACTAACCGAGCGGTTTTCATGTATCCTTATGATTGCCTCGGCGAGCAGCTCCGCCACAGATAGTATCGTCAGCTTCGGAATTTGCTTCTCCTTCGGAACCGGAATCGTGTCGGTGACTATGACCTCCTTGATTGGCGATTCCAACAGGCGTTGGACTGCTGACCCGGAGAGCAAGGCATGTGTGCAACACGCATATACCTCACTTGCGCCGCGCTCAATAAGCGCATTTGCAGCCGCAGTTATTGAGCCTGCCGTGTCTATCATGTCATCCACAAGTATTGCGCGCTTACCGCTTATATCGCCGATGACATTGAGCACTTCGCACTGCTGCGCTTCAGGACGGTGCTTTACCACTATGGCTAAGCTCGCCCCTATGGCATGTGCGAAAGTTGTGGCGCGCTCAACACCACCAACATCCGGTGAAACTACAGCAACGCTATTCCCCGTTAATCCCTTCTGACGAATGTAATTCGCCAGTATCGGACCAGCCGGCAGGTTGTCCACCGGTATGTTGAAGAAGCCCTGTATCTGACCGGCGTGCAGGTCAATTGCAAACGCCCTATCAGCGCCGGCTGTGGTGAGCAAGTCGGCAACAAGCTTTGCGGAGATTGGCTCCCTCGGGCGCGCTTTCCTATCCTGCCTTGCATAGCCGTAATATGGCATGACAGCTACTATGCGCCCAGCTGAAGCGCGTTTGAAGGCATCAATCATTATCAGCAACTCCATTAGGTTTTCGTTTACTGGGGGACATGTCGGTTGGATGATGAATACATCTGCGCCCCTGACATTCTCAAGGATGCGCACCCTCACTTCACCATCGGCGAACCTGTCAACCAATATTTCACCAAGCTGTGTGCCAATCCTTTCCGCTACAGCTTCCGCGAGTTGCGGGTTAGCTCGCCCGGTGAAGAGTTTCAGCGGGGCTTCTGCCATTGCCAATTCCCCTCCCATCATTTCGTCCTCCGCCACCCCATGCCCTATATCCTCAAAGGTGCGCTGAATCAAAAACAAAAAGTGGCTGGGGCGCCAGGACTCGAACCTGGAGACTCCGGATCCAAAGTCCGGCGTGTTGCCAGTTACACCACGCCCCAGTGGGTGGACAATCAATGCCATAAGTATATTTTAACGCTTCCTCACAGGCGTTCAGCCCGCCGCCTTCGCTCATCTCCCTCGGTCCCTTTCCCTCACTCTTTTGTCCGCATCAAACAGGCTGGGTTGCGCCTTCGTTCCCAAATGGTTATCAAGACCGAGGAGGATGTATGAGCGCGCTGTAGCGACTCGTCCCTGCGGTGTCCTTTTGATCAAGCCAATTTTGAGCAAATATGGTTCAACCATTTCCTCAAGCGTTGCTGCATCCTCCTGAAGGAGAGCGCATATAGCATCTATTCCGGCAGGTCCTCCGTTGTATTCATGAATCAGCACCTCAAGGTATTTGCGGTCAAGCTCGTCCAAGCCATGTTCGTCAATTCCCTCCATGCACAGCGCCTCATCAACGATGTGTCGTGTGATCCTTCCATCACTTTTCACATCGGCATAATCTCTGACTCGCCTCAGAAGCCTGTTTGCAATTCTCGGCGTCCCCCTTGAGCGTTTGGCAATCTCCTGTGCCCCAAAATGGTCTATTGGTATGCCGAGCAGCCGCGCAGAGCGCTTCACTATCTCCGTCAGCTCATCAACGCTGTAAAAGTCAAGCCTGATGCATATCCCGAAGCGCTCACGAAGCGGTCTTGAAATATTGCCCGCCCTCGTTGTCGCGCCTATGAGCGTAAATGGTTGAAGCTTAAACTCGGGTGGCTTGACGCCCGGTCTCTTTGACATCGGGAAGCTCACGGTGAACCTATCCATAACGCCGTAAAGGAATTCCTCAACTTGCCTCGGCATGCGATGTATCTCATCAATGAACAGGACATCGCCTCGGCGCAAGTTTAAAAGGTAGCCCATCAAATCGCCAGCACGCTCAAGTGTCGGACCGGAACAAACATGTATGTTTGCGTTGAGTTCGTTTGCCACGATGTGCGCCAGCGTCGTCTTGCCCAACCCGGGCGGTCCGTAAAGCAGCACATGCTCAAGTGGCTCGTTGCGCATCTTTGCAGCCTCAATGCCAATCCTCAACCTCTCAATTGTTTCCCTTTGACCAATGCATTCATCAAGCGTCCTCGGTCTGAGCGCCCAAATTACACTCTCATCTTCTGGGTCATATTCATGCGGCGTTAAAAGCCTCTTCCTGAGCACAAGCTATCACTCCGCACTTTCCGCCAAATGGTAACCGAGCAAACTAACACATTCAACGCCCGTTCACTTCTCGCGATGGAGTTCATAGACCGCCTTAATGAGCCCCTCAACATCGGCTACATCTGGATGATGCTCCATTGCTCGCTTGAGCATTTCTGTTGCTTCCCTCTTCTTGTAGCCGAGTTGAAGCAACACCTCAAGCGCTTCCCTCATCAAAGCTTTCGCATCCGGCTGTGGCGGTGCTTCCCCCTGCTGAGGAACTTCAGCCTCATGCCTCATCGCAAACTTAGCCATCTTGCCCTGAAGCGCAGCCACTATGTCCCTTGCGCGCTGTCTTCCCACGCCCGGAAGGCTTGTCAGAAAGTTCACATTGCCCTGCTCAATCGCCGATGCAAGCGTTGACATCGGCACGCAATACAAACCCAGTGCAGCCCTCGGTCCGAGTTTCGGCACCGATAGCAGGCGCTCAAAGAACTCACGCTGCAGCTCATCTTCAAACCCGATCATGAATGGCACTATGCGGCTTTGCTCAATCTGAAAGATGCACATCGTTACAAGCTCAATGTCCTCGCCGCATCTCTTGTCCTTGAACGCTTTTGCCACTGCCGCAGGGAGATGCACTTCGTATCCAACTCCGCTAACATCAAGCACGATCTTGTTGTCGCGCATCGCAGCAATTTTGCCCTTCAGCCTGCATATCATGGCGCTGTTCAACTCCTATGGCACAATTGTGTGATCACACCGTCAATCAAATTTGCGGCGTAGGGCATGCCCGCTTTTATGGCGAAGCTTCATCGTCGCGCCTTTGCCGGGTGCGACACACCTTAAGTTAAAAATCCTCTCCACCTGCGGTTCTCCCATCTCCCGAAACTCAATTGATCGTGATAAGGCGTAACAAACGGCGAGCGCAAGCGCATCCATAGCATGATCGCATAGGCGCTTTGATTCAAATTCGCCTATCCCGATCAATCGCCTCAATGCCTCGTGCAACTGCTCCTTAGTGGCATTGCCCTTCCCGACTATCGTGCGCTTGACACTCGCAAATGTGTATTCGGCAACGGGCAAACCGTGTGAAGCCATTACAGCGCATATTGCGCCCCTTGCATGCCCGAGCATTAATGCTGAGCGCTCGCACCTCCTTTTGCAGAACAGGCACTCAAGCACTGCCACATCGGGCGAATGCTCGTTTAATACCTCAACCATGCCCTTGAAGAGTTCACCGAGCCTCTCATGTAGCGGCTTCTTTGGCGAGCTCATGATCACGCCCGCCTCAATCAACTTGAGTGCACCACCATTTGACCGAATGACCGCATATCCTGTGACACTCAACCCCGGATCTACGCCAAGGATGGTTTCGCAGAGTGGTTTCCTTCCACTGGTAGCACTCAGCTTTGTTCCCTTTGTTTGTCGCTTTCCTTGTTGCCCGCCGCAGCTCATTTCGCTCAACCGGAAGTCGCACTCCTGTAAGGCTGGCGAGGGATTTTGCATTTCATGTGCGCCGTTCCTCCTGTAGCCAGCTGATGCATCCGCTAATGTGTCACAGCCGCATATTTCCGCCGGCAATTGGCGGGTAGATGCTGACGATATCTCCGTCATTGAGCCTGTGAGAGCGGTTCACCGGCGTGTCATTCACCGTGACGATGAACTCCATGCCCGTGATGTTGAGCGCCATCAGCAAGTTCTCAACCGTCGCATCGTCGGTCAATTCCAATGTTGCCCTCTGCCCGATAGAACTCTGTGGCAGGTATCTCTTGAGCGGTCCAAACAGCCTGACTTCAACTCTCATTCTGCACACCGTCACTGCATGGCTTGAGTTTAGCTGCTGCAGCCATGACGGCCTCAATTATCTTCACATAGCCCGTGCACCTGCAAAGGTTGCCCGATAGAGCGCTCTTTATTTCCTCAACCGTTGGGTTGGGATTTTCGTCAAGCAGCGCCTTTGTAGCCAATATCATCCCCGGAGTGCAGAAGCCGCACTGAACTGCACCGCATTCAATGAAAGCCTGTTGGATCAGGTGAAGTTGATCACCATCAGCTAAGCCTTCAATTGTGATTATCTCCCGTCCATCGGCGCTTACAGCCAACACAAGGCACGATGGCACTACCTTCCCATCCATCAGCACAGAGCACGCACCACAGTCGCCGGTGCTGCAACCCTCCTTTGTCCCGGTCAAGCCGAGACGATACCTCAGCACATCAATCAATCGCTCATACGGCTGCACATCCAATTCGTGCTCAATTCCGTTTATGCGCAACCTCACTCTCTTGGTGATGCTCACTCTCACTCCCCCTTGCAACCTTACGCTACTTTCCAATTGCCCTTTGCAGCGCAAGTTTGAGCGCCCTCTTAGTCAGCACAGATGCCATCAGTCGTCGGTATTGCTCTGAAGCCCTGTGGTCGGTGATTGGTTTGACTTCGTCCATTACGGAGCGGGCTGCCTCTTCAATAAGTGCATCGCTGATGCGCTTCCCGATGAGCACCCTTTCAACATTCCGTGAGAGAATAACAGTAGGCGCAACTGAGCCAAGGGCTACCTTGACTTCACTCACAACCTCCGGTGAGGATTCACTCATCGTGATTTTGGCTGCTGCACTCGCAATTGAGATATCCATAGCGTTGCGCACACCGAGCTTGAAGAAAGCTCCACCGGTGCGCGGCTTTGGCGGCGGCAGGTGTATGCTGACAAGCACTTCAGTTGCGCTTAGCGCAGTCTCATTGGGTCCTTTAAAGAACTCCTCCATCTTGAGGGTGCGCATTCCGTTTGTCCCAGCAATGCGCAATTCTGCATCTGAGACCATGAGGGCTGGTATCATGTCCCCAGCTGGCGATGCGGTGCACAAATTCCCCCCTATGGTAGCAAGGTTGCGTATTTGAACTGAGCCAACTTGGCTTGCTGCCTCAGCTATGTGCGTATAGCAGCGCCTTATGGATTCGTTGCGCTCTATGTCACGCAGTTTGACGCATGCCCCAATGATGAAACCGTCCTTCGTCTCATCAATGCGAGTCAGTTCATTCACCTTTGAGAGCTCAATTATGTGCTTTGGCGCTAAGCGACCATGCCTCATGAAGACAAGCAAGTCAGTTCCGCCGGCAAGCAACTTCGCCTCAGCACCAAACTTTGTTAGAAGGATTATCACCTCTTCAAGTGTCGTTGGGGCATGATGCTCAAACCTGCACACCTTTCACACCTCTTGACCAAGCCCGCATCCGTGCCATCACGATGTAGCATTCAGCCGCTGGACATAAGGGTGTCATAAATCCGTTGTGCCAGATGGGCAGCATTGGCTGCGGCTCAATTATCTTCTGCGCCCTCACTGCCCTTTAGAAGTTCGGAGAGCGTGTCTATCCTGCCGAGAAGGTCGTTCATCTTGGATAACTCCTCATCCGTTATCCTGCCAAGCCCTTCAACTCTCTTCATTTCTTGCGGCTCTGCTGGCTCTTCCACCTGTGCCTCCTTCACCTGCCTGCCGGCTTGAGCCTCAGTGCGTTGAAGGTGCTTGAGCCTTTGTTCAATCTCCCTTGAGAGCTCCGGGGCTATCTCAAGCGCAGTCTCATACTCCTTTCTCGCCTCGTTATGCCTTCCGAGCGTCTCATAAACGATGCCAATCCAAAAATGGAGTTGCGCGTCCATTGGCTCCATCCCGGCGTCGGATATGCCAGAGCGAAACGCCCCAATGGCTCTTTCACACAGCTCCTCAAACTCCTTCCTGTCGGTGATGACCGCCCTTTGAGTGGCCGGCTCAATCTCAACATAATTCTGAAGTGCCTGCCTGTAGATGTTGAATCCGAGCGCAAAGTATACAAGTGGATGATCACACCCAGCCTCAACGGCTTTATCAAGTGCCTCAATCACTTCATTTGTATACCCAAGCTGATAAAGGCATTCAGCTTGTAGCAGGTGAAGCACTATGGTTTCAAACGAGTTCTGTGGAGACATGCGCTCAAGCTGCTGGAGCAACCTGACAAGGGCATTCCTCATCTCCACACCGAGCACAAGCAACAGGTTCATGTTTGAGGATTCCTTGACTGAGCGCATGGCTTTATGCCGCCACGCCTCATACTGAAGCATGGCTTGCATTGCTTTTAGCCACTTAATTCCATATGGTGCAAGCCCCTCAAGGTAGTTCAGGATGACATTGTAATACCCGTGAAGAAACTCAGAGATGGAAAGCGACCTCTTCAGCTCCTCAAGTTGTCTCCTCACTTCTGCCATCCTCGCATACCATTCATCGCTTGCATCAAACTTGTCCGCTTTCATGGCAGCTCACCAGACGCTGAGCATCTGCTCAGCGCCCATCATATTAGAAACTTAGCGCGTGCATTGGTGCTGCGCAACTTGAAAATGATGTGTCAATCGACCCACACCAAACGCCGTAGTCAGATCCCAAAAACCTTTGGCGACATTTGGTAAATTCTGTGTGCTGATATGACTCAGCGCTGCGAACCGCAGACAACGGAAAAGTAATGCTCAAAGAAGCGCCCCACATCAACATCGGTTGCAACCGTATGTCTCCCATCACCCTTCGGGAGGAATGTTGTCTCTCCAAGTGCCTCTCCATCACTCAAGTTCACAACAACAAGCCCCTGCTCATACTTGCATATGTCGGGCTCAAATATGAGCGATGCAGCAAGCGGGTCGTGGAAGATCACCCTTTCTGTCCCCTTAAACCAAACCTCGGCCATTTCACGGATGAGGTCAAGCAGTGGCGTCCCTTTGAAGCGCTTGCGAAACTCCTCGGCATTTATCACGCATCGTGTGGTCACATCTAAGCCAACTGCCACAACCTTTCTCACTGTGGCGTTAAAAACGATTGCAGTGGCGTGTGGGTCTACAACGGCATTCCACTCTCTCTTCCCAACTTTGTAAGCCCCGCACATCATCACAAGTTGGTTGAGCATCGTCGGTATTTCCGGATCCATGGCGAACAGCAAGCCTATGTTTGTAAGCGGTCCGATTGTCAGCAGCGTGACTTCTCTCGGGTGCGAGCGTATTATCTCCCTGAGGAATTGGACGGCTTCAAACTTCGGCATATCTGTGGCATGCTTCCATCGGGGCAGGACTTCAGCCTGTGGTGCTGTCTTCTGGCGCTGCTCAATGAGCAGTGGCTTTGGCGAGCCGGGTTTTATCGGGATGGCGTCCTTACCGGCAGCAATGCAGATTGCACTTGCAAGCATTGCTCTCTTATCCGGCTCCCCAGTCACGGTTGTGATGCCGAGCAGTTCGCACCTCGGCTGCATGAGCAGATAAGCTAAGCAAAGCGCGTCATCAATGTCAGAGCCGATGTCGGTATCAAGCAGCACCTTTACTCGCCCCTCATTGTTGCTGCCCATGGAGCATCACCTCATCTGGCTTGTATGTCGCAGCTGCGCAGCCTGCGGAATGTGTATAGCGCCGTAGATAGCGTGCGGTCTCGTTTAGCGCTCCTCTCGGAATAGGGTTGCGAATATGAATGCGCATATCAAGGTGATGATGCCCGGCACGAGAAATACGATGGTGTAATTTGTCATCCCGGATGCATTGGTGCAGATATCCTTTAACCAACCGGCAAACCAACTGCCGATTAGCAATCCAACGCCGAGCACAGCGAGGTTAATAAGCGACTGTGCCGATGCTCTGATGTCGGGTGGCGCAACCATATCCGTATAGATGAAAGCCACAACGAAGAAGAAGACATAGCAAAATCCATGTAACGCCAGAGCAGCTATGGCGAGCCAAACGAAAGCTGGCGCAGTGGCATACAACGACCATGCAATTGAGAAGATGAAATATCGCGCAGGCCATGCTATCAAACCTATAAGCAGCGAATTTCTGACACCCCATCTCGGCAACCCATATGGCAGCATGAATGTCATCACGAATATCTCAGCTATCTGAGCTATGGTCATGTATGCCGGCAGGTTCTCGGTGGTTATCCCGTAAACCTTCCCCTGCCATTGCGAGAGGAATGGGAATGTGAGGACATAGTAGAGTTGAAGTTCCGTCGCCACAACGAAGGCGATGATGAAGAAGGTGAGGTAGCTTCTGTTGCGCAAGAGCACAAATGCCCTTCTGAAGGCAAGCGGGTCTGGCGCCTCCTTAACCGGTGGTGTGTGCGGCAAAGTTAATGAGACGATGCACATGATGAACGAGAGCACGCTGGCGAGCACGAATACATCAATGACTCTCACTTCTGGGGAGAGACGCCAACCCTCACTCCCAAAGAAGTTGCGCAGCACAGTGAGCAACAATCCAGAAACTATCCAACCTATCGTTCCCCACACCCTTATTGGACCGAATTCCCTCTGCGGATCCACAAGGTTGCGCAATGCAATCGTGTTTGTCAGGGCGAGTGTTGGTGCATATAGGATAGCGCAGATAAGCATGAGCGTAAGCAGTGTCCAAAAGCCGCTCTGAAAAGCCATGGCGAGCATGATCAACCCGCCGGTGAGATGGAATAGGCTCAATGCAATTTGCGCCGGTAGCCATCTATCCGCGACTTGTCCGGCAGTGAATGGCACAATCAAGTTGGCGAGCGGAAGCATGCTGTATATCCATCCAATCTGTTTCCCAGCAAACCCGAGGTGCTTCTCAAGGTAACCCGAAAGAGCTGGAAACCAAGCTCCCCAAACTGCATACTGAATGAACATCATGAGGCTGAGACGCGGCTGAGAGAACGCGAGCCTCAATGCCGTGACCAATTCCTCAGCTAAGCTCTTTTCTCCCTCCCCGCCATCCGGGAGTATGCTCAACTTGGCTCTGCCAACACTCGTTATCAGCCAAGCAATCCGATTGCGCCATGCTGTGAGCTCTTTGCGCATCATGTGAAACATCTCTCCCACCTCCGCCTCCATTTGGTTTGCTTCCCTTCCCGGATTCAGACCCGATGAAGCATGCTCTCGTCAAGCTCAACTGCAAATTGTAACCGTAACGCGCGCCCGATGCCCACCGAGATGCATTGCTGGCATGAGCATGTCAAAATGCAAATTTGTAGTCTGAGTTGGCTTTGGGTTGCAAGTCCGCAAAGCGATCGGGGAACTGTAAGGAGGGGATTAGATGTGACGAGCTATGTCTTCAGCTACGATGTTGAGCATCCACAGCTTTGCATGAAGGCATTGCCAACGATTGTTGAAATTCACCGCCGGTATAATGTGCCTGCAACATTCTTCGTGGTCGGAAAAGTCATTGAGCAGAGTGGCGAGGAGCTGCGTGAACTCCTTCTCGGCGACGCCCTTTTTGACATTCAGTCGCACACTTACTCTCACAAGCTGCTTAAAGACAGCGCCATGCACGGTCACGGGATATCAGTTGAGGAGATGCGAATGGAACTTGACCTCGGCAAGCGCCTTGTTGAGGAGGCATTTGGTGTTGAGTGCATCGGCTTTAGAACGCCATGCGGTTTCTACAGGGGAATGCAAGGTGAGGTTGAGCGCCTGGGAGTGATATGGTCGTGTGGATTTAAATTCATCAGCAGCGATGCGAGAGGACCAGCGGATTCAATCCCCTCGGGATTGCAACAGGCGTATTGGTATGATGTGGAAGGCTTCCCGCATTTGCTTGAGTTGCCGGCACACGGTTGGCATGACAATGTGCTCAAGGATCCGGATGGCTCGCTTGAGCCACGCCTGACGCTTCCTTGGCCGAAGCTTCTGCCGTGGGGAATACCGAGCCGTCCTACAAGAACACCGGAGGAGGAACTTGAGGTGCAAAAAGTCTGGATTGACAGGGCACTGAGATATCGGCTTGATTACATTTCTCTGGTCTATCACCCACACTCAATTTATCGGCTGAGTGAGGATTGCCGCATAGTCAGGTTGCTGATAGAGCATGTGCTCTCTCTCGGGATGCCGACGGTTACATACTTGCAACTTTATCGCCGCTACGCGGATAATCCCGATCTTGTCCCCGGAAGGGAGAGATGGAGTTGGGAAATGGAAACGCAGCAAGTTGAATTCTCGGTGAGCGGAAGGGATGAGCATGCGTGAAGGTGGTAAATTAGCCGCACTGGTTGAGCTTGCGAGACCGCTGCAATGGAGCAAAAATGGATTGCTCTTTGCCGGTTACATCTTCGCCGGGAGACTCAAGATGCCGATGCCATCGGCACTAATTGAGCTTGTTGGTGTCATCCTTGCCTTCGCCAGCTTCTGCATGCTCTCTTCATTTGCATATGCCATCAACGACCTCAAAGACAGGGAGCGTGATTTGCATCACCCATTGAAGCGCCATCGTCCGCTGCCATCTGGGCGCATAACGCCACGCGAGGCTGCTGTGTTTGCCATCACATGTTTGCTCTGCGGTCTCATTCTCTCCGCCTTTGTGAGCATAGTGATGCGCGCACCGCTTTTTCCGCTCGCTTCCATATCCTATCCCATCTGGGCGCTCCTTTACTCAATGCTGCTGAAGGACATAGTCATCATTGATGTGCTTGCCGTTGCCGCCGGATTTATGTTGCGAGTGGTCGCAGGATGCCTTGCCATTGGAGTTAGCATTTCACCGTGGCTTCTGCTTTGCACGCTCTTGCTTTCGCTTTTCATAGCGCTTTGCAAGCGCCGACATGAGCTCCTCATGCTCGGTGACAGGGCACAGAGTTTTAGGAATGTGCTCCCTAAGTATTCTCCGGCGATGCTTGACCAGATGATAGCCGCAACCGCTGCTGCGACAATCATGGCTTACTCGCTATACACATTCACTGCGCCACACATACTGCTCGGCAACTCTGATTCGCCCTTGCTCATGCTCACGATACCGTATGTCATCTACGGCATGTTCCGTTACATGTATCTCGCATACAGCACAGATATAGCCGGTGCACCGGAAAGGATGTTGCAAGACCTGCCATTAGTGCTCACGGTTTTCCTTTGGATACTCACCATTGTTGTCCTTGGCTTCATCTCCGGTAAGTGAGAGCGCTGCATTGCTGCGTTCTTTGGATGGTGTTTGCGCTGCTTGCGATTCCGATGATTGGGGGTGAATGTGGTATGCACGGAAGAAACGCAGCTGAGAGGTGGACAGTCGTAGTTGTGCCGCACACGCATTGGGATAGGGCATGGTATCTCACATTTGAGCAGTTCCGCATACGCCTGGTTAAGTTGACCGACAAGGTCATTGAGCTGCTCAAGTCCGATGAACGGTTCAAATGCTTTGTATTTGATGGTCAGACGGTTGTCATTGAAGATTACCTTGAGGTTCGTCCGGAGCGGCGCGATGAAATCAGAGAGCTTGTCAGCTCCGGGAGGTTGCTCATCGGACCTTGGTATGTCCTCCCCGATGAATTCCTTGTCAGCGCCGAAGCCATCGTGCGCAACTTGATGCTCGGTCACAAGATAGCCACAAGCATGGGTGGTGTAATGAAAGTTGGCTACATACCAGATCCGTTTGGGCACATAGCGCAGCTGCCGCAGATACTTTGTGGGTTCGGAATTGACTCAGCAATATTCATGAGGGGCGTTGGCGATGAAGGTGAGGAGCTGGGGAGTGAGTTTTTGTGGGAGGGCTTGGATGGCAAATCAAATGTGCTTGCCGTGCATCAGATTGGCGGATATTGCAACGCCGTCCACCTCGGCTATGTGCACTCACAGGATGGCTTCAGGGTTGACCATGAAGCCGGTTTGAGGCGCACGGTTGAACTTGTGGAGCGCCTGCGCAAATATGCGAGGACAAATGCACTGTTGTTCAACAATGGGTGCGACCATGTTGAGCCGCAACCTGAGCTGCCCGACATTGTCAATTACATCAACGAACACTGGGACGGTGGAGAGCTCATCATAGGCAGCTTCCATGACTACTTGAACTTGGTGCGTCAGTTTGGCGGGCACTTGAGGACATACAGGGGGGAGTTCAGAAGCGGTCGGTATCAATACCTCCTTTCTGGTGTGCTCTCCTCCAGAATGCCATTGAAGCAATCCAACTGGAGGGTTCAAACTTTGCTTGAGCGATACACCGAACCGCTATGCGCCATTTCGTGGCTTGTCTGCGGGCAAGTTTATCCATCATGGCACATTTGGTATGCGTGGCGCACGCTGATGAAGAATCACCCGCACGATGACATATGCGGATGCAGCATTGACCAAGTGCACCGCGAGGATATGTATCGCTATTCACTCGCCGAGCAAGTTGGTGAGGCGATTGCGCGGGAGGCATTGTCAAACATTTGCTCCCATGTGAATGCATCCTCATCGGCGCCGTCGGGTGATGCAAGGGCATTCATTGTATTCAACACCCTCCCATGGAAGCGCACCGAGGTCGTCAGCGTAAGATTGCCGTCAGATGCTATTGGGACATTTGTGAGTGCCGATGGAAAAGTGTTAGCCGCACACAGGGAGCGACTTGGCGATGAGGCACAATGGCTCATCAAGTTGGATGAGCTGCCAGCATGTGGTTACACAACGATTTACTTCCTCGCTGGCAGACCTAAGGGGCAGCAAATGATAAGCGACATAAGCGTTGGAGCTAACTCAATTGAAAATGAGCACTACCGCATAAGCTCCAATGGCAATGGCACATTGGACATACTCGTCAAGGCAACTGGTGAGATATACAGCGGCGTCTTGCTCTTTGAGGATGCCGAAGATGCCGGCGATGAATATGACTACTCGCCGATGGAAGCGACGCAAGTTATGACGACGGAAAATGAGAGGGCGATTGTGAGGGTAAGGCGCCTTGGCGCCGTCGCTGCGGAGATGACAATGAGGCTCAACTGGCGATTGCCGATTGAGCTGCGCGGTGACAGGAAGGCTCGCTCCAACAGGACTTGCACATTGCCAATCACAACGGTTGTGAGGTTGCATTCCGGCTCACCGAGGATTGACTTCACAACCACCGTTGATAATAGGGCTAAAGATCATCGCCTGCGCGTCCTCTTCCCGACCGGGATTAATTCCGACAGGGCGATAGTTGAGGGGCACTTCTGTGTTTTGGAGCGCTCGCTCAAGCTGCCATCCGGGGAAGGTTGGGCGCAAAAGCCATTGCCAACAAATCATCAATGTTCATTCGTTGAGGTTAACGATGGCAAGCGCGGGTTTGCCCTCATCAATCAGGGTTTGCCCGAATATGAAGTCAAGCAAACTGAGGTTGGATGCGTCATTTGCCTGACGCTTCTCAGGTGTGTTGGGTGGTTATCCCGTGGCGATTTGCTCACTCGTTCCGGACATGCGGGTCCGGCGATACAGACTCCAGAAGCCCAGTGCATCGGGATGCACACATTCAAGTATGCGGTCATGATACACGGTGGCGATTGGTTAGAGGCGCTTGTGCAGCGCTATGCACATGAGTTCAATGTTGGTGCTCTCGTTGGCGAATGGCATCCAAGGATGGAGGCGGCGTTGCCGCCAACGATGAGCTTCCTTTTGGTTGAGCCGCCCGCTGGTGTTGTGACGGCGATCAAGAAATGCGAGTGGCGAGACTCCCTCATTGTGCGCTTTTACAACTCAAGCAACCGGTCGCAGGATGTGACCTTGCGCCCGTTCAAGAAGCCAACTGTTGCGTGGCTGACAAACTTGAATGAGGAGAGGTTGAGCGAAGGCGAGCTGAAGATCAACGAAGATGGGAGCGTGACCGTCCCGTGCGCACCATTTGAGATAAAGACGGTTGAACTCGTGTTCGCTTGAAGGGGTGAGTTGACGGTTCAATGCCAGATAGAACGGATGATTGTGATGTGGCTTCAATTGGCGGTGCAAAGAGAGCGCTGAAGCGCAATGAGAAAAGCGGTGTCGTTGCGGCTGCCGTAATGACGAGCGCTCTCATTGGGCTTTCAAGGGTGACCGGCGTCGTAAGGGATATTGGTAGGACATCGCTCTTTGGCAGGGATTGGCGCACTGACGCATATGTATGCGCTTTTAGCCTGCCCGATTTGGTGTATCTGCTCGCTTCGGGTGGCGCTTTGTCCTCCGGGTTCATACCTGTCTTCTCGGGATACCTTGCCGCTGGCGAGGATGAAAGAGCCATCAAAACCTTCAGGGTGCTCATGACCTACATCGCCATCTTAATTGCGGCTGTGATTTTTGCATGTGAGCTGCTCGCACCGCGCCTTGTCATTTTGCTCTTCCCCGGGATGGTGGAGCATCGTGATAAGCTTAGGCTCACGGTGCTGCTCGTTCGCATCATTTTGCCGGCTCAGTTCTTCTTTGCGCTCGGCGCTCTGTTCTCCGGTGCTTTGATGTCATTGCGCTGCTTCGCTGAGCCGCCATTACAATCCGTGCTTTACAACATCGGCATCCTCATGGGCGGCATAGTTGGCGCCCATTTTTGCTCTCACTGGCTCGGCGGCGGGGTTGAAGGAATGGCAATCGGGGCGCTCATTGGGGCAGCCATCGGCGCCGTTGGAATACAGTGGCTCAGGTTACGGCAGTTGGGGATGAGCTTCTCACCGTGCTTTGATTGGCGCGATGAGGGGGCGAGGGAGGTCATGAGGCTTATCCTGCCCGTTATGGCGAGCCTGTCAGTCACATACATCAACTCAACGATACTGCCGAGGAGCTTCAGCTCGGTGTTGTCGCAGGGTGCTGCCACATCCGTTGAGATGGCGAACAGGGTTATACAGCTACCTGTGGCACTGTTTGGGGCAAGCATTGGCATTGCCCTCTTTCCGACGCTTTCAACTCTTGCAGCGACTGAAGCTTTGGACGAGCTTCGCAAGCAAATTGCTGCGGGTGTAAGAGCCATCTTGCTGTTCGCCGTCCCTTCAGCGGTGCTCATAGGTGTTCTGAGGGTGCAAGTCATTGCGCTCCTGTTTCAATACGGTCGCTGGACTGCGTATGACACTCAGGTCACGGGCACTGCGCTCCTCTTTTACAGCATTGGTGTGCCGGCGATGGCGTGCCAGTATGTGTTGGCAAGGGGATTTTACGCAATGCGTGATACACGAACGCCGGTCATGATTGCCCTTGGCAGCTTCGCATTGGCTATGCTCGCAAACTTGCTGCTTGTAAGAACACGGTTGGAGCATGGTGGGCTTGCATTGGCGTCATCCGTGGCAGCTTGGTTTTACATGCTCATGTTGATGATGATGCTCAACAGGAGGATCAATGGATTTTTGGATGTTGAGATGGCTCGTTCATTTGCGTGGTTTGCCATCGGAAGCGTTGTTACGGGCGTTTTTGCTCACGCCGTTTTGCGCATCATTTCAATGTGGGTGAGCGCTAACTTGTATGGGCGGTTTGCATGCGTGTTTATTCCGGCGCTCATCGGTGCGTTCGCATTCGCGCTCACATTATGGTTAGCGGGATTCAAGGAGGTGGGATTGGTCGCCAGAAGGTTCGCATCAATCATTCGCCTCAGGTGATTTAATGCTGCATTCGTGATGCGGGGTGATAAAGTCTATGCAACCTTTGGTCGTAATAAGCAGCTATCCACCGAGACCGTGTGGCATTGCGACATTTGTTGAAGAGCAGCTTGAGTTCGTAAGCAAGCGTCTCAATGGTCGTCCGATACACATCATCTCGCACACCGACGGTGAGGGAGAGAATGTCCATCCGATAATTGACCTGAGCCGATTTGATTGGTATGAGCCAGTTGTGAAGCTTGTCAGGGAGCTTGATCCATATGTCATACACATCCAACACGAGTATGGGCTATACCGCTCGGTGAGCGAGAAAGGCGTGGACGAATACAATGAGGGCTTCCTCAAGATGCTTGATGAGCTTCATGGCTACCCAATAGTGGTTGAGCCGCATACAGTCCATGGGAGATTGCGCGAGGGTGAGGAGAGGTTCTTAAAGCAAATGCTATCCAAGGTGACAGTGTGCATCCTCAAGTGCGCATACCAGAAGTGGAGGCTTGAATGGCAATGGCGAGATGACGATGAAGCAAAGCGCTTGCTAAGGCGCATTACGGTTGTCCAGCATGGTGCGCGCCCGGATAGGCGGTGGGGCAATGGTGAAGTTGAGCAGTTTAAGGAGGAGCTTGGGTTGCCGCAGCTTAAGGGGAAGCATGTTGTCGGCATTGTCGGATGGATACAGCCAAACAAGCGCTGGGAACTCGTCCTTGAAACATGGCGGGATATTCACGCGGAGATAACTTACAGGACTGGGGAGCAATGGCTGCTCTTTTGCGCCGGCGATATGAGGGACCCCGAGCACCTGTCCTACTATCAGCGCGTTGTTGAAATGATCCGTGAGCTTGAGCGTGATGGCATAGCGCTCTACTACAAATTTACGCCGAGGGGTCTCATCTACTACAAGGTGATGGCGATTTGCGACTTTGTCCTTTTGCCAACTGTTGACGAAACTCAATCCGGGACGCTCGCGCGCATCATTGCCCTGAATAAGCCATACATCACTACAGCACCACTTGAGGGCTTGACGGCTCAGACGGTTGAAAGCGAAGGTGGATTGATGTTCACCGACAGGAACAGCTTCATCCGCAAAGTCATAAGGTTGGCTTGCGATGAGGGCTTGCGCAGGATGCTCGGGGACAACCTCAAAAGGTATCTTGAGGATGTAGTCAGCTGGGAAGTGTGCGCTCACAAGTATATCGCCATTTATGAGGACGCCTCAAGGGCAGTGAGGGAGGGGATTGAGGTTAACTATCCACCAGCCCTTTAATGCTGCGAATGCTATTTACTCTCGGTTGCAATCGCACCGTAATGAGATTGAAAGCTTGAATTGGTTTTGGAGCTAACTTAGGAACTTGTGAGTTGCAATCGCACCATAGTGGGATTGAAAGAGTGGGATTGAAAGTAATAGCTCATGTAAAATCCGATGACCTTTGCCCCGATGATGATGGCGATACCCAAAAACATGATTACACCGATTGCGATAGCCCTTTGGCGCATCGCTGTGAATGCCTCTTGCTCATAACGATCTGCCAAGCGAGGGAGAAGGTCATCAAGTGAGCCAGTGATTTCGGCAGTTGACATCATTTGGAGTGTTGTCGGTTGAATGGTGATCAGGCGTCTTGATGCGAATGCGAGTGCTTCGCTCATTCTCTTTCCGCCCCTGACCATAGAGGCAGCTCTGCTGCAAAGTGCCTCAAATATTTTGCTCCCGGATGCCTCTCCGGCGAGTGAGATTGAGCGCGCCGCATCAACTCCAGAGGCTTGCAGCATAGCCAGCGCCCTTAAGAATCTCGCCTCAACTAACCTCCGCCTCACCCCACCAACGAGTGGAAATGACAGGAGGATGGAATCGGCAATCAACTGTAGCTGCGGCAATGAAAGCAATCCCCTGATGATAAAGTAGCAGGCGGCTATGATGAGGGCATACCCTACAAGCCCTTTTAAGAATGCCAACGCGAATTCAAAGGCGGACATTTTCCCGGTGAGCCAACCAATGAGCGGTTGCAGCCCGCAGAGGTAAACGATGAGGAACGCACACAGCATTATCGGGTAGAATGTCTCGCGCTTCAGTTCAAGGGAGTGCTCGTGCTCCCTCTCGTAGTAATTGGCGAGCAAGTCAAGCACGGAATCCAACCTGCCGCTCTCTTCGCCAATTTGAATCATGCTCACGATGAACCCCGGAAAAAGGTGTGGATGCCGTGCCAGCGCTTGCGATAGGGCGAAATTTGAGCGCGCAAGGAGTTTCACATTGGCAGCTGCTTTGCGCAATGCCCCATGAGGTGCAGATGACGAGAGCATGTCAAATGCCTCATACACTGTCATCCCAGCCGACAGCGCCGACGAAAGGCTTCTGAAGAAGATGGCGTAGTGTTTTGCGCTCGGTTGGAAGATGTTAAATGTCCTGTATGCCCATGCGCTGAATTGCTTCATCGGGTGCTCCCTGTGTTCCTTCACCTCAATGACCCGAAGCCCTTTTTCCATCAGCTTGCTCACTGCTTCCTCCCGTGATGGCGCCAACTCAAACCCAAAGTGCAAGCGCCCATCTTTATCCCTTGCTCGGTATGAGAAGATCGGCATTTAAGCCTCACCCGCTAATTCAGGAGTTATTCATTTGCCCATGCGCCACTATCTTCGTTTCCCTCTGTGATGCAATTCGTGCGGACGCGCTCGTTCATTTACCTTGTTTACCTCGCCCATCTAACTTGAGCCATTGCTCTGGCTTCAGGTATCGGACGACCCTTTGAGAGCGTGACAGCTCCTTTGCGCGCTCACATACATTGGTGCCATCGGGCAGCTTAAGCAGCGGTGAAATTTCGCACAGCGGGATGAGCACAAACGCCCTTTCGCTCATCCTCGGGTGCGGCAGCGTGAGTTCCATCGTTGTGAGCTTCAAATCGCCGTAGGTGAGCATGTCCAAGTCTATAGTCCTTGGCAGCTTCGTTCCCTTTGAGCTCGGCGTCCTGCCGAGCTTCAGCTCAATGGATTGCATTGCGGAGAGCAATTCCATTGGCGAAAGGCGCGTTGCAACTTTGATGACCGCGTTGAGGTATGGCATCTGAGGCGCAGCCACTTCAACTGGCTCAGTCTCGTATACGGAAGAGACCGCGACGAGGCGCACACCGTCAATTTGAACGAGCATTTGAACGGCAGCTTGCAAGTGACGCAGCCTCGGTTCTATGTTGCTTCCAAGGGAGATGAAAGCGCTCACCCATTCACCGCTGTGCATCTCCTGCTCATTTTGGACAGGCTCGTTCATTTGAGTCCGCATCCGTGCTCCCTCGTCCGAGATATGCTCACTTCAACGAACTCGGAAATACCACCAATCGGCGGGTTATACTTCCTGACGCTAACTTCAACTTCATGAACGCTCCCAAACCTTGAAAGGATGCTATTTGCTATCCTTGCTGCAATTGACTCAAGCAGCCTGCAGCTCTCGTTTGTAACGATGTCGCGCGCAATCTCATACACCGAGATGTAATTGACCGTGTGCTTCAAATTGTCGCTCTCTCCAGCCTTGCTCAAGTCAAGCCTCAATCTCACATCCACTTCTATACGCTGTCCGAGTTTCCTCTCATGCGCTGTGCATCCGTGATGACCGTAAAACTGCAGCCCTTTCAAGGTGATGCAATCCATTTGCTCTCACCCTCATTGCGCCTCAACTTGCATGTGCGTATGGCATCCTTAAGCTGCGGACGGCAATCAATAAATGTGCTCATCAATTTCCTCCCCTTCCCTTGCGCCGCCCCTCTTTTCCTCCTCCTCAAGGGCAGCCTCAAGCTCATCAGTGATGTCCTCACCGAGCTCCGAGCCGAGTTCTTTACCCATGCGCCTGATAAACTTCCGTATGGCTTTAGTGTCCGTCTCGTCTATATCGCTGATTGAGTCAGCCATGCTCTCAAGTATTTCGTCCTCGCCCCTCAATCTCCTCGTTCTTGAGATGAGCTTTTTGAGCTGGCTGCTGCCGCACCTCGGGCATCTCGGATTGATGTTATCGGATATAACGCCGTAAAGGAAGGTAAAGCGCTTCCCGCAGCCTTCACACCGATATTCGTAAAGCGGCATTGCTATCGCCCTCCTTGCACCGCCCATCATTCAAATCGTCAACCCAAACCATCCTATGCCGAAATAAATCATAACGAGCGTTTGCCGACATGATGCTGTCCATTATGGTTGTGCGGCTTTTGAGCACGAGATGCCATCATAAGTCGTTATGAAGCGCGGCTCATACCAGTTCACTCCCACATCCAGTTTGGCGATGCTATAATACTTAATGCCGACGCTTTGGCGAATGGCGTGTTGAATCATACCTTCGGTGAGGGGGCAATTTGCAGTTGGATGAAGGCGCGCCTTTATGGGCGGCTTTGAAGCTTCTCATCGGGTTGATCTTCCTCGGCATCGGTGCATTCTTTGCAGCAGCTGAGGTTGGGCTCCTTGGTGTCGGGAGGATACAAATACAAAGGTTGGCGAAGGAAGGGAATAGGCGTGCCCTCATCATTCAGCGCATGCTCTCAAACCCGTCAAAGCTTGTTGCGACTATACTCATTGCGATAACGGCGCATTTGTATATTGCTGAGGCACTGGCAACACACGCCACTACCGATTTGCTTAACACTGACTCCATCAGGTGGCTCAAGCCGCTCATCCCGTTGGCATTCGCATTCCTCGCACTCATCTTTGCCGAACTCGCCCCAGTAACATACGGCATATCAAACTCGCTGCGAGTCGCCCTCATTTCGGCATTGCCGATTAAACTTGTGGGCTTCATCCTTTCCCCACTCATATGGTTGACGAGCACAATCTCTGGTGCGCTCCTGCGCATGGTCAGAGCTGGGCATGAGATTCGTTACCCGCTTATCACCGAGTCGGAGCTCCTCGCCCTGATCAAAATGGCTGAGGAGCAAGGGACGATAACCTATGATGAACGCCAGATGCTCCACAGCGCAATTGAGTTCACCGATATAACGGTTGGCGAAGTCATGGTCAGGAGACGAGACATGGTCTGCATACCAGATGAGATGACCATTGAAGAAGCCGTTCAAAAGATGGTTGAGTCTGGTCATGGAAGGCTGCCCGTGTATCATGGCGAGCTTGATAACATTGTCGGGATACTGTATGCGAAGGATGTATTGGCAGCTTGGCACTTCGGCAAGAGCAACCTCAAAGTCAGGGAGATATGCAGGGAGCCGCTATTTGTTGCGGAATCGCAGCGGGCTTACACTGTGCTTGAAACGATGCAGAGGATGCACCGAGCTATGGCTATTGTCCTTGACGAAGAGGGAAGCGTCGCTGGATTGGTCACGGTTGAGGATCTCATTGAAGAGATATTTGGCGAGATACATGATGAGTGGGATGCCGCACAAAGCCTGATCAAGGGTTTGCCAGATGGTAGCTACATAGTTGATGCTCGCTTGAGCTTGAGACAGGTTGAGAGGTTGATTGACATTGAGCTGCCCGAGGAGGAATACGACACGCTTGCTGAGCTTGTTTATGAGGTGCTTGAGCGTCTGCCTCAGGTTGGAGATAGATTAACAGTCGGCGATGTCCAGATTGAGGTCGCCGAAATGGATGGGAGGCGAATCAAGCGGTTGAAGTTAAAGGGAGTGCGCAGCGGCAACGGGAGCACAATGCCGAAGCCTGAGCACTCGCTTTAAGCCACGGCTAAACGGCGTTGATTCCGTTTTGGCTATGGAGCGGTAACGATGAAAGGAGCGCTGCTGTGGATTGAGGCTTGCCTAATAGGTGGCGGGTTAATTACCATATTTTTGCTCTCGCTATTTGAGGCTGCTTTAGTTGCCTCAAGCAGGGCAAGGCTTCAGGCAATGTTCAGCCGCAGCGCCGATGAAGCACAATGGTTGCTTGATTGGGAGAGGTTAAGGCGTTACATCCCGTCATTTGTGGTCGGGTGTAACATGGCGATACTGTTCACATCGGCATTGACAACGCACATGCTTGTCACCATCGCCCCAAAGGAAACGCATATCCATGCCATCGGGACATTGCTCATGCTCACCTTCATATTGAGCGTTTGCGAGATAACCCCAAAGGCATACAGCATGCAGTATCCTGAGAGGGTTCTTGCAAGGTGGAATAAGCTGCTCAAACTCTTCGGTGAGTTGCTGACGCCAATTGCGGATTTATTCTCAACAGCTGCACGGGCTTTCCTTCGCCTCATAGGATACAAAGAGGCGCGTGAACAGCTCAAGCTCACAGATGAAGAGATAATGGCGTTGCTTGAGATAGGCATTGATGAGGATGTCATACAGAAGCGCGAGTTTGACATCGCCTCTGGCATAGTGCGCCTTGATAGGATGCTTGTAAGGGAAGTCATGGTGCCCCGTCCAGACATAGTCTGCCTGCCATCAAATTGCAGGATCAGCGATGTCGTGAAAGTCATTGTGGAGACGGGGCACTCACGCATACCGCTGTATGAGGGCGACATTGATAACATAATCGGTGTCGTGTATGCCTACGACATCCTCAGCCGCTGGAGCAGAGGCGAGTTTGAAATTGAGCCGAGATTGATAATGCGCACACCGCTCTATGTGCCTGAGGCGAAAAACCTCAGGGAGTTGCTGAATGAGATGCGCACCTCAAGGGTTCACATTGCCATCGTCATTGACGAGTATGGAAGCACGGCTGGCTTAATCACCCTTGAGGACATTGTGGAGCAAGTCGTTGGTGAGCTGGTTGATGAGCATGATATTGAAGCGCCGCAAATACAGCGTTTGCCGGATGGCAGCTATATCGTGGATGCCGGCTTGAGCAAAAGCGAGGTGCATAGCAAACTCGGGATATCGTTACCGGATGGCGACTATGATACGCTCGGTGGATTCGTGCTGTATGCCCTCGGACACATACCTCAGGTTGGTGAAGGCATCCAAATTGATGGCGCAACCATGTTCGTTGAGGAGGTGAGGAGACGCCGCGTGACAAAGGTGCGCATCGTGATGGAGCACAATACCGATGTGGTGACGCCTAAGGAGGGAGATGAATGAGCCTGAGACTTTTGAGGCGTTACTTCTTGACCGGTGTTGCAGTCACCTTGCCCATTGCCGTGACGGTGGGCGTATTGGCATACATCACGCAACTCATCTACAAGCCGCTTGCGCCAGTTGCTGATAAGTGGGTTAGCAGGACATTGCACATCACAATACCGGGGATCGGATTGTTCCTCTCGCTCATCTTGGTCATCGGAATAATCGTGCTCATCGGCTTCATCGGTTCAACTGTGGTTGGGCGAAGGATTATAAAGTGGTGGGACTCGCTTCTGGCGCAATTGCCCATAATTCGCATCATCTACCCGCCGGCTCGCCAAATCGTCCAATTCTTCACGCAGCCAACGGTGAGGTTCCTTGGGAAGCCAGTGCTTATTTCACTGCCGAGGGCTGGGTGTCATCTCGTTGGCTTCCTGACAGGTTATGCTGGTGGCGCCATTGAAAATGCCGTTGGGAAGCGCATGGTGACGGTCTTTATTCCGAGCACGCCTACGCCATTAACTGGGTTTACGCTTGTCGTTCCGGAGGAGAGCGTCATATACATTGACATCTCATTTGAGGACGCCATCAAGTTGATTGTCTCAGGTGGGGCATTCAAACCGGGCATGGGCGAGCTAACTGAGGCGCTCGCAATTGGTGGCGAGGGGAAATTGCCCGCCGATGTCGCTTTAGAACGCGATGAGCCTGAGGCGCAAAGTTAACGAGTTAAGAAGCCCAAGTTGAATGGCATATCACCGCTGTGCTGCAAGAGCGGTCCGCCAAGTGGTGCATCAGTTCATCAACCAAAGGGGTAAGGTGGTGTGGTTTGCATGGTGGATGTTGAGCAAGTGTTAGATGAGCTCATTGAGCGCACAGGTGGGATATTGCCGTTGCAGCCAACTTTTGTGCGGCGCTTCTACATGGATGGTGGCAGGCTCGGCTTGGGCAAGAAGCCCGGCGACACATTCCAATCGGATTCAAAGCTGTGGATACCGGAGCGCTGGATAGCCTCAACTGTTGAAGCGGTCAATCCACACCCAATAAGCGGTGAGGGATTGAGCCGCATCGCCACACGCAAAGCCAAATTGACATTGCGCGATGCATTGAGGATGCGCGGTGACTTGCTCCTTGGCGAGGAGCGCAACAAGGCGCATGGCGGTGACTTCCTTGTCCTCGTGAAGATACTTGACCCTTATGAGCCAATCGTCTTTCACTTCCACGCAGACGATGAAGCCGTCTCAAATTTCCCACAGCACTTTCTCGGGCATCGCTTCGGCAAGGACGAGGCTTATTACTTCCTTGAGGCACCGAAAGGTAATGTGCCATATACGCATGTCGGGCTGCACAAGGGTGTAAGCCTTGATGAGTTGAAGAGGGCAATTGAAAAGGGTCGTGATTACCTTCTTGAGCTCTCGCCGCACTTTTATCAGCGCTACGGTGAGGGCTTCTTTGTTCCGGCTGGCGTGCCGCATCGTCCCGGGACGGCACTCACACTTGAAGTCCAACAGCCATCGGATGTGTATACGCTGCTTGAAACGAAAATCAACGGGAGGAGGATGAGCCCAAGGCAAGTCCACCCCGGGTTCACGGACATTGAGACGGCTTTGCAATTCATTGATATGGAGACATCACAGCAGGACGACATCATTGAAAGGTATCGCCTTGTGCCCACACCGGTTGAGGGTGAAAGGAGGGGCGGCGAAGAGGCTTGGATAGTTCCGCCAACTCTTACAAGGAAGTTTGGAGCCAAGCGGCTCATTGTCCACACGGATTTTGAGAGCGTTGAATCATCGCCATATGCCCTGTTTGTGTGGCGTGGGAGGGGCAGGTTGAACGGTAAAGCCGTGCGCCCCGGAAACGAGTTTTTCGTCTCACACATGGCAGCGACAAAGCCGCACATCTTTGAGAACGATGGCAATGAGCCACTTGTGGCTTTCAAATTTTTCCCAGCCGATTTGACCGTGCGCCCAC